>Ga0209277_10000183_pt1 | contig 33160 bp, 46 predicted proteins | sample JI81AbrownDNA_FD_187503 | JGI IMG/M metagenome (GOLD analysis project Ga0209277, IMG submission 187503) | Wastewater effluent complex algal communities from Wisconsin, to seasonally profile nutrient transformation and Carbon sequestration -... | ecosystem: Engineered > WWTP > Effluent > Algae... | reverse complement strand
GGCAGCAAGACCGAACCAGCCGCGTCAAGGTCAAGCATCTCGCGTTCGCCGGTTTCTGGGTTGCCTTCACGCGGAAGAAAGCCAGTCACTTCACCGGCCTTGTTCCGCATCACCACATCAACCGTCCACTTGTCACCCATGTCGTTTTCAAGAACGTCACCGGGCTGCAAATCGCCAAGCTGGCGACGAACTTCGGCTACATACGCTGTGCGGTTGGTCGGGTCTTTTGCAGGCTCTACCCCAGCGGCTTCCACGGCGCCGGTTCCGGCTGCGGCAGGCTCTGCTGCTGCTCCGGGCGCATCGCTTCCCGCTGGCGTTGTCGTTTCAACTGGCGCGGCTTGGGCCTGGGTGTCTTCTCGGGTCGGTTGGTTCTGGTCACGGGCGGATCTCTTGCGCTGGTATTCGGCTTCAGCCTCGACCAACTTTTGCATGTGCGCGTCTGCCTGTTCCGGTGGCAGGCGGTCTTGATCAATCTGGTTGTCGCGGATTGCTTCTTCCAGGCTGTTGTATTGGCTATCCCCAATCGCCCCGGTGTCGTTGTACCGGGTGACTTGGTACATGCCTTTACGCTGGGCGGATGGCGTGATGACTTGGGTAAGGCCGGTATTGCTGACATAGACCGGCATGACACCCTGCGAAAGAGCGTCCTGAGCGTCTTTTGTGACGGCGGAGCGCAGCGTCTTAATGGCGTCAATGTGCTGCTGCGTGATTGGCGGTGCGTCTTCAACGGCTTGGCGAAGCCGTGCGATTTTGCTGGTTTCCGCTACTGAATTGATAGCAGGTTGCGCAGTATTGGCGAGGGCTGGCGGCTGATTTTGCTGCAAAACCTGCACTGCGGCCTGTGCCTGGCTGGTGCCCACAATCACCCGGTCGGCGCCAGACATCACCTTGTCAATCCCGGCCTCTGCCAGTTTGGCCTTGATGGCTTGCGGGTTGCCGATGATCGTGGCCGTGCCGGTGGGGTTCAGCGTAACCTGGAAAGCCGGGGCAGGCTGCTGGGCCTGGGTGTCGTACCCGGCCAGCCGATACCGGCCGCTGGGCATCTGTTCGACTTTCCATTCCAGATCGGGGGATACCCGTTGCCGGCTGGGCAGGGCTGCGCTGGCGTCTTCCGGGGTCTGGTAGCCATCACCACGGCGGCCAAACCACATGCTGGCGGGTTCGCCGCTGGGTTGCGCAATTGCGCTTTTTGGGTCGGCAATTGCGGGATTTGCGCGGGCTGCTGTGGTAGGTGCGCCCTCCAGTTCCCGAATCCGGCTGGCCGTATCGGCAATGTCCTGGCTCAGTGCTGGGGTAGTCCCTCCGTCTCCCAATGGGACAGTTCCACCGTCCGGCTGATTGCCTGCACTCCCGGCGTCCAGGGGTCGTCCTGCAGCACCATCAGTTCCCATTCCAGCTTCCACGCCGATTCCGGGCTCAGGTGCCCCAAGTCCAGAGGTTCCTGAATCCAGGGGTCGAACATCGCCGGGCTGGCTGACATTGGGGGTTTCTCCAAGAATGCGGGCAATGTTGTCCACCGCGCGGTCTTGCGGGCTGGTGGCTTGGGTGGCGGCTGCGATGGCTTCGTCCACCGTCTGCGCGGCGCCGATGTTGATCAGGCCGTCTTGGGTTTTGCGCTGAATGGCAAGGTTGGGGTTGAGGGTTTCGACCTGCGGCCGGTCAAACTCTCCCGAGTTCAGCGTATCGGCCAGCGCGCGGGCGGCGCGGTCTTCGGGGCGCGCGGCAAGGCCACTGGCAGCGGCTTGCGCGGCTTTGGCGCCGGCCAGCATGGTCGGGCCTTGCACGATGGTGGCTTTGACGGCTTCTTGGAGATCCGTCACAAGGCGGTCAGGGGTCGCGGTTGGGTCGGCGGCGATCTTGTCCACCACCCAATTTCCAAGGGCGGATGCCTGTTCGGACCCAAGCTCCACACCCATGGTCTGGGCGGTTTGCTGGAATGCCGTGGTCACGGACTTGGCGTCACCACGCAACGCAGAAGCCAGCGGGATTTTCTTGGCGGCTTCAATGGCGAACTTGGCCGACAAGGCTTCCGGCACGCCTTCGGTCACGGCCTGGCCAGCACCGTACAGCAGGGCCGGGGCAAGGCTCAACCCATCCTCACGGGCCTTGCTCACGCCACGCGCGCCAGCATCTGCCACGATGGCGCCCGGCCCCATGGCAGCGATCATGCCCAATTGCTTCAGGCCTTCGGGCGCGTAGTCGGCAATCGTCTTGGCGCTGGGGATCAGGGCATCTACGGCGGTGCCAGTCTTCATCAGCGGCTCGTCGGATACGCCTAGGCCGGTGCGGGCTTTGTCTTTGTCGAGCTCGGCGGCCTTCTTGCGGAACTGCTCTGCGCTTTGGATGGTCAGGCCAGCCTCGGCCGCCAGCGCGCCAAAGTTCATCAGGGTTGACCCTGCAGACCTCAGCGTATTGACCGGCACGTCTTTCAGCGCATCAACCACGCCCCCGGTGGGGCTGATGGTGTCGGTGCGCGGCTCCAGCACGGCCGGGCGCTTGGCGGGCTGTGTGGGCTTGGCAAAGTCTGTGGCCAGTGCCGGGCTGGTCTTGTCGTCCAGTACGGATGCTTGGGCCTTGTTGTAACGGTCCTGCGCGGCGCCACCGGTGAAGGCGTCGGCCGCGCGCAGCAGCAGGCCGCCCGGCGTCAATGGCCGCTCGGACTCTGCAAGGCCCTTGTCAAACCCTGCGGCAAAGCCTGGGCGTTCAAACGTCTCAGGCTTTCGCTCCACATCCACGCGGCGCGGATCGTTCGGGCTGCCCCGCCCTGCCCCGGCGCCTTGCCATGGGCGGGCTGACGTAACCTGCTCGGTGTCCAGCGGCGTCAGGCCCTGGTCGGGCTTGGCGTCGTTGGCGGGCTGGGTTGCCCGGGTGGAAATGGCTTGGATGATCTCGCCACTGGAGTACCCGGCTTTGCGGGCTGCGGCTGCGTCAAAGCCGGATTGGCTGCTCAGATAGTCGGCGATCTCGTCGTCCGAATACCCGGCCTTTCGCGCGGCTTGGGTGTCAAATGCCATGGCGGGTTACTTCTTGAAGAATGAATCCAGAGGGGGGCGGCCGGAAGCGGCTGGTTTGGGTGCTGGGGCGGGTGCGCGCGGGGCGCTGGCTGGCAGGCCCACCTTCTCGCGCAGCGCGGAGAAATCGTTTTCGATCTGCTGGCGCTTGGCGCTGATGTCGGCAAATTTCGGGTCGTACTCAGCCTTGATCTTGGCCTGCGCGGTCTTGCCCTTGTCTTTCAGGTCGGCTTGGTACAGGCGCTGCAGGTTGGAGGCCTCATTGGCAAGGTCTTTGCGCACGCCATCAATGAAGTTCAAGGCTTCCTTGGTGCCGTCGCTGCTCTTGCCGGTCTTGGCAATCAGGGCCTCCAAGCGTTTCTCGGCATCCTTGGAGCGCAGATCCGCGATGTACCGCTGCGTGGCGTCCTTACGCTCGGCATCGGCCGCCCGGCGCGTTTCAGCGTCTGCGCGCTGCTTGGCGTCCCGCTCTGACCTGGCGGCGGCTTCGTCGATCTTGCGTTCTTCGCGCAGCGGCTTGCCAATCCGGCTCTCGTACTCGGCATAGGCCTCCGGGTCGTCCTGCATGGCGCGCGCATTGGCTGCGGTCATGGCTTCGTCCTGGGTGCGCTTGCGGGTGGTCGGCGGGGTGTTGATCAACCCCTTGGCGTTCTCAATCCCTGCGTTTTCGCCGCCGATGAATTCGCTGGGCGCGTCGATCACTTCTGTTTTGCCGGGTTCCGTCACGTCCTTTCCGGCCTCGTCCTTCAGGATGGCGCCGTACCGCTTGAGGGGCGCGTTCTTCAGTTCTGCCTGAAATTCGGCCAGACGCTTCTGGCGCTCGAGCTCCATGATGCTGGATTGCTCTGCGGCTGCCTGCTTGGCGAAGATGTCGCCTGCAGCGTACCCGGCTTGGCTCAGGCCTTGGCCGATGGAGTTCAAAAGTCCCATCACTGGCCTCCTTGAATCTGTGCCAACTTGGCGGGGTCTTTCATGGTGCCGCCCAACTGCCCAAGCATGCCGTCCATTTTCTCCGGCGTCAGGCCAAATTTCGGGAGCAGGCTGTTCAGGTAGTGGGTCGTCGCTTTGTTCAGTTCAGCCTTGCCGATCTTCACCAGTCCCGCGCGCTCGGCAAAGTCCAGGGCGTCCAGCAGTAGCGCCATGCCCGCCAGCACCATGGGGGGAATCGGCATGGTCTTGCGGCTCTGCTTGTAGAGGATGCCCAGAATCCCGATCATGCCCTCGGCAATCTCCGTCACCGGGTCTTTGGCGTCCTTCAGGCCTTTGGCCAATTCGGCAAACGTGGCTTGGTCGTACATCACCTTTTGACCAGCCTGGACGATGCGGCTGAAGGCATCGCGGTCTTGCACGCCGGCCTCGATCTTGGCCTGTGCTTCCTTGAGTAGCGGGTTCTTGAGCATGGGTTTACCTCGCGTTGATCAGGCCCACGCGAGTGGGGTTGTACGTTCCCGCAGAGGTGGGGAAGATGTTTTTCGACGTGTTGACCTTGAGGCCAAAGGATGGCACTGCGTTGGCGTTGGAGCGTTGGGCGTCTTCGCTGGCCGTGCGCGACTTGTAGTAGTCCGTCTCTGCCTTCTTTTTGTCGTCAAAGAACCCGCCCACAAAGTTGGCGCCGATGGACAACAAGTTCTTGTCGTACTTGCCATCCTTGTCCTTGAGCATGTCGGCAAACTTCTGGATGCTCTGGAAGATGCTGGTGTCCTTGGTGGCCCCAGCGGTGCCTGCAGCAAGGCGCATGTCCATAGGGTTGGCATTGGGGCTGGTGTTGATCAGGCCGTTGGTCGGAATGGCCGGCTGGGTAATGCCTTGCGTGATGTTGCCGGCCGTCTCGCCAAGATCCGCGGCAAGCAAGCTGTCGCCCGTCATGGCGGTGTTGCCGGCGTCCGATGCGCTCTGAATTGCTGCCCCGGTGTCCACTGTCGGGGAGACTTGCTCAACACCTGGCGCGGCCTCTCCAAGGAAAGAAGCTGTGTTGCTGCCAGATTCCGCTACGGCCTGGGTCGAGTTCAGCCAGCCCTGGTTCTGCGCAAACATCCCGACACCACCGGCCAAGCCAGCGATGCCGCCGATCTTCATCAGGTCTTGGTCCCCGGTGACGGCTCCCACCCCTGCGGTGATGGCGCCGACGGCGGCGATGGTCTGGAAGACGGTCAGGCCACCGGCTACCAGTTCGGCGCCCGCGAAAACCGCTCCTGCTACTGCTGCGACTGGCATTGTTGGCCTCTCATTCTGTGGATTTGATAGGTGATGTCAAGGTCATCGCGCGCGATTTCGACAAAGCCCAAGCGTTGGTTGAACCGCTGTTGTCGGGTGTCGTCAATCGGCGTCTTGGTTTGGGCGTACCCGTAGCGCGCGATCAGGTCGCCGGGGTACTTCTGGAGGATGGATCGGCCCACCTGAAACGCGGGGTCGAACTTGGCAAAGTGAAACTCTGGCCCCCGGTGAACGATCACGCCCGCAATACCTTCGGGGCCTTGGATCGGGTCCAGTTCCCAGCCCTGCAGCCCTTGGGTGAACTGCTCCAAAGTCAGGAACAGCGGCGAGTCTTTCCAGAGCCTGGCAATCAGCTCAGACGCCGAAGCCTGCATCGTAGTATTGGTTGATCAAGCGGTGAAGGTCAACAGCCCCGACAAGTCCACGTTGGCGATCTTTCCGATCACGCCAAGCCCGCTGTTTAGCAGGTTCACCTGATTCTGAATAGCAGTGTTCTTGGCGGCGGAGTCCATGTCCTTGTTGGACATAATGCTTGCCGCGTTCGCCACCATCTGTTTGTAGAGGTCGCTGGCGCCGGCCGATGTCTGCATCAGGGTCTTGTAACCCGCCTCGATGTCCGCCAGAGCCAGCTTGGTATTGCTGTCCATGCCCAGCTTTTTCAGGGCGTTGGATTCGCTGGCGTTGAACTTGGCGATGTCCGAATCATTCTGCACGTCGAACATGGACAGCTTGTTGGCTTGTTCGGCGTTGAAGCGGGCCATGGTGTTGGCCTGCTCCTGATTGATGATCCCCGCCTTCATGGCAGCGTCAATGTTGACCTTGGCCATGTCGTTGGCCGATGCCGCATTGAACTTGGCCGCGTCGTTGGCAGACTGCGCGTTGAACTGCGCCATCTTGGCCGCTTGCTCTTGATTGATGATGCCGGCCTTCAATGCGTTTTCCACATTGAATTGGCTCACCTGGGTGTAGAGCTGCGCCTGTGCCTTGGATGCATCCAAACCTTGAGCCGCATTGAACTGGCTCATGCGGTTGGCTTGTTCCTGATTGATGATGCCTGCTTTGAGCTGTTGATCCAACAAGAACTGCTGCATCTGGTTGGCGTCTTTGACGTTCGCCAGATCCACATTGGTCAAAAGCTCGGCGTTAAATTGAGCGATCCTGTTTGCTTGCTCCTGATTGACAATCCCTGCTTTGAGCGCGCTTTCCGCATTGAACTGACTGACCTGAGTTCCCAGCGCGGCATTGGTTTTGCTGGCGTCCAAGGCCTGGCCGGCATTGAACCGGCTCATGGCGTTGTACTGCTCCTGGTTGATCATTCCAGCCTTCAACTGCTGGTCCAGCAGGAAGGTCTGGAGGTCGTTCGCGCTCTTGACGTTGGCCAAGTCCACGTTGGTCAACAGGTTGGCATTGAACTTGGCAATGTCGGCGGCCTGCTGCTGGTTGACGATTCCCGCCTTCAGGGCGTTGTCCACGTTGAACTGGCTTACGGTCGTGTAGAGCTGGGCCTGCGCCTTGGATGCGTCCAGCGCCTGGGCGGCGTTGAACTGGCTCATCTTGTTGGCCTGCTCCTGATTGATCACCCCGGCTTTCAACTGCTCGGACAGCAAGAACTGCTGCATCTGGTTCGCGTCTTTGACGTTCGACAGATCCACGTTCGTGAGCAATTGCGCGTTGAACTTCTCGATCTCTGCGGCTTGCTGCTGGTTGACGATTCCGGCTTTCAGCGCGTTGTCGGCGTTGAATTGGCTGACCTGAGTAGCAAGGCTTGCGTTCGCCTTGCTGGCGTCCAAGGCCTGACCGGCATTGAAGCGGGACATTTCATTGAACTGCTGCTGATTGATGATGCCGGCTTTGAGTTGCTGATCAAGCAAGAACTGCTGCAGCGCGTTGGCGTCCTTGACGTTGGACAGGTTGACGTTTGTGGACAGGTCAGCGTTGAACTTGGAGATCGCGTTGGCTTGTTCTTGATTGACAATTCCAGCCTTGAGCGCGTTGTCAACATTTGCCTGAGACACCTGCGTGACAAGGCTTGCGTTGGCCTTGCTGGCGTCCAAGGCGGCCGAAGCGTTGAACTTCGACATCTCATTGAACTGCTGCTGATTGATGATGCCGGCCTTCAGTTGCTGGTCCAGCAGAAACTGGTTGAACTGGTTGGCGTCCTTCATGTTCGCCACGCCCACATTCGTCAGCAGCTCGGCATTGAACTTCTGGATGGCGTTGGCCTGCTCCTGATTCACGATGCCCGCCTTCATGGCGTTCTCGGTGTTGAACAGAGAAACCTGCGTGGCGGTCTGGGCGTTGAACTGGCTGGCGGTGTTGGCAGCCTGGGCGCCAAACTGCGCGGCGGTGTTACTGGCCCCGGCGTTCGCCAAGTTCACGTTGGTCTGAAGCTGGCTGTTCTGCGAGTTGACCTGATTGGTCGATCCGGCGTTGAACTGGTCGGCCGTGTTCCGGGCCTGCTGGTTGCTCAGGCCAGCCTGGGTGAAAGTCTGGGCGTCCTGCTGGGCAATCGGCAGGGCTGCGTCAAACACGGCAGACTGACCGGCGCCGACTGCGAGGCTGCTGTTCAACAGGCCCCGGGTGTTCATCTTTTGCAGGGCGCGCGTCTCGGCCTGCTGCATCAGCGGCGAGTTCTCGGCAATGATGGCCCGGATCTGGCCCTTGACAGTCGAATTGCTGTCCGGCGTGAAGGTGTTGGCGGTGTAGGTCGCTGCCGGCGCCTGAAGGCTGGCATTGGCATTGGTGCTGGTGTAGCCCTGCGCCGTGGCCGTCCCGCCCGTGGCCGTGCCTGCGGTAACACCTGGGGCACCCGTCGCCGCGGTCCCCGTAGCCTGCTGCGCTGTACCGGTGCCGGCCGTCACATTGCCAAAGCTCGATGCCGTGGGCGCGTTGACAGTCCCGGCTTGCACAGTCCCGGCCTGCACGTTGCCGGCTGCGTTGGCCGTGGCTCCGGTGGCTTGATACGCCGTGCCTGTGCCGGCAGCGATGTTCCCGTAACCTGATGCAGTCGGCGCCGTCACAGTGGAGGCATTAACCCCGGTGTAGTTCACGTTGCCCGGGTTGTTGGCAGTGGTGCCCGTGGCTTGCTGGGTCGTGGCGGTTCCTGCAGTGACATTGGGAGCCGCTGTGGCTGACGTGGCATTGATCAATCCAGCCGTTGCGTTACCAGCCGTCACGTTCCCAACTGGCGCAGCCGTCGTTCCCGTTGCTTGACTTGCCGTTCCTGTTCCTGCGGTGACGTTTCCAGCCATTGAAGCGGTCGGCGCCGTCACGGTGCCCGCCTGGGCGTTGGTGTTGTTGACGCCAGCGGCACCAATTGCCGTCGTTCCCGTGGCTTGCTGGGCGGTGGCCGTGCCTGCCGTCACGTTACCGGCCGCCGTAGCAGTCGGGGCGTTGATCAACCCAGCCGTTGCGTTACCAGCCGTCACGTTGGCCGGGGATGAAGCCCCCAGCGCCGAATACATCGTCGTGTTGGCCTGGGGCGCCGTCAGGTTCCCGGCCGTGGGTGCAAAGCTGCTGGTCAGGTTGGTCGGCTGGTTGACCATCGTGGCGGTCGGCGTGTTGATCGACGCCGGCTGTGCGTTGGTCGGTGCCGTCACCGTGCCGCTGCCCGTGGAGTTGATCAAGCCAATCCCGCCCGTGGAGTTGATCAAGCCAATCCCGCCCGTTGCGGGTGATGGTGTCGCTGCCGGTGCGCTGCCGGGCGCTGGCCCGGGGCCGACCACGAATCCACTGGTACCGGTCGAGCCTGCATACTCAAGGTTAGCCGGGTTGGCGCCTGCGGAGTAGCCAAACTCGTTTTGCCATTGCTGGGCAATGTACGGGCTCATGCCGGCCACGGTCTGAATCGGCGTGGTGCTGCTGTAGGTCAGCTTTGAACCGTTGGGGTCGCTGTAGGTGGCCGTGCCGTCTTGGTTGCGCGTGATCGTCCCGGATGCCCAATTCAGGCTGGTTCCAGGCGCCACGGTCTGCCAATACTGGTCCCATGCCTGTTGCATGTTTGCGGGTACTGCCATGTGGTTTGCCTCAGAAACGGAGGGTGAAAGAAAGCTGCGCCACGTCGCGGGTGTTGGCGGTGGGCAGCTGCAGATCCGGCTGGCCGGTCGCCTCGATCGGCGGCAGGGGCTGCGGCCTCACGCGCAGGGTCGCTGGCAGCGGCTGGCAGCTCTGATCCGATGTTGTTGAGCAGGCGGACAGTGTCAGCGTCAAGGCACTGGCGGTTGGGGTTAATGGATCGGGCATGATTTGCGTCCAGTCAGTCGTGCCATCCCAGCCGGACCTCATAGGCCCACTGGATGGCGCAGTGGTTGGGTTGCCAGAAAAACAGCCAGTCGATAGCGTTGGCGGTCCAACCCCAAACAGGTTGGCCTTTGCCGCGCATGCGGTGGGCGCGGCTGGAAAGCGTCTCGCGCCAGATCCCGCCCAGCAGGACGTTGAAGCAGCGGTCGATGAAAAGGAGGATGGTGAGCATGGTCAGGCCCCCCAAGGGGGAGCAAGGACCGCCACGGTTTGACGAGCCTCAGCCTCGGCCATTTGGGCGCGTAGTTCTGCCTCCAGCGCGGCTGTAGCGGCGCTGAATGCTTGCGGACCGCCCACGCTGGCCACCACCCACGAGGCAATGTCCTCATACTTGACGTTTTCAAAGGGGATCACATCGGCGCTCTCTGCTGGCGGCAGGAGGTCAATGGACCCAAGCGTCGAGGCAACGCGCTTACGGTTGACGATGGCGTTGTACCGCCAGTTCACGGTCTTGATGACTCTCGTTTCTGCGTCAGCCGCGACGCTGAGAACTTCGTATTCAAATTGGGGAAACATGGCACCTCCTTATAACGGTTCAAAAATGTCCAAAGCAATAAAGTATCCGCCAACGCCGGTGGCGCCAGCGCCGTTTTGGACTTGCAAATTGGTGCCCGAAATGCGCAGGCTCATGTCCGCCCACGCCCCGTTACTGGTTACCAGCTTTGTGCCTATCGCGGAGATCAGCCAACCGTCAACGCTGCTGTACAAAAGGTAATATTCGCAATAGCTGCCGTTGACCGTCCCGTTTTCAGCACCTAGGCATTTGACGCGGCCGCCAAAATGACCAGTCGCAGTCTGCAGGGTGCTCAAGTCAACAACCGTTTCCCAGGTATTTGATGCGCCGATGCCGCTGTCGCCGACGTACTTGCAAGTCGTGCGTATGTTGCCCGCGTGAACGGCCATATCGCCACCGACCGCAAGCCCGGCCCCCTTCGGGTTGGTGCTTCTGTTTACTTGCACGGGGCCGCTGGTCGCCCCGCCCGCCTTGTCAAACTTCTCCGTGTCCAGCTCATTCAGCGCCGCCTGCACCGTCGTCGCGCTGATCCCCCCCGCTGGCGTGTTAACTACCCCTGATGCCGGCAACCCCGTGCAATTGGTCAGCGTGCCGCTGGCAGGCGTGCCCAGCGCTGGAGTGGTCAGAGCCGCCCCGGTGATGGTGATGGTTCCGCCAGATGCTGGCTCAAGGGTGTTCGCTTTGACGGTGCTCATGGTGTTACCTCAGAGAAAGACAAGGGTTGCGCCAGATTCGACGGTCAGGGTGACGCCAGATCCAACGGTGACAGGGCCAACCATGGAGGCGTTGTAGGACGCCGGAATGGTGGTATCGACGGACAGCGTGGCCACGTTCATGCTGGCCCGCTGCGTGGTGGTAGTGAAGACGCCCGTGCTGGGGGTGCTGTTGCCCACCGGCATAGCGTTGATGGCCGCCAGAGTCCCGCCCAGGGATACCGACGTTGCCCCGAACGTCATGGCGCTGTTGGACAAGCTGGCGTTGGCGATGTTGGTCAGCGTGTTGTCTGGTCCGTTGATCGTCTTGTTCGTCAGCGTCTCTGTTCCCGCCCGGGTGGCCAGCGTGCCGGAAGTCGGGAACGTCACGCCCGTGACGCCGGTAAATGTCAGGGTGACTGCATAAGCACCCACCGTCGTGAAGGCCCCCGCAAAGGTGATGCTCTTGGCTTCCAATGCGGTGGCTCCGGCGTTTACGCCAATCAATTTGTCGCCGTTGCCGCTGAGGTCTGGCAGTTTGGCGCTGATGCCCGTTTCAATGGCCTCCAGCTCTGCGCGCATTGATGCCGATGCGCCAAAGGATCGGTTGGTCGGGAATGATCCGTGTTCGTACCACTCGGATGCGCTCATCGCAGTGCCCTTCTTGAAGTGAAATCGACAATGGCGCCGTTCAGCGTCATGGACTGGTATTCGTCGCTGCTGCCTGAAAAGACAAGCGAGACGTTTTCTGATGTGCCGTCAAGGTCGCGCTCGGCCGGCATCAGGCTTTGGCCGTCCCAGAAAAATGCATCCCAGGTGAAGTCGTCCCACCTGGAGACACTCAGCGGTGCCAGGATTGCAGTTGCATCGCCTTGGGGGATATCAATGCTCCCGTAGGCCATGCTGTACCCGATGAAGAAGCTGGCATAGCCTTCGCCGGAAACTTCCACAACGGCCTTGCGCCAGGTCTTCAGTTGGCGCGGAGAACCGAAATGGTTGTAGGCCAGCTCGGCATACCAGTCGATGGGGTCGCCGTCTTGCGAGGTGCCGCTCTCCATTTGGTAAACGTAGCCGTCCGTCGAGCCAAAGAAGATTTCCTCTTGGCCGGTCCCCGCCTCCATGGAGCAGATGCATGCAACCGGATGGGAGAGGCTCATGGGCATCAACCCGGCAACCTTGTTCCCGGCAAACGTCACATACAGAGCGGCGCCACCAGAAAAGAAAATGCGGTACTGGTTTTTCTCGCGCACCACACAAGAGGCTACCGCCGTCGCGCGCACAGACTCAATGAAAGGCCGCACGTTGGCCGACATATCGGCGCTCTGGAAATTGCCGTAGGACTGGCTGGTGCTCATCGGCGTGATGCCGCGGTCGTCCAGGTACACCCCTTGGTAGATGTACTGCATCGTCCACTCAATAGCGCCGGCCTCGGGGTTGAATGTCGTCAGGTTCCAATCGCTGGAACTCGTGCCGTACAGGACAAGCGTGGTGTTGCGCGTGAAGATGGCCAGGGAGTCAGAACTTTGGGCGCCGGGCTGCTGCAGGAAGCCCGTCACGGTTTCGCCGGCCGCCAACTCTGCGGCGCCCAGCACAACGCTCCAGGCGTGGGGATCTCCAATCCCTGAGTGCTGAACCGATGCGCCAAAGCTCAGGAAAAGGTGTTTGCGGTGGACTGCGATGTGCTTTGGCGTGTCCGTGGTCATCCCGGTGTGGATGAAGGAGAACACTGTGCCGTCGAACTCAAACGCCTTGTGCGTGCCGCTGACGCCGTACATTGCCGCAGTGGCCGCGCTGCCGCCAAAGGTGTGCGTGACAAACTCATACCTGCCCGACGGCGCCAGCGTGTTGGCCGTGCTGTTGCCTGCAATCGTCGCCACATTCAGCGAGGCTCCGACGTTCAGGTTCTCAGACTGGAAAGTCCCGGTCTGGCTGGCAAAGATCAGCCGGCCCGCCGCATCGCCTCCCGCCCATGTCCCGCTGGTCAGAATGACCTTGGTGATGACGGCCGTTGCCCCCGACGTGGCTCCGGTGATGGTGTTTCCCACGGAAATCTGGACGGTCCCGCCAGACGTGAAAGCCAGCTCACGGCCCAAAGCCACGGCCGTCCACCCGGAAGACGTGGACTTGTGCAGCACTGCCGCCGTCTCCCCGACGTTGTTCCGGATGGCGTAGGAGACGCCGTTGAACTTCCAGACGCCAAGCACAGCCCCAGCGCCAGGCACCACAGCAATGTCCGCGCGGTACTTGTCGGCCGCCAGGTTCTGGTACGTGGCATTCAGCGCCATCGTGCTTGCCGCGCCGCGCTGGTCTGTGCTGGTTGACGTGGCCACCGGGCTTCCGCCAATGGTCAGCGATTCTCCGCTTTGGAACGTCCCGGCGATCTTGGTCAGGACGAAAGAATTGGAAGTCGCGGCGATGATCACGCCGGTCGCAGAAGATGTGGCACCCGTCAGCGTGTTCCCGAGCGAATAGGAACCCGTGATCGTGGCCGACAAGATGGAGTAGGTTGCATCCGAAGGCTTGGCCCGCCCGTCAAACCGCTCATACCCCTTGGCCGTGGTCAGCGCCCCGGTAGGCCCCACCTCCACGTTCGACGAAGCCCGGCACACCGAAGGCGAGACGCTGATGCTCGGTGACACCTGATCAAGGCCGCCACGGAACGCCCAATAGCGGCTTGTGACCGACGGGATCGGCAGCTGCTTCATGCCAGTGGCCCGCCAATCAGTTGCGCCGGGCGATACGTGCGGGACATCTCTTTCATCATCCGCACGTAGTTTTCCTGGCCGTCGGCATGCACTTCGGCTGCGGCGTTGTAGCGCCCGTACTTCATCATGGCCCGATAGACAATGGCCATGTGGTACTCGCTGGGCATCTCCGGGATGTCGGTGTCTCCAGATAGCTCGGTGGCGGCTTTCATGTACTCGCCATTGACGGTGTACGCCCCATCCGGCACCTGGGCCAGCAGGATTGCACTGTCAGGCGCAATGCTCACGAACCGCGGCGGCCCGTTGGTCTGTGCCCCGGTGTTGTAGCGCCAGTACCAGTCGGTGTAGCTCATCGGGCGCAGATAGGTTTCAGTGCCCTGCCCGGCCGAGGTCTGGTAGATCTTGAACTTGTCCATCAGCCAGCCTCGGAAGTTGGCGATGGCCACTGCGGTCCCGGTATCGGTGCAGTCCGAATAGGTGTAGCGGCCGTCGCCCGAAGTTGTCGCCAACGTGAAACTGGAGCGCATGAAATTCCAGTCGTCGTGCCGCGTCTGGATGTCCATCCACGCCGAATTCACCCACTTGACGATCTGCCCGAGGCGTCCGGTCTGGCTGGTGGTGTCGGTAGGCCCCGTGAGCGAGGCGCTGCACTCCGAGGCCGTGCGCTGGCACAGTTCCAGGAAGTTCATCAGCCAGCCATCCCCAAGGTGGCCTTCAGCCAGTGCTCGCCCATCGGGTTGGCATCGCGGATCACGGCGAAGTCGTAGCGGATCGCGGTGTTCGGATCCATCAGCTTCTGCTTGATGCCGGCGTCATTCACCGCGTCACGCTGGATGTAGGAGGTTTGCTTCAGGTGGGCCAGGCGGTCCACAAAATACCGCTTCACCGTCTTGGTTTCGCCGCGCCGGAAAAGTTCGGTGCGGCCGTTGACCGTCACTTCAAAGACCTGATCGGCGTTCTTGTCGGTCGTGGTGGCAATGCGGACGGTGATGTCCTCATTCATGAAGGCCAGCATTGCCGCCTTTTCGGCGTCAGGCATGCGGTCGGTCACTTGCACCAGCACCGGTTCCCCTGCGCCTTCTTGCGTCGTCCTCTCGGTGTAGCCAATCGGCTTGCCCTCCGTCTCCAGTGCGCCGGAGCGAATAACTGGGTTGTGCTGGGCTTGGCGCGGCGTGTTGGGGATACCTCTGGGCATGGTGATGGTCCTTTTCTGGGGTCAAAGAAAAAGGGGGCCGAAGCCCCCTTGCTGCTGATTGGCCCTGATCAAGAGGCCGTGGTGATGGTGATGGCGTCGAACACGCTGCATGCACCCTGAGCAAACCAGTTGGTGCCGTCGCTGATCATCCGCACGCGGTCGCCGGCCACAGCCTTTGCATCGACAAAGCTGATGGTGTCGCCGCCGCTGGTTTCCAGGTCGGCATCGGTCGCGCTGTTCACGTCGCTGGTCAGGATGTGGCCTTTGATGATGTTGGCGCTGCCGCTGGTGACAACGGTATAGCTGGCGCCAGAAGGCGCGGCCGTCACAATGAACTCGAAGTTCAGGCCCGCAGCCGGAGCCGGGAGCGTGGTCACGAACTCGGTGGAAGAATTCAGGAACAGCGTCATCCCGGATTCCGATGCCTTGAGCGTTCGCGTGGCCGTGACGGTTTCAGTGTCGAAGCGCACGTTCTGCTCGGTGCCATTGGCGCGCGTGATCTTGAGCTGTGCAGCCTTGCCAAGTTTGAACTCGGCATCAACACGCAATTTGGAGACTTTTTGGTCAAGCATGGTGGTTTCCTTGGTGAAGCGGCCCGGGTTTCCCCGGGCCTTGGGATTACGAGGTCTGCGGACGATCCGGCAGAACCAGCACGTTCGTGATCGAGTTGGTGAACCCGGTCGCGTTCCAGTTGCTGGAGCCAAAGGTCAACGTCCCCGCAGCACTGGAGGCCTTGAGGATCTGGTAGGCAAACGGCGTGAAGGTGTCTGGGATGGCCGGGAAGTCGGGCGGAACCTTGAAGGCAGTGCCGTCCCAATCGACGATGGGGCCAGCCAGCACCTTGACGGTGCCGCCGTCAATCAATCCCCAGACCACACAGCGCGCCTTGCTGGCCGTCAACGTGATGGCGTTGCCGCTCACGTAGTCGGTCGTCGGGGTCACACCGTCAGTCACGGCGGTCTTGGTAGCGGCCTTGCCGTTGATGCAGTAGGTGATCGTCACCGTCGTGTCATAGACGGTTTCGGCGCCCGTGGCAGTCAGCAGGCCAGACGAGGTGCAGAAGTTGCTTCCGCGCAGTTTGAAGTTTTCCATGATGGTGTTTCCTTGGTGGTTGACGGGCGAGTTACCCCGCCCGCCTGGGTTTACAGATCGGTGACGCCGGCCTCGATGACGCCGCAGAAACCGTTGTTCACGATCTTGGCGGCACACCAGAAGTCCGCGCCAACGTAGCCGTGCTGGGCGAAAGGATCGTCCTTGCTGCGCTGGGTCACGGGGATGTGGAACGGCTCGAAGTTGAGGTTCAGAGCCACGTCGTACACGGCTTCCTCGGCCAAGACCAGGAACGGGTACACGTCCACGTTGCTGCCGCCAGCCGACTCCAGCCCTGTTGCACCCACCGCGGCGCCGGCAGCCAGGTACGGCGCCAACTCCTTGGATGTGATGAACCGGAACCGGCCACAGGAGCCCAGCTCATGCGGGCTGATGGGCTTGCGGTTGGCGTAGTCGGAGACCGGGGTGAAGTCCTGCAGCGCGCGGATGTCGTGTTCGGCATCGGTGTGCACAAACACGATGTAGCCGGCTTCGATTGCCGCAGTACCGTAGTTCGGTCCGGGGGCCAGGATTTCGGTCTTGAACTTCGCACCGTTGGCCTGCAGCGTGCGCGACATCAGCGACAGGGCGTTGTAGCTGATGGTCTCGTCCACCGTGGCGCGCGAGGTGCCGCCGGCAAACTGCACGTTGGTGCAACCCTTGATTTCGCCGTAGCGGACCATTTCGCGCACCAGGCCCATTTCCATGGCGGCCATGCGCTTCTGATCGGCCGGGATGTCGTCTTCGTGGTAGATGGCCGTCTTGGCGGTGTACGAGTACAGCACGCCGTATTGGGTCATCGCCACGTTCACGTCACGGTAGTTCAGTTGCTTGGCCGTGGGCGTCGAGTCTTCGTTGATCACGTAGGACGGCGCGCTGACAGACCAGCGGTTGATGGTGCTCGAATTGGTCGTCGCGCCACCAGCCGGGATCAGAGCCCGGTACGTGATGTTGTCGCCCTTGTTCTGGGGCATCTTCTTGGGAGTGACACCCAGCATGAGGACTTCGCAGGTCTCGGCAATGCCCAGCATCTCGCCTTTGACCTCGTTGATCCGGCCTTCCGGATTGGAATAGGTATTTCCAGCCATGATTTTCTTTCAGTGTTCAGAATGAACGAAAAGCCGTCTTGCGATATCCACGCATTGCGGCTTGTTCGTTGGTGAGGGATGTCGGGCCGGGCTTCTGCGCGCCGCCTTTCGGGGCTACAGCAGCGTCCAGCCGCGCCTGTTTGCTCTTTCGGGCCTCCACGACCTTCTTGAAGTCGGTCAGGTGCTGCGACACAACGGCCGGGTTCCAGGTGTTTTGAACCTTCGTCTGGATCTCGGGCGATAGCGCGGCAAACCACTGCTTGTAGTCAGCGGACTGAACGACCTGGTGACGGTCGGGGTGGACTTCATCGAGCGATTTGATTGCCACCTGTTGCTCGGTCGTGTACCTGCTTTCCGGCGCTTCTTCGATGGGCTGACCATCGGCAGCCTCCGGCCCTGGTTCACTGTCCTTCGCCTGGGTAACGCGCGAGTGCATGACCTTCATTGCCTGAGCGACATCCCCCAGAATCTCCGGGAACTCCTTGGCCTGCTCCTGAATCTTGGCAACAGCGGCGGCCAATTCGTCATTGGCGGGGGCGTCATTCTTCGATGCAGATTGCAGCGCCTTGAGCGTGCGATTGATGTTCCCAATTTCCCCGTGCAACTTGCGCACTGCCGGGTTGTTGTCGCTGCTGGCCTTCAGCTCCTGAACCTGCGACTTGAGGGCCGCAAGTTGATCGGCAATGGCCTGCTCAGGTGTCGGCTGCTGCGCCGACAAATCAGGCTCCGGGTTGGTTTCCGGGGCCTCATTTGCGGGCTCAGTCGGCCCGCTTTCCGTGTCAACCTGTTGCGCAGACTCCTCGGCGGGGGCTTCGTAGTCAGCGCGCGCCGTGGTTCTGCGATACCCAACTTCGGCCGCTGCCAGGGCTTGCGCTTCGGCGTCGGTCGTGTCTGGCTGGGTGGTCTTCTCGGGGTCACTCATTGATGCGTTCTCCAAACGAAAAAGCCCGCGCAGGGCGGGCCAATTCACAGAGGGGGGCTATTGCTAGTCCGCGTCTGTGCCCTTTTTCTTCGGCAGCTCGGCTACCGATAGAAACTTCTTGATCTCGTCGATGCGAATGGCATGTTCCCGGCGCTCGTTGTCGCTGATCCGGGGGCTTTCCACCTTGGCCCGCAGGACTTTGAGTCGCTCTCCAAAGTGCGTGGCCAGCTTCTGCCAGACCTCGCCATCAATCTCGCGCGGTGACAGGTTCATTGCTGAAACGCCCTGCCAGCTGGGGCCCGGCCTGCCGGCTCAGTCGGTGGCGTCATCGCCTGGGCGCCCTTGATGTTGGACAGCTCCCGCTGCGTGTTCAGCTTCATGGTGATTCCCGCCAATTCCGCCTTGATGGTTTCCAGCATCCGGCGTTCTTCGCTGCCAAGTGCGGCGGCGTCGATCTGGGTTTGAACGTCGATCTCCATCTTCTTCAGGCCCCGGTCAAGGTCGGCCTGCTGGGCTTCGTGCTGCAATTCCAGCTGCTGGCGCTGCGTGGCGCCTTGTTCCCGGATCTGTGCCACGGCGATCTGCGGTGGCGGCGGCGGCTGCCGGCTGGCCAGCTCTTGCTTGCGCTCCGTGGACATCTTGAACGTCTCCGGGTTGAACCGTTGGCTTTTCAGGTATTCCTCGCCCGTCTTCACCGGATCCCACTCAAACGCCGAGTTCAAGCTCAGGTTCATCAGCACCGGCATCTGCTGGTTCTGGATGTCGCGCTCTACCAGAGCGGATGATCCGCGCGCCTTGATCGTCACGTCGCCCTTCAGCTCGGGGTCATCGCTGTAAATCTTGATCCACTTGTCGTAGCGCCGGATGTGCGGCTCGGTGATGCAGGAATCAAACAGCCTGGCAATGCGGCGAAGCACCGACGTTCCGTTGTTGTTCTGGATCTGCCGGCCTGCCGCGGTCTCCTGTACGCCGCCCTGCATGCCCAGCAGAATCAATGGCATGCCGGTCTGCTTCTCCATCATCTGTTCGCCCATCTGAATGATGGCGGTCAGTTCGGCTTGCAAGCTGGGCTGCACAAAGAACATCATGGCCCGGCCCACGTCCGGTAGATCGCTGTTGGCCCTCCAGGTCCACGGGTCGCCGTCCTGCTCCAGGTCGCCAGTCATGACCTTGTGCGGCTTGGCCGATGCGCCTGCGTTGTCCATCAGGTTGCGCGTGGCTGCCGTGACGATTCGCTGCCCCACTCGGCCCTGGCGGGCAATCCCGTCGCCCCAAGGCATCCCCGCCTTGCGCCGCCATGGCATCACGTCGTAGGGGAATTCGCCGTCTTCAATCGGGTTCAGCGCCAGCTTGATCACCCGGTCGTTCACCATGGTGGCGATGACCGGCAAGCTGTCGCGCTCGTCTTCCAGCTTGATGCCAGCGGCTTCGACTTCCTTGGCCGGCATGTCCACGTAGCAGTACCAGATTTCAAAGACATTGCGCTTGCTGTGCTCGTTGTTGGGCACAAAAAGGCGGGTGTCGCTGTGGTTCTTCTTGTCGGGGCCTTCGTCAATGCAGGCGTCGATCTGGTCGTCAAAGTAGGCTGCCGGTCCCTCTCCGCCCTTCAGTGCTGCCAACTTTTTCTCGGTGATGAAGTCCCGCTCAAACGTGTAGGCGCCGTCGTGGATGGTCTCGCCACATGCCGGGTCCGGAAAGAAGTTCCACGGATCAATGCGCTTGCTGGCCGGGCGCGTCTTGATCTCCTGCACCATGGCCGACTCGCCCGTGGCTTTGTCGGTCTTGACGGCGGTGTATTTGCGCTTGACCGGGAAAGGCCCCTTGATCACTGCGGATCCGATGCGGGCCGCGTCGTCGATGGCTTTTCGCAGCTCGGCGTGGTACTGGCATTCTGTCAGATAGTCGTCGATCTGCTCCTGCACCCTGGCGGCGCGCTGCTTGGCCACGGCCAGCACAGAGTTGGCCTTGCTCACCTGGGCAGACAAGGAATCCATGCCCGCTGGCGTCGGCTGCATTTGCGCCTCGTCGGACTCCATCAGATCCGGTATCGGCGTCGTCTCTGTCGCAAAGTTGCGGTCGTCCGTCGGCATCAGCATGTCGCCCACCCGGGCCGCAGCTGCATCTACATAGGGCGCCGTGATGTTGGGGAACACCGTCGAGCCGTTGGACGTGAGCGGCTTTTTCCGCTCCTGCTCTCCAGGCTTGAGCTGCACCTTGACGTGCTCATGCCGGTTGGCATCGTCGTAGCCTTGGTAGAACTCCTCGTCTTCGGTCCATTGGGTTTCGATGCCGGATTGAACCCGTCCCTCAATGGCCTCTTTTCTCAGGGCCACAAGGGTGATCGCCATGGCGCCAATGGCCGTCTCGTCAAACGACTTTTCCTGCCCTTCGTCGCCCGGTGACTGGTCTTGTGATTTCATTGTTTACCTTCTGCCGCGCCGTCGCATCCAAATCAGGACGTTGCGCAAGCCTTCGCCCAGCTTGGCGCCCCACCACTTCCCTGCGGTGTTGCCATTCCAGCTGCCAAACATCAGCTTGCGTCTCTGGTGACGATCACGCGCGCGCCGCGGTCGTGGCTTCCTTGGCTTCGGTCAGTTCGCTCAGGGCTTTGTCGCGCTCGGTCTGGGCGTCCAGAGTCGCGGCCTTGGCTTCTTGAGTGGCCTGCTCCAGGCTGCCGATCCGCTCCAGCGTGTCGGCCGCAAATTGCATGTTCTGGTAGAACTTGGCCATGCGCCGGATGGCGTCGGCTGCTTCATGTGCTTGGGTCATTTCAAATCCCTCGGAAAAAGCCGCGGCGCAGGATCATGGTCGCGGTGATGGTGGCGCCTGTGCCGGCAGTCGTCAGGTTCGGCCGGGTGAACTCCGGCGTCTCGGTCACGATCTCGATGCCGTCGGCGGTCTTGCTGATGCCGTTGCCCTGTGGGTCTGTCAGGGTCAGGTAGGTGCTCCCGTCCCCCCCCTGGAGCACGGCGGTTGCCCCGCCCCATGTGCCCATGAAATAGACCGTGCGGTCGGCGTAGTCCGCGAACCGGGCCGGCACAGGTGCGCCGTCCGTGTTGGCGCTGGTCAGGGCCCAGGTGATCTTGACCGTCTCGGCCGTCAGATTGGTGATGGTCGGTGTGACTGTTGCCATGGTGTTTCCTTGTCAGTAGCCCATGCCGGCGTCTTTGGGTCGCCAGGTCAGGGCTGGTTTGTGTTTGGGTTGTGGCAGCTTGGCGTGCCGGATCATCATCAGCGCGTATCGGATGGCGGAAATGATGTCGTCGTCGATCTTGACGATCTTCCCGTCCTCGCGGTGATACATCCTGATTTCCTCAAAGACCTCGTTCAGGTGGTCGGCAATCTTCAGCCGGCCGGTCTGGAACCTGTCCAGCATTTCCATCAGGCCGGCTTCAACACCGTTACCGCCCGTGCCTTCTTCCTCGCCGGGGGCTGGCGCATGTGTCGCCCGGTCCTTGAGCATGTTCACGCCAGCATTGCGGTACTGCTGCGCCAGAGCCAGCCCAGAGCCCTTGTCGTGCTGCAGGCCGTCGTGCGGCCACGCCACCGGTATCCACTGGCCCTTGGCCCTGAACGTGATTGAGTGGATCTCCGGCGTTGCCTCTTTTTTTCGGTACGCGTCGTACACATAGACCGTATCGGTATCCCGGTCCCACGCCAGCCATGCGCCAGCCGTAGGGTGATCCCAGCCGAAGTCGATGCCGGCAATCCGGGGCCAGTGCGCCGGTATCTGCGGAACCTTGCACTTGATTTCCGCCTCTGCCACCGGGAAGATCAAGCCCGACCCCAGCATCGGCGTACCGTTCGCCCGCGCCTCACGCTCATGCGCCGGGTAGCTGGCGATGATTGCCGCGCGCTTCTCCGGCGTGTAGTGCTCGGCATCGTGGATCGTCATGTTTGTGACGTGCGTTCCGGGCTGCTTCTCCACCAGAAACCGCTTGACCACCGCGCTCATGCCCAGCAAGGGCGTGAACGTGATATACAAAATCCCGTCTGTCGCATTCGTCCGAGTCAGCGCCTCGGTGTAGATGCCGATGTCAGGTTCTTCGTCCAGCCAGACAATATCCAGTGTTTCGCCCTGGAATTTCTCGCGGCCCTGGTCGTAGCTCTTGAACCCCAGCACCGATTCGCCAGCCTGAACGTCTCCACCGCCACCATGGCGGATCACCAGCGTGTCGATGGCATCCGCCACGCCGCGCTTCATGGCCTTGTCCTTGATCGCGTCAGCCGGGATCGCACCGGTCCCGATCTCGTTGGAACGCCCGCAAAGCACCCGCTGAACCGTGTCGCGGGTCACTTCGCCCGTGACGCCGGCCGCCCAGCAGGCCACTTGATGCGGGAAAACAGCGCCGTCCCACCAGTCCGGATACCGGCCAGTCAGGTGCATCGCCGTCTCAAATCCAGCAGACCAGGTCTTGCCCAGCTGGTTCCCCGCCTTCAGCAGCCGCTCCCTGACTTTCGGGTCAGCGCCAGCCCTGTGAAACTCTCGCTGTCTTGGGTAGGCCCGGTAATCCAGCAACTTGGTCCGGTCCAGAATGCTCTGTGCGCTGGCCAGGAGCGCCGATTGTTGTTCTGCAGGCAGCCTGTCGATCCAGCTCAGGTCAACCGCGCCCACCGGTTGCCCCCAACTTATTCACAATAGCCTGGATCACGTCACGCGGCAGGTTCTCCAGCGGGTTGCGCTGCTTGTTGTCCTGCTCGTACAGGCCCAGATGCTTCATCGCCTGCTCACGGGCCACGTTCTTGTCCAGCCACTTCACCTTCTTGGTGAAGCCAATGACCTTGCCCCGATCCTCCCCGGATCCTTTTTCTTCCATCACCTCGAAGCCACTTAAAGCCTGGGCAGTGTCATCGTCCAGTTCCGTGATTGGCTTGAGGTTGCCGTTTTCGTCGTACAGCTTGCGCGGATCGAAATAAACCGCTTGCGCAAGGCTCTTGATGACGTTTTCTGTCGTCAACTCGTACTTTTGCGCAAGTTCCTTGCGTCTTTCGTCCAGCCTGTGGATAACTTTCGGATGTTTCAATAGCGCACATCCTTGTTGGTGCGCGCTCTTTTCACTGAACCCGGCCGCTTTTGCCGCATTGGTCGCATTGCCGCCGTTGGCCAAATAAGCCTCAATGAACAGCGTGCGGCGACTCTCTGCGGCGGCTTGCGAACTTGATGCCTTCACCTTCTTCGCAGCCGGCTTCTTGGTCGCCACGGTCAGTTCACTCCCACCAGTCGCAGCTTCGGGGCTTCCAGCTTGATCGGCTGTTCCTCGTCCATGGGCTGGCCCAAAGTGTTCATGTGCTCCATCAGCAGGATTGCGCAGCGGTGTGCCGGGCTGTTGGGCTTGGCGTCACCGTGGAAGCTGGTGGACAGCTTCACGCCTGCGATGCCGTCGTCCTCGATGATCAGGGTTGCCTTCATTCTTCGGCCATCGCGGCTTGAAAGCCGGCTTTCTCGTCGGTTTCGTCGGGCATCTGGCCGTTGGTCTTGTAGGCGTCGATGGCGAACCGGATGGCTTCCTGGATGTCCTTGACTTGGCGCATGGCGGGCTTTTCCATCCCGGCTTCCTGGGCGCCTTGTTCCTCGGCGGCCTCGTAGCTCCCGGATTCCACGCCCACGGCAATACGGCCGTCTGCGCTCACGGCGATGCAGATTTCGTATCCGCCTTCGGCCTCGGGAGCCATTTGTTGGCTCATGTCCATTTCGTCCATGTCAGTTCCTTGTGTTGGTCAATACGGCCTTGATGTAATCCTGAAGGCCTACAACCTTGTTTTCCAGTCGGTCAGCTTGGATCGCCAGGTCTGCAAGAGCAGTCGCACAACTTCCGAGTAGCTGGAGCTCAAGTCCTCCGGCTCCATCAGTTCGAGCGGGGGTGGCGGGATCTGCGGTGGGTTGACTGGCTCCGAGGGCGGCGAGGTCGTTGCGCAGGCCGTCAAGCTCAGACTGAGCGCCAGCAGCAGCGGCTTGAGAGCGTTTCTTTTCGGCTGCATAGCGTTCCTCGGCTTTCTGGCGGGCGGTCAGCAGTTCCTGTTCCTTGGCTCGGGCGGCTTGTTCCGCCTGAAGTGCCTTGGTTGTGCGCTCTGCGATGTCTCGGTCCCAATCTGCCCTGACTGTCGCCTTACCGGTGCGGTAGGCCATGGCGTGACTGGCGGCCAGAGCGATTGCCAGGGCGATGCCGGCCCACAGGCGCCAGTTCAGCAGGGCGAACATGGAGACTCAACAAACCGAAACGAATCAACCCGCCCGATTTCTCCTGCCAGCAGGCTTCTCTGTTCGCAGCCCAAAATTCGGTCCACTCTGCGCCACGGGCTGGGCGGCTCCATGCTGGCCATGCGCAATTTGCGGCGCGCCCGCATGCTTTTGGCGCGCTTGAATACGGGCTTTTTCCGGTTTGAAACCCAGTCGCCAAACACTGCCTCGCCGGCCATTTCCGAGTGGGAAAAGATCATGCTCATGCCGGCGCCTCGCAGTTCACGCCGTTTCCACCGGGTTGACAACTTCCAGGGTGACGGTTTCCCCGCCGGCCAAGGCGTTGCGCACGATCTCTTTCACCAACTTGACAGCCGGGCCACTGGTTCCGCCCACGATGCCGCCTGCGTTGACGGCCATTCCCAGCAAGGGACACCCCTCGGTGTCGGCCTCGGTGTTGCCGGCGTGCATGCGGATTGCGGTGAAGCCGGGCACGTCGTTCACGGTCAGGGTGTCGGGGCCGAAGCGCCCGCTGTGCTCCAGCGTCACGATGTAGGCCCGGCCGGCGTAGCCGCTGCTGGGAATGGCGGTGTTGGCCTTGATCTTCCAGTCGGTCACGTCCACGCCAGGCTGTTCGCGGGTTTCGTCTTCCAGCGTGTAGCAGATGAAGGCGCCGTCGGCAAAGAGCTTGCCGAAAGTCCTCGCGCCGGTGCTGTGGGTACGCTGGAGGATCAGTTTCATGCGGTCGCTCCTTGATTCACTTCACCCTCATCAGCATGGGCCGGTCAGGTTCTTCGCTGGCCGGCTGTTGCTTTCCTCGGGGGCTTTTCGTTCTTGGCTCAATTTGTGCCCAGTCGCGGCGCAGAACAGGGCCAGAGCCCAGATCAGCAGTTCCACGGGACCGGGTAGCGGTGTTTGGTTGGCGTACCAGCCGGTGCCCACGGCGCCGACGCAGCCCACGCCCAGGGCAATCCGCTGGGGCAAGGTGTCGGTGAACTTGTGGCTCCAGACGGCCGCAACGCAAAAAACCGCGACCAGTCCGCAGGCGATCGGGGTCACGAAGTTCATTTCCCGGCTCCCCGGGCGCCGAAGACCTTGGTAATGGCTGCGCTCCAGACCTCGGCAATTGGGGTGGCCTGGATGGCTTCCCACCCTTTGGCGCAGATGGCCATGCCAAAAACGCCAATCAGAAATCCAGACAAGCCTTCGGGTAGCCCGGCTTTTTGTGCCGCATAAGGGCTGGCGTAGTAGCTGACCGCAGAGCCACCAATCGCCATGATCGCACGCTCGGGCCATGTGCCATTGATGAACTTGAGGCTGATGCAGGCGCCGACGACGCCCGCGAGTTTGGTCAGAGCGGCGTCAATGTCGAGCATTCGGCGTCCTCTGCAAATAGAAAAGCCCACCGGCATTGCTGCTGGCGGGCTGTGAAAGGCTGCCGAAGCAGCCCGGAGACAATGGGTGTGCGGCCTTGGTCGGCCCCTGTCCTGACTAGAAAGCAGGACGAACTCGACCAGAATCCGCTGCGGCTGATTGCCCCGGCGCCGTGGCGCCACTCATACCGCTGGGGCCACCACTGCGCTGCCCTAAGGGAGGAGACGGCAGCTTTACGTGGTGGATTTTGTGGGGTGTGGGATGCAAAAAGCCCGCTGGGTGCGGGCTCTTGGGTTTCAGTAGAGGTGGCTTCGCCATCGCTCTATTTGGGGCCTTTGATCTTTTGACCGGCTTTCCCGGCCTTTGTACGGCTACTGCGCATTATGCTCAATTTTTGGGCAGTTGCAAGGGTTTGCCGCAGTACGGGCAGAATTTCAGCGGCTTGTCGATCAGGCGCCCAATGTACCAATGCCCCTCGTTGTCGTTGTCTATGGCTTGGCTACAGCCATCGTCTGCGGTGCCGCCCTCGGTCGCGCGCTGGAAGTCTGGGCAAGTGCAGGGGTCGCGCACTGGCTTTGTCGGCAAAGGCTCATTCAGCCATACCCGGATTTCTTCCGCCGATTTTGCTCCTAAGTTGAGCACGTCTTTAAGTTTGTTGGCCCTATAGGCTTGCAGGATCTCCTGTCTGGTTTCCAGCCCGGCGCCAAGCAGTGTGTTTTTTGCGCGCACGGTTAACCCGTGCAACGGGGGTGGGTTGGCCATTTCTAGCTCTTTGCGATGCTCACTCGCAATAATTGCGCTAATCCGCGTGGCAGATAGCCCATACGCTTTCGCAAGGTGTGCCTTTTTGGCGCCACAGCGATACTTGCTCAATATTTGTTTTCGGTCTTCGGCGGTCGTCATCACAGCTCCAATCTCGGCGCCAACTTGCGCATTGCTGCCGGCTCGGCCTTGCCCGACTCTCTGGCCATCTCAGATACCAGCCAGCGGGCCAGCTCCTGCCACTCCTGCCTGAAATTGGCCTCAAAAGGCATCAGCCCAGTACCTCCGCACACCCGACAGTCATGGTCTGACAGTCTCGCCGTGCCGGGGATGAGTGTCTTGCCGTGGCCTCCGCAGGGTCTACAGCGGCCGTTGCGGTGCCACGCAAGGCAGGCCTTCGCCATGTCGGCGCACTGCAGGCGGCTGATCTTGGTTTCGATCCTGAAGCTGTACTCAAAGGCTTGCTGGGCGAGGATGGCCGCGATCACATTGGCCGCGGTGCTGTCGCCGGCAAACAGGCGCTCCAGAGCCACGGCCATGGGGACTTGGCGGCTGGCCCAGCCCATGGCGGCGAGTACGTCGGTGTCGCTCATCGTGGTTCTGGGGTCAACGGTCAGGCTGTGGCTGTTGACGGCGCTGGCGTAGCGGTCGGTGATCATGTTCATGCGTACACTTTCAGGTCAGGGTGGGCGGATCTGATGCGGTCGGCGGTCTTCTTGATTGCGCCTTCGTACTCGCTGCGGCTGATGCTCTGGCGCTGCAGGTCGTGGTACTCGTAGGCGTCCCGGATGGCCTGCAGCTCTGGCCCGGTGAACCCAAGCGATTTCCCGCCCTTGTGTCGCCCGTGCGCGTTTGACAGCGCCTGCTGTGCTTGCTGGCAGGGCTCCAGAGCTTCCGGTGCAACTCCGGACGTTGCCAGCGTCTCGGTGATGTTCAGCATGTCGGCCAGGCTGCGCCAGTCGTCCTTGGTCGCCCGCCCTTTGGCGAATTCTTCAATCGCCCCAAGCTCCCTGATCCGCAGGTGGTCCAAGTGGCCCTCCTGCGTGACGGCAGCGCCCATCATTGCGTGCTGGATCGGGTTGACCAGATTCCAGACTTTGCGCTTGCAGCGTTTCCTGCTCACTTCTTCTGCTCCTTCTCAAGTGAACTTGCGCTCTTTTTCCATGCGGCGCAGCGCCGCAAGCGGGGTTTCGTTGGGCAACATGTCGTAGCTACACCCCAGCACTCCGCCCTTCCATGAGCCGCTGCGCTCGCCAACCTCTGCGGAAAACTCTATGTCGATGTACTGGTTTTCGCGCTTGTATGGCAACCATGGGCGAGTCCATAGCCGGCGCTCTGGCTTGATGGTGGCTGTGCGCTCTTGCACTTCGCCTGAGCGAAGGGTGTACTGGTAGGCATGCGTCTCAGCGCCTCCCAATACTTCATGCAGCCGATGCCGCCAACCCCACGGCATCGTGAATGATGTATGCGGATCACCGCGCTCGCCCTTGTCTTTGCCCCAGCGGATGAACAGCAGATCGGTATAAAAGCAAAATCCATAGGTCGGGCCAGAGCATTGGTAATGGTCAGGCACCACCCATTTCCACGGGAATGAAAACGCCAAAGTGAATAGGCCAAAGCCCAAGCGCACCCAGGCTCTGCGGTGCTCGTGCCAGTCAGACGGAAATTCGATTTCCGCCTTCAGGCCTCGCAGTCCCAAGACCAGATAGGCCACTTCGACCCAATCCCACCACACGCGGACCAAATAACCTTTGTGTTCCCGCTCTGTTCTGATTCTCAGTTTCATCATTTTCGCTCCTGTTTTGATAGCTGCTCATGCAGTAACGGCGAGGGCTGTAGGCCATTTCGGCAGGTTTTCCGGCCAATTCCCTGCGGCTTCAATGGCTCGGCGGGTGTCTGCGCCCCAGACCGGCTCCAGTTCCCGCCTGACTGCCTTGCTGAAAAGGGCGCCCTGGTCGAACTGGGGGTGGCACCCGCGCCGACCGGGAGAGTCGGCACAAAGGGGGAAGCATTCCCTGTCGTCAGTCTTGATGCCCTGACCCTTTCCGGTGTTCGGGTGGGCGGATTGGCTTTGCCCGAAAATCCCGCACACCTTGCAGGGCAGCTTGGCAACCAGTCGCCTGTAGCCTTCATGCTCGATGGCGTTCTCCTTGGCGATCGGCCTCCCGCTGGTGCTCCCTGAGTACGTGCCGCGCCTCAGAGGGGATATGGGAAATCCCATATCGCCGGGTTCGCGGTCGCGCATGCGGAGCGGTGGGGTCCAGCGGGAGCCGAAGGCCATGGGTCAGCAGGGAATGGACTTGATCAGCGCGCCGGTCAGCATCACGACAAACTTCTGGCCGCTCTCGTCCTTCAGCACCAGGTCAACCGTCGAATTGCCGCCAACGGTGCCTTTGCGCACGACAACAGCCTCGGTGATTTCGATGGGTTTGAATTCGGCACCCTTGCTGGCGTAGTCGTAGCCTTTGGCGATGGCGTCGTCCGCGTCATTGCAGACGGTCACGGATAGGTGGAATTGTGGTCCCATGGTGGTTCTTTCTGGTTGTGAAGGGCGTCAGGACTTCCAGGTGACGGCCTTGACTGCCCACATCTGGGCGGTCTGCAGCCCCTCGATGGCGATTGCGGTCATCCGCCACACATCCGCGTCATCAGACTTGTTGCGCAGGTTGTGCATTCGATCAATCTCGACAGCAAACCCAGCTTTGCAGGCGTGCACTTCGGGATTGGCGCCGGGGTTGAATCCGAGGCCCACAGCCTTCTCGCCGTAGGTCAGTTCACGGCCTTCGGCGGGGCCGACAATGCCCTCGGTGCCTTCACCCACCGGGCCAAGGACGTGCTGAAGCATTGCCTCGGCCTGCGAATAGGTCATCAGGTTGGTGCCTGTGCGCCCGGGCTGGCCAGGTGTGCCGTCCGGGTGGACATCGGCCGGCACCGGCCATGTCAGAAAACTCTCAACCATTGCTTTGGTCACTTGCATGTCAATCTCCAGGTTGTGTGCAGCCCAGATCGCGGGGCCGCGGCGCGTCGAAAAAGTCCACCACTCGGATGGGCGTCAGCCGGCCCATGTAGATCGGGGGGTCTTGTGTGGTCCTCCACCCTTTGATCACCAGGGCTGCAGCTGGCCGGGGTGGTGTGTCGGTGCGCTGGTAACTGCACTCGATCACGCTGGCTCCAAAATCTCGCCCGTATCGGCGTCAAATTGGCCGTTCTCGATGGCCTTGGCCCGCTTTCGCTGGGGCCTCAGTTCTGGGGGCAGTGGCGCGCTGATCGTGATTCCGTGCTCTGCCGCCCAGGCGCAGCACTTGTCGATGTAGTCAGCCATGCCCCGGATGCCCAAGTCCTCGGTGCTCTGGCGCACGCGGCGGCGGCTCTTTCTGCCGGTCAGCGGGTTGATGAACGTCTGCACCTTGTCCGGCAGGAACTCGCGGCGCAAGTGCTCTTTCCAGACAGCCATGGAGTAGCGCCGGCCATCGATCACCAGACCTTGGGCGATTTCCGTCAGCACCACGGCGTGCAGGTAGCCGCGCTGCTTTTCCGTGATGTCGCCTTCCAGGAGGCGCACCTCCAGCACCAGTTCGCGGCCTTGCTTGAGCTGCTCTCCAATCCATGGGAGCGTGCTGCTCGTGAGCACGGCTCTGGCCTGCTCTGGGGTGTGCAGCTCTGCGCGGGCGAGGATGTCGGTCATGCCGTGTACCCCTGCTCCGCTATTTCACAGAAGAAGCTGCAGCTCGGCAGGCCTTCACTGCGCACACCGGGCCCCATCGGCAGGTCGTTGACCATGATCGGGTCGCGCCTCAGAACTCGGCCACAGGCGGCGCAGTGGGTCGTCATGGCTTTGCTCCCCGCATCCAGTGCGTGCGGACGCCTTTCGCCCACGCCCATGTGTAGAGGAAGCACAGCCCAAAAATTGCCCACTGGCCGTTCACGTAGGTAGTCCAGAACCAGAAGGGCTGTGCCAGCAGCCCGCACACACAGGCCCACCGCTGCACCTTTGGCCGCGCGTCTTGGCTCAGGCGGATAGCGGCCACGCCGAACACTGCGATGCCGATCTGTTCGAGGCCGTTCATCGAACCACCTTCAAGTCACCAGCCCAGTGATAGACCTTGAAGCCCAGCGCGTTGGCAATTGAGTGCTCAAGCGTGGCGCCCTTGGACGTTTCCCACCCTGGCAGCAACACAATGGCGTCACACGTCACCAGTTGGGCAATGTCGGCACGCATGCAGGTTTGCCAATCAGCCGACTGGTCGGTCACGATCTCTGCCGGGTTCACTGCGTCATGGCCCTGCTCCCGAAGGCGTTTGGCAGCGGTATTGAAAAACGGAAAGTTCAGCTCTGGATAGCCGGTCATTGGACCGGCGATGTAGATACGAGTCATGGGTACACCCTCACTTCAATTCCATGGACAGACTTCATCAGGTGCTGCTTCACGCGGAACAGCGGCGTAATGACGCCCTTCACGTCCTCGACAATTCGTTCATCGGCCTGCCAGTAGGCAAAGTCCGCCACGTATCGCAGCGCGGGTTTTTTGCGGCCACCAAGCACCACTGACGGGGCAAGCTCGTACTTCACCTGTCGCTCAAGGCCACGAATACGCCCAGCCTTTTGCAGTAGCTGCAGGGCCGTCCAGCGCCGCGCCTCTGCCGCGCTGTCGAACATTTCATTTCCGATCTGGGTTTTGCGGTTTCCGTATTTCATTGCGTGCCGCCTGCCTGACGATTTCCGGCAGATCCGCGTAAAGCTCCGGCGCCTGTGCTGCCATTTCCTTCACCTTTGCCCATGCGTAGTCCTTGGCTCCGGGGATCTGGCCCAGCTTCACGAACCGCTGCACGGTTTCGGCTATGTGTGTTTGCCAGTCCATTCATCGGGTCGCTCCACGGTCGGCGTCGTGCGGATACGCCCGCATTGTCATGGCGGTATCTCGGGGGTGCGCAATGTACTGAGTGCTTCGCTGGTGGAACCACAGCGATATCCGCCCTTCCCAATCGCCGTGCCTGTTCTTGTCGCACAGCAGCAGGGCGTCCGAGTCCATTTCGTCCACGTCCTTGCCCTTGGCCTTGTCGTCTTCCTTGCGCTTGTTGCGCCAGACGATCATCAGGTTGTCAACGAGGTTGGTGATCGACCCTGCTCCCAGGCTGTCCATCTTTCGCGGCGGGCTGAACTCGTCCTGTGCTTTTCTGGCGTGGTGCACCAGATGGATGTGGATGTTTTCGTCACGCGCCACAGTCGTCAGGTCGTCCACAAAAGCCTTTTGACCCTCGTAGTCGTCATCGGCCTTCACGCACTTGATGAGGTTGTCCACCACAAAGTGGGTGATGCCCAATTCCTTGGCGCAGTACCGGATGGCGCCGATCATGGTCTTGCGGTTGGCCGTGCCTTGTTGGTCGTACAGCCACAGCTTGCCGTCGCTCCAGTCCATGAACTGCTGACCTTGGTCGGCATTCGGGAATCGGGTGTCCAGCCACTGGTGCGCCATGCGCTCGATGGTCTTGAAGGGTTTCATTTCCAGGCTTGCGACACAGACTTTCTCGCCTTGCGCGCACCAACTCAAGACGCATTGACCGAGCAACAAGCTCTTTCCGTGGCCGTTGATGCCGATCCACAGCGAGACGCAGCCAGGCGTGAAAACCACCTTGCCCTCAGCCTTCGCCCATGGCAGATGCACACCCTTGGGGCCGGTCAGCTTCCCGGCAATGTGGTCCATGAACATCTGCCGCCAACTCGTCGCGGGCTTCACCCGCTGCTGCGCTTCGGTCAGGTCCATGTACATCGAAAAATCAATGTCTGCAGCTTCGATCACTTGGGCCATACCATCATCCCGTCGGTATCGGTCATCAACTGGATTTCGCCGCGCACACTGCCCGGCTTCCACACCACGGCAATGACGCGCTTGGCGTGCTTTTCAAAGGCTTTGGCAAAGGCCAAAACGCGCTGCAGGTCTTCGCCTTCGACCTTGACCAGCAGGCCCAGGGCGAAGCGGGTATCGATGGTTTCGGGGTAGTCCGTCGCTTCGACCTGCACCCCGGCGTGTTCGCCAAACTGCCGCCAATCAGCGCTCAGCTTTCCAGGGTCAAGGTCAACGTACACCACGCCATTGCGCACGGTGTAGCCTGCTTTGCGGTGGGCAATCACGGCTTCGGTGCCCTTCATATCGCCCCCCGCATCAGGTCGCGGTAGCCTTCGTCCGTCAGGTTCTGGCGCGGCTTTCCAGTCCCCGGCTTTTGGGAACGGCACCAGTTTCGCCACGTCGCCAGCCAGTCGGCTTTCCGCCCGTCCTTGCCCGGCTTGGCAACCCAGAAATCCCGGAACTGATCGGCCACCGATTGCGGGTCAAGGTCTGGCCGATGTTCGATGCACCATGCCCTCCAGTCGTCAGGAAGAGCCCAGCCTTTGTCCAACCGCGTGCCATGTGGTGGAGCCGCAGGCGACACAACAATATCTTTCTTTGGTGTTGGTGTTGGTGTTGGTGTTGGTGTTGGTGGCATTGCATCAGCATCTGTTTTTAATGCCACGGCATCCTGTTCTGTATGCCGTGGCATTGCCGATGCACTGCCATAATCCGGCGCTGGCTCTGCCGACTTCCGCTTCTCCCACATGGTTTTGGCCTTCTGGCGCTGCTTTTCCCGCTTCTCGCGCATGGCCTCAATCTCTTTGTCGGCCCGCTGGTTGATCCAGCCAGATTCGGTGAGTTGGAAAAATTCCTCCAGGACCACCCGCACCGCTTCGCGCTGGCCGTCACTTGTCGCAAGTACCAGACGGCACACGGCGCGCAGTTCTGTCGGCAGTGGCTTTTCCGTGGTGTAGTAGGTGTCCAGCAACCGGCGATAGGCGGCGTCTTCTTCCCAGCTCAGGTGCCGGGTTGCGCTCAGGTAGTCGCCAATGTGGAATGGGTAGTAGTTCAAGTGTCGCCCTTTGAAGGCCAGACTCAGGTGACAATTCCGAGCCGGGCCAACTGTTGCAGTTGATGATCGGTCTGAATCTGGCCATCAAAGGGGACAAGGCTCAAACCGGCTTTTCCGCTTGTCACAGCGTGATGAAAGTCTAGCACGGCACTTCTCCACGGGCAAGCCTTGCCCGATCCGCCTCGCCCATCGCGCAGAAATAACAGGGATCGCGTTCG
>Ga0209277_10000182_pt1 | contig 33225 bp, 36 predicted proteins | sample JI81AbrownDNA_FD_187503 | JGI IMG/M metagenome (GOLD analysis project Ga0209277, IMG submission 187503) | Wastewater effluent complex algal communities from Wisconsin, to seasonally profile nutrient transformation and Carbon sequestration -... | ecosystem: Engineered > WWTP > Effluent > Algae... | reverse complement strand
AAATGAGGCTACTATCCTATTTGCCGACGTTGTGGGCTTCACCGTATTATCCCAAACTATGGAGCCAGAAAAATTAGTTGCGCTGTTAAATGATTTGTTTACCGAGTTTGACTCAATTACAAAAGCCTACAATTTGGAAAAAATTAAAACGATAGGCGATGCGTATATGGTTGCTGGAGGAATTCCAGAAGCAAGACGAGACCACTGTGAAGCAGTAGCGTTATGCGCTTTAGAAATGCAATCCATCATGCGCAAAGGAATTTCCAAAGATTTACAAGATTTCAAAGTTCGAATTGGAATTCATACAGGTCCAGTCGTCGCAGGTGTAATTGGAAAAAGCAAATTTATTTACGATCTCTGGGGCGATAGTGTAAATACCGCTAGCCGCATGGAATCTCATGGTGTAGAAGATAAAATTCATGTATCAAAAGAAGTTTACTTAAAACTCAAAGACAAATTTGAATTCGAAGACAAGCGAGAAATTCAAGTCAAAGGCAAGGGGCTAATGGAGACTTACTTCTTGGTGCGGGAAAGGATTTAGAAATCATTGAAATTAAAATCATTGATTGAATTTAAGATAAAAACAATATTGTGAATAGGAGAGTTTTATGAGACTGATATTTTTATTTCTCTTTTGCACAATTTCAATTTACTCATTACCTTATACCGATAATGGTGATGGAACTATTCTTGATCAAAAAACAAATTTAGTTTGGCAGAAGTGTAGCCAAGGACAGGATGAAAAAACCTGTGAGGGCGAAGCAACTCAGACGAATTGGATGCAAGCGAATGTATACTGCGGACAACTTGTATTAGCCGGAAAAAAATGGCGGCTTCCTAAAAGGGAAGAGATATTAGGACTCCTAGATGTATCAATCAAAGTAGATTCAAAAATTGATCCAACTGCATTTCCAAACACAAGCGCTTATCGTTTCTGGTCAAGCACGGTCTATGACAAAAATCCGTCTGTTATGTGGACAACTCATTTTTATTATGGGGATGAGAAGCGCACAAAAAAGACAGAGAAAGGATACGCCAAATGTGTTATGAATAAATAGAATAATCAAGATTTTCAATGAATAGACTCATTTAGGTCTATTCAATGTTTAATTTCCTTAGTCTAAAGAGAAAATCTTTGGATGTAAAAATAATGTGGCTACAAATACTTAGCGAAATAAAAAAGAATATAGGAAAAGCATAAAATATTTTAAAGAGGGGATTGTTGTTCCCAAACTAGGTTCGGAATTAAGCAATTATCCACTCGGCATTCTTTATTATCAAATTGGTTTCACTTACAATAAAATGGATGAGTATGAAAATGCTTACGATTGCTTACGTAAAGCAGAGAAAATATTTTTAGATGAAACAGGATACTATACATTAGATTTAGCTGAGAATTATGCTGAACTTGGGTTGGCGGCGTCAGGCGTCGATGATTATTGATTCAGCCATTACTTACTATCAGAGGTCAACGGATTTTTACCTCGAGCTGGATTTTAAACGTAAACTGCCTCTTGGTTGGCTTTATAGTAATTTAGGTAAGTGTTATCGAATCAAGGGTAAATTAGAAAAGTCCAACGAATATATAAGCAAAGCCAATTTCAATTTATGGAAGGTATAAAAAAAAAGAGGATTAGTATTAAAACTGAAAGCTGACCTCTGTCTGAATAATTCCGATTACCCGCAGATGCTCGAACATAGAAGAGAACTCTTGAAGTTTCGTCTCCGAAAGCACAAATCAGATAGCTTTGAGATTATGCAATGCTATTCATATATCTCTGAAGCTTATATTAAGATGGGTGATGAAAAAAATGCTATTGAAAATTTAGAAAAAGTGATTCATTATAGAAAAGAAAATAATATTCCAAAGAAAAACGCTCCCGAGCTCTAACTAGAACAAATCGAGTTGGTCTAACAATAAACCCATCAAGCGGTTTTGCAAAATTAGACATCGTAAATACAGTAAGTTTAATCAGAAATAAAAAAGCTCTTTCATGTCAATTCGTTTTGAGTCACTGTATACTTCAGTTACCAAAATTAAGTGCTGAGTTAACGTTCCAGACGGGTATAATATTGAAAAGCTGATCTCACCTAAAAAATTCTGCATAAACAAATTCATACAACCCCATTTTATACTGTAGAAGCAATGAGATATAGGAGAAAAATTAAAATAGTAAATGCAGAGAATAATGCTTGTTATGCGGGCGTTTATCTCTATGATGGATTACGCGAAGGTTTAGCCATTTCCGCGACAGAGGTTGCAAAGATTATGATCAGAGAGGAACATCTTCGATAATCCCATTAACGATTGCTATGTCTCTATCAAACCAAGCGTTGTGCCGTTCTCCGGTTTTTTGGGTATTTATCCAAAAAATGATTTTGATTTGTGTGTCTAGCATTGGGAGTATTATAGTTGCGGTGTAATACATCTTACCAATAAGAATATAATTTTCAGGAAAGGAAAAAATGAAGTATATACTGTATATGATAGCTGGTTTATTTTTTTTAGATATTTTTGCAGAGGACAAAACTAAGCTCGAAGAATCGGAAATCAAGGAAGCTGAAAAGATTGAATTCCAAAACAAAAGCCGAAAAAAGGCTGCATCTGAAACAAAATTTTTGCATGAATCGATTGGGAAAAAATTAGCAGGTCTAGTTTCAAATAAACCGGATGAAATGCATTCTTTAGATGGAGTGAGAGCGATTCGTATTGCATCTACGGAAAAAAATAAATTTGGAGCAGACGTTATCTATTTAGATGCAAATACCAGCTTCGGACATATAAACTCAATCCAAAGAGTATTATCTGGATACATTCAAATTGCCTTTGATTATAATGGCGCAAAGGCAGATATTTTAGCGATTTACGTTTTGTATTACAATGGTATGCACAGGGGAAATATTAGTTTCTTTGAATCAAAATACAGTAAGGCTTTGCTTAAGAAATTGAGCAGTCCCAATGTAGGTATCGCAATTAAATACAAAGACTGGCCTGGTAAAACAGAAATCATCATACCGATTGAAAAAAATGCTCTCAAAGAGTTTCAAAAAGATGTCACTTTAGATGAACTAGAAAATGAAGTGAATAAAATGATTAACGATAAAAAGAATGGAGATGAGGATAGAAAGAAATTTGCAGATTTGATGAAGGAAAAATCTGCGCTGGAGCTAATAGAAATTAACCAAAAGATAGAAGAATTAGATAACTTAGAAAAAGAGATGGAAGCAAAACAGAAAAAAATCCAGGAGAGACTAATAGAACTAAAAAAAGACCCTGAGAAAAATAAAGACGAAATTGCAAAACTAGAAAAAGAATTAGAAAATTTAGAGAAACAAAAAAAAGATATTAAAAAACAAAAAGAAGATCTAATCGAAAGAGAAGAACGGATAACAGGCGTTGTATCAACTAGAAGAATTCCAAAAGAAATTCCTCCACTCAAAGAAGAAAAAAAAGTAGAAATAAAAGTGGATCCGAGACTCTTAGAGCCTGAATACTCTTCGCATGTTGTAGATGGAAAATTAGTTTTCATAAAACCTATCACTGATATCGACAGCCATTGCGTCAATGGAATTCATTTGCTTGATCCTTTAAAAGAAGATTTTATCTATACAAGTGAATACAATAAAATCTGTGGAAAAACTTTTAAAGTCTTCGGGGAGCATATTTTAGTTATTGGGTTTTTAGAAAAAAAAGAACAAATCAAATTAGTTTTACTAAGAAAAAATGATTTAAAAGTGGTAAGCAATTCAGGAGTAAATGTTTATCACAAAACACCAATAGAAATTCGAGGCGATTTTTTATATGCAATTGAAAATTTAGATGGAAAGTTTTATCTAACTCGTTTTGATCAAAATCTAAAAAGCCTTACTCGTTCTAAAGAAGAAGTAAATCCAGACTCTATCATTACATTCTATGATAATAAAATATATGTATCGAGCAAAAAAGAAAACGGACAAATAGAATTTAAAGTGTTTAAAAAAGAGGATTTAAGTTTTATAAAGAAGACCCAGGCTTAGGGCGGCGTTTTTTCGTTGTAGGGAATGCATTTATGCGTTCCTTACATTGTTAATGGCATCGCAACGCCCAAAGCAAACACAGTAAATTAGACAAAGTGTACTAAAAAAGGCTTTTCTAGGATACGGGTTTCAAGATTAAGTTCAATTAAAGTCAAAATATTATATATAAGAGGCGTTTATGAAAGTTGTCGTGCTTGTGAAGCAGGTTCCTGATACAGAAACCAATATAAAACTCGGTGACAAATCTATCAATGAAGCAGGAATCAAGTGGATCATTTCTCCTTATGATGAATTTGCAATCGAAGAAGGCATTAAACTCAGAGAGAAAAACGGCGGGGAAGTGATCGCTGTTTCTGTTGGTCCCGATAGAGTCCAAGAAGTTCTTAGAACTGCTTATGCTATGGGTGTTGATAAAGCAGTTCATATCAAAGTGGACAATTACAATACATTCGATTCTATCTTTACATCCCAGTTAATTGCAAATTTTGCAAAGGCTGAGGCTGCTGATATTATCCTCGCTGGTCGTCAGTCGATTGATACTGATAGTTCGCAAGTTCCTGTTCAAATCGCAGAAGAGCTTGGTGTAGGTCATGTTGTTCTCGCAATCAAAATTGAAATCGCAGGAACGAGTGCAAAAATTACTCGTGAAGTAGAAGGTGGAACTGCAACTGTTGAAACTTCACTCCCTGTAGTTGTTACTGCTACTAAAGGTTTGAACGAGCCACGTTACCCATCTTTAAAAGGTATCATGTCTGCAAAGAAAAAACCAATCGATGTAAAACAAGCGGCTGATCTTGGTAATCCGGCTGGAAAAATCGAAGTCGTTGGACTCGAGCCACCACCACCACGTATTGCAGGACGTAAATTAGAAGCGGCTGATGCAGCAGGTTTTGCATCTCAATTAGTAAAAGCTCTCAGAGAAGAAGCTAAGGTTATATAAGGAGTCCTGATATGTCAAATGTATTCGTAGTTGGTGAAATCAAAGACGGTGAATTAAAAAAAATCTCTAGAGAGTTAACTTCCGCAGCGCGCAAAATCGCGGATACCCTCGGAGGACAAGTAGAAGTATTATTAATCGGTGCTGGTGCAGAAAAATTTGCTAGTGACTTAGGTGCTGTTGGGGCTGACAAGGTGTTAACCGCTAATGTAGCTGACTTCAATGCAGAAGCTTACGCAAACGTTATCAGTGAAACTGTAAAAGCTAAAAAACCTACCGTAGTTCTAATGCCACATACTGGTTATGGAAAAGATTACTCTCCAAGAGTAGCTGTTAAAATCGGTGCTGGAATCGTAGCTGACGTTGTTGGTCTATCGGTTGACGGTGGAAAAGTTGTAGCTAAAAAACCAATCTATTCTGGTAAAGCTTACGCAAACATCAAAGTAACCACTGACATCCAAGCGTTCACAGTTCGTCCAAACTCACAAGAGCTTGGTTCTAAAGCTGGTGCTGGTGCAGTAGAAGCAGTATCCGCAGGCGCAGGCGATGTGAAAGTAAAAATCACTGGAACTGAATTATCCGGCGGAAGCAAAATTCAACTCACTGAAGCTTCTATCATCGTTTCCGGTGGTCGTGGTATGAAAGGTCCTGAGAACTTCCCAATGTTACAATCTCTAGCTGATCTTTTAGGTGCTGCTCTTGGTGCATCTCGTGCGGCTGTTGACTCCGGTTGGATTTCTCATAGCCACCAAGTTGGTCAAACAGGTAAAACTGTATCGCCTAATTGCTATATTGCGTGCGGTATTTCTGGATCTATCCAACACATGGCTGGTATGGGTTCTTCTAAATACATCGTCGCAATCAACAAAGATGCCGAAGCTCCTATTTTCAAAGTAGCGACTTACGGTGTTGTTGCTGATTTATTTGAAGTAGTTCCTGCATTAACCGCTGAATTTAAGAAAGTATTAGGTTAATTCTCTTTCGGGCGTTGCGGCGCATTTTCATTGTAGAGACGCGATTAATCGCGTCTCTACTTTTATGTAGACAGCCGCCCGCGCTCGCCTTCCTGAATGCGGATGATACGGATTATCCGCATTCATCCAGTCCACCCATTTGCTTGGTCGCAAATCCAACGCCTTCGCATCACTAACGCGGGCTTTGTTGTTATTTTGTATAATCAATTATATTAGGCTCGACTAAAAATGTTTTTTCCCATAAGTCAATAATAAATCCCATTTCATACTGAGTAAATGTATCCTTTATTCCACGACTATCTTCAATAATAAATACGTCATTGATTCTTTCAATTATACATCCTTCTGATTGAATCCAATGCATCGATTCATCAGAAAAGATTTTTTTAAAAGTAGGTATATATTTGTCATAATCTTCAGCAAAACACCAAAAGCTACCAACCCTTGTCTCTTCATCATCTTCGTTCAAAGCTTCATTAAGTAATTCCCTGAGAGATTTTATTTGCATTGAGTTGTTTCCATATTCCCCTTTATAAATTTTTATCTAACTTTATGTCAATTTATAAATATGCATATATATAAATCATCCCTTGACCGACTAAACCTAATTATTCACAAAAGAAAAATGAAACTCGACTCTTTCCTTAAATTTCTAAAATCAATTCAAAAGCCGAAGAAATCTCTGAATAAAAAAATCAAAATTTTCAAACGTAGAAATAAATTCTCTAATTTATTCGATTTGCTTTTGAAACCATTGGTTTAACAACCATATTTCTTTTAAGGAAATTATTTTTTTAGAAGTTAGGTTAGTATTTTTTCCTTCTGTTGTAAAAAGTGGTGGATATAAGGAGAAGCCTTGCTCGGCTTTAACTGATAGTAGTTCTTTTTCGTAAGAATCCCAATAATACGATTCATAAAATTTTTTTAAATCTCCATTTAAACACCAATGGAAAAAATCTGTATAATGCAAATCTAAAGATTCCCAAGCTAAATTATCGGGCGCATAATAATAAATTACCCATAAGTCGGAATTGAAAGCTCCGGAATTTATTGCAAAGAAACCACCAATAACATCATAGCCAATCATTATAGCTTCATCGATCACTGAATTATTATCATTGCCAATTTGATTCCAGTTTCTAATACTTTCAATATTTTCTGAAGCTTCCCCGCCAAAAAGTCTCAACCATCCATTGTCAATGGAAATGCCTGCGGTGAAGTTAACAATCTTTCCGAAAGTAGAACTTTCCGATACTCCAAGTTGTTTTGAAATATCTTTATTACTTTCATTTTTACTTTCGTAAGCCACAACTTTATTATTTGCTCCACTAACTTCCTTAAGAATTTCTTCAAACATTGTATTTCTATATTCTGAAAGGATTAAAAGACTTGCAAATTATTTTTGAGAAAATAGATTATAATTTAAAGGCAAAGTAATATGAATAGCAAACCAATTATTGACTATAAATTACATATCGAAATCAATTCCGAAATAAGATTTGGTAAACCTTGCATAAAAGGAACTAGAATTTCTGTATATGATGTGTTGGGTTGGTTTGCGTCTGGTATGACCCAAGAAGAAATCCTCGAAGACTTTCCTCAACTGACAAAAGACAATATTCTAGCATGTTTCGCTTATTCGGCGGACAGAGAAAGAAGATTGAAAATAGCAGTTTGAAAAGTTGACCGATATTCTTTTAATTTCTAAACTAATTGTATGAAATTACTTTTTGATGAAAATTTATCCTATCGAATCTTAAAAAAATTAGACGTTGCATATAATGGCTCTGAGAATATTCGAGGTAAGGCTGATTTAGTAATATGGGAATATGCAAAAAAGAATGGGTTTACAGTCGTTACCTTCGATGAAGATTTTTATGACATTCAATTATTACGAAAATTCCCACCGAAAGTAATTTGGCTTCGATGTGGAAATACTAGCACAAATCATATTGCGGAAATCTTGAATAAGAAAACAGAAGAATTAAAAAGATTTATTGAAGATTCTGAACAAGGAATTTTTGAAATATATTAATTGAATGCAACGAGAGGTCAAGAACGCAAACTCTCATTTTCCGCAAGGAGAGCTTTTACTTTTTCTTCCTTCAAAATCAAACTAGTATAATCCGTAATAAACTGATTCGCATCAAAATAAGTCGATGACTCCAAATTGATTTTCATGAATCCTTCCATTAATTCAGAAAGTTTTGTTTTAATAATTTCTAGTGTTTCACTAAATTGTCTGTCAGCTTTTTTAGACTCGTCGAGAACGTTAAAATAAAACCAACCTAGTTCCATTCTGGCATCAATATTATTGGAATCCAGTTCTATTGCTTTCTTAAAAGAGACCTCTGCTTCATTTAAATCAAATTCTAAATTTTCTGAAAGTTGAATGCAAATTCCTTTTAATAGAAAAATTTCTGATGTTCTAAAATTTTCTGGGATTTGTTCGATTAATTCTAGAGCTTCGTCGAAGTTTTTTATTCGCATACTTTCTTTTATTTGTAGAATAATCATTCGAAACCTCTCTTAGAATTTTTCTTTTAGTCTCTTCTGCTGCTCGGCTAGTTTCTTTAACTTTTTAGCCTTTTGTGCAATTTCGCCATTGCCGCGAGAAAGTTCAATGATTTCTTCTAATGTTTTATTTTCTAGTTCACTCGGATAATCTCTCACTCTTTTTAAAGAAGCAGGAATTAATTCTCCGACAGTGGGTTCATTTTGCGCCGCTTGAAATACGGGAGACTTTTTCATCGGGCTTTCTGAAAAATCTGCAACCGTAAAAATACCAATTAGTAAAAGCAGGGAAATGCCTAAAATAAATGGCAAAAAAGGTTTGTGTCTAGAAATATTTTCCATTTTACTACTTTTAAATTAAGTAGTATTGAAGGCAGCCTAAAAAACTATCTTAATTTTTTATACAATTTACTTTGTCAGTGCACTCTAACTTTTTTTTGGAAGCCTTAAATGCAATTTGTCATGAGCCAGAAAGATTGTTTACCAATGTTTTTACATTCGCTAACTTTTGATCTTTTAAAGATTTACATAGTCAAAAAGGTTTCTTCCTATTATCCTCCGTTCTGATTAACCCTACACCACCAAAGAAACTTTCATTTTCACTTTCTGTTCCGCATAAAAATCACGAAATGTTTTCATAACAGTAAGTTGTTTTGCGAGTTTTTGTGATTCTTCTCTAATATCATGATCGTTTTGAATTCCAATCCAGAATTGTGGATTTAGTTCAAAAAATTTTCATTGACAAATGACACTCGAAGTGTCATATTAAGCAAATGACCTCGATTACAATGCTAGACCTACGAAAGAACTCCAACATTCTTTTAGAAAAGCTAAAAAGAAAAGAAAAAATACTTCTTTCTTTTCGTGGAAAACCTGTTGCTACGATTCATCCTATTGCACAGGAAAGCGATTGGGAGTCTGATTCTTTTTTGCAATTTATCAATTCAATTCCAAAATCCAACGGTAAGAAAACAAAACTTTCCAATGAAGAAATTGATTCTTTAGTTTATGGCATCAAGTAGGGATTCTAAATATCCTTTTTGGGATACGTCCGGGTGGTTTTCGTTGATTATCCCCTCCGAATCAAACCATGATGAGGCTAAAAAAATAGCCGACCAACTTCAAAAAAATAAATTTCCCTTTTTTACTTCCGATCTTGTTATCCAGGAAACAATGACACTACTCATGGCGCGTAAAGAAACTGAAAAAGCAAAACAATTTTGGTCGAGCCTTATTGATTCAAGAGTAATTCGTTTAGAACGAATAGATGAATCTAGATTTCAAAAATCAGGTGATTATTTCGTTAAACATATAGACCAAGGATACTCATTCGTAGACGCTTCTTCTTTTATTCTAATGAAAGAATTTAGAATTGCCAGCGCTGTTAGCACGGACAAGCATTTTACTAAAGCTGGGTTTAAAAAACTTTTAGATTGACTAACGCAAACTCTCATTTTCCGCAAAAAGCTCTTTTAATTTTTCTTCTTTCAAAATCAAACTAGTATAATCCGTAATAAACTGATTCGCATCAAAATAAGTCGATGATTCTAAATTGATTTTCATAAATCCTTCTACTAGTTCGGACAATTTTGATTTAATAATTTCTAGTGCATCACCAAATTCTTTGTCAGCTTCTTTTGATTGATCAAGAACGTTAAAATAAAACCAGCCCAACTGTTTTATCGCGAAAATGAGGATGATGAAGATTATCCGAGTCCACCCATTTGCTTGGTCTCAAATCCAATGCATCGCTAACGATGAACTTTATTATTTTCTAGTCTCTTTGCCAACTCGGAATCTTTTTCCATTTCTTTTGTAAAATCAATGAATGTCGCATAATCATTTGTAGACGTTTTAGTATTAAATAAAATGAGTTCTATGAGAGGTTTTTTATATTCTCCAAGAATTAATTCATTAATAGGAATTTGCGCTAATCCATTTTTTATTTCGTAAAGCTTTTGATTTTTATCCTGAGTGTAATTTGTTTTTAGAAAAATATCGTCCGAAATTTTTATTTCTTCGATTTTACTAACACCTTGATCTATGACTCTTGTTTCATAACGCTCTCGGGGAAAACTGATTAATCGGAAAGGAAGGAAAATAAATTCTGTCGAAACTAAAACTACAGCACCGGGGGCACAAAGAATACTGAAACGACGACAAGCATTTACTACTTCCGATTCATCTGGATCGTTTAATCTAATTTTCTTGGAATCCTTATATTTCTCTTTTATAAGCGCAATAATTTGTTTATGAGTAGCTTTGTAGCTTGAAATGGAAATTAATAAGTGTTCCTTATTAAGCGAGTATGCAATAACAAATGTAATTCTATCTTCAAATTTTTCTTCTTCCTTCACTGTTTCTGATTTCAAAATTTCTTCACTATCTTTGTAGGTTCTAAAGAAACAAGTTCCTTGGATAAGCATTGACAGAATTAAAATTAAATAGGATGTTTCCTTTAGTATTTTGAAATCTCGCATAATAAGTATTATCTCTAATAAATTATGAAGTTATTAGATGTGTCAAATCATAAATGAACCCAAGCTTCCTATTCATTAAACTAAATCACAAGACTGTCTTTTGTATCTAGTTGTATTCCTAAAATAATTGATTGAATTTCCTATCTACAAATTGACAGTTACATAAAGGCAATGTCAAATTTTTCGCAAAGTAATCCAGATAGAATAACGAGGCTAAAAAAATATGCCCCATTTGATACGTCATCAGAAGAATGCGATGACATTGTATCCCTTGCCGGGTCAATTTGTGATACGCCGATTGCATTTATTAGTTTTGTAGCCGAAGAACGTGTCTGGCTTAAATCTACCATTGGAATAGATAACACTGATTCAGCGTTAGTCTATTCATTATGCGCCAAAACAATATTATCCAGTAAAGTTCTCACTGTTACAGATTGCTCTAAAGAGGATCAGTTTCGGAATAATCCTTATTTCTTAAAAGACAAACAGGTGTTATCGTATGCAGGTGCTTCGCTTATTACTACTGACGGCTATAAGATTGGCACTTTAAGTGTTATGGATGTAGTGCCGAGAGAATTCTCCGAAAAACAAATAAATGGGCTAATTGCTCTTAGCCGGAATATAATAAGATTCTTGGATTTAAAGAATAAGGTCGAAACTCTTGTTGAACAAAATCATTTCAATCAAAGAGTAATAGACTTTATTCCCGGAATGATTGGTTATTGGGATACTGAATTGTGTTGTTGTTTTGCAAATCGTGCTTACCATGAATGGTTTGGAAGAACGGCAAAAGAAATGATTGGAATGAAAATTCAGGATGTTCTGGGAGAAACTATCTATAAAAAAAATGAACCCTTCATATTGGGAGCTTTAAGCGGAGTCACACAAAGATTTGAGCGTGCTATTCCTAAACCTGACGGCAAAGTAGGATATACCTGGGCTCAATACATTCCTGATATCAGCGAAGGAATGGTAAAAGGATTTGTTGTTCTTGTCACAGATATAACAGAGTTAAAATTAACTGAAATATCTTTAAAAGAAGCAGAGAAAAAGTTAAACGAGATTCTTGAGTCTATGCCTGAGGGGCTAGTTGAGGTTAACCTCAATGGCGAAATCATCTATGCAAACAAGGGAGCGGAAAGAATTCTTTCTATTAAAGAAACTGAAATTGCAAAGCGTTATTTTAATTCTAAAGAATGGCGACAAGTTGATTCAATTGGCAAACCTTATCCGCCCGATCGATTACCTTTAGCAATTGCCATGCGAGAAAAAAAAGAAGTTGGTCCTATAGAGCATGGAATTGTAGATGAAGCAGGAAATCAAAAATGGCTTTCTGTTCATGCACTCCCCTTATTTGATAAAGACAATAATTTGTATGGTGCAATTGCAAGTTTTCGAGATGTGACTGAAAGAAATGAATTTCAAAAGAAACTAATCGAGGCAAAAAATTCTGCGGATAATGCTAATAAGGCAAAAAGCGAATTCTTAGCAAATATGAGTCATGAAATTCGCACTCCAATGAATGCAATTTTAGGATTTAGTGAAATTTTAAATAGAAAACTTAAAGATGAGAATTTAAAACAATATGCTCTTTCCATTATCACTAGCGGAAGAGTTTTATTGAAATTAATTAATGATGTGTTGGATTTATCTAAGGTTGAATCGGGAAAATTTGAATTGAACAATTCTGTTGTTCAATTCAAGAAGATGTTTGATGAAATGCAAATAATTTTCTCTCAAAAATTGGAAGAAAAAGGATTAAAATTAGTTATTAATATTTCTGAAGACATCCCAGATAGAATTGTTCTTGATGAAATGCGGTTACGCCAAATTCTCCTCAACTTAATAGGGAATGCAGTGAAATTTACTGATAGCGGATATATAAAAGTATCGGCTAAACATAATTCTTATAATTCAAAAGATAATACTGTAGAATTATTAATTGAAGTGGAAGATACTGGAATCGGAATTCCCAAAAAAGATCAAAGTAAAATATTTGATGCATTTACACAGAAGTCAGGTCAAGATCATAATATCTATGGTGGCACAGGTCTTGGTTTAACTATAGCCAAAAAACTTATACATTTGATGAATGGAGAAATTTCTCTATATAGTGAAATTAATAAAGGAACTCGATTTGAAATTATCTTAAAAAATTTGGAAGTTTTTTCTGGTTTTAGTATTAATACGAATCCTGGAAGTGAAGAAAGTTTTGAAATTTCAGAAGATGAACTTGATTTTGAACCAGCAAGAATCTTAGTCGTTGATGATCTCTTTGTGAATCGCCAACTTGTGCGAAATTTTCTAGAAGATTTTAGTAATTTAATAATAATTGAAGCTGAAAATGGAAAACTAGCGATTGAAGCGGCGGAAGAAAATAGACCCGATTTAATTCTTATGGATATTAAAATGCCTGTCATGAATGGTGTTGAAGCAATTCAGATTTTAAAATCTAATAATAAGACTAAAGACATTCCTATTATAGCTCTAACTGCCTCAGCTTTTGAGCAAACAAAAGTAGAAGTGATTGAGTCTTGTGATGGATACTTGCAAAAACCAGTGAGTCGGAAAAATTTAATTGAAAAAATATCAGAATTTTTGAATTATAAAGTTGAATCCAAGCAAATTGACTTTGAGGATAGTCAGTCTGAAAACGAGATAAAATTGAATTTATCCAATATTCGAACGCTCACCGAAAATATTACTTCGGATATAATAAAAAAAATAGAAGAACTTATTGAAGTAATTGATATAGCGGAAACTGTTCGTTTGGCGAAGCAAATCAAGTCCTTAGGAAGAGAATATGACTATAAGCCGCTATATATATGGGGTAGGGATTTGGAGATATATGCAGGTCGATTTGATATTGATATAATTATATCTCACTTAAAGCAGTTTCCTGATTTAGTAAATGAATTAAAAAATTCTCCTTAGCGCAAAAGGATAATTAGCCTGGGTAAAAAATTAAATGGAAAATTTTAAAAAACAACACCAAATTCTAATTGTGGATGATATGCCAAAAAATGTTCAGGTTTTAGGACAAGTTTTATCTGAGCATGGATTTAATGTTTTCCTTGCTACAAGTGGATTTCAAGCGCTAAAGGCTGTCGAAAAAAAGATGCCTGATTTGATTCTTTTAGATATTAATATGCCGGAGATGGATGGTTACGAGACTTGCACATTAATTAAAGAAAATGAAAAGTTTTCAGAAATCCCTATAATTTTTTTGACTGCAATGACTGAATCAGAAAATATGATAAAAGCATTTGCTGTCGGAGGTGTTGATTATATTGCTAAACCTTTTAATCCACCAGAATTACTCGCTCGGGTATATCAACAATTAACCTTAAAAGAAAGAACAGAAGAGTTAAAACGAACAAATGAGAGTAATAAAGAGTTGCTCCGAGTTCTACTTCATGATCTCAGAAATCCAATCGTCGCAATAGACTCAATCAATCAGATTTTTCCTGAGAATCCAGAAGTCTATATTGAAATGAATGATATATTGCAACAGGCTACAAAAAATTGCATGGAAATCTTGGATAGTGTGAAGAAAATGTATAGCATTCAGGACAAGAAATATATTGTAGATATTAAACCTATTAATTTGTTAGAAACTATCAATTCATCTTTGTTGATATTCAAGAATTTATTACATGAAAAAGAAATAAGTATAGAAGTAAATGTTCCGAAGAATTTTTTAATTCATGTTGATACTAACTCCTTTTCGCATTCGGTTATTGATAATCTTATAACAAATGCAATCAAGTTTTCATTTGCAAATTCTATCATTCAGATACAAGCCTTCCAAAAAGAGGAACAAATAATTCTATCAATCAAAGATAATGGGATTGGAATCCCTCAAAGAATTTTGGATAATATCTTTGATATCACAAAACCTACTAGTAGACATGGAACTAAAGGTGAATCAGGAACTGGCTATGGAATGCCACTTGTTAAAAAATTTTTAGAAATGTCTAATGCAAACATTGAAATAAAAACAATCGAAAATCCTCACAAAGATCATGGAACAGAAATACTTCTGTTCTTTCAGGGAGACCTAAATAAAAAAAATTAAACTGCTTGCGGAATTAATAGTCCTTCAATCTTTTCATATTGATCAATTGACATATTCACATACTGACCGGTAACCGCAAAATATTTGTCTAATGGCTTTAGTCCTTTAATCGAGACTTTTATTGTTAGCCGCGTATCCTTTGAATACAAATCCAAAATAACAACAGAACCCATTTGAAAAATTCGTGAAAAGTGTTTGTTTAATGAATGTAAAAAAGTAACTTCAGTTTCGGTGATGCTTGTCACTTTGCATACTTCTGTGGATTCTTCATAGTTTTTATATTCACTGATTTCCTTTTTAATAGAAGAAGCGGCAAGTCCAACTAGATTAAAGGAATTTAAATCTAGTCTCTTAGAATGTAAAACTTGCACATATCCAATGATAATAAACTGTCGATATTTTATTGGAACACAAATTTCAGCTTTAAAAGGTTCTGTATTTTTTTCTCCCTTAAGCATTCGGAAATAATCATTGAATGGCACTGACATTGCCGGTGTGCTTTCAGGAACGTCACGGTTTAAAATTACAATTGGCTGGTCGAAACTTTTCATCAGACGAATTCGCTCGTCTTGCTTATCTTTTATTATAACATTATAGCGATCGAAGAGATGTCTGAGCCTGTTGTAATTGGAACGCAGAACTTCTTTGATATGATCATCTCCTAAAAAAATCGTTACTTCGTTCATGCTGATGATATTACTTACTTTGATGTCAGTTTCAACTTTCTCTTCGGTGACTTTTCTTGTATCTGGAGCTCCGAGAGCAGCCATTGCTAATTTCTTATTTGAATTCATCATAGACAATTCCAAATGAAAGGCAGTTGGAGTCACAAGTCAATCAAAATAATCTTTCTTTACTGTAGCAAGTCCATTATTGATATTTGCAAAGTCAGGACGCGCAAGAACTTCATTTTCTAAACATTTCAATTTAATTTTCATAAGGGACTTGTAAGCTTCTGAGGCCTTTTCTGTTTCATACACTCTTTGTAATAAGTCATCCATAAGACAGCCAAAGGCTCTTGTTTCGATACGAATAATATTCTCCACAACATTGGAATTACTTTTATAAATGGTTGCAGCTCCAAAATCCCCAAAGAGAATATTAAAATTTCTTTTATCGACTAGGGTATTATGGGCATACAAATCACCGTGTATGATTTCGCGAGAATGCAGATGTTCTATTGCAGAGCAGATATTCATAAGTATTCTCAGTATTGAATCGAGATGAAAAAGTAGGCCTTCTTTGAATGTATCTCTTGTGCAGGTTTCAAAGCTAGGCGGATTTCCTAGATTTTCATAATTATCCGGGATTAATTCTAGCGCTAAACCTTGCTTACTCTCTGGATGATTGGAAAGTCTGGCAATTACTTTCACAAGATTGGGGTGACTTCCTGCAGTAATAGATGCAAGCATTTCATCTATTGGAAGCCCATCACTTGTAATTCCACCTTTGAATACCTTTACTGCTATTGGTCGCCTATTTGCAGTTATCCACTCTGCCTTATGAATTATACCGGAAGCACCTTGTCCCAATTGATATTCTATTTTAAGTTCATCCCATGAAATGTCGGGTAATTTAGAACTTGAAAAATTATGAGCAGAACAAGGATTACCCGCAAATGCCAACCATGCTAATTTAGGTAGAGATACTAACCATGTAGGAATTTCCTTAAGGTTATTTGCTGAAATTCGAAGCAATTCTAAACTTTTACAGTCGGCTAAGGTTTCAGGCAGGGTTGTAAGTCTATTCCCGGCGAGCATTAATTTTTGAAGGCGATGGCATTTGCCGATAGAATTTGGAATTTGCGACAAACGATTATTTGTCAGTATTAGCCATCGTAAATTTTTCGGAAAAGCATCGTCCTCAATTTCTGAAATCTCATTTGCTTTAAATCCAATTATATCTAAGTTTACACATTTAGAAATAATGCTTGGAAATTTTGTGAAATGATTATCTGAAAGAAAAAGAATTTTTAGATTCTTAAGCAAATCAAAATTATCCGGTAGCTCTGATAACTGATTTCCGGATAAATCCAATTGCTCTAAAGTATCGGCTAATGTAAATATTTCGCTTGGGAATTTTTTTAATCCACAGGATAGTTTGAGATTTTTTGTTCCAATTAATTTACCGGATTGAAGTTGTTCTAAACTTTGCATTGAATATTCTGCGAATTAAAATGTAATATTTATTATTCGCATCTTAAGAATAAATAACCCAACATCTTTTTTGCAACAAATTATTGTTCCGCGCAAAGAAGATATTTTGATGTATTACAATTATTTTGCGCTCCAGTTGAGATTGAACTATAACTAGTTGCATCACTCAATCCAAAACGTCCTGTAACCACTCCTGAAGAGCTTTGCCATTCATTACATCTATACAGGCCTAATTCCCATTCGTTTCCAGATCCTCTAAAGCCTGTCCAGTATTGTTTTTGTGCACCGGAATCGAAAGAATTCGTTAAAGCTCCGAATGTAAAATTGCTCGACGCATTCGTTGTGAAAATAGGTGCCGAATCAGAGCCACGAACATACACAGTATTAGCCTGTAAAACCCAATTCGTTAAAGTAGGCTTTGCTTCTCTAATAGCATTTGCAAATAGTATCGCCTTATAGGAACTTGTATTTGGTTTATTGGCATCCGCATTACAAAGATTATCCGCACCAGCAGGACCGTCTCCGCCACCACCTGCAGTCCTTAAGTCTCCATTAAATGTGGAAGCAGTTACGAAAATTTTGTAGACAGTTGTCTGCACTATAATACTAAATGTAGCCGTTGTGCTTCCACCTGCGTTGCTCGCTGTAATCGTATAGGCAGTAGAGGCTTGATTGGTAGTTGGTGTTCCTGAGATAGCGCATGTCGTATTGTTAATGCTTAATCCTGTGGGTAATACAGGACTTGCACTACAAGAGGTTACTGTGCCGGTGACTGTCGGAGTTATCGTTGTAATGGCAGTATTACTCTTAAATGTATAAGAATTACTTGAATAGGTGAGTGCCGATGGGGCTGCTGTCACAGTTATACTAATAGAAGCAGTTGTATTTCCGCCTGCATTGGTGGCAGTAATTGTATGTATCGTTGTTGTCTGTGTCACAGTTGGTGTTCCGGAAATCGCACATGTTGTTGCATTTATACTGAGTCCAGTGGGTAACGCCGGTGATGCGCTACAAGATGTCACTGTTCCAGTGACCGTAGGAGTATTTGTTGTGATTGCCGTATTCTGACTATAAGAATAAGGACTTCCTGTATAAGTTAATGCAGAAGGTGCAGCAATTGTGACTGAAATATTTACATTAGCCGTAGTATTTCCGAATGCGTTGGACGCCGTGATAGTATAAGCAGTAGCCGCTTGGGTTCCAGTTGGTGTTCCAGAAATCGCGCATGTTGTTGCATTAATACTGAGACCAGCGGGTAAAGCCGGCGCTGCGCTACATGAAGTTACTGTGCCAGTTACTGTAGGAGTATTCGTTGTGATTGCTGAATTCTGAGTATAGGAATAAGGACTTCCGGTATAGGTTAATGCAGAAGGAGGATTTGCATCAATAATTATGCCGATTGATGTCGTAATACTTAAATTTGAATCACTTGCAGTGATGGTATAATTTGTGAGTGCTTGTGTCGTTGTTGGAGTTCCGCTAATAGCACAAGTCGTATTGTTGATACTGAGACCAGCGGGTAATGCTGGATTAGCGCTACAAGATGTTGGTGTCCCTACCAAGATGGGAGCGTTTGTCGTGATAGGAGCATTTTGAGTATAAGTATAAGGGCTTCCTGTGAAGGTGACAGAAAATGCATTTGAGTTTATTGTAATACTGATTGTAGATGTTGTTGTGAGAATGGAATTACTGGCTGTAATTGTATAAGTAGTTGCCGTTTGATTTGTCGTCGGAGTGCCAGTGATTTCACATGTGGTATTACTAATACTTAGACCTCCGGGTAATGCAGGATTTGCGCTGCACGATGTAATACTTCCTGTTGTTGTCGGGATTGCTGCATTAATTGCTGAATTTATCGTAAAGGTAAAAGGGCTCCCGGTGTAGGTTATCGATAAGTCAGAGCAAGTGATAGCAATATTTGTGATATTAGCATTTATAATAGATCCATTTCCGTTTGTGACGGAGCAATATTGTGTAGGAGAGGAGGGATATGTTAGGATTGTCACTGAATATGTTGCATTTGCGCTTAAGGCAGTGTTAAAAGTAAAACTACCATTTCCTTGAATAGTGATATTATCTGCTCCATTGTTTTGGAGAACTAAACTAGAACCAGTTAACCCGGTAACTGTTCCGCCCACTGTAAACTGTATTGCTTGAGCGTTTGTTGAGTTCATTTGCGCTAAATCATGGATATAAAATAACTTAGGACTCTGATCAATAGAGCAGGCAGAGAAAAAAAAATTTACAAATAGAGCGATCAGAGTCGTTACTTGCAGTAAAAAATTTTTTCTGAGTCTTGTTTTCATATTTATATTTGACGAAATTTTTTGACTAACTATAGACTGATCTTATTCAGCTTTTAGAATAAATCTCTAATGAAAAAAAATTCCATTTGTATTCCAGTAAATTCCTTCAGGCATCCTTTTCGAAGAAGCAAATGTAGGCATCTATCCATATTTGATTATAACAATTAGACTTAATCCTTTTTTTAATACTTGGAGTTTTATTTCATAGTTTTGTCTAAAAAAAATTATTTATAAGCTCCAATTGCAGTGCCAGATACTCTTGTGTTTCCGTCTCTATCCAGTAAGTTTCCACAAGCAGTGTTAAACTTTGTAATATGATCTGATGGTGCTGTATTCTCTACTAGCACATTTAAAATGCCTGCGGGCGTTGCAGCATCTAAATGAAAATCATTTCCGGCAAAATTCACAAAACTAGGATTAAGGGTAATATTGAATAGCCCGGTTGGGTTATTAAGAAGAGTGCCACAGCCGCCTACGCCAAAATTTCCAGAGCAAAGAGTATTGTAAAGTGTTCCAAATCTATTATAAAAAGTAACCCCACATGCTGAAAAAGTATTTAATACTAATGTGTTATACTGAACCCCTGAAACACTCTCTCGAATGCAGGTTGTTACGGCTGCTGAAGCCGGGTTTGATGCGACGATGTTTTGATCGAAGCTGAGATTGGAATGGTTTCCTGTCGTAATAAAGTTTACTGGAAATGCACTGCCTGAAGATACTGAAGGACCAATGATTGTATTGCCTACGAACTTTGCACCACCTGATAAAAGTCCTATTTCTAGAGTGGTTGCATTTCCGGCATTAGTCCTTCCTCCACCAATTAGAACATTACTGCAAAATTTTAAGGCAGCCGTATTTGCACTTGGAATACTTACAGTTGTTAAATTTCCTAGTCCAGTGTTATTTAGAAAAGTGTTTCTTTGAATACTTGAACTGCCACCCCAAAGTTCCAAACTAAGTGCAATTCTTGTCGTCGTGCTACCCGCCGAACTTCCTGAATCTATCGTATTCCCAGTCATGGTTAAACCTGCGTTAGCCGCTTGTCTTAGTCCGATCTGATTGCAACTTCCAGTGCAAGAACCAACTGAAATAGTATTACCAGTTAATGTTGTTCCAGCAGAAAATGCGTTATTGATTCCCCATGTAGTTGGAGCACTTCCACTGCTTATCGTGTTATTTGTTAAGGTCAATGTTGAATTATTAAAAGCAATATTGATTCCAGAAGCTTGAATGGTTGCATTTCCGGAAGAAATTGTATTACCAGAAATAATATAAGTGATACTTGCTCCCAAAGAATTTGATGCAGAAATACCAAAAGCCTTGCAAGAAGTTCCAGTGCAGTTACCCGATGTTATACTATTATTTGAAAAAGTGACTGTATTACTTATCGAATTAAATGTATGGCTTAGATAATAACCGCGGGTATCACAGTTAAGTCCACTGCAAGTTCCAGATGAAATTGTATTTGAACTAAAAGATAACGTCGCCTGAGAATTATCAAAAATTCCAGTGCTAATACAAGCTGAGGTATTGCAGAGACTTGATGTAATAGTATTTCCTGTAAATGTATGAGTTGTTCCACTACCTGATAAATGAATTCCTGCTGAACTACAAGTAACTCCCGTGCATAGCCCGCCAGTCATTATATTGTTCGTTGCTACTGTAGTAGTAGAACCAATTATTTGTAATCCCGCCGAAACACAATTAGCCGCATTGCATAATCCAGATGTAAGATTATTTCCGGAAATAGTATGTGTCCCCGTTGAATTAAAAAAGACAATTGCTGTAGATCCATTTGTCCCGCCTGATCCGGATAAGATTGTGTTATTTGAAATGGTTGGATTAGAAGCACTTGCCCCCGTCGTGATTCCTTTTGAGGAGGTTGTTCCAGCCGCGGTTGTAATTGAATTTTTATCGACTAATAATCCGTTGCCGCTTGTGTAATTTATACCGAAAGAATTAATTCCCGATCCAGTATTAATTGTATTTTCAGAGATAGTCATTCCATTTGCTGTCGTAAAACTAGCTGTAACCCCAATTGAATCACAAGCAGGACAATTTCTAGCTGTAATTGTATTTTTACTAAGTGTTACAATACCATTAATAGTATTCGTTGGAAAAAATCCGCTCGAATTGGTTGTTGATATTCCAGCATCAATGTCACAATTCAAAATGGAGATTGCACTTGTTCCAGTCGAGCCATTATAAACAATTCCATGTGTGGTGCTAGACCCACCTGCAACGAGAGATGCATTAAATTTACTATTCGTTAAATTGATTGTCCCTGCATTATTAGCCGAAACAAACCCCACCGAAGTTACACTCAGAGTCGAACTTAAATCATTTGTCACAGTATTTCGAATAGTTACCCCTGCCCCGGATTGTAAATTTACAATTCCAATCGGTGCTACATAAGAACCAGCGTTAGCCGACACAGGTCCGTTTACAATAATTCCATCTAAGATACTTTTTTCTTTTGTCCCCGTATGATTTATAAATTTTATCGAAGAATAAGGATCCGGTCCTGTTCCTGTGACACCTGTTGATGCATCGGTTATAATAGTATCATAAGGAGTTAAACTTGTCTTATCCGCTCTGCGTTTTGTCCAATCAGATGGATCAAAACCACCAAACAAACTAACGCTAGACGAAATTAATATAGGAGCTGATATAGAGTAAGTGCCACCTTTCATTGCTATTACACAAGCGTCAGTTCCAGAACAAAGAGAAAGAATGGAAGCAATCGAAGCCTGTAATGTTTTCTTTGGATTTTGTAAAGTTCCCGCATTATTATCATTACCCGCTATAGAGTCTACATAGACCAACGAGTCTGCAATATAAACGGTAACTCCTGTTTCGGGAACATACGAAACTCCACCTTCACTTTTGCAATCACTCGACAAATCTAAGTTAAGCCCAGATACTATGTTTACACTCCAACTAGAACTTGGTTTAAAAGACAAACTAAGTTTATCGGTTGAAACCGTGGTTGTGCCAGCAACAACTCCGCCATCTATCTTTATATTACAACCAGCCGCGCTCATAGGGGTGTCCAAAGTTACTAAAAGAGTTTGTGTCTTAGAAATTACCACAGGAGATATTGTATTCTTGGAAGTGAAGTCTGTAGAAACAACTTTTGGAATACCAGTAGTTGTAGGGGTTTGTGGAAGAGTTGGTGCACTTTCGGCTGTTACTGAATTACTGACAATACTAGAAAGTCTTGCTATATATGAAATAAAACCCAAATTAGAATTATTTGATGACGGAATACTCTCACAAGTAAATACACCGACTAAAAAAAATAGAATTATTATAAGTCTATACAGCATGGGGAAATATAGTAACCTTAGAAAACAAAATGTCAATTGAAATTTTCTTAAAAGATAAGTTTGATACAAAATGTTTTCAAGACTCATTTTGATTTAGCTAATGTTTCAAAACGTTTTATGAAATAAATAAGAGGCTTAACGGTTTACTTTCATTGACAATAAAATTGATGCAAATTTAAAGTCTGATTGGAAACTAATAATGCAAAAAAAAAAATTAATCATTTTATGTCTGATCCTATTGAATGGGTCATTCTTATATTCACAAGAAAGTAGTGGGCAAACTGAAATAAAGCCGTCACCCGAAATCAATCAGTTAAAAGAAGAAAAATCTCCTGATTTATCTGAACGTAGAGTAACGGAGCGAAAAGGAAAAAAATTTTTTTCTTGGGGATACAATCGTGGTTATTATACACAAAGTGATATTAACTTCAAAGGGCCTGGTTATGAGTTCACCTTACAAGACGTAACCGCTCAAGATAAACCAGAAAAAATTAACAGCAACTATATCAATCCGACTAAGTTCGATATACCACAATTCAACTGGCGATGGGGTAAGTATATAACAGATAAGGTTTTTCTCTCCTTTGGGCAAGATCATATGAAATATGTAATGAGTCGCGGACAAGATGCAAGTATCTATGGCTATATATCCCCGCTCGCACTTCAAAAGGGTCATCTACTTGCCGCACCGGATATTCTTGTTTACCTCTATTTATTTCCTCAGACAACTAACTCGTATGCGGGATACCATGGTGGCGAAGGAGTTAAGGTCACTCCTGACCTTCTGAAGTTTGAGCATACAGATGGATTGAATTATTTTAGCGGTGATATTGGAATTACTCATGCTCTTTGGGAGTCTGTTGATGGCAAACATGCTTTTAGTTTAAATGCGGCAGTTGGTGCAGGCCCTGTTATACTCAAGAGTGATGTAAGACTTTTTGGCGAAGGAAAAAATAATAAATACAATATTGGCGGTTACGGTGTATCGACTAACGTTGGTTTTAGATTTGATTATAATAAAAGATATTTCTTTGAGACGAGCCTCAAAGCTGGTTATATGGATTTACTGTATATTCAAACGACAGGTATGTCAAAAGATCGAGCCAATCAAAATTTTGGATTTTTAGAGATAATTGCCGCTGTAGGTCTTAACATATTCTAGAAACCGCTATATCTGAATTCGATTTTTTCTTCTTAACAAAAATCGAATTGTAAATAGACAAGAAAACCGTCTTTTGCAAAGAATGATAAGCGTGCTATGGAAATAATTGTAATCATAATTCTAATTCTCTTGAATGGTATTTTTTCAATGTCAGAAATCTCGCTGGTTTCTTCCAAAAAGAACCGGCTTGAATCTGCATCTAAGAAGGGAAGTAAGGGTGCAAAGATTGCTCTAGAGCTAGCAAGTTCTCCTAATCGTTTTTTATCGACTGTTCAAATCGGAATTACTTTAATCGGAATATTGACTGGAATTTTTAGTGGTGAAAATATTACGAAAGACTTAGAAGCTGATATTGCGCAAATACAATTTTTTCAAAACTACGCACACCCGATTGCAGTTAGCACTGTATTAGTTGCTATTACCTTTTTCTCTTTAGTGTTCGGTGAGTTGGTTCCTAAAAGAATTGGATTAACTTATCCAGAAAGCATCGCTAAGAGTATTTCACAACCAATGAAGATGATTTCTGTTGCCACAGCTCCCTTTATTTGGTTGTTGATTCAAACTACTGAATTAGTTTTAAAGTTACTCAGAATTACCCCTTCTGTTGATAATAAAGTTACAGAAGAGGAGATAAAAGCTATCATCCGCGAAGGAACAGAAGATGGTGAAGTGCAGAAGATTGAGCAAGATATTCTCGAACGAGTTTTTTATATTGGTGATCGAAAGGTAAGCTCTCTAATGACGCATAGAAGCTCTATGACGTTTTTGGAATCAGGCTTTTCTAAAGAACAAGTAAGGCAGACGATTACGGAAGCTCTTCATTCTATTTATCCTGTTTATAACAAGAATCCAGATACTATTTTAGGTGTAGTAAGTTTAAGGAGTCTATTTGTAAATATAGACCAAGAGAATTTCAATATTTCATCACTCTTGCAAGAACCAATTTATATTACAGAGACAACCTCAGCCTATAAGGCACTGGAAAAATTTAAAAAGACAAATGTGCATTATGCGCTTGTTACTGATGAATATGGAATGCTGCAAGGCATTGTTACATTAGATAACATCCTGCAAGCTCTTGTAGGAAATGCTTCCGAGTTTAATCAAAATGAGTTGAAATTAGAAAAGCGAGAGGATGGAACTTGGCTGGTAGACGGTCATTATCCGCTGCATGACTTTCTAATTTACTTTGAGTTAGATGACCTTGTTCATAATTATGAAATCAATACAATCAGTGGGCTGATCTTAAATGAACTAGCCCATATTCCCAAGGAAGGCGAAAAGCTTAAATGGAGAAACTTTGAGCTTGAAATCCTTGATATGGATGGAGTCAAGATCGATAAGGTCTTAATTAGGGCAATATCATAATACTTCCGATCTATAACTCAAAACATAAAATTGAATCAATAAGCATCCACCGTTTTAAATGTAGAAATTTCTCCGAGTCTACGACGGGATAACTTCTGAGTAGACGCTAGTCCTTCTAAAATAAATTCTACACCGGTTACGAAGAGATGATCTTCTCCATCCATTCCTTTTTCATGAAGCAAATCCCATAAAGCAGGAACTGATTTTAATAAAGCGCGGTAACTTGCTGTAGGCATTAGATCGGATATTTCTAATTTGCCCATTGTGTAGATTTGTTTTGCTATGTCATTGAAGTTAGCTGCATATTTTTTGGGCGGAAAATATTCTTCGAAAATAATGCGTGTTGCCTGGTCAAGTAGTTTGATTACAACCTGGTATTCGCTGACTGCTTCGTCGCGGTAAGGGTCTAATTCTATTTTGCCGGAGCAAGATGCAAATATATTTCCCAAATCAGTGAGTCTTACGTAACCTTTTAATTCACCAAAGTTCAAGGCGCGTTTTCTTGCTGAGCTAACTGCTACTTCATAGTTTGCGATAGACAGTCTTGCACTGACTCCCGATTTTTGATTTACTAAGTGGGAGCTTCTGGCTTGGATTGTGATTTCTTCAATGATCTCTTCGATATAAGGAGGAACAATGATTTCCGGTGTCTTGATGGGAAGTTTAAGTTCTTGTTTTGTAATCTCAAGCCCGATTTGTCTTGTCTTTGGATAATGCGTTCTTATCTCAGAACCGATACGGTCTTTTAGTTGGGAAATAATTTTACCACTTCTAGAATAATCGTCAGGATTCGCAGTGAAACAAACCATAACGTCAAGTGGAAAGCGAATAGGAATCCCGCGAATTTGAATGTCAGCTTCTTCTAATATATTAAAGAGAGAAACTTGCACTAGATAATCTAGGTCAGGCATTTCGTTTACTGCGAATATGCCTCTATTCATACGGGGAAGTAAACCAAAATGAATTGCACCTTCAGAAGATAACGGCTCTCCATTTACAATACGAGAAGGATCTAAGTCACCGATGATGTCTCCAATTCTCGCACCCGGTGCTAGCCTTTCACCATAACGCTCATCACGAGTGAGCCAGGTTAATTCTGTATTATCCCCTTGCTCGTTGATGATTTTTTTACCTTTTGCAGTGATGGGATGAAAAGGACTTTCTGGAATTTCAGTTCCTTTGATGATAGGAATTCTTTCGTCAAGTAGGTTGACTAAGGCGCGCATGATTCTACTCTTTGCCTGACCTTTTTCTCCGAGCATAACAATATTATGCCCCGAAAGAATTGCATTTACAAGTTGAGGAATTACTGTATCTTCATAGCCGTGAATTTTGGGAAATATGATTTCTTTGTTTAAGAGTTTAGCAGATAGATTTTCTGCCATTTCCATTTTGATAGATCGCTCGATATAATTGCTTTTCTTTAATTCACCAAAGGTTCTAATTTCTTTCATTTAAGTCCTCTAACATTAGAGAATGAAGTAAGCCATAAAATGAAAAGAAATTTTTATAGCTCTTTTAAAATTAAACGTAAATTTCTAGCTTGAGGAATTTCTATTTCGCAGCGAAGTAAATTTTAGATAGGTTAAATTATTTCTTTGCAGGCAATGTTACATCTTTTCCTGTTTTAAAGAAAAGAAAAACACGAATGCAAAACATAATGACGGACATGACGGATTCATCAACCGGTCCGGGAATGTTAGGTAGAACGGGATAAATAAGAGCGAGTAGGACAGGCCAGTTATTTTTAAAGCTTTGTCTTATACTTCTATCGCGGACAATGAATACTATCGAAGTAATGAATACGGGAATAAATCCTAAGACACTAACAATCAAATAAACAATAGAACTTCCGGCTAATACTAAAAAGCCACTTAAGTCATTCGGGAGTCCCTGATTCCATATGAAATAGATTCCAAAGAAAAAGAAAAGATAAGCGTAAACGCATATAAACAAGACTCCCCAGATGAGACCGTAAGGCACTCCGCTTTTTATTGGTGCTGGCACAGGTGCAGTTTCTTCCACTAGATTAACCCTCTTTCTTTAAAGTCTTTAATCACTATTTCTAAATCTTCCGGTGAGTCAACGGATAATCCTGCTTTGTCGGTTAAATAAATTCCGATACTATGCCCGGCTTCGATGGCGCGAAGTTGTTCTAGTGATTCGGATGCTTCTAGTTCGCTTTGAGGTAAATTGTTGTAGTTTAGTAAAAATTCTCTTTCGTAGGAATAGATTCCTAAGTGACGGTAAACGGGTGTTATCTTTTTGTGATTGGATGGAATCAGAGAGCGTGAAAAATACAAAGCCTTTTGGTTTTTATCAAAGACTACTTTTACTCGATTCGGGTCGCGTTGATCGGATGCAGGCATGAAACAAGCAGCAGTAGTCATTTCCCAATTTCTATTTTTTATCTTTAATGCTACAACTCCATCAATGAGTTCAGGCTCTATTCCCGGTTCGTCTCCCTGGATATTTACAACTACGTCTACTCCTGATAATCCGCTTACTACTTCAATCAGTCTGTCTGTTCCTGTTGCATGGTTTGGGTCAGTCATTACAACATTTCCACCTGCATTTTTAATTACTTTGTAAATATCTTCGTGGTCTGTTGCCACAATTACATCGGATAATGACTTAGCTTTCTTTGAATGAAAATAAGTCCATTCAATCATAGTTTTGCTTCCTATCTTAGCCAATGGCTTTGCAGGAAGTCGCGTGCTTGCGTAACGTGCGGGGATAATTCCGATTATGTTCATGTTTTATTTCTTTTCCATGTTGAGTTTTTTTATAAGCTATCAAATGCATCGGGTTCTACTTGTGGGACTTTACTTAAAATAGATTGAAAGTGCGTCCAGCTTCCTCTTTTGGCTCGATCAGAAATATTTTCTTGGACTGTCAAAATTGGAATTAAAGCTGAGAGAGCCATTGATACAATTTGATCTATGCTAATATTTTCCTTAACTGAAATGCTTTCTATTTTCTCAAATAGAAAATCTGGAATTTGTGATTGCACTGTTTTCATTGAATTTCTCCTGAAATATAATTATGCAACTTTAAATGTTATTCCAACAGGAATTAATTGTTTGCTGTCTTTATTCTTTAGTTCCTTTTTAATTCTTTCAAAATAGCGAATCGTCTCTGGCTCATAAAATCTTTCGCCACAGTGCTCACAGACTTCGGCATTCACTTTCACTAAGGCAGTATTGTTGTTAAACGAAATAATTTTTTCAACTGTCTTATTATTTGTTTTTCCGATTCCGCAATGAATGCATTTAGATAATTTCTTTTTCATTTATTTCTCCTTGTTTTATTGTCATCCATCCATTCTTCATTGCTAGGCTTGTAGACAGTCACTAACACAGAAAATAACTTTTCTTTAAAAAAGCCCCAAACACTATGAACTGAATTGTCTTCATAGTCAACCCCATTTATTAAACAAGAAGGAGCAATTCTACTTTTAGGATATTGCTCAATAATTTCGCCATTCTCTAAAGAATGCAAGACATTTTCTAGGTCTAAATCGTCTTCTTGCATTTCATCAAAAGCATGGTCACTCACTTTAAAATTTCCATTTCGAACAGAATCTCTTATATCTTGAGTATCCAATTCATTCCTCCTTATTATCCCCAAACACTTCTCTTAAAAACGCCTGCGGCAAATCATCAATAGCCTTATCTTCTTTTCTTTACATTTAGTTTTATCAAATAGTCTTTTGTAAATCTTGTCTTAAATGTGTCAAAATATTTCCCAATAGGTTTTCGCCTTTCCAGTTTTTCGGATCTAATCTATCAGGATTATCAATTGCAAGTGCGATTCCCCATACCTTATCATTTGGATTTACTTCGACTAAGAGTTTTTCGTTTGTTTGATATAGAATTTCTTTAAGATGAATATTTTGATAAAACTTTAAAAAATTTCCTAAATATACAATTTGGTATTTTACTTTATCCCATAAATTTGAATCAAAGTTGCGGATAATCCTGCCTAGTCGCTGATGTTCTTTTGGATTATCTGTATTTAATATTTCAGAAGCCGTTTCAAGGTCATTCATGAGAATTGATTTTTGATACATCATAAATTGTTCTGCACAATTGAATTCTATTCCAGAATAAATAAATCGACTATGCCACCATTGACTTAAATGACCTTTTAGAAAGAAAATATATTTTTCTTGAATATCCCAGTAAGAGTTAGCGGGCTTGTTTGATGTAATCATGATTTGCCTCTTAAATAGTGAACAAACTACTCATTCTAAATCGATTAGTCAATGAAATAAAGGGGCTGTTAATAGATTTGAATTTTCCGATGTCATTCCCATAAACATTAAGCTTCTTTTTTAATTGGGCATCTGTAGAAATTGATACCCTCGACTGAAAACACATTCGACTATGCTCAGTGCAGGCTTCGAGGGTGATAATGGAGAGTCAAGAAGCACTGGCTATTTTCTCTGTGCCTCTCTGTCTCGGTGGCAAATCTTAATTCACGATAAATTCGCGGAAGTAGACTTCTTTGATTTTTCCGTTTGTTAGAATGTGATTGATATGAGCTTTAATTTCTTCGCGTAAATCCAATTGATCGTTTAGAGTTTTTAAATCTTCTTTTGTTTTACGAGAGATAATCAAGTTGATGATGTTTTGCATTTGAGGAAGACGGGTTGCAAGCTCTGCGCCTAATGCTTGTTGTCCTGCATCAAAACCAAACGTTAATTTCAGCTTGATAAAATGCGCTTCGCCAATATCAGCAGTATTAATACGAAACTCGTCAACAAAGTTAAATGTTTCGAGTGGTGGTGGAGCTTTTACAAGTGCGATATTCTTTTGTTGTTTATAAACACTTGTAGCTGTCTTTTGTGCGACAAACGTAGATATAACCGCTACAAGAATAACGCCTAGTATCCCCGCCGCAATCCATATTAACCATTTTATAATTGGTGACGATGCTTTCGGCTCCGCCGCCGGCTTACCATCTTCGTCTTCTAATTCTGCTGCTGCATCACCCATGAGTAGTCTCCTTAAACAAGTTCAATTTTTTTTTTAGTCCTCACCCTCTACGGAAGTTTCCGTGTTCGGGAGTTTTGTATCTGGCAATCCTAAATTGCTTTCAGAGAAACCTCGTTTCACTGATTTTTCAGATAAAATTACAATATCAATTCTTCGATTGTATGCTTTCGCTTCAGGGCTTCCCTGATCTTCTACTGCAAATGGTCTTGCTGAGCCATAACTAACTGCTTGAAATAATCCGGGTGGAAGTTTTCCAACGTTAATCATATAAACGGTGGAGTTAATCGATCTTGCCCCCGCCAAATCCCAGTTGTTGATATAGGTTCTTTCTTCGCGTCCAACGTTAGTGCCCGGAAGAACTGCATCTTCATCGCTATGACCTTCTACTTTTACATAACGCTCTAAATCTTTAATAAGTCCAGAAGCTTTTTTTAATACATCTTTTACCGGTGGAAGTAAAATGGCGGAGGCAGGATTAAAATAATCTGCTCCTATAAGAGAAATCACAAGCCCGCGCTCATCTTCCGTGATTCTAACTCTTCCCTTTTCTATTTCCGATTTGAATACTTGCGTTGCTTGATTTCTAGCTTTAGAAAGTGCTTTACCACTTGTCTGAGAAGGCAAGCTTTCTACGTTCATCCCTAATTCTTCGAGAGATCCTTTCGCAAGAGTTTGTCCCCCATCAAAAAAGCCTGTAGAAGATTTGAATACAGAGAGGATAATTTGCATTTCCCTCTGATTCGTTTTTCCAGTTGTATACAGCATAATAAAGAAGCATAAGAGCAATGTCACCATGTCTCCATAGGTCAACATATACTCCGCTACTTTTTGAATGCAGTCAGGACAGTTTTGTTTTTTAGCCATAAACCAGTCTTAGTCCTTACCGTCGTCTTTTAATACGGCACGTTCTGATGGAGCAAGATAACTAGAAAGTTTTTCTTTCACAATACGAGGATTATCCCCGGACTGAATCGAAAGAGTTCCTTCTATCATAATTTGTTTCATTGAGAGTTCGTCTTCACTTCTCTTCGCTAATTTCTTTACAAATGGAATTGCAAGTAAGTTAGCGGCAAACGAACCGTAAAGCGTTGTAATAAGGGCGGCAGCCATACCTTCCCCGATAGCAGAAGAGTCCCCACTACCAAGGTTCTTAAGCATCGCCACAAGACCAATCAGTGTTCCAAGCATCCCGAAACCAGGAGCCAATCCACCGTATGTGTCCCACCAAGCTCTACCTGATGCGTGACGACTTGCTATATTTCCAATTTCCGTTTCCATAATATTTCTAACTAGCTCAGGGTCAGTTCCATCCACTACAAGTTGAATTCCTTTCTTTAAAAATTCATCCGGTAATTCATTTACATCATCTTCCAATGCAAGTAAACCCTCTCTACGTGCTTTCTCAGAGAAAGAAACAAGAGTTGTTATGAGTCCAGGTATATCGAACTTATCCACAAAGAAAGCTTTGCGCGTAACTTTACCAATAGAAAGAGTCGAATCCCAAGTGGCAGAAATCATAGTAGCAGCAGTTGCTCCACCAAACGTAATAAGAACCGAAGGTATATTTAAAACGTCCCCCGCTCCTAAGCCGGCGTAAATTGTCCCGAAGGTCAATAGAACCATCCCTGCACTTATCCCAACGACTGTTGCTATATCCATTTTGGTTACTTCTCCTCATTTGCGGAAATATGTATTGCGTTCATAAAAACTTTTCTTTGGTATTCTATGATGCTTTTTATAATTTCATCTACTTTTTCTTTTACGATAATTTTTTTATCGTTTTGTAAAGTGATTACCGAATCGGGTGTTGCTTCAATACTTTCGATCAAATTACAGTTTATTACTAGCTCGGAGTTATTTAATCTATGTAAGGTAATCAAGGTCTGTCCTGTGTAGAGTTTAGTTTTCTCTAATCTGTCTATCGACCTGATTTTTTATTTCATTTATGAATTTTTCTTCCGTGAACCGATTTATATTCTTTTGGAAATCGGCTGTCTTGAAGGAGAGCTTTTCGAACCTAGAAATGGCGTCATTTAGCGATTCAACGGTTTGTTCAGGGAAAAAAACGCCTGTCTTTTTATCGACGACCGTTTCTAAAGCCCCACCTTCTCCAAACGCAATCACAGGTGTGCAATACCCTTGAGACTCGACAGGTGTAATTCCGAAATCCTCCAACCCCGGAAAGATAAAGGCACGCGCCTTTTTGTAATACTCGGCGATTTCGGCACGGGGCTTTCCTCCTAGAAATTCAATATTAGAAGGAACGGACTGTTTGAGTTTCTTTTCATCTTGTCCTCCTCCAATGATAACAAGTCTCTTTCCGTTTTGGCGAAATGCTTCTATGGCAAGGTCAATTCTTTTGTAAGGAGCAAAGGCAGAGACGATTAAATAAAAGTCTTCTTTCTTTTCCTCGATGACTTTGTATCCTTCAGGAAGGCAGGGCGGGTGAATGACGACAGAATCCCGCGCATAGTATTTTTTGATTCGCTTAGCGATAAATTTTGAATTAGCGGTGTATTGATCTACTCGATGAGAGGATGACACATCCCAAGAGCGCAGATAATTAGAAATAGCTTGTATGATTAGAAATTTTAATCCACTCTTTGCAGGAAAATAATCGTAATACAAATCCCAAACATAACGCATAGGAGAATGAATATAAGAAATATGAATGCTATTCGGTGGAGGAATAATGCCCTTAGCCACACAATGAGAAGAAGAGAGAATCAAATCAAATCCACGCAAATCTAAAGTTTCAATTGCCATTGGAAATAAAGGAAGATAAGAACGATACTTATTAGCCTTTAATGGCAAACGATCAGTAAACGCAGTATGAATCTTTCGATTTTCAATTCTTTCGTTTAACGTTCCCTTATTATAAATCAAAGTAAAAAGCTCCGCCTC
>Ga0209277_10000178_pt1 | contig 33874 bp, 41 predicted proteins | sample JI81AbrownDNA_FD_187503 | JGI IMG/M metagenome (GOLD analysis project Ga0209277, IMG submission 187503) | Wastewater effluent complex algal communities from Wisconsin, to seasonally profile nutrient transformation and Carbon sequestration -... | ecosystem: Engineered > WWTP > Effluent > Algae... | reverse complement strand
ACCAGGGTCCGGGGCTTCCCGGCGACTGGCGTGGGCGTCTCGCACCGAGTTTTGAGTTCGTCTTCCATTTCAATCGCAGCAACCGCAAGCCCAACAAGATCGTGCCGTGCAAGTTCGCGGGGCAGGAAATTCACTTGCGCGCCGATGGTTCGTCCACCGCACTGCGCGGCAAGGACGGCAGCGCGCTGGACTGGGCGCATGCGAATCAGCCGACGCAGGACATGCGGATCCCCGATTCGGTGATCCGGGTGATGCGCCACAAGGGAAAGCTCGGTCGGGGCATCGACCATCCGGCGGGGTTTCCGATTGCGTTGCCGCAGTTCGTGATCGAGACGTACTCGAATGCGGGCGAACTGGTGTACGAACCCTTTGGCGGCAGCGGCACCACGCTGCTGGCCTGCGAGCGCACCGGCCGCGTCTGTCGCGCGGTGGAGATCGCAGCCGACTATGTCGATGTCGCGATCGAGCGCGTGCGTCAGCAACTGCCGGCGCTGCCGATCACGCTCGAAGCGACTGGCCAGCCGTTCGATGCGGTCGCGGCCGAACGGCGCAATAATGCGCGGGCGGCGGCATGAGCTGGGTCGCCGAACGCATCGAACACTGGCCGCTGTCGCGGCTGTTGCCATACGCGAAGAACGCGCGCACGCACTCCGACGAACAGATCGCGCAGATCGCGGCCTCGATCGTCGAGTTCGGATTCACGAACCCGATCCTGGTCGGTAGCGACGGCGTCATCGTCGCCGGTCACGGCCGGCTCGCGGCTGCCCGGAAACTCGGTCTGGATGGTGTGCCGGTTGTGGTGCTCGATCACCTCTCGCCGACCCAGCGTCGCGCGCTGGTGATCGCCGACAACCGACTTGCGGAGAATGCGGGCTGGGACGACGCCATGCTGCGCGCCGAACTCGAAGCGTTGCAGGAGGATGGTTTCGATCTGGACCTGACCGGCTTCGATCCCGATGCGCTCGCCGAACTGATGGCGGGCGAAGAATCGGATCATGTTGGCGAGACCGACGACGACGCGGTACCTGAAGCGGACGAAATCTCTGTATCGCGTCCTGGCGACCTGTGGACGTTAGGCGAGCATCGCGTGCTGTGCGGCGACGCCACCGACGCGACGAACTATGTGCGCTTGCTCGCAGGCGAAACGGCCGACATGGTCTTCATCGATCCGCCGTACAACGTGAACTATGCCAACAGCGCCAAAGACAAACTGCGTGGCAAGGATCGCGCGATCCTCAACGACAATCTCGGCGAGGGCTTTTATGAGTTCCTGCTCGCGGCTTTGACGCCGACCCTGGCGCATTGTCGGGGCGCGATCTATATCGCGATGTCATCGAGCGAACTGGACGTGCTGCAGGCCGCATTCCGCGCCGCAGGCGGCCACTGGTCGACGTTCGTGATCTGGGCGAAGAACACCTTCACCCTCGGCCGCGCGGACTACCAGCGTCAGTACGAACCACTCCTCTATGGCTGGCCCGAAGGCGTGCAGCGCCATTGGTGCGGGGATCGCGACCAAGGCGATGTGTGGCAGATCAAGAAGCCGCAGCGCAACGATCTGCACCCGACGATGAAGCCGGTCGAGTTGGTGGAGCGGTGCATCCGCAATTCCAGTCGACCCGGCGACGTAGTGCTCGATGGTTTCGGCGGATCGGGGACGACCCTGATCGCCGCTCACAAAAGCGGTCGGCGCGCGCGCCTGATGGAACTCGATCCCAAGTACGTCGATGTGATCGTGCGCCGTTGGCAGACCTGGAGCGGCGAGCAGGCGGTGCGCGAGGACGATGGCATGGTCTTCGACACACTGGCAGATGCGGCGAAGTGAGCGCGCCGGCCTTTTACAACGAGATCGAACCCTATCTCTGCGCATGGCTCAACAATCAAATCGCCGTCGGCATCATCCCGCCGGGCCGCGTCGATGAGCGGGACATCCGTGAACTCGACCCCGACGACCTCGCCAGCTTCCGGCAGGTCCACCTGTTCGCAGGCGTCGGCGGCTGGGCCTATGCCGCCCGACTCGCCGGCTGGCCCAGCGACGTCGAACTGTGGAGCGCGTCGTGTCCGTGCCAGCCGTTCTCGGTCGCGGGCAAACGCGCCGGGACCGACGATCCTCGGCACCTATGGCCCGACGTGTTTCGGCTCGTCGGTGCCCGACGGCCCGCTGTGCTGGTGGGAGAACAGGTTGCGGCAGCGGTTGGCCAGCATTGGCTCGACCGAGTGTTTGCTGACCTGGAAAGTCTCGGTTACGCCTGCCGGGCGATCGTTATCCCGGCTTGTGCCGTCAACGCGCCCCATCGACGAGATCGCCTGTGGTTTGTGGCTCACACCCACGACGCGCGACTACAAGGATTCTCCGGGGATGTCGCTGGCGCCGAGGAAGGACGGTGCTTCGCGGACCGATTTGTTGCCCAGACAGGTGTACGCGACCGTGCGTGCACTGTGGGCGACGCCGACGGCCTCAGCGGACAAGTCGATCCGCACGCCGAAGGGCGCGCGCCGGGAAGTCGAACGCCGCCGCTCGCCAGATCTCGCGGCGCAGACGCTGGCGTTGTGGCCGACGCCGACGAGCCTTGCGCCGTCGAAGGACGGTTACAACGGCGCGGGCAATTCGGCGGGGCTGGTGGCGATTCGTCAGATTGCGCTGGAAGTGAGCGCGGTGCATGGGACGACGTCGACTGGATCGTCGGATACGACGGTAAACTCCGTCGGGTCCCTCGCGCCGGAATTCGTCTTCTGGCTCATGGGATTCTCGCTCGCATTCCTCGATTGCGCGCCGCCGGCAATGCGATCGTCCCGCAGCTCGCTGCGGAAGTCCTCCGCGCGCTGCGCGAAGGGTGATGGCGGATAAGCGAACGGGACCGGAGTTGATCCGATCCCGGTGCGGTTACTCGTCGGCGAACATGAAGCTGCCGGGACCGTTGCCTTCGTCGTCGCACAGCAGGATGAGCGTACGCTCCTTGCCGTCGCGACACTTGACGACGAAACCGTAGAGTTCATCGTCCATCGGATCGTCGCTCGCGCCGGTGCGGGCGAGTGCGGCGATGGTTCCGCCGACCAAGGGCTGCAGTTGTTTGAGGTAAAAATCGGTGGGTGCGGACATGCGGCGCTCCGGAGTTGTCGTGGTGGATGTTCGATTGTCGGTGTGCAATGCCACGCCTCGGCGTGGCATTGCGTCAGGCTGCGTTGCGCTGCAGTTTCAAGCTGCGGACGCGGCCTCGGCGATGCGGTAGATGCGTTCGCCGCCTTCGGCCTTGTCGGAGGTGATGGTCAGGCCGAGCTTCTTCTTGAAGGCGCCGGCGAAGGTGCCGCGCACGGTGTGGGCCTGCCACTCGGTCGCTTCGCAAACCTGCTGGATGGTGGCGCCCTCGGGTCGCTTGAGCATGGCGATGACCTGCGCCTGCTTGCTGTTCTCACGCGTGCGCGGTGCAGGCGTTTCGCCATCGCCCGATGCGGCGGCGTCAGCCGTTGGCTTCGCGGCCTTGCGTTCGGTCTTGCGTGCGGCTTTGGGCGTCTTCTCACCCGTCGGCGTCGCCGTCTCGTTCGTTGCGTGTTGGCCGAGACTTTCGCGACCCAGTGCGTCGTAAGCCTCTGATGCAACGTGCCAGTCGCCGTCGCTGCCGATGATCATCGCGCGCTTGAACAAGGCCTCGATGACCTTTTGGCGTGCGCCGCCTTTGATGTTCTCGGGGAACCATTCGATCTTGCCTTGCGCGTGATCGATGGCGTGGGTCAGGACGGCGGTCTGGGTCGGGTTCAGCGCGATCGACTTGTTGTTCGTTGCGGTGTTCATGGTGTGTGTGCTCTTGAGTGAGTGTGCGGTGTTGGATGTGGTTGGCGCGACGTGATGAACGCGCTGTTCCAAACCAAAGCCAAGCGCAATTCCCACGATCCACCGCGTGTTAAGCACACAGACGGGATGACATCGGCGCATGCGCTGTGCGCGGGCGAAGTCAAGTCGATCGTCATACAGAGCAATCATCCGAATGGGACTTTCGATCCGCGCCTACGCGCGTCATCGCGGCGTGACCGATACAGCGGTGCACAAGGCGATTCGTGCCGGACGTATCACGCCCGAAGAGGACGGCAGCATCGACGCGGCGAAGGCGGATTCGGAGTGGGTGCGCAATTCGGCGCCACCGCGCACCGGCACCCAAGCGCGAGCTCCGCGCGCGTCAGTGCCAGAGCCATCGGACACGGTCCGCGACGCAGGCACTGCGGCGCTACCAGCGGGCGGTGCGTCGCTGTTGCAGGCGCGCACGGTCAACGAAGTGGTCAAAGCACAAACCAACAAGGTGCGACTGGCTCGCCTCAAAGGCGAACTGGTCGAACGCTCGCAGGTCGTCGCGCACGTCTTCAAGCTGGCGCGCGATGAGCGCGATGCGTGGTTGAACTGGCCGGCGCGCGTGTCGGCGCAGATGGCAGCGACGCTCGAGGTCGACCCGCATGCGATGCACCTGGCGCTGGAAGCAGCGGTGCGTGACTACTTGCGAGAGCTGGGCGAGCTACGCCCACGGATCGATTGACGATGTTCGATTACGAAGGCGCGGATGCCATCGAGCGCGCTTGGCACGAGGGCCTGACCCCCGATCCGTTGCTGTCGGTGTCGGCCTGGGCCGACCAGCACCGGATGCTGTCGAGCAAGGCGTCTGCGGAACCGGGGCGTTGGCGCACGTCGCGCACGCCCTACCTGCGCGAGATCATGGATTGCCTCTCGCCGGCGTCGCCGATCGAGCGCGTCGTGTTCATGAAGGGCGCGCAGATCGGCGGTACGGAAGCCGGTAGTTGCTGGATCGGCTACGTGATCCATCACGCGCCCGGGCCGATGATGGCGGTGTGGCCGACGGTGGAGATGGCCAAGCGCAACTCCAAGCAGCGGATCGATCCGCTGATCGAGGAGTCGCCCGCGCTGGCTGGGTTGATCGCACCGGCGCGATCACGCGATGCGGGCAACACCATCCTCGCCAAGGAGTTCCGCGGCGGCGTGCTGGTGATGACCGGGGCGAACAGTGCGGTCGGTCTGCGCTCGATGCCGGTGCGCTACCTGTTCCTCGACGAGGTGGACGGCTATCCGCTTGATGTCGAGGGCGAAGGCGATGCGATCTCGCTGGCGGAGGCGCGCACGCGCACCTTCACCCGGCGCAAGATCTTCATCGTCTCCACGCCGACGATCGCGGGCGCCAGCAGCATCGAGCGCGAGTACGAGGCGTCCGACCAGCGTCGGTATTTCGTGCCGTGTCCGCATTGCGCGCACGCGCAATGGTTGCGCTTCGAGCAGTTGCGCTGGGAACGCGGACGGCCGGAGACCGTCGCCTACATCTGCGAGTCCTGCGATACACCCATCGCCGAGCACCACAAGACGTCGATGTTGGAGCAGGGCCAGTGGCGTGCGACCGCACCGGGCAACGGCAAGACCGCCGGGTTCCACCTGTCGTCGCTGTACAGCCCGGTGGGTTGGCGCACCTGGCGCGAGATCGCGGCGGCCTGGGAGAGCGCGGTCGACAAGACTACGGGCTCGGCGTCCGCGATCAAGACCTTCAAGAACACGGAGCTTGGCGAGACCTGGGTCGAGGACGGCGAAGCGCCGGACTGGCAGCAGTTGCTGGAGCGGCGCGAGGACTACCGGATCGGCAGCGTGCCGCGCGGCGGCCTGCTGCTGGTCGGCGGCGCCGACGTACAGAAAGACCGTATCGAGGTCTCGGTCTGGGCCTTCGGTCGCGGCAAGGAAGCGTGGCTCATCGAACATCGTGTGCTCATGGGCGATACCGCCCGCGATGCGGTGTGGAAGCATCTCGCCGCGATGACCGGTGAGACCTGGACGCATGCCTGCGGCGCGCAGGTGCCGCTCGCGCGTTTCGCGATCGACACCGGCTTCGCGACGCAGGAGGCGTATGCCTTCGTGCGCGCCTGCCGCGACAGCCGGGTGATGGCGGTCAAGGGTGCGGCGCGCGGTGCGGCGCTGATCGGCACGCCGACAGCGGTGGATGTCTCGGTCGGCGGCAAGAAGCTGCGCCGGGGACTGAAGCTGTACACGGTTGCGGTCGGCCTCGCCAAGCAGGAGTTCTACAACCACCTGCGCAAGCAGGTGTCGGTCGGCGAGGACGGCACCACGCTGGTGTATCCGCCCGGTTACATCCACTTGCCGAAAGTCGACGCCGAGTTCCTGCAGCAGTTGTGCGCGGAGCAGTTGGTCACGCGCCGCGACCGCAACGGCTATGCGGTGCGCGAGTGGCAGAAGCTGCGCGAGCGCAACGAAGCGTTGGACTGCGCGAACTACGCACGCGCCGCAGCGGCAGCGGCGGGACTGGATCGTTTCGAGGAGCGCCATTGGCGCGAGCTGGAACGATCGCTGGGATTGCCACCACCCGACGCACCGACGCCGATGTCCGATCCACCTATGAACGAGGCCACCGATTCCGGTGGCCTTTCCACATCTGCGCGCCCGACCCGTCGGCGCGTGGTCAAGAGCCGCTGGCTCCAACGCTGAGAAGTGCTGCATGGCCTACACCCCGGAACAACTTGCCGCGCTGGAACGCGCGCTCGCGACCGGCGAGCAGCGCGTCACCTTCGGCGATCGCACTGTCGAGTATCGCTCGGTCGAAGACCTGATCGCGGCCATCGGCGTCGTTCGACGCGGATTGGAAGAGCAAGCGATTGCGGCAGGCACCGCACGACGACGCCCGCGTCGTGTGGTCATCGACACCGACAAGGCGACGTGATCGGATGAGTTGGTTTTCGCGGCTGCGCGCACGGGTGTTCGGCGCGTCGCCGACCTACGACGGTGTCGGCGGTGGACGCCGTGCGCGTTTCTGGCAAGTCGGCAATCCCGGTGCGGTCGCCGCGCTGGCGTATGCGCAGGATGAGCTGCGGGCCAAGAGCCGCGATCTGGTTCGCCGCAATGCCTGGGCGGCGACCGGCGTCGAGGCCTTCGTGGCGAATGCCATCGGTACCGGGATCAAGCCGCAATCGATGCTCGAGGATCTCGCGCAGCGCGAAGCGGTACAGGCGCTGTGGCGCGACTGGTGCGAAGACGCGGATGCGGCGGGGCTCACTGATTTCTACGGCCTGCAGGCGCTGGCCTGCCGGGCGATGCTTGAAGGCGGCGAGTGTCTGGTGCGCCTGCGGTATCGGCGTCCCGAAGACCGCCTCGCGGTCGGTCTGCAATTGCAACTGCTCGAACCCGAGCACCTGCCGGCGACGCTGAACCGCGAACTGCCGAACGGCAACGTGATCCGCGCCGGCATCGAGTTCAACGGCATCGGGGTGCGCGTCGCCTACCACCTGACCAAGAGCCATCCCGGCGACGGGATGCTCGCGCCGATGTCGGCGCACGGCGGCCTGGACACCGTGCGCGTGCCAGCCGACGAGATCCTGCATCTGTTCCGGCCGCTGCGGCCGGGCCAGATCCGCGGCGAGCCGTGGCTGGCGCGGGCGCTGGTGAAGCTGCACGAACTCGACCAGTACGACGATGCCGAGCTGGTGCGCAAGAAGACTGCGGCGATGTTTGCCGGATTCATTACCCGCAGTGCGCCGGAAGACCCACTGCTGGGCGAGGGCGAGGCGGACGCGCAGGGCGTCGCAATGGCGAGCCTGGAGCCGGGGACGATGCAGTTTCTGGAGCCGGGCGAGGACGTGACGTTCTCGCAGCCGGCCGATGTCGGCTCCAGCTACGCAGAGTTCATGCGCCAGCAGTTCCGCGCGGTCGCGGCGGCGATGGGCATCACTTACGAGATGCTCACCGGCGATCTGACGCAGGTGAACTATTCCTCCATCCGCGCGGGCCTGCTTGAGTTTCGGCGTCGCTGCGAAGCGATCCAGCACGGCGTGATCGTCCATCAGTTATGTCGTCCGCTGTGGCGCGCGTGGATGACCCAGGCGGTGCTCGAAGGCGCGCTGACGTTGCCCGGTTACGCGCGCGGCGGCGTTGCGCGCCGTCGTGCCTACCTCGCGGTGAAGTGGATCGCGCAGGGCTGGCAGTGGGTCGATCCGAAGAAGGAGTTCGACGCGATGATCGCGGCGATTCGTGGCGGATTGCTGTCGAGGTCAGAAGCGATTTCGAGTTTCGGCTATGACGCCGAGGACATTGATCGCGAGATCGCTGCCGACAACGCCCGCGCCGATGCGCTGGGGTTGGTCTTCGACTCCGACCCTCGCCACGACAGCGGCCCAGCGCAGGCCGCAAACGCACCCTCTCCACAGGCCTCCTGATGACGTCCCTTGTCCACCTGGCGTCCCGTCTGTACGGAACGCCGTTGCTGATTGCGCGCGCCAAACTCGACACGATCCTTGCCGTACTTGGTCCGCGCATCGGGCTGATGCACACCGAGCTGGCGGTGCCGATCACAGTGCCGACGCAGTCCGAACCGATGCCTTCGATGCCGGGGATCGCGGTGATCCCGATTCACGGCACGCTGGTGCGACGCGCTGTCGGATTGGACGCCGCGTCGGGCCTCACGTCCTATGCGCGCATCGCAGCGGACATCGACGCAGCGCTCGCAGCACCGGAGGTCGCAGGAATTCTGCTCGATATCGACTCGCCCGGTGGCGAGGCCGGCGGCGTGTTCGAGTTGGGCGCGCACATCCGTGCGGCGAATGCCGTCAAGCCGGTTTGGGCGCATGCCGGTGATGCCGCGTTCTCAGCGGCCTATGCACTCGCCTGCGCGACGCAGCACGTGAGCGTGTCGGCCACCGGCGGCGTCGGTTCCATCGGCGTGATTGCGCTGCACATCGATCAGTCGGTGCGCAACGCGCAGGCCGGATTGAGCATCACCGCACTGACGGCCGGCGCGCACAAGAACGATGGCACCCCGCACGCGCCGCTGACGCCGCAGGCGACGGCCGCGCTGCAAGCCGAGATCGATCGCCTCTACGCCCTGTTCCTCGATCACGTCGCGCAGATGCGCGGCCTCGATGCCGAAGCCGTGCGTGCCACCGAAGCGGCGCTGTACTTCGGCGACGACGCGGTGGCATCGGGGCTCGCCGATGCGGTCGCGCCCTTCACCACCACGCTCGCGGACTTTTCTGCCGCACTCAACGGGCGCGGGCGTTCGCCCGGTTTCAACACACCGCTCGCTTTGCCGACACGGCTTGCGCTTCCACCTCCCATGGAGATTTCGATGACCTTGCCCACCGAGGCTGCGCCCGCGCAGCCGACGCCCACTGCTACACCACCGGCGGCACCGACCGTCACCCCGCCGACGGTGACCCCGCCGACGGCCGCACGGCTCGCGGCCCCCGCACTCACGACCGCGCCGGCCGCCGATGTTCACGCCGAAGCGACGGCCATCGCCGAGCTGTGTTTGCTCGCCGGCTGTCCCGAACGCACCACCGAGTTTCTCGCCGCGCGGATAGGTGCGGCACAGGTGCGCCAAGTGCTGCTGCAGGCCCGCGCCGACCAGGTCGAGATCGCCTCGCACCACCTCGCGGACGCCGCACCCGCCGCTGCAGCGACCGCCGCCAATCCCGTTCTCGATGCCGTGCGCAAGCGCATCGGCGCCACCCACCCGCAGGGAACCTGAGCCATGCCCGTCCTCCACGAACCAGTTCACTTGAGCGATCTGCTCAAGTACGAGGCGCCAAACCTTTACTCGCGCGATGAGGTCGTCGTCGCCGCAGGCCAGACCCTCGCGCTCGGCGCCGTCGTCGGTCGCGTGACCGCGACCCACGAGATCGTCGCCCTCGATCCAACGGCGAACGACGGTCGCGAGACCGTCGCCGGTGTGCTGATCGAAGCGGTCGTCACCGCACGCAACGAACGCAAGCGAAGCGTGATTGTGTCTCGCCACGCACTCGTCTTCGGCAGCGCGCTCGTTCTGCCGACCACCCTCACCTCCGAGCAGACCACGGCCGCCCTCGCGCAGCTGACGGCACTCGGCATCGTCGTCCGCCAGCCGCCACAGGTCACCGCCCATGTTGAATCCGTTCTCTAATTCCGCGTTCTCGATGGCGGCGCTCACCGCCGCGATCAATCTCATCCCCAACCGCTATGGCCGGCTGCAGGAACTCGGTCTGTTCCCCGACAAGCCGGTGCGCCTGCGCCAGCTTCTGGTCGAAGAGCGTGCCGGCGTACTGACCCTGCTGCCGACCCGGCCGCCGGGTGCGCCGGGCACCGTGAGTGCCAGCGCGAAACGCCGCATGCGCTCGTTCGTGGTCCCGCACATTCCGCATGACGACGTGATCCTGCCCGAAGACGTCAACGGCCTGCGCGCCTTCGGCTCGGAGACCGAACTCGAATCGGTCGCCAGCGTCGTCGCCGAACGCCTGGAGACGATGCGCAACAAGCACGCGATCACGCTGGAGCACCTGCGCATGGGAGCGCTCAAGGGCCAGATCCTCGATGCCGACGGCAGCATTCTCTACGACCTGTTCGAGGAGTTTCGGATCGCGCAGCAGACCGTCGTCTTCGAGATCGACAACCCGAACAACGGCACCGACGTCAAGCAGAAGTGCATCGAGTCCCTCGCGCTGATCGAGGAAGGTCTGCTCGGTGAGTTCATGACCGGTGCGCGCGTGCTGTGCTCGCAGGAGTTCTTCGCCGCGCTCACTTCCCACAAGGACGTCAAAACCGCCTACGCGCAGTGGCAGCAGGGCGCGGTGCTGATCAACGACGTGCGCAAGGGCTTCAACTTCGGCGGGCTGGTGTTCGAGGAGTATCGCGGCAAGGCGTCCGACCTCGACGGCACCGTTCGGCGTTTCATTGCGCCGGGTGAAGCGCACGCCTTCCCGCTGGGCACGATCAACAGTTTCGCGACCCACAACGCCCCGGCGGATTTCAACGAGACCGTGAACACCCTCGGTCAGCCGCTGTACGCCAAGCAGGAACCGCGCAAATTCGAGCGCGGCACCGACCTGCACACCCAGTCCAACCCGCTGCCGCTGTGTCTGCGCCCCAGCGTGCTGGTGAAGCTCTCGATCAACTGAGTCACGACCATGACCAACACCGATAAGCCGACGGCGTCGCCGCCGGCCGGGGACCGCTTTGCCCGCGCGATCGAACGCGTGCTCGAACACGAAGGCGGCGATGCGGACGACCCTCGCGATCCCGGCGGCAAGACGCGCTGGGGCATCAGCCAGCGCGCCTATCCGTTCCTGGACCTGTCCACGCTCACCCGCGAGGGGGCGATCACGCTGTATCGCCGCGACGCGTGGACGCCGATTCGCGGCGATGCGCTGCCGGAGGCGATCGCCTTCCAGGTGCTCGACGCCGCCGTGAACCACGGCGTCCTGCGCGCGGTGGGCTGGCTGCAGCAGGCGCTGGGCGTGCGCGTCGATGGCGTCGTCGGGCCGCTCACGCGCGCGGCTGCGAGCGATGCCGATCCCGTCGCCCTGATCCTGGCCTACAACGCGGCGCGGCTGGACTTCTACGTGCGGCTGCGGACGTTTCCGACCTTCGGTCGCGGCTGGACGCGGCGCATTGCGGCCAATCTGCGCTTTGCGGCGCAAGACCTCGCATGAGCCGGAGTGATCCCGCCTTCGAGGCCGCACACGACGCCTTGTTTGCGGTGTTCGGCGAGCCTGCACAAGTGCGCCGCAAGCGCAGTCGGACCGTGCCGGTTCGCGTGGTCGTCACCTACAACGTGCGCGACCTGGGCGACTACAGCCAAGGCTTGTCTCGGGTCACTACGGTGAAGTTCCTCAACACCGAATGGCGACCGCGTGCGGGCGATCGGCTGCAACTGCCCGCAGGCGCGTTCCTGATCGAACGCATCGTGGTCGACGACGGCATCGTGACCGAGACGGTGCTGCATGGGTGAGATGCCGATTCCGTGGGCGATCCTCGAACTGGTCAAGACGCGACTGGGCACGGTGCGCAAGACGAACGGTTATCGCACCGATGCCGGACGCGATGTGCGCCTGGAACCCGCGCCTTTCGATCCGGGCGATGCGCCGCGACTGACGCTGTATCCGTTGACGACGCTCTACCCCGACGATGCGCGCAGTGCTGGCGAGCGCGGCTACACCTTCGTCGTCGAGGCGCTGGTACCGGTGCGCCTGGACAACGCGCAGCAACGCATCGTCGAGACCATCGCCGATATCGAGGACGCGCTCGACGGCTTCGTGCAGGCGCCACTGGCACTGCCGCTGCAGTTTCAGGAAGCGGTGCTGCTTGATCGCCCCGACGGCGTCGCTGCGATGGCGGCGCAACTGCTGTTCGGAACGCGCTATCGACGACTGGCGAGGACGGTCTGATCGCACGCCGTCGCGCGCGTTGTATCGGTATGTCGACTGTGGGCGGGAATCGCGTGAACCAGAAACAGGATTCCAGCCAAGGACAGACCGATCGTGAGCAGCGGAACCACCCACGGTTTGCGGCGAGGTCCCGACCAATCGACACGCGGGTCGAGAAACGCCGGCATCACGTAGGCCGTGACGATATACAGCGTGAGCAATAGCAGTAGTACCGCCAACGCGAGTCCTTGACCGCTCCCGGTCCTGACATAGTGCGCAGACGAGGTGATGCTGATGCCGACCGAGATGCAGATCATCGGCGAGGCGACCTGCAGCAGCCGCATCCGCACATGATCGTACAGACCCAGCAGGACCGCTCTCATCGGCGCAACGCTGCGCATCAACCCGATCACGCCGCCCACGAGCATGCAGCCGAGCATCTGAAACGCCAGCGCCGTGAACGAGATGTAGTCGCCGATGAGATCGTCGGACAATCTGGCGCCGCCTGCGCTGCTGCTCAGCATTTTGAATTCGGACAGATGCAGCAAGCCGATCAGTATGCCTGTTCCGCCGAAGAAGATTGCGTCTTTTCCAAGCTCGGATCGCAGCTGTTTCAGTTGTTCTGTGAGGGTCGTTTCGATCGTGCGCACTGGAGCGGGCATGCGTCCTGTTCTCGCTGAGGCAATGACGACTTTGTAGCGCACCGCACCCGTCCGCGAAAGCGGACACCCGCCAGACCACGACGGTTTCAAAAACATCGCCCTCCTTCGCCACGTGGTGAGGGACGGCATCGCTTCGACCATCTTTCCACCTTTCCTTCACTACCCATGACGACATCCTCCACGCCCGCCAGTAGCGGCTCTCGCTTCCTGCACGCCGATCTCGACGGCGTGCTGTCCGCCTCGCGCAACTTCAGTGCGCTGGCCTCGCGCCTGCCGACTCTGCATACGCGCGCCATCGGCACCCTGCGTCGCCGCCTGCCGGTGCAGGCCCGCCGCGATATCCAGGCCGAGTACCAGGTCGGTGCGCGTCGCCTCACGCAATATCTGCAGGCCCGGCCCACCGAGGACGGCCTGCGCCTGGTGGGCCGCTTCCGTGGGATCGGCTTGCGGAATTTCGCGGCACGCCAGACCCGGCGCGGCGTCACCGCTGCCGTCCTGCGCGGCAAGCGGAGCCTGCGCGAGCACGCCTTTCTCGGCGTCGGCGTGAACCGCAACGCCCAGGTGTTCCGCCGCGAAGGCGCCAAGCGCGAGATGCAGCAGGGTCGCTATGCCGGCAAGAAGCGCCAGCCGCTGGTCGCCGAGTACGGCGCCACCGCCGCGCAAATGCTCGCCAAGGGCCGCCGCCCCGAACGCCTCATCGATTACGCGCGCGGCGTGCTCGCCGCCGAGTCCGACCGCCTCCTGCGGCTCGCTGCCGCGTCATCCGCCACTTCCTCCCCCACTGGACCTTCGCCATGAAGACGATCCGTCTGTATCAACCGCATACCCACGAGGGCGTCGCCTACACGCCGCCGCTCGAGGGCATCGAACTCACCGTCAACGACGCCGATGCCGCGTTCTTGCAGGCTCTCGGTCTCACCACACCAACGCCCGCGCTTGAGGACACGCCTGCACGCGATTCCGCCGTCGATGCGCAAGCAGGCGCAACCGTCGATGTCGACGACGCGCATGCCACTTCCAACGATGAGGACACCGCCGCATGAAAGACTTCTCCTTCCAGGGCGGGCTGTATCTGGGCACCCGCCTGCCCGGCGGTCGTCCCGGCGCGCTGCGCTGGGTGGGCGATGCGCCCAAGTGCGACCTGACCCTCAAGACCGAGACCGAGACGCGCAAGGAATCGTACTCGGGCAATCGCCTGACCTCGGCCGTGCTGCAGAAGGGCAAGGAGGCCGAACTGTCGATCGCGATCAACTGGGCCGACGTCGACAACCTGCTGCTCGGCCTGTACGCGACCAAGGCCTCGATCGTCGCCGGCACGCTGACCGGCGAGCCGCTGCCGGTACCGCTGGCCGCGAACGATCTGATCGCGCTCGATCACAGCACCATCAGCCAACTCGTGCTCACCGACAGCAACGCTGCGCCGACTACGCTGGTAGCGAACACGCACTACCGCATCCAGAGCGCCCGCGCCGGCCTAGTCAAACTGCTCAACCTCGCGGCGTTCACCATGCCCCTGCGCGCGGCCTATCGCTACGGCGCACGCGTCAGCGTGGCGATGCTCACCACCTCCGCACCCGAACGATTTCTGTTCCTCGATGGCACCAACACCATCGACGGCGCGCCCGTGCAGGTCCGTCTGTATCGCGTGCAGTTCAATCCGGTCAGCAACCTCGGCCTGATCCACGAATCGTTCGGGCAGTTCGAGATGACCGCCTCGGTGCTGTTCGATCCAGAAGCTGCCGCCGATCCGCTGCTGGGCGGATTCGGGCGACTCGATCTGCCGGAGGTGCCGTAATGGCCACGAAAATTCCCGCTCCGCCACAGGACGACGTGACCTCAACCGCGGACGATCTCGCCGTTTTGCACCCGGAACGCACGCTGCCGATCGGCGGGCGCGATGTGACGATCCGCGAGTATGGTTTCTTTGAGGGCCTGGACGTCGCGGATCGCGCATCACACTTCATCTCCGATCTGGTCGCAGCAAGCGAAGACGGCACCCTGCGCTACACGCAGGTCCGTCGCCTGTTCGGTCGCCACCGTTCGGTGGTGCCATCGATCGCAGCGCAGGCGGGCGATGTTGAAGTGGAATGGTTGCAGGCCCTGCAAGCGGACGATCTGGAGCTGTATCTGGCGACCTGGTTTGCGGTGAACGCCGCTTTTTTCGTGCGCGAGGCGCTGGCGGAACTGCGCGAGACCGGGCTGCGCGAGACGCGCGTCCTCGCGGCCGGCGCCTCGGCTGGAGCGAGTGTTTCCTCCGACTCGCAGCCAGCGGACTCGGCGATCTCGAGCTGCTCGGACGCATGACCGAGCGCCAGCTCAACCTCGCCTTCGATGCGCTGGAACGCATTGAGCGTCGCCGCCGCGCCGACTTCATTGAGGACGTGGCGACTGCCGTGTGGGGCGGCGATGCGGCCGAGTCACGCGTGAAGGCCCTGCGCGGTCCCGACTGAGTCCGCCAATCGCACCATGAACCAGGACACCGTTCTCAACCTCAAGGTCCGCGGCGATTCTGCGCAGGCCGAAGCGAGCCTTGCGCGCGTGGAAGGCGCGCTCGGTCGCGCCGACCGCGCGGTGGCCCAGCTCAACGCCACCAGCACGACGGCCGCGCGCTCGAGCACCGCCCAGGCGCAGACGCAGGACGCCGTCGCGGGCGCACACCGCCGCAGTGCGCGTGCGACCGACATCGGGGCGCGTGCGGTCAACGAATACGGCGTCTCCGTCGGCCAGACCCGCCAGGCGATGCGTCAGTTGCCGGCGCAAATCACCGACATATTCACTTCGCTGGCCGGTGGGCAAAAACCGTGGCTGGTCGCGATCCAGCAAGGTGGTCAATTGAAGGATTCGTTCGGCGGCATCGTGCCCGCCGCCCGCGCGCTGCTCGGCGCAATCACGCCGCTCGCGGTCGGCATCGGATTGGCCGCCGCCGTGATCGGCGGGTTCGCGGTCGCGACCCTCCAGGGCTATCGCGAGACGCAGGCCTACGAGCGTGCCTTGATTGCCAGCGGCAACGCCGCCGCGACCACGGCCGGTCAGATCGGTGTCGTCAAGGATCGCGTCGGTGCGGCCACAGGCGAGTATGGCGATGCGCAGGTCGCGCTGACTGCGCTCGCCGCCGCAGGCACCGTCGCGGGCGACACCCTCGCGCTGGCCGCCAGCGCGGCGGTCAATCTCGCTGTCCTCACCGGCGCGTCGGTCGAGGACACGACGCAGAAAGTCATCGCGCTCGCCAAAGCGCCTTCGGCGCAATTGATCGAACTCAACCAGCAATACCGCTTCCTCTCGGTCGAGGTCTACCAGCATGTTCGCGCGCTGGAAGCGCAGGGACGAGCACAGGACGCCGCACGCCTCGCGATCGAGACCTTCGCCCGTGTCCACGAGCAACGCGTGCAGGAGGCCTATGCACGCGCCGGCTCGCTGGAGCGCGCGTGGATTGCGCTGGGCAGGGTCATCGGCGGCGTCTGGCAAACGATCAAGAACATCGGTCGCGATGATCTGGCGTTCCGCCTGTCCAAGACCACGGACGAACTCAACCGCATCGGCAACGAATGGCGGGAACTCGGCGGTCTGAACTCGCTTGATGCGGTGCTGGCCAGTGCCGACGTTGATGCCGGCACCAAGGACCGCATCCGTGCATTGCGGCAAGAGCAGGCCACCCTGCAGCGCGAGGCCAATGCCGAACAGGCGAAGGCGGGCGAGGACGCCGCCACGCAGGCGAAGCAGACCAACGCAATCAACGCCCTTGGTCGCGCGCAGGCGGCGCTTGGCCAGGACCGCACCGTCGCCAAAGCGCAGCAACTGCGCGCGCTTGAGCGCGACATCGCGGCGCTGCGCGCGGGCGGCGTAACGCAGGTCGAGGGCGTGTCGATCGCGGCTTTCGAGAAGACGCGTCGGGTGCAGATCGACGAGCAGTTCAAGGCGCCGAAGGGGGCGCGTCCAGCGAAGCCCAAGGCCACCGACGCCGACCGTGCGCGCGAGGCCGCCGAGCGCGAACTCGAGTCGCTGCGTCGCGAAGTCGCGCTGCTGGCCGAAGTCGAAGCTGGCCAGACCCGCGCGGGCGAAGCGGCGCGGATTCGGTACGAGACCACGCAGGGCGCACTCAAAACCCTCGCGCCGGCCCTCAAAGCGCAGCTGATCCAGGAGGCCGAAGCGCTCGATAAAGCGCGCGCCGCCGCAGAGGCCGAGCGTGAGCGCAAGGCCGAGATCGAGAAGACGACCCGCGCCTACGAGACATTGCGCGACGGTCTGCGCACGCCGGCCGAAGTCGCACTGGAAACAGCGACCGAACAGGTCAAGGTGCTGAACGACGCACTACGCGCCGGCATCGCGACCAAGGCGGCATTCGATGCGGCGATGGCACGTGTGGTGCAGACATCGTTCCGTAAACCCGACGCCCTGCCCGGCGCCGCGCCGGACCTTGGCGACACCGGCGGCGAGCTGGCGCAAATCGAACAGTCGCGCGTGCGCTTGCAGGCGTGGCACGCCGAACAACTCGTGCTGCTCACGCAGTTCCGTTCCGAGCGTGCCGACCTCAACGCCCAGTGGGACGCACAGGAAGAGACCATCGAACGGCAGCATCAAGCCGCGCTCGCGCAGTTGCAGTCGGCGCAGACGCAGGTGTTACTCGCGGGCGCCTCTGCGACCTTCGGCCAACTCGCCGACATCGCCAAGTCCTTCGGTGGCGAGCAGAGCGCGACTTATCGCGCGTTGTTCGCGTTGTCGAAGGCGTTCGCGATCGCCCAGGCCGCACTCGCGCTCGCCAACAACGTCGCCGAAGCGAGCAAGTACGGGTTCCCGCAGAACATCCCCTTCATCGCCGGTGCCATCGCGCAGGGCGCGACCATCGCTGGCCTGATCGCGCAGGCGACCTTCAACGGTGGCGGCGGCTATGCGACCGGCGGCCACGTGCGTGGGCCGGGCACCGCCACTTCCGACAGCATTCCGGCGTGGCTGTCGGATTTCGAGTTCGTGACGCGGGCCGCCGTCGTGCGTCAGCCCGGCGCGCTCACCTTTCTCGAAGACTTCAATGCGCGAGGCATGCCGGCGCTGGAGGCGTGGAACGCGCGTCGTTTCGCTGGGGCCGCACCGCCACACGTGTCGCTGCCGCGCGCCCCGCGCGTGAACTTTGCCGAAGGCGGCCTCGCCCGCGCCGCTGCCGGCCTGAACCCGCAACTCAACCTGCGCCTGATCAACGCGATCAACACCGATGCGCTCGCCGAGTCGATGGCGCAGAGCCGGGGTATGGAACAGACGATTCTCAACGTGATCGACCGCAACGGCAGTTTCCTGCGCCAGCGCATCGGTGGTGGCTGATGGCCTATGCGATCGACACCCTCGTGAAAGCCGGCGGAGACGATGCGCACTATCGGCTGCTCGGTGCGATCCAAACACTCGCCGAGCAGGTCGGCTGGACGACGCTGCGCTTCGACACCTCGATCCCCGAACGCGAACTGATCCTGCGCTCCACCGGCACCACGGGCGAGGAGGAGATCACCGTCGGCTTCAAGGCGTACCAGAACCTCGCCGCCGATTACTACAACCTGCTCGCCGCGACGATGGTCGGCTACGTACCGGCGGCGCCGTTCGAGGCGCAACCGGGGATCAAGTCCAGCGGCGTGCCGGGCCACAACCAGGCCGTGACCTATTTCCTGACGGCCAATCCGCGCCGGATCGTCGGCGCGTTCAAGGTCGGCTCGCCGATCTACGCCCACCTCTATGTCGGCAAGGCGCTGGCCTATGCACGACCGAAGGAATTTCCATCGCCGCTGATCGTGGCAGGGCATTTCGAGGGCCGCGACGCACGCCGTTACAGCGACCTGCACTGGTTCCCCTACAAGGGGCGCAAGGGCAGCGGCGATAGCAACTACAACGATGGCCACCTCTATCTGCGCGATGCCGCCGGCACCTGGAAGAAAGTGCAGATCTCGCCCTTCGGCAACGGCCACGCAAACGAGGTCACGTATGCGAGCCTCGCCGGCGAGTACGTCGGCCGGAGCGGCAGCGGCAACCGCTGTCTCGTCCCCGCCGGCACCCTGCACCAGCCGCAGCCGCTCGAACTGTATGACATGCAGTTCGGCGCCTACGACAACGACGTGCGCGGCTATCCGAGCAGCGGCAATCTCTACGGCGTGCTCGACGGCGTGAGCTTCGTCTCCGGTTTCAACAATGCCTCCGAGAACGTGCTCCAGCTCGAAGGCAGCGCGGTCATCGACCAGACCAGCCTGAGCGTGCGCCAAGCGGTGGATGCGATCCGCGCGGTCAACGGCCGGGCGTTCGTGGTGCTGCAGGACGGCGCGCGCACGACGTGGCGCGATTACGTCGCCGTGGAAATGGCGTGAAGGAGATGCACTGATGGCGACGTTCACCGGACAGGTCGCGAGTTTCGCGGCACTGAAGACCGCCATCGAGACCACACTTTCGGCACGAGGATGGGCCTTGGTGAACGGCATCCTGAGCAAGGGCGTTTCGTTCGTACAACTCACCGCCACCGCGACCGAATTGCGACTGCAGACCGGCACCGGGCAGGCGGGCGCGGCGCTCACCGGCGCGTGTCCGCAGTTGGTGAAGCTGCTGTCGTTCACCAACGCACCGATCCAGTGGCCAGCGGTCTACGTGCTGCACGTGTTCGACGCGCCTGACGAGATCTATTGCGTGCTGCGCTACAACGTCGATCGTCACCAGCATCTGAATTTCGGCGTGTCGAGCATGCCGCAGATCGGCGGCACCGGGCTGTGGTGCTCGGGTTCGTTCCGCGGCGATGTCGATGGCACGCGCGCGGGCGTCAAAATCTACATCGACACCAACTCGGGCACCCAACTTGGCGTGCAGCCCTACGATGGATTCGGGCTTGGGTTCTTCTTCGCCAGCATCGCGGGCACGTATCACTCGTCCTTCATTCACTGCGGGCTCGAAGGTGCGCCCGCGTGGCGCACCAATGTCGGTGGGAACACCGGCGATCTACTTGGCGTCTCGCACAAAGCCGGCCTGCTGCATGCACTGCCCTCGCAGTTCAATCAGGCGACCGTCCTGCTGCCGATCGACGTGCTGATGGCGCGTCAGGCGCAAGGGCAAACCATCGTGGCCACGCTAGCGCACGCTCGTTACTGCCGGCTGGATCACCTCGATCTCAACGCGCCACTGATCTATGGCCCCGAACGTTGGATGGCGTATCCGCTGCACGCGCTCCACCCGGTCCAGCGCAACGGCGTCGGCTGGCCCATCGGCGGGCAGCACACCGGCACCTTCGGCATCGCCCTGCGCGAGGTCGCGCCCTGATGGCCGCGCTGCAGGGCATCGCGCCGACGCCGCGCCTGTTCGGTGCGACCAACGCCGCGCTCTCGGTCGAACTGAACGCCCTCGGCGAGGTGGCGTTCGCCCCCGCGACCTATGCGCGCGAACGTCTCACCGCACGCGCTGGTGCGTTCCGCATACCGGGCGCGTCGCGTTGGGCGTCACAGGGGCGATTGGCGCACCGCTTCGCCGATGATTACTTCGATCGCATGCACCTCACCCCGATCGCACTCTCGCTGGGAAACGTCGTCTCCGAACTGACTCGCGAGATCGCGGTGTGGAACGCCTGGCGCACAACGCCGCAGACCCTGACCGCCCTGCGCCTGATGGGTGATGCCGGCAGCACGCTCACGGCGCCCGGTTCGCTACCGCTGCCGCTGCGGCCGATGCAGGAGCGGGTGCTGACGCTCACCGTCGGCCTCGACGGGCCGCCGGTGATCGACGCAGTGGCGGTGCTGTCCTTCGCCGATGGCGCGACCTGGTCGATCCGCATCGACGGACTGCGCCTGAACGCCTGGTCGCTGCCGCCGGACTGGACAGAACCCGTGATCGAGACGCTGGCGTGGCTCACCGATGTGCAGGTCGCCGTGGCCGGCACCGTGACGCGCACGCCGCTGCGCGATGCGCCAAGGAGAAGCTGGGAATTCGCCGTCCTCGCCGATCGCCGCGAGCGGCGCTGGGTCGAGCATGCGCTGTTCGATTGGACCGGCCGCGTCTGGGCGCTGCCGGTGTTCGTCGACTCGACGTGGTGTCGTGCAGCGGTGCCAGCAGGCGCGACCGAGATCCCGGTCGCGAGCGCAGGGCTCGACTTCGCGGTCGGCAGCCTCGCGATGCTCTGGCGTGACGTGGCCGCCTACGAACTGGTCGAAGTCGCTAGCGTCACCAATGACACAGGCGAACGCCTGCGCCTGCGGTTGCGCGCGCCGACGCGACGCACGTGGCCTGCCGGCACACGCCTGATCCCCTGCCGCACCGCGCGCCTGACCGACGCACCGGAGCTGCGCCGTCACAACGACCGGCTGATGCAGACGCAGTTGCGCTTCGAGGCGACGGAACCATGCGACTGGCCGCCAGCGCTGCCGGCCACGCGCTATCGCGGATTCCCGGTACTGGAGCACCGCCGCGACGAAACCCGCGATCCCGGTGCCAGCTTTGCACGACGTTTCGATCTGCTCGATGGCGAAGTCGGCCGATCGCACCTGGATGACCTGTCGGGGCTGGCATGGACGACGCAGTCGCACGCGTGGCGGCTGATGGGCCGGGCCGAACGCGCTGCCCACCGCAGTCTGCTATACGGGCTGCAGGGGCGTGCGGAAGCGCTGTGGCTACCGACCTGGACCGATGATCTGGAGGTGATCGAGACGATCGGCGAAACCGCGCTCACGCTCACCGTCGCCGCCTGCGGCGTGAGCCGGAGCCTGCGCCAACAAGCGGGCCGGCGACATCTTCGCATCGAACTGACCGATGGCGCCGTCTTCTATCGCGCCATCGAAGCGTCGTCTGAAATCGCTCTCGCGAATGGCGAAACAGGCGAACGCCTGAGACTGGATGCGGCGTTGGGGCGCATGGTCACACCCGAACGGGTCCGGCTGGTGTGCTGGATGTCGCTGGTCACGCTTGCGGGCGACACGGTCGAACTGCAGCACCACGCCGACAGCGAGGGCCTGCTCGATTGCGCGGTGACCTTCGCGGGCGTTCCCGCCGAGGAGCCGTAACCGTGGGCCTGCTCTCGCGCGAGATCGAGCTATACGACTTCTCGATCGGGTTGCACCACTGGCGCTACACCGATGCCGGCCGCGAGGCGATCGTCGAGGGCCAGCGCCACGCGCCGGTTGCGCTCACGCGCGGGCGCATTGCGCAGTCGGCGGAAGAGGCGAAGAACACGCTCGAGATCACCGCGCCGCTCGATCTGCCGTTGCTGAACCTGTTCCGGCCGGTGCCGCCGGGCCTGCGCGTGCGTCTGGACCTCAAGCGTGTGCGGGTGCGTGATGGGCTCGTGCGCTTGGGCTGGACCGGGCACGTTGCGGACCTCGACGAAACCCACAGCGTGGCCAAGCTGCGCTGCCAATCGCTCGCCGCCGCAGTCGAGACCCTCGGCCTGCGCCGCAGCTGGCAATCGTCCTGCCCGCTGGTGCTCTACAGCCAGGGACTGGGCCACTGCAACGCCGATCCCGACGCCCACGCCGTCGTCGCGGTGCTGAGCGACGCGACCGGCTACACCGTCGCGTCCGCTGCGTTCGACGCCTTCGACGACGGCCACTTCGATGGCGGTGTGCTGCAGTGGACCGCCACCCTCGGCATCGAGCGTCGCTTCATCGTCAGCCACACCAGTACCACCTTGCGCCTGCTCACGCCGGCCGCGCTCGCACCCGACGCACCCGTCGTCGCGCTGCCCGGCTGCGATCGCACGATGGGGCCACGCGGCTGCGCGAAGTTCCGCAACGAACTGAACTACGGCGGTCAGCCGACCTTGAAGGGCCTGCGCAATCCCTTCGGCAGCGACCCGCTCTTCTGATGCCCCTGCTTCGTCCACCCGCTCGGTGCGCATCGCGTGCCGGCATCACCGTGCCTGCCCCATGTGGATCTACGTCATCGTCCTCATTCTCGCCATCGCAATCAGCGTCGCGATGCGCCCCAAACCGCAATCGCAGAAACCGCCTTCACTGGCCGACTTCTCCGTGCCGACCGCCGAAGAAGGGCGCGAGGTACTGGTGATTTTCGGCGAGGTCTGGATCGACGATCCCAATGTGCTCGCCTTCGGCGATCTGCGGACCACGCCGATCAAGGCCAAAGGTGGCAAGTGATGGCTGGACTGCGCATCCATCTGCGTCATGTGCGCGCCGTCGATCCAGCCGCCGGTCCGCTGTGTACGCCCAGCATCCGCGCGTGGTGTCGTCAGCACGGCATCGAACTGCGTGCGCTGTGTGAGGACGGCATCGTCATCGATGACCACCCGCAGTTGCACGACGATCCCTTCGTGGCGCGCGCCATCGCGATCGCACGTGCCGAGATCGCGCACGAGGATGAGCTTCGCGATGCGACGTGAAGCCGTGTATCGCGTCTGGACAGCATGCGTTGGCATCGCCGCCTGCGCCTCCGGCATCGTGCTCTGGCAGCACGGGGAACGCCTCGTAGGCGGATTCGGACTCGCGACGGCTTTATTGCATCTGCTGTGGATGATCGATGGTCGTCGATGCACACGCGCATGCGTGCAACGTCGTCCGATCGTGATCCCGCAGTTGCGTCCGATGGTGGTCTCGCCGCCCAAGCAATCCCTCACGCAGCGCCTGCGCGCGCGGTGGGGGCGGCATGAAGCGGTAAAACATGGGTAAGTCGAGCAAGCCGACCATCGGCTACCGGCACTTCATGTACCTCTACATGGGCGAGTCGATCGGTCCGAACGATTACCTCGCCGGCATCAAGGTCGGCGGCCAGCCCGTGTTCGAGGGCGAACTCGCCGGCAGTCGCACGCTGCCGATCAACCTCCCGCAGCTCTTCGGCGGCGACAAGAAAGAAGGCGGTCTCGTCGGCAACCTGCAAATCCGCATGGGCGAGGCGACGCAGCTGCCCGATCCGTACCTGCAGCAGCAGGTGCCGGGGCCTTGGCCCGCTGGTCGCGGCCTTTGCACCACGCTGTATCGCGGGATGGTCGGGGCGATGAACCCCTACCTCAAGCTGTGGGCCAAGCGGTGGGGACGCTTCACGCAGGGGTGGTCGACGCCGGTGTGGCAACCGTCGCTCGCGCGCATCGGTCGCGGCATGAACGCGGCGCACATTCACTACCAGTGCTTCACCGACACCGTGTGGGGCGTCGGCCTTGATCCGGCGTTGATCGATGCGACCAGTCTTTTGCGTGCAGCCGAACAATTGCACGATGAGCAATTTGGTCTGTGCCTCGGCTGGCGACGCGGCGACTCCATCGGAAGTTTCCTGCAGATGGTGAACAACCACGTCGGCGGGCTGTGGGCCTTCGATCCGATGCTCGGCAAGTTCGTCTACCGGCTGTTCCGGCCGGATTACGACGTCGCGACCCTGCCGCTGCTTGATGAAACCAGCGTGCTGGAACTGGAGAGCTGGCAGACGCCGCTGCTCGACGGCAGCGTCAACGAGGTCACCGTGCTAGGCCGCGACTGCGTCACCAACCTCGACATCGCCGCCACCTTCCAGAACATGGCGAACGTACAGGCGCAGGGACGCGTGGTCGCCGACCGGCGCTCGCTGCCGGGTCTGTGGAACCGCAGTCTGTGCGAGCGCGTCGCCGCGCGCGAGACCGGCGCGGCCAGCAGCCTGCTGCAGCGAATCAAGCTCACCGTCGACCGCCGCTGGTGGGGCGTGAAGCGCGGCGACGTGCTCGCGCTGTCCTGGCGACGCAAGGGCGTACAGCGCATGCCGGTGCGGGTGCTGGAGGTGGACGAAGGCACGCGCACCGATGGTGCGCTCGCGCTGCTGTTGATGCAGGACATCGATGGCATGGCGGCGACGACGTATCTGCGGCCGGTGATCGGGCCGTGGACGCCGCCGGACACCCGCCCGCAGCCGCTTCCGGCGCAGCGGCTCGTGGAGGCGACCTACCGCGATCTCGCCGGTCGCCTGCGCCCTGCGGACCTCGCGCTCGTCGAGGACGATGCCGGTTTCGTGGTCGCGCTCGGCGCAAGGCCGAACGGGCCGGCCTACGGCTATGCGCTCACCACGCGGACCACCGGGGGCACGTTCGAGGAGGTCGCCAGCGGCGATTTCTCCGCGGTCACCACACTCGCGGGCGCGCTCGGTCCAACCGATACGCTCGTCCAGCTCGCCGACATGCGCGACCTCGATCTGGTCGTGATCGGCACCGAAGCCCTGATCGATGAGGAGCTGGTGCGGATCGATGCCATCGACGCCGTTGCCGGAACGCTCACGATCGCACGCGGCTGCGTGGACACCCTGCCAGCGGCGCACGCAGAAGGTGCACGCGTGTGGTGTACCGACACCTATGTCGGCGCCGATCCCACCGAGTACCTGGCCGGCGAAACGGTCGAGGCGAAGCTGCTCACCCGCACCCAGCAGGGCACGCTCGATGCCGCACTCGCGCCCATCGCAAGGGTGCGCCTTGATGCGCGTCACGCGCGTCCCTATGCGCCAGGGCGGGTGCGGATCAACGGCAGCGCCTGGCCGCCGACCAGCTTCGCGCGACTGGCAATCGCATGGGCGCATCGCGACCGCGTGCTGCAGGGCGACCGTCTGATCGAACATGAGGCCGGCAGCATCGGCCCGGAGCCCGGCACGACCACCACGGTGCGTGTGCTCAACGCGCTCAGTGGCGCGGTGCTGCACGAAACCACAGCCATCGCCGGCACCAGTCACACCCACGATCTGCTGCTTGCGAACGACGCAACGGTCCGTGTCGAGATCGAGAGCCGGCGCGGGGCGCTCTCCAGTCGCCAAAAGCACGTCCGTGTCCTCAATTGCGAGTGCGGCGAAAAACTGGCGAACGCTGACTTCGACACACAGGCGGCCTGGACGCTCGGCACCGGCTGGTCGATCGTCGGTGGCGCCGCAATCAAGGCCGCAGGCATCGTCTCCGATCTCGAACAGCCGTTCGCGTTCGTCGATGGTGGTCTCTACCGCATCGAAGTCGCGTTGAGCCAGGTCACCGCCGGCAGCGTGCGCGTCCGCCTCGCCGGTACCACGCCCATTGACGGCGTGGCACCCAACGCCAACGGCACCTTCATCGACACGCTCACCGCCGCTGGACACACCGCACTGCGCATCACGGCGGACGCGGCGTTCGCCGGTCGCATCGAGCGCGTGAGCCTGCGCCGATTGGCGTAGTCCGGGCACGACGTCAACGCTTGTTTTGAAGCCTGTACGACAGGTGTCTGGTTGTCGCAGCGCGACATCGAACAGTGCTTGGCTTCCATCGCGCACAGCGCGTTCATGTCCTCGTCGGATCGACGACGCCAACACACAGGAAAGCACATGCCCACCATGACCCTCACCATTGAGCGAACACCGCGCACCGTACAGTTTCGAGGCCAAACTCTTCACGTCGAGCAACTCGGCGTGCGCCTGCCCTTCGCGTGCAAACCCGATCGACTGCGCGATATGTGCGCCACTGGCGAGCACCGCATCTACGTCACCGAAACGATCGAAATGAACATCGCGGAGTTTGATGACTTCACGACGGACATGACCCGGCCGCAACCGTGGCTCGCGGGCAAAGGCGGCAACGTCGCCGATGGCTGTCTGTGCATTGAGGTCCACGCGCCCGGCCGCCCTTTCCTCTACGTCGATCCATCGGGCTACGACTACGCGCGTTATGTCGCACGTCTCGGATAGACGAATCCATCGCGAACAGAAGTCAAGCATCCGCTTGGCTTCCTCCCCGGAAGCGCGTTCATGCGATCCGCGACAAGGAAATCGACGACTCATGGAACCCAAGAACTCCAGAAAACAACCCAAGCACGTCGAGGAATTCTTCCTCGCCTCGCTCCTCGTGCGCATCCCGGGCAAACGCGGTCGCCATGCATGGCGCCGCGAAGTGTTGCGGGCCGCCACACCGCGCGGTTTGTTGCGCCGCATTGACGGGCGGAAGCACATCGCCTACGCCAGCAACGGCATTGATGTCATCCGCATCGAACTGATCGACGTCGGCAGCACGATTCTGGCACCTATCGCGGATGGCGCGCAGGCCGAACCGCTGCGAGACCTAATCGAACGCATCCACGCCCGACCACACGGTCTAGTGTGGTGAGCCAGAAACACGCAACGAAATCGCACGCCTTCCGCGCAATCACGATACCTATTCGCGCATTGCACGCGACCGGATCGCCGCAGAAGGCTGTACGTCGTCTGTCTCCGCGCTAGAGCACGACCATGTCGTCGCTTGGCTTCACTTGCGAACAGCGCGTTCATGGACGCACACCCAAACACGAGCACCTCGCATGAACACCGACATAAACGGCCTCGATCTTGAAACGCACCTCGCCTTGCGCAACGGCGCAGATGCCCTGCAGTGCATGCGCGAAGCGATCGAACGTGCTGCGCAGGAGATCGCGCATTATGAGGCGCAATTTCAGAATGCCGACGGCCTCGACCACAAAGCCAAGGTGTTGAACTGGGCGATCAACCACGTCTGCACCAGCATCATGGGAAACGCGCGCATGGACCTCGCCGCCGGTGCGCAGGCCGAGTTGCACGCCCTCGCCAAGCGGGCGGACGCACCATGAGCGCAATCCGCACCTCGACGGACAATGCGCGCGATCCGCTTGAAGCGATCCGCGCGATCGATTCTCGGCTACCGCATGCCATGCAATGCGCAGACCTTCAATTGCTGGACGCTGTTCGCTGCGACCTCGCGCAACGCTGGGGCGACGGCGACACAGCGGACGGAACAGACCGCCGACCCTAGTCCGTGTGCCTGAGACGGCCACACGGCGCACACTGTCGCGACGTGTGTGCCGTGCGCATCTAGCAGGGAAACGTGCGGTCATCGGCCTAGCGCGCCACTGACGCAACGTCTGCTGCGAGCGCACCGTTTGCCGAATCCGTACCGAACCTGTCTGTCCTTCAATCCTCGAAGAGAACGCTTGGCTTCGGTGCCGAACAGCGCGTTCATGCGGACATCATCCACACCACCGCAGGACATGAAATGAACAAGGTCGATGCACTACTGACTCAAATTGCACAGCGCATATTACGTATCGAAACGCTCGAGTCCCGCCGCCGGGATAGTCTGGACTTCCACGATGTTTCCGTGTTGGAACTGCGAGATGCGCTTGAGGCGGCCTACAACGCCGGAATCGAGCAGGGGCGCAAGGCCAAAGGCGCAGGCAAATCCGCCAGCTGATCGAACATATCGGAAGTCGAGCTCTGGGTGCTTGGCTTCCATTGCGAACAGCGCGTTCATGCCGTCATGCGAAGCACGGCGCGACGCGCGAATCCACTCACACAGGAACGAGACACCATGAACCGCACCACGGAAACCCTCGAAGACGAAATCAAGTTCGCGCGCGCACGCGGTGCGGACAGCCTGCGCATGATGCGCATGTCCGTCGCGCATGCCCTGCATGCCGTTGAGGACAGTATCGAGCATTTCGACGGCACAGACGACCTGAAGACGCAGGCAGAATGCATCAATCTCGCGATGATGCGCATTTGCAACGATCTGCTCCCCAAGCTCCGCCTCGACACTGCCGCCGACGCGCAGGCAGCCCTTTTGCTTGCCTCCGCGCGGAGGGCAGCAGCATGAGCGGCGAACGCATCACGCAGGGCATCGATCGCGATCTGGCTGAGCATTTCCAAATTCTCGACACCCGGTTCCTCGTGGCGATCCATCATGGTGATGTGGATGTCGTGAAGCTGGCTCGGCAGGAACTGATGAATCGCGGGCTCAACGGCGAGGGCCGCTGGGTCGGCTTCGCCAGGGCGGGCGAGTCGCTCGGGGTATAGCAGCCGCCACGTCTGCTCCATGGCGCCAGCCACAATCTGAAAGCTGCTTCACACGCCCGGCGCAGCCAACGCTGCTCCGGGCTTTTTTTGCGTGTAAGGCGTTTGTCGGATCGTCATCGGAGGACTTTTTTGCAGGCATGAAGAACCGGTGAATGCAATCCGGTTCACGCCAGCAGATGTGGCGTGACAGTGCGACGAAAATCGCGTGCAGAGGTATCGCCTAAAACTTTCGCAGCGATGCCGGCGGTCATGCACTTGGCTGTGCAAGGGAATAATGCGTTCATGCACGTAGACCCATGCACATGGAAATCCCGTTGAATATCGAATCGGACAAGTACGAACGTCTGAATCCGCGACGCCATCAGGCGCTGCGAACAAGCGATCGTCGACATCCGGCAAACGCTCAAATGCGGGCTGCACGCGATCACCCGCATACAGAAAACGTAAGCATCTCCGGACTCCCAAGAACGACAAGGGCCTGGGACGGTACCCGGAACAGATTGCACATCGGCATCGATAGGATCGTGCCTATGCGGCGTTAGGCATCCGGCGTATGCCGGTAAGAAGCGGACGGCCGAGGTGCGCTAACACCTCGGCCGCCCTGACCACCACCGTTCCTTAGGAGAACGACAATGGCTGCAAATACTCTATCAGGCCCGAATCGGGCCGAACATCGTCTGTCGCGCTTCGCGGCTGTTGCTGCTTGTGGGGCGCGGACATGACCGAAACCACACGCGAGACCCCGTTCCGGGACATACCTGTTGAACAGCGACCCTTGCTGTTGATCGCCTCCGGCGTAGTAGTCGCAACCGCACTTCGTGAAGCGGCCGACCTTGAAGACGCGGTTCGTCGTCTGCTGTTGATGGGAACAGAGACCGGCCTTGACGGAGGCGTCGCATACCTCTGCGAGTTCGCTCTGGAGATTGCTGGCGCACTGCGAAAATCGACCACCGATGAGTGACGGCGAACGCATCTTGCTGATGCGACAACTCGATTGATCGAATTTTCTGCGGTTTCGCTCAGTTATCCTGCTCACTACGTCACTCTGCGATACAGCAACCGGATTGCATTGGGACACTGTCCGCTGGTTTGAATGTCCAGCGGACACCCCATGACAACGATCCAACTTAGCGACGCGGCACGCATGACGCCGCCGCAGCGGCGCATGGAGGTTGCCGCACTCCTCGTCCTGGGCCTGCATCGTCTTCGCGGCGGTGGCGCGCACGACGGCGCAGTTGCCGCGCCCTCTCCGGTTGACCTTGGCTTTGTCGGGGAACCACGCGTACATGCCAACCCCGCTCACCGGAGTCCACAGGCATGACGCAACAACACCCCGCGGCAGCGCCCGCATCGATGGCTGCGCGCATCGCGCGCCTAACCGACTGGTCGTGGCCAGATCTGTCCAAAGAATGGCGACGACTCTTCAGCACTGACCCATTGGTGATCAATCGGCGTTTCGTCGAGAAACGAATCGCGTATCGCTGGCAGGAGATCGAGTTCGCGAAGACTAATCCTGGTTTGCTCGCGCGCAACCAACATCGCATCGATGAACTAGTCGCCACCGGCCAATTGAAGCGCCAGCCCGTCGGCGCGATTCCGATCGCGGGCACAGAGTTGGTGCGCATCTACGCCGGCATCGAACACCGCGTACTCGTGCTGTCTGATGGCGAGTTCGAGTATGCCGCCAAGCGATACCCGAGCTTGTCGATGATTGCCCGCGCGATCACAGGGACCCGCTGGTCAGGTCCCGCCTTCTTCGGATTACGCAAGGCGGGTTGCCGATGAACGCCACGGCACCCAAGCGCCTGCGCTGCGCCGTCTACACCCGCAAGTCCACGGAGGAAGGGCTGGAGATGGCGTACACCTCGATCGATGCCCAGCGCGATTCGGGTGCGTCCTACATCGCCAGCCGTCGCGCCGAAGGATGGATTCCGGTCGCCGACGACTACGACGACGGCGGCTTCTCGGGCGGCACCCTCGAACGCCCTGCCCTGCAGCGGCTGATGGCGGACATCGGGGCGGGCCGGATCGACATCGTCGTCTCCTACAAGATCGACCGCCTCAGCCGCTCCCTGTTCGACTTCGCCGAACTGGTGAAGATCTTCGACAAGCACGGCGTGACCTTCGTGTCGGTGACCCAGCAATTCAACACCACCGACGCGATGGGACGGATGCTGCTCAACATCCTCCTGACCTTCGCACAGTTCGAGCGCGAGCTGACCTCCGAGCGCATCCGCGACAAGTTCTCGGCCAGCAAAAAGAAAGGCATGTGGATGCACGGCATCACCCCGTTGGGTTACGACGTCAAGGATCGCCGGCTGGTGATCAACGAAGCCGAGGCCGAACAGGTCAGAACGCTGTTCCGCCGCTTTCTCGAACTGGGTTCGATGATGAAGGTGGCGCAGGAAGCACGCGCGCGCGGCTGGTGCAACAAATCGTGGACGGCTAAGACAGGACGGCAGCATATTGGCAGGCCGCACGATCGCAGCACGATCTTCAAGATGCTGCACTGCCGAACTTACCTCGGCGAACTCAAGAACCGCGACCAGTATGTCGAAGGCACGCACCGGCCGATCATTGACCAGTCCCTGTGGGACGAGGTGCATGCGCGCCTTCAGATCAGTGGACCTGTGCGCGCAGGCGCGGCGCGTCAAGGCAAGGTGGCCTTCCTGCTGAAAGGTCTGCTGACCGGCCCGGACGGCCGCGCCCTGACGCCGTGGCACACGACCAAGGCCAACGGGCGCACCTACCGCTACTACCTCAGCACGCGCGACATTCACGAGGGACGGAAGGCGTCCGGCCTGCCGCGCCTGCCGGCCGGAGAACTGGAGGCGGCCGTGGTCGCGCAACTGCGGCGCCTGCTCCGCGCACCGGAGATGGTCGCAGCCATGATCCCGCAGGCCATCGCACTGGATCCGACCTTGGACGAAGCACAGGTCACGGTGGCGATGACGCAGGTCGAGCGGGTGTGGGACCAGTTGTTTCCGGCTGAGCAGCAGCGGCTGGTTCGCCTGCTAGTCGAGAAGGTCATCGTGACGCCGACGAATCTGGAGCTGCGGCTGCGTCCCGGTGGCGTTGGCGCCCTCACAGCCGAATCACGGCAGACCGCCGAAGAGATTGCAGCATGAGCAGCCCGACGCTGACCGTATCCGGCCCGGCGGCCGAGGTGGTCGCCAGCGACGGTAGCGTGGTGCTGAATGTACCGATTGCCCTGAAGCGGCGCAGTGGTCGGCGGGTGGTAACACTGTCCGGCGCTGAACCAGTGGCGGCGACCCGCGCCGGGGCCACGCCGCTGCAACTGGCGCTGGCCCGTGGCCACCGCTGGCTGCGAATGCTGGAAACCGGCGAAGCGGCCTCGATGTGCGACATCGCCCGCCGCGAGGGCACCAACCACAGCTATGTCGCTCGGCACATCAACCTGACTCTGCTGGCGCCGGACATCGTCGCTGCGATCTTGGACGAGACCCTGCCGGAGGGCGTCCAGCTCCTGTCCCTCGCGATCAATCCGCCGATGCTTTGGGAGGACCAATGGAGATGGCGCGTGGGGATGACGACATAAGCCTCTGCTCCGCCGCAGGAATTCCGTGCTTCTCGGTGCGCGCGCGATTGCGCTACGCTGCAATCTGACAGGTGAAACATGAAGTACATCGACAAGTACAGCCACGCGCCGTAGTCGCCTGATCGCCCTGATCGAGGTGCCGTCTCGCTCTTGGAACCGTGTACCGGGGCGTTCGCCACTTGACGCGGCCCTCGCGAAGGCGTTCCATGATCGGCATGGCCACACTGCGATTCAGACGCACACGTGTCCGCCGAACCATGGCGGCGTGCGCCTTGTTTTGCATGCTGTTCCTGCAGATCGCGGTAGCCGCGTATGCATGTCCTATTCAGGCGCCGCCATCGGAGCCCGCACCGACGATGGCCGGATGCGAGGATATGACGATGTCGGACCCCGAAGCACCGGCGCTGTGCATCACGCACTGTCAGGACAGCCAGATCGCGACCCCCGATCTCAATCCCTTACAGGTGCCACCATCGGCCCTGCCTCCACTGCACTTCGCCTTGACCGAGGCCTTGCTGCCGCCCGTGCGCGCGCAATACTACGAAGACGTCCCGGTCTGCCAGTCGGACCCGCCGTCCGCGCAACGCTTCTGTAGCCTGCAGATCTAGACCCCGACCGCGACTCGCTCTCGCGCTGCCGATACCGGCGGCGCGCTCGTCGTTGCGTGTTCGGAGGTCTTATGCTCGTTTTACATTCGCTGCGCCGCCGGTGCAGCTTCCGCCATTGGGCGGCGCTGGTGCTTGCCCTGACATTCGTGGCCGCACCTGCATGGTCGGCTGCGCCCATTGCGTTCGATGATGCCGTGCGCTTGGCCGTGGAGCGCGCGCCCGCGCTCCAGGCGCGGCGATCGCAGACCGAAGCCGCCCGGGAAGACGCGGCGCGTGCCGCTGCGCTGCCTGATCCCAGGCTGACGCTGGGACTTACCAACGTCCCGGTCACCGGCACGGATGCGTTCGACCTGCATGCCGACGACATGACCATGAAGCAGGTCGGTGTCATGCAGGAATTCCCGGCGTGGGCCAAGCGCCAGGCCCGCCGCGCGGTGGCCGATCGCATGATCGAACAGACGCAGGCGCTGACCTTGGTCGAACGACTGGCCGTCCGCCAAGCCGCCGCCCAGGCCTGGATCGCCTTGTGGACCGCCCAGCGTGAAGTCGAGGCGCTGCAGGCCCAGCGGGAGCAATCGGCTCTTGCGATCAGTATCGCCAAGGCACGGTTGGCCGGCGGGACAGGTACCGCGGCCGATGCCTTGGCAGCCCAGTCGGCGGCGCTGGAACTGGACAATCGCATCGATGCGGCCGAGGCGGACGTCGCGGCGGCCCGCGCCACGTTGGCGCGCTGGCTGGGCATCGAACCCGAAGAGCTGACGATCATCGGTGCATCGCCGGACCTGACCGTGCTGTCCATCGACGAGTCCTCTTTGCTGACGTCGGTGGCTCGCCAAGGCCCGCTGCTAGCGTGGCAGTCGCGCGAATCGGTAGCCGAGGCTGCCGTGGCCGCCGCCGTGGCCGAAACGCGCCCCGACTGGAGCGTGAGTGCGATGTACGGCCAGCGTGAGCGCACGTCGGGTGGTATGCCGCGCAGCGACATGCTGAGCATCGAGTTCTCCATTGGCCTGCCGCTGTTGACGCGCAATCGTCAGGATCGCGGCGTCGCGGCGCGACGCGCGGAGTTGGATGCGGTCGCGGCCGAGCACGAGGATGCACGCCGCATGCAGGTCGAAGCCGTGCGCCGTGGCCTCGCCGAATGGCATGGACTGAAGCGCCAGATCGCA
>Ga0209277_10000177_pt1 | contig 33890 bp, 28 predicted proteins | sample JI81AbrownDNA_FD_187503 | JGI IMG/M metagenome (GOLD analysis project Ga0209277, IMG submission 187503) | Wastewater effluent complex algal communities from Wisconsin, to seasonally profile nutrient transformation and Carbon sequestration -... | ecosystem: Engineered > WWTP > Effluent > Algae... | reverse complement strand
ATACGGTTGGGCGCTGCGAGCTCAAAATCTCTGGCTATTGGCTTCCTCTTATTTTTTTTACGGGTGGTGGGAGTGGTTTTTTCTCACTCTAATTTTTTCAAGCACACTCGTTGATTACGTTTCAGCTATTGGAATTGAAAAAGCCCAAACGCAAACACGTCGCAGACTTTTCCTCGGATTTTCAATATTTGCCAATCTTGGGCTTCTTTTCACTATGAAGTACTTTGATTTCTTTTCTACGAGTTTTGTTTCTGCGTTTGATCATCTTTTTTTATTTTTTGGAGGTTCGACTCTACAACCAAACACTGTATTTACGATTAAACATATCGTATTGCCGGTTGGGATCAGTTTTTATACTTTTCAAACAATGTCCTATACCATCGATGTTTACCGCGGCCAGATTAAAGCAGAAAGAGACTTTTTTGATTTTGCCCTGTTTGTAAATTATTTTCCTCAATTGGTGGCAGGACCGATCGAACGTGCCATTGATTTATTGCCACAACTGAAAAAACCTAAATTTCCTACCTGGGATGGAGTTCAATTAGCTCTCTGGGATATCCTTCTAGGATACTTTATGAAAGTTTATGTGGCCGATAACTTAGCGAATTATATTGATCAAGTTTTTTTAGGCGGAAAGAGTCTCTATTTGGCAAACCCAGCGTTGATTTCTAGCGTAGATGGGAGTCAAATTTTTGTTGCCAGTCTAGGTTTAGTTATGCAGATCTATTGCGATTTCGCAGGATACTCCTTCATTGCATTGGGAACCTCTCGCTTGTTAGGTGTCAATCTGACAGTAAACTTCGAAATGCCAGAGTTTTCTCGTAACCCTGTAGAGTTTTGGACGAGATGGCACGTAACATTAAATAGATGGTTTAGGGATTACATTTATTTTTCCTTAGGTGGAAGTAAATTTGGTAAACTGAAACAACTTCGTAATCTATTTATTATTTTCGTCGTGTCTGGTTTTTGGCATGGGGCCAATTGGACTTTTGTTTTTTGGGGCGTCATTCAAGGTTTTTATACCGTATTTTACGTTGCGTTTCTAGCACCGTCAACGAAAGAAGTGGTAGAACGGCCACCAAATCTTGTGATCTCGTTCTTCACTGGTTTTTCCTCAAGGCTTACCGTATTTACTTTAGCTTCCTTGAGTGCGATTGCCTTTAGAAGTTATGATGCGAGTATGATGGGATTATATTATCAAAAAGTGTTTTCTTTTTGGACTTGGTCCATAAATCCAGGGAATGGAATAAAAGCGGCACTTCCTCTTTTTGAAGAGATGTTTCGCCTTACCATTCCATTACTAATACTAGATGGATTTGCTTATTTCAAAAAAGATCGATATTGGTTTTTTAAACACCACTACACCATCCAAGCATTTATTTTTATTTTTATAGGCTTTTTGATCCTTGTAAAAGGAATTTTTGGCAAGGAGGTAATATACTTTGCTTTCTAAATTTAAGGGTATTTTAATCGCGCTCTCTTTTTTTATCATTCTCGAGATCATTGTTCGATTAACAGACGTATATTATCTCGAACAACCAGAAACATTTTTCGTAAACCTCAAACGTGCATATGTGGAATCTGGAAAAGCTGATGCAGATATCATTATAATCGGTGATTCTCGTTCAATGGCATTGGAAGGATATGTTGCGAAAAACAACTCGGAATACACAGTTTATAATCACAGTCTACCTGCGATGGGACCTAAGTATTATCGATTTTTTTTAGATAAGTATCTTAAATCAGGCAACAAAAAGCCAAAAATGATTTTATTTACCGCCTCTCCAAAGTTATATGCGACAGGTTATGGGGCACCATTGTATGATCCGTCAGCAAAATATGTAACAGAAAATGAAAGTTTATCAGAATACTTAACAAGACGCTGGAATGAAGGATGGGAAAAAAATCTTTTCCATACTCCGGAATCGAATAAAATCATTAGTTATAGCGGAAAACAAGATAACATTGACCAGCTGCTTTGGGAATTTTTTGGCCATAGATATTTGCATCAATTTACGATCTCAGAATTGTGGAACCAATATGAAGGAGTAGAGCGTATTTTTATTATCGCCAAAGCGATTCCGTTGCTCTACGAATCTTATAAATACCACGGTGCACTGCGAAACGGACTTAGTTTCCAAAACTGGAAACTGTCAAAGGACTACAAAACAAAATCAATCTTTTGTGAGACCTGTGAAAATGTGGAAGCTGGACTTTGTTTGCCTTCTCCTTCCCAACGCGAAGACAATTTTATCATCGAAGACCAAATCACACGGCATTTAGGAAAGTACAATATTTCAAATCGGGTAAAACCGGAGATTGTTCTCTTTGCACGGACCAAGTACAAAGAAGAAGCTGAGAAGGAATATCATAATCCTGATCCTAAATCTTGGGAACCGATTGATTTCCGGGTGATGGAAGATTTGATTCGATACGCAGAACAAAACGATATCAAATTTGGTTTTGTTTACATGCCTTGGATTGATTCCAAAGAGTCAGCTCCTGAAGTTCAGAACCGGATCAAAGAGTTAAAATTATTCTTTTTAAGACATCCGAACCAGAAGATGTATTTTTTCCCAAACTCCGGTTATCCCATCGAACAATTCGTAGATAATATCCATTACGATTGCAGGGGAGAGACGAGGGTAAACGACGAGTTTCGCAATTTTGTCCTTCCCCAAGTCTTTGATTTTTTACGAAAAACAGAAAAATCCAATTGATTTTCTCCACTTTTCTCTCAATCTCATAAGGTCAAATTGAATTGAGAGGAAAAAGTTTTATGTCTTCATTGCGTCTTCCCATTTTTGCCTGCATGCTCAGTTTCTTTGCGTTTCTGCCCTTATTCGGACAGGATCGGTATGCTCTCTTTATAGGTACAAATTATAAAGGTAATACCGCGAAAATACCAGAGCTTAATTTATGTGAGGCGGATGCCACATTTCTGAAAGAAAAAATTCAGAAAAACGGAAAGTACAAAGATATAAAAGTTCTACTTGGTTCGATGGTAACGCGTGATAATGTAAAGAATGCGTTAAAAGCCATCGGGAAACAGGCAGGCAAAGAAGACTCCGTCATCATTTACTTTTCTGGCCACGGAATGTATATGAAAGATGCGAAAGCCAAAAATGGTATGAGGAACTATCTCATTTGTTACGATCGTCCGCATATTTCTGATGAAGAATTAAACGAATTCCTTTCTGAAATAAGTTCACCTAAGACTGTCATGGTGATGGATTGTTGTTATTCGGGTGGCATTGCAAAAAAAGGTAAAAATACAAGAGGAGCCGCGGAAGTTCCCATTGCCCAAGGAAATGACGGAGTCGTTCGTCAAAACGCAGAAGATTATTTTTTCCAAGACAAGGCGATCATTTCCTCCTCAGACGATGACCAAACATCAATCGAAGTGGGCGGAAATATCAATCATGGAATTTTCACTTATAACTTTGGAAATGCCTTAGAAAAAGCAGATCTAAATAATGATAAAGTAGTAACCGCTTTGGAGGCGTTTTTTGTTGCTAAAAATGAGACTGTGGAGATGGCAAAGAAATTTAGCCATGAGCAAACGCCGCAAGTCTCAGGAAATGCAGCCGGGATTTTCTTATCAGGAACGCCTAAACCCCAAGACCCACCACCACCACCTCCTGCGATCGTCATCAACCAACCTGTGGATGTCGGTCCGACAAACACGACTACAGTTCCTCCGAATAATACAAATACCGTCTCCGTGGTGACGACTCCGACACCAGAGCCGGAAACAGTGGTTGCCAATCCGACCACGGTTGTGATTCCCCCTATCGTAAATGTGGAGCCACCTGCAGTGCCATCCGTGACAACGGGTGATATTTTGATTCGCACCTCGATCATAAAAGACAAATCCTACGGTGGTGCCTCAAACAAGTCCCCTTACGATCTATTGAACAAACAAGGTAAGCTGAAATCCTCTACTCCCGAGGACAATGTTCGCAAAATCAAAGTTCTCGTCGACGGTTCCGAATACAGTTCCCTGATTGCAACGGAAAAGTCACAGATCTGGGGAGCGACATCTCGAAATGGAAAAATCATTCCAGGAGAAGTATATGTCATCAAAATAGAAAAACTACCAGCCGGTGTTCACCAAATAGAAGTCAGAGCTGACAATTACCCGATATATAAAACAGCAACCGCGGTAATCCCGAAACAAACCTCCACAGTGGAAGTGACGGAGTCTATGGATGGATACGGTGCGATTCAGGGTAGAGTTTTCTATAAGACTTTGGACAATCCGATCGAAAAAAATCAGATCTATATGCCGACGGTCGTTTCCACAAACCAAATCTTCAAAGTAATCACAGACAAAGAGGGTAATTTCTGGTTTACGAATTTGAAACCAGGAAAATACGAAATCAGAGCGAGTTTCATGGAAGAGATGAAGCTTGAAAATTCGGAAATCATTGTGAAGCCAGGAGAACTCACAAAAGTGGAAATCATTTTAAATAAAAAAATGAGTTATACGAAAACAAAATATTAAGGAATTAAAATTGATGAGAAAAGGAATCTAAATTGGTCAAAAAAAATTATTCGATAGAAAAGAGACAGAAAGATATCGCGAAAAAGAAGAAACAAGAAGAGAAACGTCAAAAGAAATTAAGCAAGGGCACAAGTGGCGAAACAGAAGGGACTGTCGATGACACAACTTCAGAATCTGTTGAAGGAACGCCACAGGATTCTTCTTCTAACTAAATTTGAAGCCTGGTAACATCGATTGCTGGGCCTAAACAACTTCTCTTTCTAGTTTCACCTAATCCCCCACACGCAGTCGTCCCACCTTTAAAAAACCCTATTCTTCCTTGTACAGTTACGTAGGCAATGTCCCTCTGTTGGGAACCATGACTTTATGTCCCGAATGATTAATTTTAATCTAAAATTGGATTAAAATTTGTACAATTGATCCAATATTTGATTTTTTTTCTAATTTTTACCTGATTTGGAACTATTTTTTGCTTAAAACTGATTGAATTTAATCTTGGGATTCGTTTAATAGATACATAACAAACAGAAGGGATTTCTGAAAAAGAAATTCCTACTCTTGAGAGGAGTAAAAACATGAAACTAACAAAACAAATCGCGATCGGGTTCTTGGGTCTTGGGCTTGCAACAGCAAACTTACAGGCGATTGATTCAAACGAAAGATTCGAGCTTTTGGAAAATGCTGTGATTGAACAAGCATCCACTCCAGCGCAAAAGTCAGCCGTTTCTGAGTACCTTGCGAGCGTAGCAAAAGAAAAACTCGAGCTTGCACAAGCTCTCCGTGAAAGAGCCAACACAACTCGTGGTGGGAAAGTTATTTCCCAAATGAACGAGAAACAAGAGCTCCTTCGCCGAGCAGATGCACTTGAGAAAGATGCGCAAAAATACAAAAAAGTTTCTATGGATTTTGGTGCGGAAGGTACGCACGTCGCTAGCAATTAATCTTCGATCCCAGATCTAAGATCATTGCAAAAGGTCAGATGAAAATCTGGCCTTTTTTTGTGCCTACATCTTTTACAAATCGACAAGTTAGAGTCGGCTCTCTTATCCTAACAATGAGACATAATCAATATATGGTTGACATCCCGGCTGAAATCCTCGAAAAAAGACCAAACCGTAGGTATGTAGTACCTTTGCTCTTATTGGTATCTGGAGTCATCGGAATTGGGTTTCTTTTCTATTGGGTAAAGAGCCCTAAGCCAATCCAGAAACTCGTGTTTCAAGGATTAGAAGTTTTGAAACCGATTGATTTGATTCAGTTTCTTGAGATTCCACCGGATAAAGTGAATCAGGAGATCCAAGGTTGGAATGACTGGGAAAAAAAACTCCAGACTCACCCTCGAATCAAAAAAGCTAGAGTAGGAAGGGATCGGGAAGGTTTATTGGTTATCACCATACAGGAGAAAGTTGCAGAATTTATCGTGCACGTTGGAGATATGATATACGAAGTCGACGAAGGCAAAGAAATCCTCTCCACGAATCACGTATTAGCTGATAACCTGATTGTAATTTCCGGAAATTTCCCAATAACATCAAATATGATCCAAGGCACTCAATTTGAGGACATGCGTAAAGAATTAAACTCTGCATTAGAATCATACCCAGCATTACGAACTCGTTTATCTGAAGTTAGCATAGAGCAGGATGGTGATTTTATGATCTTTCTGAAATCTCCAGTTCATGCGAAAGTTTATCTCGGTAACAAATTAGATTTATATCAATTACGTAAACTGTATGCAGCCCTTGCTTATATTGAAACTGAAAATATTAAAGTATCCACAATTGATCTAAGGGGAGAAGACGCAGTCTATCATTAATATGGAAGATGCCCCGATTATAACTGCTCTTGATCTCGGATCCTCATTGGTAAAAGTCGTTATAGGTAGGCTTGTCAATGAGTATGAAATAGAGATTATTGGAACGGGATCTTTTCCGTCTTCTGGCGTCAAAAACGGATCAATCGTAAACATTGAGACCACCACAAAATCGATTGTGGAAGCGTTTGGAGATGCGGAACTCATGGCAGGTCAAGAAGTAGGTTCCGTTGTTGTGAACGTGTCCGGAAAATCAGTCCATGGGTTTAATGAACGTGGTATAGTTGCCGTAACCAATAAAGAACGAATCGTTACAGAAATGGAAATCATGCGAGTTGTCGAAGCAGCTCAGTCAGTTCATGTTCCAAATGACCAACAAGTAATTCACGTTTTAACGAAAGAGTTCAAAGTAGATGATCAGGTAAATATTAAAGATCCGATAGGAATGACGGGAGTTAGGCTAGAAGCTGAAGTACACATTGTCTCCTGCGGGAATACCGCTTTAAATAATATCGATCGATGCATCGAACAGGCCGGTTTATCCCAGTTAGATAGAGTATTATCCGCTTTGGCCTCCTCGGAAGCTGTTCTTACCACAGGAGAAAAAGATCTCGGTACAGCTGTAGTTGATATAGGATCTGGAATTTGTGATATTATCATTTATGTTGATGGCGGAATTGCATACTCTTCTGTGGTTCCCTTTGGCGGATTCCACATAACGAGTGATCTATCAATTGGCTTGAAAACAACCATTGAATCTGCTGAAATATTAAAAAAAAGATATGGCCATACGCAAATAGACAAAATTGATCCGACCGAAAAAGTAGAAATACCAGCCATTTCTGGCAGACCTTCAAGAACCATTTTTCGCTCGGAATTGGTTGAAATCATAGAACCTAGAGTCCGCGAAATCTTAGAAATGGTCGATACTGAAATTACAAGGTCGGGCTATAAATCGGCACTTGCTGGTGGCGTGATACTAACTGGTGGCTCCTCACTTCTGTATGGCGTTGACGCACTGGCCGAAGAAGTATTCAGGTTGTCTGTGGGGCGCGCCAAACCTGCCGGACTAACTGGTCTTGTTGATAAAATTTCGTCACCAGAATATGCAACGGCTGTAGGTCTTATTAAATACGCTTCTAGATTACAAAATTTAGAGCAAAGAAACATTCGATCTGGATCGGAACAAGATAGTTGGGTAAAAAAAGCACGTCGTTGGATGGAGAATAATCTCTAAGGAAAACTTATGTTATATTTAGAAGAAGAAAGAACGAGTCCAGCTAATATCAAAGTAGTTGGTATTGGCGGCGGTGGAATGAATGCTGTGACCCGAATGGTCCATTCTCAAATGAAAGGTGTAGACTTTCTTGTAATGAACACCGACGAACAAGTATTACTAAAATCGCCTGTAGAACATAAAATTCAACTCGGAACGAAAGTGACTCGAGGAATGGGAGCCGGTGGAGATCCAGATCTTGGCCAAAAAGCGGCTCTTGAAGACAAAGACAGAATCGTGGCGGCCTTAAAGGGTGCAGATATGGTATTTATCACAGCTGGCATGGGCGGTGGTACTGGAACAGGTGCAGCACCTGTGATCGCGGCCATTGCCAAGGAAATGAAATGTCTTGTCGTGGGTGTCGTGACGGTACCATTTTCCTTTGAAGGAAAAAGAAGAGCTGAATTGGCAACTCTCGGAATCGAACAGCTCCGAGCCAACGTAGATACTCTCATCACGATCAGAAACGATTCCATTTTTCAAGTAGTTGATCGTAGCACACCGATTGACCAAGCGTTCCGTGTGATTGATGATATTTTATTGAATGGAGTTCGTGGAATCAGTGACATTGTGAATCATCCAGGCATCATCAATGTTGATTTTGCTGATGTAAAAACCATCATGCGAGATACCGGCGATGCCATTCTAGGAGTGGGTGAAGGAAGAGGTGAAGGAAGAGTCATTGAAGCAGTTGAGCAAGCCATCAATAATTCCTTGTTAGAAGATTCATCCATCCAAGGGGCTAAGTCACTTCTGATCAACGTAACCGGTGGAAGTGACCTGACAATCCATGAATGGAATGAAGTTTCACAGATTATTACTGCCCAAGCAGATCCTGATGCGAATATTATCATTGGCTTAAATGAAGATAAAAGCTTAGAAGATAAAATTCGGGTTACTGTGATCGCCACAGGATTTCATAAAAGAAATATTCAAAAACATTCTACTCATCAAGCGAGGGCAGTAGGTCATGAGGAATCTCTCGCATCTCCCATGGTGTATCTTCGCAAAGGTGAGGAGAATCAATTCCCTCGTGAAAATACACCGAACGATAATGGGAGAAATCTCAGATCAGGACAAAGAAATTTAGGAAATAATCGATCCAATCAAAATTCTTCTCATCAAAACTTCGGAGAAGATTATGATATCCCTACTTTCCTAAGAAGAAAAGCAGAGGGTTAAAGATTACTAGTTGTTTGTATAGGATCTGATGTTGATGTAAAGAGGTTTTCCCTCTTCCACTTTGATCGTTGTCGGTGCATTGGAGATGATTCCGGTTCCCGAATCCATTTTAAAGCTATATTCACCTGGTTCTAAGAATACTCTTTTTATTTGGAAGTTCGAAGGAATTGTCCGCCAGCATCTCAAATCAGGGCCAATCACCTGGGCTGTGGCAAGTCCAGCAGCCGCACCAGCTGCTAATCGAATCAAACTACTCACAAGGTCATTTTTGTTTTTATTTCCCATGCCTGATTCAATGGCTTTAGCAGCGGCTTCCGATGCAATCACTGCCGCAACTACTTTCACCGCAAGAGATGTGACGTTCTTTGTTATGAGAGCTTTGTAATTGTCATTAAAGTTGTTGATAGCCGTGTCGGAATAATTATTTAAAATATCACCCGTCCCGATATCCAAACCATTGATATAAAAATTCCGCTTTCTAGAACCTTCGAGATCCCGATCTTTATAAATTGGGATTGGATTTTCGGCTGTACTTAAAGTCGTAAGTACACCAGCAACAGAAACGCCTGCACCTTCTGTTCTTACCGCAATTTCTATCGCTCCGCGAAGTGCCAATGCAAAGTACTCATCTTCCATTAACTTGCCACGGGACTCTTTGACTGCGGATTTACCAGCCTCATGAATGATGACGACTTCAGAAAGTTTCGGTGAATGAATATCCATTTTTTGCATGGTGTTTGAGAAGGCTTGAACATAAGCAGCGCCTTTTCCATATTTCCCCATATCTCGAGAGTCATTTTCTCGAAGCGCGAGTACGTAACGATCCGAAGCGAGTATGGGGCTAGAATGAATGAGTGGTTCCATGTTTTTGAATTGTACTCGTGCATCATTGTACTTTCCAAGTTTTTCAGAAACATAGGCGTCGAGGAGTCGAGCCGCATTATTTTGTCTATATTCTGCCGCTGTAAACTTCATCTCTTTCAATTCAAAATCCATACGACGGAAATATATTTTCGCGTTATCAAGATCACCAAGAGCCATATAGTTTGTCGCGATGAAGAATTTGATCATGACTCGTTCAAAATCTTCACCGGTATAATTTGACTCGTTGTCGGAGAGGAGAAAAGCCAATCCCTCTTTCGTGATACTCGTTTTTATATTATCAGATAACTCTTCTGCTTGTTTAAAAACCTTATTGGAAGTGATGAAATCTCCCTTAGAATGAAAAATCATTCCAGCCTCCATTAAGAAGAGGAGCTGGTCTTTGGAGTCGGCGTCTTCATATAAACTTCGGATCGAAGGGATGGCAGAATCATAGTCCTGGTTATAATAGGCATTTTCAGTCGACTCGATAATTTTTCCGTAATCCGAGGCGCATCCCAAAAATGTAAAACTGATGAGAAAAAATAAGCTTAATAATCTAGGGAACAAGATGAACTCCTCGAAATTCCTACCAGCCAACGCCCTTATTTCCTCTAACAGCTTGTTTGCGATAAGCTACTTTTTCGGACCAAACCGCAATCGTAGTTTCGACTTCGACAAGCTCTATGTTAATGGCTTGCTCAACGATTTTTTCACCGTCCGCAGTAAACATGTTTTCGTTGATTTCACATCGCACAAAATAATTTGGTGATTTTAATTTACCTATTGAAAGGCGATTGGAAGTGAGACCCGAAAGACTGAATTGAATTTCGTTTAACGATTGTTCACGTGTTTTTGTGCGAACGGTATAAATTTTATTTTTAATCAGTTTCGAAACGAATGCGTTATCAAACAGTTCTGTTTGGATTTGTTCGGATGTATCATTTCGCGTAGGGAAATGTGCAACAAAAACACCCGCTTCGGCAGGATTCTCTTTGAAATAAACTCCGATCTCATCAGCTAACTTTTCTGCTGCGCGCACGAGCTCTTGGCTCGTCAATCCACCAGAATCAGCGACGAAATCTGTTTTATCGTCGAGACGTTTTGCTCCGCTTGAGCAGGTAAGGAAAAATACGACACAGAAAAGGGAAAAGAAAACTCGGTTCATGAAGGCTCTCTTATATTTAGAAATAATCTCTCTATTTGTACTCAAAAAAATCCCTTGTCAATTCCAAAAAAGATCATCGCCCTCTTCTCGAAGTTTGTTCTCTAGAAATTCCACTTTTTCGTATTCGTTCATGATACCGATTTCTCTACCAAATATGAGCGAGATCATTTTCTTTCTGAACACTTGGTCCTCCCAGTTGCGAATCGTCAGGATGTCATCTCCGTAGAATTCTTTGCGTTTTTTATTTAGATGCCGCAATCTTTCGCGAGAGAAGGTATGTGGATTTTTTTGGACAAAGTCTTCCGCATAATAGAATAACTCTAAAGGTTTTTGTGACGGATGAGGTGGAAAAAGAACGTCCTTTAGTTTTCCCCGGAAGTAATGGATGCGAAGCTGATTCCTTTTTTCCAATTTCTCCCAATTGGTTCGAGAGGGATCTAATTCTAATGCTTCTAAATCCTCAAGATAGAAGGAGTAGGCGACATAAATTGCGTACAGTACAGCTCCCCTTTCCTCTGGGTACTGCAAATTGATTTGGGAAAAGGTTCGGTCCCGGTCACCACTCCATTCATATCGCTCTTTGCCTCGCAGGGTGTCTAAGTATTCGAGGAGAGGTTGGGGATATCCTCCGGTGGTAAGGACATCGGTTCGCTCCTGCAGAGAATTCCAAACAATCTCGGTTTGAGAGTCAAAAGGTAAATTTGTGACGAAATCCTTCGGTTTTTTAAGAAAAAGGAAATAGACAACAAGTGAAATTGCCAGGAGAAGTAGAAAGACCACTATGAAAATCACATTTCGCTTTCTCATACTATTGACGATTTTCATTTCGATTCTGATTTGCAAGCCAAAGAAGAAAGAATCCTTTGATCCGGACACTCTTAGTTTTTTGCTCTCGCAGAAGTCTGGTGTCGAGGGGGCTTGCCAAAAATTTATTTTAAGTGAAGCCAATTGTATCACATCACCAGACAATTCCCTTAGCGTTTGCCCGGCGCTCATCGCAACACTGAAATCTAAAATCACTCCGACAGACAAGGCAACAGATTCCGTTGGCGAATTGTACTTCAACTGTTTTACTGAAACCAATGTGATTTACAACCAAACGGTTGCTTGTGCTAAGTCTTCCTTCGGGACAACGGGTGACTATAGAAAAGCCCAACGGGGGACTGCCTCCGGGAGTTCACAAAATGCTGTGGCTACCTGGAAACTTCAGTTTAATAACTGTGCCTCCCTTGAAAATGGAATACCACCGGCTAGTTCTGGGCTGAGGGAGACAAGTTCGAAACTCACAGCCGATCCCTTTCAATAATCGAAAAATCTGTTCGTAAGGAGGACAATATGTCCTTGGTCACAAAAGATGAGTTAATTGGTAAACTAAAACCAGTTTATATGGATCATGAAATTGAAGGCAGAATATTGCCTTTGGTAGAAGAGATCAATCGTTTGAAAAGAGAAAAAAATGCAGTTCTCCTCGGCCACAATTATATGACACCCGATGTGTTTTGGGGAGTCTCTGATATTATTGGCGATTCTCTTTATCTATCGAAGATGGCAAAAGAAACAACTGCTGATATCATACTTTTTAATGGCGTGCACTTTATGGCAGAGACTGCAAAAATTCTTTCCCCCACCAAAAAAGTGTTAATTGCTGATCCGAAGGCAGGTTGTTCTCTAGCCGAGTCTATCACTCGGGAGGATGTCAAAAAACTAAAAGCCCAATACCCTGGAATTCCAGTCGTTACTTATGTGAACTGTTCTGCCGAGGTTAAAGCGGAGACAGATGTTTGTTGTACATCGGCCAATGCAGTTCAAATCGTCAATGCAATGGAATCCGACACAGTTATCTTTTTACCAGATGAGTATTTGGCGGGAAATGTTAGAAATCAGACATCCAAAAAAATCATTTCTCATCCGGGGAGATGTATGGTACATGAAATGTACACACCCGCTGACATTCAGTCTGCAAAACGATTGTTTAGTGGGCATTTAACGGTAATTACACACCCGGAATGTCATGAAGATGTGGTGAAAGAAGCGGATTTTTCTGGATCCACTTCGCAAATGATTGATTTTATTCGCCAAGCAAAAACAGATAAAATCATGCTGGTGACCGAATGTTCTATGGGGGATAACCTTCGATCTGAATTTCCGGAAAAAGAATTTGTCTCCACTTGCCAAACATGTCCTCACATGAAAAAGATCACGCTGGAAAAAGTAAGAGACGCACTACTGAAAGAACAATTTGAAATTTTTTTAGACCCAGAAGTAATTTCCAGTGCGCAGAAGTCGGTCAATCGTATGTTAGAATTAAGTTATAAGAAGTAGGTTTTATGATTCGAGTAGGAAACGGAATTGATTTTCATAAACTGATCCAGGAAAAATTTCGTCCGCTGATGTTAGCTGGCGTGGAAGTAAAATCGGAATTTGCATTTTTAGGTCATAGTGATGCCGATGTTTTGTTACATGCTGTTGCTGATGCGATCTTGGGTGCCGCCGCACTGGGTGATATTGGACAATACTATCCTGATCACGACTCTTCGATTAAAAACATTTCCTCGTCAGTCATTGTCAAAAAGTGCATTTCTCTGATCGAAGAAAAAGGATGGAAGTTGATCAATGTTGACTGCACCTATGTCGGTGATCATCCAAAAATCAGTCCACTTCGGGCAGAACTAATCGCCTCCCTCGCAAAAATTGTTTCTTTACCTGAGGATGCAGTTTCGATCAAGGCCACAACTTCCGAAGGAATGGGTGCCCTCGGTCGCTCAGAAGGAGTGATGGTCATGGCGACCGTGCTCATTGAGAAAAACTGAGGTAAATTCTTACTTAGAGGGGATAAGTGTGCTGGAAATGGTATTGCTGTGAACTTGAAGAGAGTTTTGTCCAAAAAATAAGAAAATAAGCCGAGAAAGGCTATCCTTTTTCGTTTTCTGATCAAGAGTTGAGGTGATTTGAACATGGTTCTCCCTTTCTTCGAAAACGAGTTTGACCGTTTCTTTTTCCAAGTGCGTGAAACCGGTGATTTCGAGAGAAATCCTTTCATTGTTAACAATTTCAGTGATCAGAATTTTTATTTCGTCACCATCAAGTTTTCCTTCTAAGGATTCGCCAAGAGAGGGGATACGTAATACCTTAGGACCGTAAGACTGAATCACTGCTTTGATCGCAGGTTCAAATTTTAAGTCCGTTGTTGTGCTCTGCGTCAAAGAATGCTCATCCTGTGAGGAAACTCCAATCACAAGAATCAGAAAAAATGCCAAAAAAACTCTCAGAAACCAAATCATATGCTCCATATAAAAATCTATTGCATAAGGATCGATTGAAATTTAGATTTAGCCGATATCATGGGTAAGTCTTTGGATGATTCTTTGTTTAATTCTGGACGCGAACTTTCCTCACGTCGAGTTTCCGGGCTGATCCGGGCACTTCTTAAAGAGACAAAATCCTTTTCTGCTCACAATCCTTTTCCTGAAATCGTAGATGATTTAACTTATTCCAGGATTATGCACGATCCAAATTTTTGGATCTCTCAGGAGTTAGAAGATCGTATCATTGCCTTTATCACTCAAACGTTAGATGTATCAGGAATGTTATATCATTTAGGTACGGAAACTTTAATCACTCAAGCGTATGATTTACTTCCGTTAGATGATACCCGTATTAATATCATTGAATTGATTCACCGAATTCCGATTCTAATCAATCGCCTAACTAGAACTGTCTCATTATACACCATTGACAATGGCCCACATGCAGCTTACTTCCAATTCGAGTATCATGCACGATATGTAGAAAAATGGTATGACGCGATTTTTTTCCAAGGAATGCTGAATGGCTTAGCAGTTTTATTTGAATTAAAAGATTATAGCATCCAGATGACTAAAACAAAGTTATATGGGATTCATGTGGCTCACCGAGATCTTGGCGATAACATCCAGTTCGGTTCCGATGCGAACGAATATCTTTTTCAGTGGGAAGGCGAATCCTTTTTCTTATCAAGATCTAGTCTTAATAAGGATGACGTATCAAACAGACATAAGGTGATGATTACTGCCAAATCTGAAACATCGTCAGAGGAGATTACTATCATCGATGTAAATGATGTCGCGGTGAAGTCTAGAGAATTAGCGATTGAAAATCGTGATTTAGAGGCGGCAGTTGAGGTATTAAAATCATTTAAATTTGAATTGGAAAAAAAGCAGTTATCCATTGCCAAAGATTTAAAACTCGCAAAAAATATTCAGAAAGGATTGATTCCGCAAATTATACCTGATTGGAAAGGTGTACAGTTTTGGGCAGCCTATAGTCCCATGCAGGAAGTCAGCGGAGATTATTATGACTATTTTCCTTTTAATGCGGACAAGTTAGGCGTTGTTGTCTGTGACGTTTCCGGACACGGGGTACCCGCTGCTTTTATTACGGCGTTATCAAAAATGCTTTTTTCTAATTATAAGAAAGCGAAACCATCGGAAACTTTTAAACACATCAATCGAGATCTCCTCGATTTAGTGAAACAGCAAGGGTATACAACCTGTGTTTATGTATTGATTGAGGAAGATTATCGGATTGTGTATTCGATTGCAGGACATCCGAGACCAATCCTCTATCGAGCGAAAACAAAAAAAGCAGAGATTCAGGAAGGAGAAGGAACTTTTCTGGGAATGTTTCCCGATGGGGGCGAGACCTACCGTGACCATAGCCTGCAGTTGGAACCTGGTGATAAACTGTTTTTGTATACAGACGGGATCACCGAAGCAGAGAATGATGTTGGTGAGGCCTTCGGAGAAGAGCGACTCATCGAATTGATCGAAAAAGCTGACTGCAAAACGATCCAAGAAACGATAGACATGATTATGACTGCCCACAAAGAGTTCACCATGGGGACTGATCCGATGGATGATATCACCATGTTAGGCTTACAATTATCTCCGAGACTACCCGAGTTTATGGAATATAAAGCAAAGGCAGAAAAAAGTTATTCTCTTAAAAATTATAACGAGGCATGTGAATTCTATCAATTGGCTCATGAAATCCTTCCGCGCGAATTGAATACTCAATTAGCCTACGGACGAGCACTCGCTAACTCAGGAAGGTATGAAAAAGCAGCAACTCTTTTAGAAGCTTATAATAAGTTTAAAACAAATAATTATCTATCTCATGCGATCCTTGGTTATTGTTATTATAAAGAAGGGCATCCAGATAAGGCAGAAATTGAATGGAAAAAAGCACATTCCTTAAACGATGACAATCTTTCGATACTTTTCAATCTTGCAAAGGCATATCATCGTCTCGGCAAAAAAGAAAAAATGCGCGAGATTACTGAGCGAATGAAAAAACTAGAATCAAGTTATAAAAACATTATCCCGTTGGAAAAGAAATGGGAATCAATGTTAGATGAAATCTAAATTCATACTTTTCGGGTTTTTTCTCTTTACATTTTTATCTTTCAAATTTCCTGAAGATCATTCTTTTCATTCAAAATTTGGACTTGAATGGGTTTACTTTGTAGGTCATCTTCAGTCGGAATCGGGAGAAGAATTCGGATACGAATTATCATTTTTTAGACTTTCAGTAGGTGAAAAAAATGGAATTTCAAAATTAGAAATTTTTCCGGTTCACTTTGCAATTTCATCAGTAAAAGATAAGAAACACAAATCTTTTGAAACAAGACAAAGAAGCATTGGAAATTTGGCAGGGTATTCGACGCAGCGAATCTATTCTGGCGAATACTTATTTGAAATACTAAATGAGAAAAAATTTCATATCGCTGCCAATCCAAAATTTTCTAAAGAAGGCCTTGATTTGATTTTGGAATCAAAAGGTTCTCCCTTACCACATGGTAAAAATGGTATTTCCATTAAATCTCCGAAAAATCCGAGCATATTTTCACATTATTATAGTTATCCGAGGTTAGAATCCCGAGGAACTCTTATATTTTTAAATAAAACATACAAGATCAGTACTGGTGAGTCCTGGATGGATCATGAATGGAGCCAAGAATTTAACTCTAATCCTTCTATCGTTTCTGGGGATACATCCTGGGATTGGCTCTGTTTGAGCTCGGACGATGGCAGTGATTTTGTTAGTTTTAATTTTCGCAGTTCAAAGTTAAGTGATTCGGAATCGACTGGAATTTTTCGTAACAGATTTGGTGGAATTGAACGGTATGAGAAACTTGGTGAATTAACGATGAACGCAATAGAAAGTGGAAATTGGAAAAGTCAAAAATCAGGAATCACATATCCTTTGCACTGGAAAATCGTATTTCCGAAAGGCTTTTGGATTGTTCGACCAATGTTCAATGAACAAGAGTTTGATGGAATGGAATCTACTGGAAATGTTTACTGGGAAGGTATGGTGAAGGCGGAAGGCGAAATTGATGGAAAAAAAAGAACTGCCAAGGGCTATTTGGAATTGAAGGGATATGTGAATTCGTCTAAATGGTGGAAATTATAGTATGTGGAGATATTTTCTAAAAAGATTATTTTTAATCTTTCCTACACTGTTAGGAATAACCTTCGTCGTTTTTTTAATTTCACATTTGGCTCCAGGCGGACCATTAGATAGCGAAATCGCCAAAATCAAAGGTGCTGCCAATCAAGCCGGTGCCTCCACAAAACAGATATCTGCTGAGGAAGTTCTTTTAATTAAACAGAGACTTCATCTTGATAAACCGATACCTGTCGCGTATTTCTATTGGCTCAAACAAATTATTACTTTTGATCTTGGGGAATCCAGATTACATTCCAGAAAAGTATCAGAACTTATCATTGAAAAATTGCCAGTTTCCTTGTTTTTTGGGCTTTCTGGATTTTTCCTTACGTATCTAATCTGTATTCCCTTGGGAATCAAAAAAGCATTGCAGGAAGGTTCCCACTTTGACCTGTACTCAAGTTTTATTATTTTTTTCACTTATTCCTTACCTGTATTTGCTTTCGCGATGTTACTGTTATATTTATTTGCATCAGGTGAGGTTTTATCTTTATTTCCACTCGGTCATGAAGTTTCAGATTACTATGAAGACCTATCTTTTATGGGAAAAATGAAAGATCGAATCAGTCATATGTTTTTGCCTGTCATCTGTTATGTGATTGGCTCCTTTGCTGTATTGACTCTCCTTATGAAAAACAGCCTATTGGATCAGATTGCAAAGGAATATGTCCGAACTGCAGTCTCGAAAGGTCTCGATTTTTCTGATGCAGTTTTTAAACATGCTTTTAGAAATTCGCTAATTCCGATTGCTACCGGATTTGGAAGTAACCTTACATTGATATTTTCAGGATCGTTGTTTATTGAACTAGTTTTTAATATTGATGGAATGGGTTTGTTAAGTTTCGAGGCCGTTAGGGAAAGAGATACCGATCTGATGATGGGGTTATTGTTGGCCCAAAGTTTTTTAGGTTTAATAGGAAAAATTATCTCTGATTTCTGTTATGTGGCGATTGATCCGAGGATAAACTTCGAATGAGTTTTATACAAAACCCTGCTTACTTAAGAAAATGGAAAAAATTTAAATCAAATAAGCGAGCTTTTTATTCATTATTGATTTTATTCTATTCTTATCTTTTATCTCTATTTTCGCCTATATTATTAAATAATAAACCTTTAGTGGTTAAATACCAGGATCAATTTTCCTTTCCCATTTTTTCGTTTTATCCTGAATCCAAGTTTGGTGGTGATCAAAAAACGGAACCTAACTACAAAGAGTTGAATCGTAAAAGTCAATTTATTGATTCTTCGAATTTTATGATTTTTCCTTTAATTCCTTTCGGAGTCAATGAAGACAATTTATCCAGTTTAGAAGAGGGTTCGAATCCTCCATCCTCACCAACACGAAGGCACTGGTTCGGAACGGATGATCGAGGGCGGGACGTATTTACGAGGATCATCTACGGATATAGACTCGCGATGACATTTAGTCTGATACTGATTCTCGTGGAAATTCTTCTTGCAGCTCTCATTGGTGGCATTCAAGGTTATTTTGTCGGAAATGTCGATTTAATATTCCAACGTATCATAGAAGTTTTATCTGCTATTCCATTTCTTTATTTAATACTCATTATGGGCGCATTTTTTGGTCGTAGTTTTATGGTCTTACTTGTCACCTATGGTGCATTAAGTTGGATCGGACTGAGTTATTACATGAGAGGCGAATTCTTAAAATTGAGAAATCTCGCGTTTGTTGACGCTGCTAGGTCAATGGGTGTACCGTCCTGGTCTATTATCACGAGACATCTTTTGCCAAATTCTCTTACCCCACTTGTGACTTTTTTACCCTTTATTTTGATATCGGCTATATCAGTTTTATCGGCCTTGGACTTCCTTGGTTACGGAATCCCGGCACCTAACCCTTCCTGGGGTGAGTTAATTGGCCAAGGACGTGAGAGACTAAGTGCTTGGTGGTTGATTACTTTTCCTTCGATTGCTCTATTTTTGACTATTTTATTTTCCGCATTCGTAGGAGAGGGATTACGTGATGCTTTCGACCCTAAAGAAAAGGTTATTTATAAATGAGTTTGAAAAGCAATGACCAATTAATTCGCGTCGAAAATCTAAGAGTTGTTCTCTCAACAGAAGAGGGAAATTTATCCATCATTGAAGATATCTCTTTTGAAATAAAAAAAAGTGAAATATTCGCATTAGTAGGAGAGTCTGGTTGTGGAAAATCAATAACAGCTGTTTCGTTGACACGACTATTGCCGTTCAATCAAGCGTCCTATCCCTCCGGAATAGTTACCTTTGAGGAAACAGATTTACTTAGCTGCAGTATGGAAGATCTAAGAAAAATACGGGGAAGAGAAGTTGCCTATATTTTTCAAGAGCCATTTTCTTCACTCAATCCGTTGCAGAAAATTGGAGACCAGCTCATAGAAGGATACCTACATCATAAAATGGGAGACAAGGTATCAGCGATTGCCAAGGCAGAAACTTTATTGAAAAGAGTTGGTATAACGGATGCTAAACAAAGATTAGATCAGTTTCCGAATCAATTTTCCGGTGGTATGTTACAAAGAGTCTCTATCGCCATGGCTTTGATGTGCGATCCGAAACTTCTAATTGCGGATGAACCTACTTCTGCGATCGATGTTACGATTCAACTACAATTAATCGAACTTTTACTCGAACTTAAAAAAGAAATACAAATGTCGATTTTGTTTATCTCGCATGACATTGGACTTGTGTCACATTTAGCAGATAGAATCGGTGTGATGTATGCTGGAAAACTAGTGGAAATAGGGACAACAACAGAGGTAATAGATTCACCTAAGCATCCCTATGCGAAAGCACTAATTGAAGCTTATCCCACGAAAGAGAAATTAGGAAAAAGACTTCAAATAATTGAAGGAATCGTTCCCAACCCGAAAGACTATCCAAGAGGTTGTCACTTTTACGACAGATGTAAGGAAAGAGCCGAGATTTGCAAAGAGAGTGAACCTATTTTTAAAAAACTTTCTGATACTCATACGATACAGTGTTTTGTGGCCGGATAATTAATGTTAGAATTAAATCAATTAACGATATCTTATTCGAATCGAAAAATATTTTCATTCAAATCCTCCGAGTTAAGAGCTGTAGAGGATGTTTCTCTGACAATTCCCAATGGGACAATTATCGGTTTAGTAGGTGAGTCCGGTTGTGGAAAGTCTACTTTAGGAAGGGCAATACTACAATTAGTCCCGATAAAAAGTGGGTCAATCTATTACGATGGAAAAAATATTCAGGAATTAAATTCTCAAGAGCAAATGACTCTTCGGAAAAAAATACAAGTTGTATTTCAAGACCCTTACTCCTCGCTAAATCCTCGTTTGACGATAGGAGAGATAATTACAGAAGGACTTCAGGTTCATCATAAACAACTTTCAAGAAACGAAAGAACGAATTTAGCCAAAGAAAGTTTAATTCAAGTAAATCTATCTGAATCGATATTGACAAGGTATCCCCACGAATTTTCAGGAGGCCAAAGACAAAGGATTGCCATTGCGAGAGCTCTCATATTAAAACCAGAACTAGTAATCTGCGATGAAGCTGTATCTGCTTTGGATATTTCTACCCAAGCCCAAGTGATTAACACCCTACTTGATTTACGAGATCAATTGAACTTATCTTATTTGTTTATTTCACATGACCTCAATATCGTTAAACATATTTCCGATTTTATTGCTGTTATGTATTTAGGAAAAGTAGTCGAATATGGCTCAAAAAAAATCCTAATGGAATACCCGGCACATCCGTATACGAAGGCACTATTTTCTGCGAGTTTTGATCTTAAAAACAGGATACGTTCCTCTCGGGCTTTAGTAGGAGAGATACCAAGTATCACCAAAAAACCGTCAGGTTGCTATTTTCATACACGTTGTCCTATCGCGAAGGAAATTTGTAAAATCGAATCTCCCATTGTAAAAACTTTAGCGGATGATCGAAAGGTAGCTTGCCATTTTCCGATATTGTCATAGAATGAAAAGGAATGAACATCACATTTGGTGAGCGCTTGAAGGGATATGTTGGAAAATTTTTTCTCGGAAGTTTATTTCTTTTTTCAATGGTTTCTTTCTTCATTCTGTATCCACTTATTTCGGAGCCAGACTATTACAAAAATCTAATTCTCGCTCAAGTAAATCAACAGTCGGGACTTTCATTTGATTACTCTGAATCCGAACCTATTTTATTTCCATACCCTGGAATTTCACTTCGTCATGTAACAGTCTCTAAGGCGGACAAGGAGCTCATTCGTGTAGAAAGAGTATCAATTGAAATTTTTTATGGAATTTTTATTGGGCGCTCTTTAGAGATTAGAGGCATTCTATTAAATACTGGCAAAATTGATCTAAAACGAGAAAAAGATGAAACTTTTCCTTTGCTAACAAAAGTTTTAGAAAGAGATTCAATACAGGAAACGAATGCAATTACGAATTCGAAGACTTTAAACTTTAGTGAGGTATTCGAAAATCTTCCGCAATTTTTGTATTTAAAGAATATCAATATCGTTTTCGATGATAAGTTATACGATAGGGAGATCAATCTTTATATTTGGGAAAGTCGGATCGATTTAGAATTAGAAAATCATACTATTGATTTTTCGCTTTATGGAAAATTAAATGGAGAAACCTTCCAACTTTATATCAAATCAGTTTTTTTAGAAAACTTGCTAAGCTTCGAATCTTTGCGACTAGAGGGATCGGTTTACTTTGAAAACTTTTCTGGAGAGAATCTCAGTGATATTTCTATCATTTTCCCTCATGTGGATTTAAAACAGGCACGGTTAAATGGAATTGTACCATTTTATAAAAGAAATCCTTCCGTAATCGCAGCTAAATTTGAACGAGCACATCTACAAAATCTGGCATTAAAAGGCTATCGTCCTATTTTGGATGCATATATCGATGTATTAATCTCTTATGATATCAATACAACCAAGCTCGCGTTTGATGGAATTTCTGCCGAATGGCGAGGAAAAATCAAAATCAACGGTGCTGGTTATGTTACTTTTGACAAACCTCCACTCTCTCCAACCATTTCATTTGAGGGAAGATCAGATTACATTGACGCAGATTCGGTGATAAATCTCATCAAGATGTGGCTTGATCCAGATTTAGAAAAATCGATATTAACACGGGATATGGAAGATACTAATTATGTAGATCGCATGAATGTGTATCTGAATTTTAATTTACGGAATGCCAATGTAAGAGGTGTTTTTGCGGATAATTTGAATTTATCTCTTCATTATAACAAGAGCAAGATGGAGATTAAAAAAATTGATGCTTATTTATACAGTGGCAAGTTGATTGCAAAAGGTAATTTTTATTGGGGTAACTCACCTCATCTTGAACTTAACGGAAAAGCGGAAGCAGTTCAACTAGGTGATTTATTAAAACAACAGTTTGATTTTTCACCCATAACGGGTACTATGGAGTGCAATTTTAGTTTAACTGCGCTTGGTAGTTCAGAAACTGCTTTGACAAAAACAATAAAAATAGACTCAGACTTCGTTTCTAGAAATGGGGAACTGTTAAGTTATACTAATATATTAAAACCCATTAGCTCTGTTGGAAATTTAATATCTTTAAAAAAATTGGATTTTTCGAAATCTACACCTTACAAAGAGTTAACGGTTGGAATGAATTATTATGATAAAAATTTTCAATTCTCTAATTTTTTGCTGAAAGCTGATGGACTCAGTGCCAAAGGAGGAGGTGAAATCGATTTAAATAAAAGAATCAATATGAAATTTACGATCGCACTTCCTGGGCTAGCTGGTCGAGCTATCAAACTACCAATTATTTATAAGGGTGTGTATGGCGTGAATACTCCTTATATTGATCCTATTTGGCTGGGATCTGTTTATGCTGGCACGATCTTACTCGCTGGTCCAGCTGGCGCTACGGTTGGCGGAATTGCAGGTTCAGCTGTTTCGGAGTATGTGGACAGGGCGGTGGAAAAAGTGACTCAGACTGTGCAATCAGGATGGAGTAATGTGAAAGGAAGATTCTCTCGACTTTTTTCAGAAAATGCGGAGGATAAAACAAATTCCGAGGAATTAAAGAACCAGAATAAAAAATAAAAGACGAACTTAGACTAGATTGTCTCGGATCGGAATTCCTTCTTTTTTTAAAATCCGCAAAGCATTCGTCGTATGTGAGATACCTTCCCGAATTTTGTAATCAAAAATCATTTCTCCCTTTTCTTCTAGCTCTGTAAAATGATACAAACTAGCCCCGCTCATTTCCGCTAACTCTAAATCATGTGTCGTTAAAAAAACGATCGCCCCTTTCTGTTGAAGGGCAAAGAGTATCTCTCGTGTTGCAATCTGACGTTCACGTGAATTTGTACCTTTTAAAATTTCATCTAAAAATAAAACAGGAGTTTCATTAGAATTTTCTGATTTATGAATAATCTCAGCCAAACGTCTCACCTCAGAATAGAAAAAAGAGATACCATTTTCTAAAGAGTCTTGTGATCGAATCAATGTGTAAATTTTGAAGTCAGAAAAAAGCATGTCATTCCCGCTGATAGGCCCCCCAATTCCAGCTATCAATAAGTTAATGGCAATCGATCGAAGATAAGTAGTTTTTCCAGACATATTGGAACCGGTAATGATCATCAAAGATCCGTTATTCCTTTTTGGAATTGGATTACTTACTCGTGCTTTTTTATCGATGAGTGGATGCATGATTGATTTAGCTTCTAATCTTTTTTCTGAAATTAAACTAGGAAATTTGTATTCTGGATTCAGAAAGGAAAAGTGGGCAATGGGCAAAGATGCCTCCAAAGAAATCCAACTAATTCTTAATTTTTCCCAGCAATCGTTGAAGTTAAAAAACCAAGTTTGGTATCCTTTCACTTTCCAGAGATCCCAAAGAAATAGCACATTCAGTACGATGTGTGGTATGGGAGAAATAATCCATTCTGATGAATTTGATAGTTCCATCATTTGACCCACCATTTTTGCAGTTGTTTTACGATTTTTTGGATCCATCCTCTTCCAGGCTGATTCGAAAAGTAAAATGGAATTTGAATATGCTTTGATTTGATTCCAAATGCGAGATGAGTCCTTACGATAAGTGACAAATAATATGAAGTTGATAAGTAATAGTATTGAGGAAAAAGGCAAAGAGAAAAGTGAGGAGACCACCAACCAGAATGGTGTGAAAATACTTAAAAAGGGAAACGTCAATTTCAATAGTTTGCGTTTTTTCCAGAAATCAATTGGTAAATGCGCTACATGAATATTCGTTTTTTCATTGGTTGGTTCTCGATAAATTTCAACTTTGCGTAACAGTTGATATGTGAATGATCGAGATTTTAATATCGTTTGAATCTTGGTTTGCGAACCTTTCGCTGTTAAAGGACTCAGTTGAAGCAGTTGATCTTGAAAGAGTTTCCATGCGTCAGAGGAAACCGTTGTATCGAGATAAGGAAAAAGCCCTTGCTTATTACAAAGATCTAAATCGATTGAGAGTGGATGATTTCGAATCGACTCGTCATACTCCCAGGTTTCAAATGCAGGGAGAAGTTTTAACTTCCCATCTTTTCGATTGATTTCTCTTTTTATAAAAAGTATCGTTTTGTCTATTTTCTGTAAATGTGCTTTTCTTTTTTGATAAAGATTCACGAGGAAAAGAAAGAGAAAGGCTGGTAGGGCAAGTAAGCTATAAATTAATAGATTACTTTGTTGGAAGTACAGAATACAAAAAAGGATTGGTAAAAATGAGAAAACTAGAAGGCGTAAGGTAGAGAGTCTTTTTAGTGCGGATTTCTTTTTTTTATAAAGTTGAGAATAGCGTGTGAATCGTTTTTCTAAAAAACGACTGACGGAATCAGACGTATCGAGGGCGTTCGTAATTTTCTTCTTCTCTTAGCGTAATTTCGGTATCGAGGACTCGTATGAGGCTTCCGAGGTCACTTAATCTCCATTTGTCGATGAGCTTTCCCCGATCTCGACCGGAAAATTTATCGATATAGAGGCTTCCGAAAAGGTCTTCCCCGTATTCGTAAGCAACGAAACGTCCATTTCGTTTTCCAGTAGAATTGACCATTCGAATCGTCATAAACTAGTACCAAAAATTATGCGAAAAAAAATAGTACAAGCGATTTTTTTTGCTTCAGCTTTTTCTTTTTAGTGCGATAACATTATTGGGGGTAGGATACTTGTCACGGATGATGAGCCCTACAAAAACAAATCTCCCCGAAACCAGAGACGCACGGAGGCTGACATGGATTTCTACGCAGATATGGACACAGAGCTTAAGAGCTCATTTTCGAAACAAAACCTTTTCTTTTCTAACGTTCAGGACGAGTCCCTCTTCCCACAACTTGGCCTAAAAGCCAGAAATCTCCTCAATTCGGACCAAATGGTTAAACTGACCGAAATTCGCAAAAGGCATCTCAAAAAAGGCGACCAACAATCCAATTTTAATTGGGACTAATTCTCTTAAAAATATCTTGACCATCTGGAATTGCCGAGTAGTCTAAAGACCGCTTTTTCAGATGGAGAGATATGGCAAATAACCTAGCAGAAGTATATAAAGAGTCCGCGGATAAATTTGGACCTAGACCAGCATTTTGGCATAAGAATGCCTCCAAGGAATACAAGGCCTTAAGTTACAAAGAATTATATGAGGATGGGTTGGCTCTAGCGGAAGCTCTGATTGATCTCGGAATCAAGGCACGCGAAAATGTAGGGGTTCTTTCTGACAATCGAGTGGAATGGATCATCGCCGATTGTGCGGTATTACTTGCAGGATCAGCGAACGTTCCGAGAGGATCTGACATCACGGATTCAGAAATCGTTTATATCTTGAATCATTCCAGCGCCAAAGTTGTTTTTATCGAGAACGACAAAGTCTATGAAAAGTTCAAAAACAACAAATCACAAATCAAAGGTGTGAAAACGGTCATCATCATGGATAAAGATACAAAGCTCAAAGCCGGGGCTGGTATCGAATTTTTCCATGAACTTCTTGCTAAGGGGAAAACCCTTCGTGCAAAAGGTAAAAAAGAAACTGAAAAACGCATGGCCGATATCAAACCGGACGATTTGTTTACTTTGATTTACACATCAGGTACCACTGGTATGCCAAAGGGAGTCATGTTGATGCATTCGAATATGATGCACCAAATGCATTATGTTGTCCCTAAGGTTGCCAAAGTAACTCCCGATGATCGACTTTTATCGATTCTTCCAGTATGGCACATTTTTGAAAGAGTGGTCGAGTATTTTGCCATCATAAATGGAGGATCTACCTACTATACGAAAGTCACAGATCTCAGAAATGACATCGCAAAGGCAAAGCCTACATTTATGGCCTCGGCTCCACGAGTTTGGGAAAGTATTTATAATGGTATTTATTCAAGAGTAAATGATCCCAAACAAACTCCAACTATCAGAAGAGTCTTGTTTAAACTGGCATATTTTTTCTCTAAACACTACCACGCATCTGTTCGATTTCTGAAAGGCCTGGAGGTTGACTATGAAGGAAGAAATTTATTTCAATCTCTTGCTCTTGGATCAATTGCGCTTGTTAAATGGATTTTCACTGCGCCATTTACCGTAACTCTTCTGTTTGGTGGGATAGGATATTATCTAAATTCCGTTGGAAGTGTATTTGCACCCGTATTCTACTTGATTGGAGCACTCGGACTTTTTTTTAACTCCTACACACTTGATCGAATTGTTCTCGCTAAGATTCGCATGGCGACGGGCGGTTTTTTAAGAGCGACATTGTCCGGCGGTGGTGCACTCCAAAAGCACGTGGATGCCTTTTTTATGGATATTGGTATTACCGTACTCGAAGGTTATGGAATGACTGAAACAGGTCCTGTGATTTCAGCTCGCACATTTGAGAGACCCATCATGGGTTCAGTCGGGGATATTGTCCAACTATCGGAAGTTCAAATTCGTGATGATGCCGGCAAGGTTTTATGCCATATTGACGACAAACGTCATATTCTTTCCGGAAAAATTGGAGTGAAGGGAGTTGTTCATATTCGAGGGCCACAAGTGATGAAAGGGTATTACAAAAACCCAGAAACAACTGCAAAGACAATCGTTGATGGTTGGATGAATACAGGTGATATTGGGATGATCAATTTCAAAAAGACGCTCACTCTCACTGGTCGAGCCAAAGATACAGTCGTATTGTTAGGTGGTGAGAACGTTGAACCGGTCCCGATTGAAAATAAAATTGATGAATCACCTTACATTCGTCAATCTATGGTAATTGGACAAGACCAAAAAGTACTTGGTGCGATTATCGTACCCGATTTCGATGCATTGGCGATTTGGTTACATGAAAATGGTATTACAGAGACTAAACCAGAAAAGTTGATTTCGAATCCGAGAATCATTGATTTTTACAAAAAAGAAGTTCGAAATTTTAACAGTGTGAAGACGGGGTTTAAAAATTTTGAGCAAGTTCAATATGTAACTCTTGTTTCGAAACCATTTGAAGTTGGTGATGAGTTGACGAATCTTATGAAAATGAAACGTCATATCATCACAGAAAAATATAAGGACAGAATTGCGGAATTGTATAGAAACAGTTAATGGATCCTTTTTTAGAAATTTATCATGGAGACCGCATCTTAGAAATTAAGATGCAGTCCAATGAGAAAAACACCTTCGATTTTGACACCTTTTCTGCGTTTGAGAATCTTTTACGCAAACATGCGAAAGATGAAAAAATCAGGGTTTTGCTTTTTACCTCTGCTCAAACTCAATTTTTTTCCAATGGGATAGAGCCGACTCTGATGTATCAGAAATCGGACTCAGAGATTCGGGAAGCTGTAAGCCTACTCATCCGATGTGCGACTCTCTATTATAACTTCCCTGTCCCGACCATCGCCGTCATCAATGGCCACTGTATGGCAGCAGGTGCAGTCTTTGCGATCTATTCTGACTATCGATATATGGTGGATAAAGGAGGAAGGATTGGTTTTTCTGAGGCCTTGGTGGGACTCAATTTTCCATCGGCTCCTACAATGGTTTTACGAGATTTAGTGGGAACAACAAAAACGAGAGATTTATTGTACTTCGGCAAACAACTGAAAGGTCCTGAGGCCAAGGAGATCGGTTTAGTAGATGAGGTGCTACCAATCGAGTCTTTGTATCCGGAATGCATGAAACTAGCAGAGAGTCTATCGAAACTGACTTACAACTCAGCTCGCGGAATGAAAACAGCGCAGCGAAGCTATTACCGACCGATCATTGATGCGATTTCACCTGAGGATGTGGATTTATTTGTGACTACGATTCAATCTAGAGATGGCCAGGAAGGTTTTTTGTCCTTAATCGAAAAAAGGCGCCCTAGATTTATAACATAATATTCGAAAGAATGAAATTAACTGGAACTTTTACTCGGAAACCTGGGTCGAGTTACCTAGGTTTCCCATTCTAAAGGTCCAACTTGCAATTATCTGAAGTATCTATAAGAAATCCCATCTTTTCGTGGATGATGATGTTGGCCTTGGTTCTTCTCGGCGTCATCGGGTTGTCACGCCTTGGACTCTCTCAGATGCCCAATGTGGATTTTCCTGTTTTAAACATCAACCTAACATTGCAGGGTGCCAATGCCTCGGTCATGGAATCAGATGTTGTAGATCCACTGGAAGAAGTATTTTTAACAGTAGAGGGAGTGAAAGAAATTCGATCTACTTCCTCCGATGGCTCCGCGACAATTACCGTGGAACTTGAGTTAAATAGAAATGTCGATGTTGCCTTGCAGGAAATTCAAACAAAAATCATCCAAGTTCAGAATCGTTTGCCAACGAATTTGGAACCGCCTATTATAATGAAGTCGAACCCAGATGATTCTCCGATCATTTGGGTGACGCTTACCGCTGAAGGTAGAACCGAACAAGAAAAAATGATTTTTGTGAAATCATTTTTGAAAGATAAATTTCAGGAAATTTCTGGTGTCGGAGAAATCATTCTGAGTGGATATGTCGATCGAACGATCAATATCTATATCGACCCCATTCGTCTGAGTCAGTATGAACTCACTGTGGACGATATTACGAATACTCTCCTCCAACAAAATTTAGAAGTCCCGTCAGGAAAACTTGAAAACAATCGATCAGAAATATCTATTCGGGCAATAGGTGACGTCTCTACTGTAAAGCAGCTCTCTGAAATTTATATCAATTCGCGGAGTGGATCTGCACTCTTTCGCCCGATTCGATTGAGTGCTGTAGCAAATATCGAAGATGGTCTAGATGAAATCAGAAAAATCGCCAGGTTCAATGGAAAATCCTCGGTCGGTTTGGGAATCAAAAAGATCAAAGGCGCCGATGCAGTTACAGTTGCGAAATTAGTACGGCAAAAAATGAATCAGGTGCAAGGATTACTTCCTCCTGGATATAAACTAACGATCGCTAATGATAATACATCCGTAATCAAGGATTCGATCGATGAGCTTTTATTTACCCTCTGTTTATCCATTTTTTTAACAGGTCTCGTGTGTAGATTATTTCTGGGAAGCTGGCAAAGTACAACGAATGTTTTACTCGCAATACCTACATCGATCATTGGTACTTTTTTAGTATTGTATGTGTTAGGATTTACTTTAAATACATTTACCCTCATGGGACTGGCCCTTGCTGTCGGGATCGTGGTCGATGATGCTATCATGGTTTTAGAAAATATAACCCGGCACCGAGAGATGGGAAAGACATGGTTTGTTGCTTCCCTTGAAGGTGCATCGGAAATTCGATTCGCTGCCTTGGCCGCGACCCTGGCTATCATAGCCATTTTTGCACCGGTCGCATTTATGAGTGGTGTGATTGGTCGGTATTTTCTTGAATTTGGTATCACAGTGTCTGTTGCAGTTGCCATTTCCTTGTTTGAAGCACTAAGTTTCACACCGATGCGTGCCTCTCGTTATGCGGAAAAAAAATCGAATGAATTCCATCCTACTTCAAATTCACGCTCGTTGTTGATTGAGAAAATTAAGTTCGTCCGACTATTGAACGTCTTTCATTATATAGATCCATTTATGGAGAGATTTTTAACTCATTCTGAAACTTTCTATGCAAGGTTACTCGAAAAAATTGTTACACATCCAAGAAGAATTTTACTCGGTTCTTTACTTATTTTCGTCGTTTCTCTTCTCTTTTTTCCACTTCTAAAAAAGGAGTTTATTCCACCTCAAGATCTAAGTCGATTCGTAATTCGTGCTAAATTGGCACCTAACTCATCCATTGGTGCGACAAATTCCGCCATGTTAGATGTGGAAGTATATTTAAGCAAGATGCCGGTAGTAGAAAAGTATTTAGCGAATATTGGCGGCTTCGATGGAAAAGAATCAAACGGCGCGATGTTTTTTGTAACACTTAAAGATTTGGGAAAACGTCCGATTCATCCCAAAACTAAAAAACAACTCACGCAAAATGATGTTTTTTATGAGTTACGAACCAATTTAAAAAAATTAGTGCCTCAGGCAAAATTTACCTTCGTAGATATTTCACAAAGAGGATTTAGTGCTGGCAGAGGATATCCTGTTGAACTAGTTCTTACCGGACCAAACTGGGAAATCTTAGCAAAGTTATCCGAACAAATCAAAGGTGAATTAGAAAAACGATCTATCCTAAAGGATGTGGATACAGACTATGTGCTGGGACAAGACGAATTAAGAATTTTACCCAATCGTGAGGCAGCTGCGCTTCGTGGAGTGAGTATGGCAAATATAGTCAACACGATTGGACCACTTATGGGAGGTAGAAAGGTAAGCAGGTTCACTGAGAATGGAAGAAGTTATGATATACGCGTTAAAATTCAAAAAAATCTTTCTGAAAATCAAGACATCATTCCTCAAATCAAAGTTAGAAACAATTTTGGTGAACTCGTTCGATTGAAGGATATTATCCAATTTGATTCTAAAAAAACATTAAAAAGTATAACTAGAGTTGGGCGAGAGCGTGCGATTAAAATTTTCGGAAATCCACCAACCGAGATTGGTCAAAATGCGGCCTTGGACCAAACAATGAACATAGCCAAGGAGATTTTACCTGAGGGATATCGAGTGGCAGTAACCGGATCTGCAAAAGCTGCTACCGAATCGAGTGAGGGACTTATTTTTGCGGTTCTCATGGGAATACTCGTCTCCTACATGGTCCTTGCTAGTCAGTTTAATAATATGAAACAACCGTTATATGTATTATTGGCAATGCCTTTCAGTATTTCAGGTGCTCTGATTGCACTTTATCTTACGAAAAATTCATTCAATATGTATAGTTTTATAGGTCTCATCATGTTACTTGGTCTCGTGAAAAAAAATTCGATCTTGCTCGTCGAATTTGTAAATCATGTTCGATTAACAGGAAAAACTGTAAAAGAGGCGATTTTGGAAGGTTGTCCAATCCGCCTAAGGCCTGTTTTAATGACGTCGTTTGCTTCCATAGCGGCTGCTGTTCCACCTGCGTTTGCTTTTGGTCCTGGTGCCGAGACTCGAGTGCCGATGGCTGTTGTGATCCTTGGAGGTGTCGCTTTATCTACTCTAGTCACATTTGTCGTAGTACCGGCTGCTTACAGTCTTTGGGAAAAAAATGAGGGATCCGATTCAAAGTGAAGATTTTGAAATTTAGAAATGGCTTGAGATTATTAATAAACATTGTCTTTGTTAGCTTGTATTTTCTTCCCCTTTTCTATTGTTCCTCCTCTCCTGAGATCAAAGTTGGGGATAATATCGTAGAGGATAATTTAAAAAAAGTCGCAGGTATTTCTTCTAAGGATGTAGAAATTGCTCTTTCGAAAAAAAGTTTATCGTTAGATGACCTTTATGTCATCGCCATCGAAAGAACGGAAAGAGTGGCTCTGAGAACGGAGATGGCATCGCAAAGCAAAGCAGCACAACACCGCGCCATCGCTGGATTTTTACCAACTTTATCTTATGTTTATAATAAATTCTATCAAATACCAGGAAAAACAGATGATCCGACAGCAGTTGAAAATTACCGAACCTACCAGGCAATAGAAAGAGGGGATGGTCTTTATTTTGCACCCAGCTCCTCAACTTCTACTTTACCACCAACAGTCGGACAAGGTTCAAGGCTCTTACTTAGCTTTCCTCTTACAGGTGGATTTGGTGCCTATCAGGACTACCAGCAGTATAAATTTTTAGAAGAGCAAAGACTATTAGAAGCAAAATTTGAAGCGAGTCGTTTGTATTTAGAGATTGCTCAGGGCTATTTTAATATTTTACAGCTTGCTGCGAATCTTGAAATCGCAACGGAGACTCTTTCTCTCTATGAAGATCTATTGAAGGAAAAAAAGAAAATGTATTCTCTTGGTAAGATCATGCGTTCAGATCTACTAGTCTCTGAGACTGCGGCTTCGAATGCATTTGCATATGAAGAGGAAGTCCGGATGCAATATAAGCAAGTGAAGATGGCATTGGCAATGATGATTGGTCTCGACTCGCTGATTGATTTAGATCGGACATCGAATCAACCAACGATAGATTGGAAAGAATTTCGAAACTCGGACGAGGATTTAATCAATCGATACGATGTAACCTCTAGTAAAAAGAGTATTGAAGTCGCAAAAGCCAATGAAAAGAAAGCTATGATTGGATTTTTACCTAATATGAATCTAAACACATATTATTCTTTTCCTTTCGCGGGACAATCACGGAACAAAGATGTCATCGCACAATTAACCTTTACCGTTCCATTAACACCGATTACACAATTTGCGGATTTAGAAACTGCGGAGTCTGCAACAAAACAAGCAAAATTAAGTGCCTCTCTCACAAGACGAAATGCGAAAATTGAAATTGAAAATGCAAAAAGAGCACTGGAGTCTTCCGAGAATATGTTAAAGATCTATGAGGATGCCTATCTTAATGCACAAACCACACTCAAAAATCAAGATATCGCATATAAAATCGGTAGAATTAGTTTAATTGATGTTATCTCAACGAAAATCAATACACTGAACTCAAAAATGACATTCGAACGTGTAAAATACCAAAATCAATTGAATCAAGTTTCCTATAGCATTGCACTTGGTATTATGCCTTTTGCACATTCTATTGGACAAAACAGTCTAACAGAATAGAATCATTTTAAAATATATTTGATCCCCGAAGAAGGGGAAAGAATCTGAAATTTGAGAGGAATTCCGATGAGCAATCACAACCATTATTACAATGCATCCGACCTTGCCAAATTTCCAGAAATTGGTCGGGTCAACAAAGACCTCGCAGATAAATTTTTTGCTTATTACGGAGCAGCCATGGGTGAGGGTGCACTTAGTGAAAGAGAGAAAGCATTAATTGCACTTGCTGTCTCACATGCCTTGAAATGTCCCTATTGCATTGATGCATATACATCTACTTGTTTGCAGAAAGGTGCTGATGAGGCACAAATGAATGAAGCGGTACATGTCGCTGCTGCGATGGCCGCCGGGATTAGTCTCGTTCATAGCGTACAAATGAATAACAAGATCGATGAACTATCCATATAGTTATTATTAGGTTTAGATAATCCCCTATGTTAGTGAGTGAGCAACTGAGTCACTTAGGCTCCTATTCAGATCCCTTCTTTAAACGAATTAACAGAGAGGGTGCGACTCCCATTACCGGATCAT
>Ga0209277_10000170_pt1 | contig 35080 bp, 27 predicted proteins | sample JI81AbrownDNA_FD_187503 | JGI IMG/M metagenome (GOLD analysis project Ga0209277, IMG submission 187503) | Wastewater effluent complex algal communities from Wisconsin, to seasonally profile nutrient transformation and Carbon sequestration -... | ecosystem: Engineered > WWTP > Effluent > Algae... | reverse complement strand
CCGCGATGGTGTCGAAAACGTGATGCAACTGTGTGTCCACCAGGGAGGCAACGTAGTGACGGGCAACGTCCATGCGGGTCTTGGTGAGCGTCATCTCGACGTTGGAGATGAACGTGCGGAAGAAGTGCCACTGCTCGTACATCTCGGCCAGATCGTCACGGTGCCCGGCCGCCACCGCCGCCTCCAGGCCACTGCCGACGCCGAACCAGCCCGGGACGACCTGCCGCGACTGCGTCCAGCCGAACACCCACGGGATTGCCCGCAGACCCTCCAGTCCGCTGCCGCTGTCGGGCCGCTTGGACGGACGGGAGCCCAACTTGAGCGCCCCCAGCTGATCGACCGGGGTGGACTGCCAGAAGTAGGCGGGCAGGTCGGGATCCTCGACCAGGCCCCGGTAGGCGACGAACGCGGAGTCCGAGATGGTCTGCATGGTGGCGTCCCACTCCGCCAGCTGTTCGGGCGATTGACGCGACGTCAGGTGCAGGGTGCTGGCCTCGAGCACGGCCGCGACGGTCAACTCGAGATTCTCGCGGGCCAGCGCGGGCAGCGTGTACTTGTCCGAGATCACCTCGCCCTGTTCGGTCACCTTGATCTGGCCGCGCAATGAGCCGTAGGGCTGGGCCAGGATCGCCTCGTGGGTGGGGCCGCCGCCACGTCCGACGGTGCCGCCCCGGCCATGGAACAGGCGCAGCTGGATGCCGTACTTGGCCGCCACGTCACGCAGCACCCGCTGTGCCCGGTGGATCTCCCATTGGCTGGTCGCGATGCCGGCGTCCTTGTTCGAATCGGAGTAGCCGAGCATCACCTCCTGCAGGTCGCCCCGTAGCCGCACGATCTCGCGGTAGTTCTGATCGCTCAGCAACTGGTCGAGAATGTCGCCGGCCGTGCGCAGCTCGGCAACAGTCTCGAGCAGCGGCACGAAACCGATCGTGGCCAGCCCCTCGGTGATGTCGACCAGGCGCGCCTGGCGGGCCAGCAGCACAGCGGCCAGCAGGTCGTCCGCGCCTCGCGTCATCGACACGATGTAGCTCTCGATGATCGACCCGCCGAACCGTTCGTGCGCCTCGCTGATCGCTTGGAACGTGGCGAAGGTGCGGGTGCCGTCGGCGTCCAGCGGAGGCGGCGTGGGGGCCAGCGGACGACGCTGCGCCAGCTCGGCACTGAGCAACTCGAAGCGTTCCAGCGAGGTCAGGGTGGCATAGGGACGGTCGAGTTCGCCGACCCGGTCGAACAACTGCGCGAGCGCATGGTGGTGCTTCTCGGCATGCTCACGGACGTCCATGGTGGCAACACCCAGGCCGAAGGAACTCACCGTGCGGATCAGCGTGGTCAGCCGGCCCTCGGCAAGCAGTCCGGCGCGGTTGGCGATCAGCGAGGCACGCACCAGCTCGAGGTCGTCCAGCAGCCGCTCGCTACCGCAGTAGTCGTGGCCCTTGCGGTGCGGCTGCTCCTCGCTGAGCCGGCGGCGCGTGTTGATCAGTTTCTGTCGCACGCAGTGCAGCTTGAGTCGGTACGGCTCCTCGACGTGGATGCGGCGCACGTGCTCGTCCAGCTCGGGCAGGTTCGCCAGATCGTCGGCCAGGCTGCGCTGCAGCTCGGGGCTGACCCGCCGCAGCCGGCTCGAGGTCGACACTTCGGCAATCACCGAATCCACCGCGTTGAGCAGCACCCCGATGCCCACCAGATGCTGCCGGTAGAGCACCTCCAGGGTCGTGCGGGCGGTCACGTTGGGGTTACCGTCACGGTCGCCGCCGATCCAGTTGCCGAGCGCCAGTGGCGCGGCGGTGATCGGCAGGAAGGCGCCGTGCTGCGCCGCCTCGTCGGCCAGGTCGTCCAGCAGTTCGGGAACGGTGCCCGACATCAGCGCGGCGGCGTAGAACATCACGTTGCGCGCCTCGTCCTCGACCGTCGGCTGGTCGACGCGCAACTCGTCGGTCTGCCACAGGGTCTCGATGACCTTTTTCAGCTGCCGGTCGCGGGCACGCTCGGCACGCACGCTGAGCTCGGCCGGCGCGGCCAGCAGGGTGTCACCGATGGCGCGCAGCTGGGTCAGGGTGGTGCGCCGGCTCGCCTCGGTCGGATGCGCGGTGAACACCGGACGGATCTGCATCTTCGCCAGGGCGGTGGTCAGGGCCGGCGGGCCCAGCTCGTCGGCCACCTTCTCGACGGCCTGCGCAAGCCAGCCGGTGCCCTCGGGACGATCGTTCAGGGCGCGGATGCGGGCCACCTGCTCGGCGATGTTGGCCAGGTGGAAGTAGGTGCGGAAGGCCCGGATCAGGTTGACCGCGGTCGGCAGGTCGGCGGTGCTCAGGCGCTTGGTGAGCGCCTGCTGCGCCTTGCGATCACCAGCCAGGGCCTCGCGTGACAGCCGCCGGATGTCTTCGATCTGGTCGACCAGAGCGGGCGATTCCTGCTGGGCGAGGGTCTCACCGAGCAATTCTCCGAGCCGCCGGATGTCTCGACGCAGCTGAGCGTCGTCGAGTTCGTCGAGAAAGCTGGACGGGGCTGCGGGATCACTCACGGGACGGGCCCTCCTGGTGCGGTCGGAGGCAGGCGACAGCACTGTCCGGACCCGACAAGGCTATTGCTGACCCCTGCGCACGGCGGCTCCGTCTCGGAACGGCGGCTCAGCCCGTGCCGACCATTCCCGAGGTGAAGGCCAGCGCGGTCGCCTGCGCTCGATCACGGCAACCCGTCTTGAACAGGATGCGTGACATGTGGGTCTTCACCGTGCCCACCCCGAGGAACAGTCGCTCGGCCATCTCGGCGTTGCTCAGGCCCTCGGCGAGCAGGGCGAGCACCTCGCGTTCACGGGCGGTCAGCAGCCTGACGAGATTGCCCGGAACGCCGGCCTGGGGCAGGGCGGCCAGAGCCGCCAGCACGTGACCCGCGACAGCCGGATCGAGCCAGACATCGCCGTCATGGACGCGACGGATCGCGGTCGGCAGATCGTCCGGATTGCGTTTCAGGACATACCCCGAGGCCCCGGCGCGCAACGCCTGCAGCACTTCGGGGTCACCGTCGAAGGTGGTCAGGATCAGCACCGGAGGGGCCGGCTCGCCGGCGCAGACCGCACGGGTGGCGTCGATGCCGCCGAGGCGCTGCATGCGGATGTCCATCAACAGCACGTCCGGATGGGTGCGGTCGACCAGGGCGACCGCCTCGTCACCGTCGGTGGCCTTGCCGACGACCTGCAGGTCGGGTTGGGCATCCACCAGGGCCGAGATTCCGGCCCTGATCAACGGCTCGTCCTCGACGATCGCGACCGAGATCATCGGTCCGGCCCGATCATCGAGCACCCACCGGAAGGCGCGCCTCCAGCCGGAAGCCCGAGCCGTGACTGCCGGACTCCACCGCACCACCGAGCACGCCCATCCGATCGGCGAGACCCGACAGGCCCCGTCCGTTGGTGGCGGGCAGTTCGAGACGTGCCCGGCCGGCCATGGGCTGGTCGATCACGTCGATGACCAGTTCGTCCGGCCCCCAGTCGAGCGAGACCAGGCAACGGGTGCCTGGCGGCGCGTACTTGAGGGTGTTGGTGATGCCCTCCTGCACCGCCCGGTAGGCGGCGGTCGAGGCCAACGGCTCGAGGGCCCGCGGTGCTCCGGTCTGCGTGTGTACCACGTCCAGGCCGGCTGCTCGGCCCAGCTCGATCAGGCTCGGCAGGTCGTCCAGGGTGGGGCCGGACGGTTGGCCGGGCGTGCGCGGCATCAGCCGCAGGGTGCTCTGGATCTCTTCCATCGCCTGCCGAGCGGCGCTCTCGATGCCGTGCAGCAGCAGCGGATCGCCGGACGAGGTCGCCCGGGCCGCGGCGGCCTGCACCAGCACAGCAGTGATCGTGTTCGCGACCCCGTCATGAAGCTCGCGGGCCAAGGCCACTCGTTCGCGCAGGCTGGCCTCGGTGTGCAGCCGTTCCTGTTCGGTGTGCCAGGCCCGCAGCTGACGACCGCGCCGGCGCACCTGTCGTCCGGCCATCCAGACGGCTGCGCCCGCGGCCAGATAGAGCAGTCCGCCCTGAACCAGACCGATCCATTTGGTGTTCAGCCACAGCGACTGGGCCAGGGTGTGCGCGACCAGTGGCACGGCGGCCAGCCAACCCAGCCGCGCGGTACGCGATTCGGTGTGCACGGCGATCGCGAAGGTGGCGATCAGCAGGCCGGCGATCGGCTGCCACAACGGCACCGCGACGCTGACCATCGAGAAGACCCCCTGCACTGCGAAGACAGCCACCGGCATGCGGCGGCGCCACAGCAGCGTGAGGTGTGCGGCGACGGTGGCCACGACCGGTACCCACATCGGCAGCGTTCCTGCGCCGGCGAGCCGTACCTCGCCGTCCCAGAACATCAGGTCGACGGTGATCGCGGCGGCGACCACCAGCAGATTGCGCAGGGTGGCGTTCATCAGTTGCGGTGGCACATCGAGAGCCACGGGAACAGGAAGCACCAGCCGCTCGCAGGCAGCGCTCCCGGCGGCAGGCTCGAGGCCGGCATCGGCGCAGTGGTCGGCGTGCTCAGCTCGATCGCCCACATGTCCTGACCGGAGGCATCCGGGGTTTCGCGGTGGCCGAACGCCTTCACGGTGCGGGCCTGCGTCTTGTTGGTGATGCCCTGCACCCAGGCGAACCCCACCATGGTGGCTCTGCCGCCGGCCTTCAATGCCTCGACGGTATCGGGACCGCCCAGCAGCACGTCCGTCTTGATCAGCTGGGCCGTACCCAGCACCGTGGTCTGGTTGGAGCCGTGGGCCTTGCCGAAGACGGCGACGAAGACCGGCGACGAGGCGGGCGGCCGGCCGGTCAGCACGGGCCCGACCTGCGCTTCCAGATCCCGGATCACCAGCTGGAACTTCTTTTGCGAGAGTTTCGCCATTGGGGGGACTCCTTCGTGGTCAGTGCCCTCAGGAGTACGCCCCCACCGGGGGTGATACAAGATGGCAATCCTGCTCACACCCCCGGCGGCGGGGCTCAGAGCACCGGGTTTGTGCCCCAGATGCGCTTGATGTAGTCCTTCATCGACCGGTCGGAGGAGAAGAAGCCGCTGCGCGCCACGTTGAGAATCGCGGAGCGAGTCCAGGCGTCGGTGTCGGCGTAGCGCGCATCGACCCGGTCCTGCGCCTCGATGTAGGAGGCGAAGTCGGCCAGGGCCATGTACTGGTCGTGGTGCACCAGGTTGGACACCACGGGCTCGAAAACCTGATGGTCGCCGTTGGAGAAACGTCCGGACGCGATCAGGTCGAGGGTCGACTTCAGTTGCGGGTTGGACTCGTAGTAGTTGCCCGGGTGATAACCCTTCGCCCCCAGTGCCGACACCTCCGGCTCGGTCATGCCGAACAGGAAGAAGTTGTCGTCGCCCACCTGCTGGCGGATCTCGACGTTCGCGCCGTCGTCGGTACCGACGGTCAGCGCACCGTTCAGGGCGAACTTCATGTTGCCGGTGCCGGACGCCTCCATGCCGGCCAGCGAGATCTGCTCCGACAAGTCGGCCGCAGGGATCAGCCGTTCGGCCAGGGTGACGTTGTAGTTGGCCGGGAAGAACACCTTGAGGCGGCCCTCGACCAGCGGATCGTTGTTCACCACCGAGCCGACGTTGTTGATCAGGTGGATGATGTTCTTCGCCATCCGATAGCCCGGAGCCGCCTTGGCGCCGAACACGAACGTGCGGGGCGTGACGTCTGCGGCGGCGATCTTGCCGGAGGCGATCTGCTCGTACAGCGACACGATGTGCAGCACCTTGAGGGTCTGACGCTTGTACTCGTGCAGACGCTTGACCATCACGTCGAGCATGTGATCGGTGGGCAGCTCGATGGCGTCCCGCACCCGCAACCGGTCACGGAGACGGATCTTGTTGGCCATCTTCGCCTCGCGGAACGAGGCCCGGAAGTCCTCGTCATCGGCGTAGGGGGCCAACTCCTGCAGGCGTTCGAGATCGGTCACCCAACCGGACCCGATGGCGTCGGTGATCAGGTCGGAGAGGTGCGGGTTGGCCAGCTTCATGAACCGGCGCGGCGTGACGCCGTTGGTGACGTTGATGAACTTCTGCGGCCACAGTTCGGCGAAGTCGTTGAGCACCTTGTCCCGCAGCAGTTGCGAATGCAGCTCGGCGACGCCGTTGACCTTGATGCCGGCGACGGTGGCCAGGTAGGCCATCCGCACCCCGCGATCGGGGTACTCGGCGATGATCGACATGCGGCCGAGCCGGAGGTAGTCATCGGGCCAGGTTTCGCGCACCGTCTCGAGAAACTCGGTGTTGATCCGGTAGATGATCTCGAGGTGACGCGGCAGCAGCCGTCCGAGCAATTCGACCGACCACACTTCGAGTGCTTCGGGCAGCAGGGTGTGGCAGGTGTAGGCGAAACACTTGGTGGTGACCGCCCAGGCGTCGTCCCAATCGAAGCCGCGCTCGTCGATCAGGATGCGCATCAGTTCGGGCACCGCGATCACCGGGTGGGTGTCGTTGAGCTGGAAGATCACCCGGTCGGGCAGGTGATGCAGATCGAAGTCGGGCCCCTGGCCGTCGAGGAAGTCGCGCAGCGAGCAGGCCACGAAGAAGTACTGCTGCTGCAGCCGCAGTTCCTTGCCCTGCGGGGTGGAGTCCTCCGGGTAGAGCACCTTGGAGATGTTCTCGGCGAAGGTCTGGGCGCGGACGGCCTGGGCGTAGTCGCCGGCGTTGAAGATCTGCAGGTCGAAGGCCTGGGTGGCCTGCGCGCTCCACAGACGCAGGGTGTTCACCCGGCCGTTGAGGTAGCCCGGCACCATGATGTTGTAGGGCACGCCGAGCACGTTCCACTCCGGCACCCAGGTGGTGCTCTCGACCCCGGCCTCATCCGTGACGGTGTCGACGCGCCCGCCGAAGTGCACCTGGACGGCAGACTCGGGGTGGGCGATCTCCCACGGGTTGCCGAGGGCGAGCCACGAGTCGGGCTGCTCGACCTGCTCGCCGTCAACGAAGGTCTGGCGGAAGATGCCGTACTCGTAGCGGATTCCATAGCCGATGCACGGCACGTTCATGGTGGCCAGTGAATCGATGAAGCAGGCCGCGAGGCGTCCGAGACCACCGTTGCCCAAGCCCGGCTCGACCTCCTGGGCGCGCAGCGTGTCGAGGCTCAGCCCGCATGCCTGCAGGGCCTGCTTCGCGGTCTGGGCGAGGTCGGCAGCCAGCAGGTTGTTGCCCAACTGTCGTCCGAGCAGATATTCGGCCGACAGGTAGGCGACCGACTTGGGCGAGTTGTCGCGCTGCTTGCGTCCGGTCTCGAGCCAACGCGCGGTCAGGTAGTTGCGCACGGTGTGGGCCAGGGCCGTGTACTGGTCATTGATCGAAGATCGAGACAGCGCCACGCCAAGGTCGGTGTTCAACTCATGAAGAAACTCACGGACGAAGCCGTCGACGGTGTGCGGCGGTGCAGTGACGGGGGCGAGCGCAATCGGGTGCGTCTGCGGGAATTCGACCCCCCGCCTGTGCGGCCCTACGGCCGGTGTCTCGTCTGCTGGCTGCAGCGACGAAGGAACGGGCGCGGAAGCGGATGACTCAGACATGCCCATACCGTAGCCAAACAATGTTACGCCCAGCACATCGCGGACAAATCCCTTCGATGCGCTATCCTCCGCCGATGCGCACGGACGTCGCGGTGGTCGGAGCCGGGCTGGCAGGGCTGGTGGCGGCCTGCGAGGCGGCTGAAGCGGGTCGTTCAGTTGTCGTACTAGATCAGGAACCCGAACAGTCATTGGGTGGCCAGGCTCATTGGTCATTGGGCGGCATCTTTCTGGTCGACTCTCGTGAGCAACGACGACTCGGCGTGCGTGACTCCTTGACGTTGGCCCGATCGGACTGGTTCGGCAGCGCGGCATTCGATCGCCCCGAGGACCACTGGCCTCGCCTCTGGGCCGAGGCCCTTCTCGAGTTCGCGGCCGGCGAGGCGCGGTCGTGGTTGCGGCAGCAGGGCGTGCGCTTCTTTCCCATCGTGGGGTGGGCCGAACGGGGTGACCTGAACGCAGGCGGGCACGGCAACTCGGTGCCGCGGTTCCACCTGACCTGGGGCACCGGCCCGGGGGTGCTCGCGCCATTTCTGCGCCGCGCCGCCGACCTGGTGGACGCCGGTCGCCTCAGATTCGCGTTCCGCCATCGCGTGGACGAGTTGCTGGTGGCCGACGGCGCGGTCGTCGGCCTGCAGGGAGCGGTTCTGGAGCCCAGCGACGTGCCTCGGGGGGTGGCGTCGTCCAGGGTGGAGGTCGGTGACTTCGAGCTGCACGCCGGGGCGGTGATCGTCAGCTCGGGCGGCATCGGCGGCAACCTCGACCTGGTTCGCGCCGCTTGGCCGCAGCGCTTGGGTGTTCCGCCGGCGTTCATGGTGGCCGGCGTGCCTGCTCATGTGGACGGACGGATGCTCGGTATCGCGGAGGCGTCCGGGGCGCGGCTGATCAACGGCGACCGCATGTGGCACTACAACGAGGGCCTGGTGAACTGGAACCCGGTCTGGACCGACCACGGCATTCGGATCCTGCCCGGGCCATCGTCGTTGTGGCTGGACGGTGGGGGCAACCGACTGCCCGCCCCGTTCTTTCCTGGCTTCGACACTCTGGGCACGCTGGCGCACCTGCGCGGCACGGGCCATGACCACAGCTGGTTCGTGCTCACTCAGCAGGTGATCGAGAAGGAGTTCGCGCTCTCGGGGTCGGAGCAGAACCCCGACCTGACCGGTAAGTCGATCCCCCTGCTGCTCAAACGGGTGCTGCCTGGAGCGCCCGGACCCGTCGAGGCGTTCAAGAAGTTCGGCGCCGACTTCGTGGTGGCCTCCAGTGTGGACGAACTGGTGGAGGGCATGAACCGGATCGCTCCCGAGGGCGTGATCGAGGTCGAGAAGCTGAGGGCGTTGATCGTCGAGCACGACGTCCACGCGCTGGCGGAGAACCCGTCCGACCCGCAGCAACAGGCCATTCGTAGGGCTCGCGAATACCTCGGTGACAAGCTGATTCGGGTTGCGCCGCCACATGCCTTCGCCGATCCGAGGTACGGTCCACTGATCGCGGTCAAGCTGCACACCTTGACCCGCAAGACCCTCGGCGGGTTGGAGACCGACCTGTCGGCCAGGTGTCTACGACCCGACGGCTCGGTGCTAACCGGGCTGTACGCGGCGGGTGAAGCCGCCGGCTTCGGGGGCGGCGGCATGCACGGCTACAACGCCCTGGAGGGAACGTTCCTGGGCGGATGCCTGTTCAGCGGACGAACCGCTGGACGGGCCGCGGCCACCCAGTAGCGGAGCAGGGCCTCGCAGCTGGACTGCCGGCTGGTCGAGACCTAGCGGAGGCACCGCTGATTGAGCCGTCGGGTAGCGTCTGGGAATGGTAGGCAGATTCCCCACCCTGCTCGTGGCGCTCGCTCTAAGTGTGAGCGCGTGCGCGGCCGGACCGGCAGCCAGTTTCTCGCAATCGGCGCCCACCCAATCCTCGGGCAGCCCGGCGCCGGGCCCCACTCCGTCCGGTTCACCCATGGCGGGCACCCCGTTCACCGCGCAGAGCCTGGGCACGTTCGACGAACCCTGGGCGCTCGCATTTCTGCCCGGCGGCGACGCTCTGATCACCGAGCGCGGCGGCAGCCTGGTACTGCGACGTGCGGACGGCAGCCGGCTCGACGTGACCGGTGTGCCGGAAGTCGTGAACGCCGGGCAGGGTGGCCTGGGTGACGTCATCGAGTCGCCGACCTTCGCCCAGGATCGCACCGTGTACCTCAGTTGGGCGGCCTCGGGCGAGGGCGGAACCGGCGCCGAGATCGGCCGGGCACGGTTGGTCGACGAGGGCGCGACCGCCCGCCTGGAGGGCCTGACCGTGATCTGGCGCCAACAACCCAAGACCAGCGGCAGCGGCCACTTCGGGCACCGGTTGACCTTCTCGCCGGACGGGCAACACCTGTTCGTCACCTCGGGTGAGCGGCAGAAGATGGAGCCGGCCCAGGACCAGGGCAGCGACCTGGGCAAGATCGTCCGGATGAACCCGGATGGCACGGACGCCCAGCGGTGGACCTACGGGCAGCGCAACCCGCTCGGCATCGCGTTCGACCCGGCCGGCAACCTGTGGAGCAGCGAGATGGGGCCGCAGGGCGGAGACGAACTGAACCTGATCGTCAAGGGGCGCAACTACGGGTGGCCCCGGGTATCGAACGGATCCCACTACGGCGGCGCGCCGATCCCCGATCACGCAGCCGGCGACGGCTTCGAGCCTCCGAAGGTCTGGTGGAACCCGAGCGTGTCACCGGGCAGCCTGATGATCTACACCGGCAGCGAGTTTCCCGACTGGCAGGGCGACGCCTTCATCGGAGCACTGTCGGGTGAGGCGTTGATCCGGGTCGACCTGAACGGCACGAACGCGACCAAGGCCGACGAATGGAAGTTCGGTGAACGCGTCCGGGCGGTCGATCAAGCTCCCGACGGGTCCATCTGGGTGCTCGAGGACGGTTCGAACGCCCAACTACTCCGGTTGACCAGAAGTGAGCGTTAGGGCCAGCTGCGTGGCTGCGGCTGGTTGAGCGTGCCGAGACCTGACCTACAGAGCCCGGGCGACCCAGGGGAATCGACGGTTGACCTGAGGGTCGTAGAGCGGGGCACCCAAGGCGTCGAGGCACTGAATCGCGGCGTCCATCACGGTCAGGTTCTTCACGTTGTGGAAGGTGAGCACGACGAAGCTGCCGCCGGCGATCCAGACGTCGAAAGCCCCGTGGGTGGGATGGCTGAAGTGGTAGGTGTCGGTGCGGCGCCAGGTGCCGTACATGATGGCGAGCTCGTCGAGCACCCGCTCGGTGTCGAGCGGAGCGATGTCTTTCACCCGGCGGCCCTTGATCAGTTTCAGGTAGGTGCGCCGGTCGGCCACGCGGTTGCTGCGTCGGCCGTCGGGGTAGGCCCAGAACGCCAGTTGATAGCTCATGTCACTCCAGCAGTAACGGCACCGGGGAAGGTCGAGGCCGACGTTCCCTCACAGGGCGAAATCTAGTTCGTCGCCACCGCGAAAAGCTGTTACGACTCGGCCTCTGAAGACGACTCTTCAGCACAGTGTGTGAGTTTGGGCCGGGTACTCACGGCCCAGACTCACACCATCTTCTGGGCTCGACGATGCTAGACCGAATGCACTCGCGAGCAGTTGCTGCACGGCATCGCCGGGCCGGGCCAACCGCGTGCCATCAGCGTTGCGGCGACAAAGTGAGCGGTCGCACATGCTGCCGAACCGGTGACGTGTGCCCAGCCGAACCGCAGGGTGAGCAGGCCGGCCCTCGCATGGTCGTTGTCGCGAGTCATGTCGTGAAAGGCGGCGGCGCCTCGGTGGTGCAGCGTGCCGTCGAGTTCGACCAGCAGACCGAAGCTCTCGTACCAGGCGTCGCTGCGGTGCGCGTTGTGCGCATGCGCCTGGCGGGTGGCCGTCGGCAGCGCATGGGGGCGCTCGACGGCGAGCAGAAATCGACGCTCCAGGGCAGATTGAGCGCCTTGTGACACATCGCCGAGGACCTCGCGCAGGAGCGACCGGTGGCGAATCCGGCCGCGGCTGTTGACCTCGGCCAGCAGTCGCGGCGCAGAGGTTCTGCGGCTGCTGACGGCATCGGCCAGCAGGGCAGCCAGCGCGTCCTCGTCGCGACCGTCGCACAGGTCGATCACGGTGGCCTCGTAGCACGTTCTCGATGGTTCACCCCGGGCCTTGCGGGTACCCCGGATGAATTGCCAGCCGTCTCGGGGCGTGACCTGTCGCGCGGTGTACACGGTGATCACGTCAGGAGCCTCACGAACCAACTGCTGCAGGTGGCCGGCGGCCGCGCCGCCGAGCACTGCCGATCGGCCTCCGATCAGCAAGCCCGCCCAGGCCCGGCCCAGCCAGGTGGTGTCACCGGCCCGGGTGTAGATGCCGGCGGTGAGAGTGGTGAGCAAGCCGTTGCAGAGCATCCGGGCGATCACGGCGCGCGACATGCCGGCCCGTAAGAGTTGATCGCGCGACAGCACGCCGGCCTGGTGGGTGGCGAGCGCCAACAGGTCTTTGCCCAAGTCACGGCGAACCTTCATGTTCGCAGTGTGTGCCCGTGAACCGCCCGCTCGGTCAAAGTGTCTGGCGCGATTGGTCACCGCCGAAAAGAGAGTGTGAGTTTGGTCCGGGTACTCACGGCCTGAACTCACAGCCTGTTACCGGGACTGCCCGTGGCCGTCTCGACAGGTGAACAACTGCATGGGGAGTTCGAATCCACTATCTGCGCTCCGACGACCCTGAAGCACCAACACAGGTTCTACGGCCGCCGCCCGAAACCCCTTGACCCAGCGCTGTGAAAGCGCTTTCATGAAACGACCAAACCCCCACTGTGTCAAAGGAGACACGAATCATGAATTTGTTCTCTCGCGCCCTACCCAGACGAACCAAAGGCACACCGAACAAGACATCCGCTCGACATCGGACGGCCGTCTTGACCGCTGCCGTTTTGTTGGCGACCGCCGGCGGGCTGACCGCCGTCGGCAACGCTCAAGCCGCTCCTGTGGCCGCCGGTTGGACCACCGTGTGGTCCGACGATTTCAACGGCGCCGCGGGCACCCTGCCGGGCTCCGACTGGCAGATCGACCTCGGCACCTCCTACCCCGGCGGACCGCCCGCCTGGGGCACCTGGGAGGTGCAGACCTACACCGATTCAACCGCCAACCTGTACCAGGACGGCAGCGGCAACCTGAACATCAAGCCTCTCCGAGACAACGCCGGCAAGTGGACCTCGGCCCGGATCGAGACCAAGCGCGGAAACTTCAAACCGTCCGCTGGTGGTGTGCTGGCGATCGAGAGCCGGATCCAGATGCCCAACGTGACCGGCGACGCCGCTTTGGGCTACTGGCCCGCATTCTGGGCGCTGGGAACTCCCTACCGCGGCAACTGGTGGAACTGGCCGATCATCGGCGAGCTCGACATCATGGAGAACGTCAACGGCCTCGACCGGGTCTGGGGCGTGCTGCACTGCGGTGTGAACCCGGGCGGCCCGTGCAATGAGACCACGGGGCTGGCGGCCAATCGGGCCTGCCCGGGGTCGTCGTGCCAGTCGACCTTTCACACCTACCGGTTCGAGTGGGACCGCTCGCACTCGCCCAACCAAATGCGCTGGTACGTGGACGGTCAGCAGTTCCACAACATCTCGGAAAGCCAGATCCCCGCTGACACCTGGCGCAGCATGACCGAGCACACCGGCTACTTCATTCTGCTGAACGTTGCCATGGGTGGCGCTTTCCCGAATGCGCTGGCCGGCGAGACCCCGACGGCCTCGACGGTGCCCGGGCATCCGATGGTGATCGATTACGTCTCGGTTCAGGCCAAGGGCGGCACCGGAGATCCTGATCCGACGCCCACGCCTACCCCGACGCCGACTACGACTCCCACGCCGACCCCGACCCCGACTCCCACGCCGACGCCGACCGCGACTCCGACGAACACGGGCAATCCGAGTGGCTCGGCCTACCGGATCATCGAGGCTGAGGCGGCTTCGGCTTCGAAGGGGGCCACGATCGGTTCTTCGGCCGTGACGGACCTGGGCAATGGTGACTGGCTGAAGTTCTCGGGTCTCGACTTCGGTTCTGGCGCGGCAGCCAATCAGTTCGTGGCAAAGGTGGCCTCGGGTGCTGCTGGAGGTGTGAGCGGCCTGGTCGAGGTGCGTCTCGACTCCGCAACGGCCCCCGTGATCGGCAGTTTCGCGGTGGGCAACACCGGCGGTTGGAACTCCTGGACCACGATTCCTGCGAACCTCGGTGGCACCACCGGCGTGCATGACGTGTATGTCACGTTCACCTCGGGTCAGCCGTCCGACTTCGTGGCGATCGACAACCTGAGCTTCGCTCGTCCAGGTGGTTCCGCGCCAACGCCGAACCCGACCCCGACGCCCACTCCGACCCCTAGCCCCACTCCCACGGGCGGTTCGGGTGGCTCGGCCTACGGCACCATCGAGGCTGAGGCGGCGTCCACGTCGAAGGGTGCCACGATCGGTTCGTCGGCCGTGACCGACCTCGGCAACGGTGACTGGCTTAAGTACGCGAAGGTGGACTTCGGTGCCGCGGCTCCCGCGAAGCAGTTCGTGGCCAAGGTCGCCTCGGGTGCGGGTGGCGGTGTCAGCGGACTGGTCGAGGTGCGGCTCGACTCCGCGACATCACCTGTGATCGGCAGTTTCGCGGTGGGCAACACCGGCGGCTGGACGTCGTGGCGCACGATTCCAGCGAACATCGGCGGCACCAGCGGTGTGCATGACGTGTACATCACGTTCACCTCGGGTCAACCTGCCGACTTCGTGGCGATCGACAGCCTCACGTTCGGTCGCTGAGGGCCATCGGCTGACCGGGGTCGGGCGCTGCAAGCCAGGCGTCCACCTCGGTCAGCCAACGCTGTTTGTCCACCTCGGACGCCAGGCTGGCGCGAATGCTCGCGCCGGCCAGCCGAGCCAACTCGGCGTCGCTGAACCCCAATCGAGTACGGGCCAACTCGTACTGATCGGTCAGACGCGACAGAAACAACAGGGGATCGTCGGCGCCGAGGGCAACCGTGGCGCCGGCGTCCACCAGCCGCCGCAGCGGTACGTCCGTGACGTCTCGATAGACACCGAGGTGCACATTCGAACTCGGGCACACCTCAAGGGCGATGCCGGCATTCACCAGTTCATCGAGCAGCCGGGGATCCTCGGCCGAGCGCACGCCGTGGCCCAATCGGGCCGGCCGCAGATGCTCCACCACCTGCCGGACGTGGCTGGGGCCCAGTAACTCGCCGGCGTGCGGCACCCCCGGCAGTCCCGCGTTGCGGGCGATCCGGAACGCAGGAGCCCAGTCTGCGGTCGCGCCGGCCCGTTCGTTGTTGCTCAGACCGAAGGCGATCACCTCGTTCGCACCGGCGTGCCGAGCCGCGAGTCGGGCGATGGTGCGGGCGTCCAGCGGATGCCGTACCCGGCTGGCAGCCACTACGATCGCCACCTGCACGCCGGTCTCGGCGCTGGCCCGGGCGGCCTCGTCCAGGATGATTTCAATGGCCGGAGCCAGCCCCCCGACGAACGGCGCGTAGGTGGAGGGATCCACCTGTAGCTCCAAGCGGCGCGACCCCTCCGCGGCGTCGTCACGGGCTGCCTGACTCACGATGAACCGCATCGCGGCTTCGCTGTTGACCACGTTGCGGGCCAGGTCGTAGAGGCGCTGGAATCGGAACCACCCTCGCTCGTTGAGGGGCACCAGCAGGGCGTCCGCATCGACCAGGGATTCGTGTAGGGGCATTCCGGCGAGCTCGCCCAGGTGGCGCAACGACTCGATGCTCATCGATCCGGTGAAGTGCAGATGCAGGTGCGCCTTGGGCAACGACCTCAGCTCACGCATCGGACGATCGTAGTCAGTCGCCGAGCGGGGCTCACCGAACCGGGCTGAAGTGGCGCCACCTCCGGGGTACGGCACAAGCGTGTGGCCGAGCAGCTGAGTCGCCGGCGCTGACGGCCGCCCCGTTGATGACGCACTATTGGCGCCCCCGGCGGAACCGCCGCTTCAGCCGCAACTCCGGCGGCAGCGGCGGAGCGTCCAGCCGCTGCTTCGATCCGCGGTAGTCGGCGACGCGGCCGAACCGGTCGTCCGGGGCTTCGTTCCATTCGGCACGCATGCGCACGATGTCTTCGTGGCTGCGTCCGATGAAGTTCCACCACATCACGATGCCCTCGTCGAACGGCTCGCCGCCGAGCAGCATCACGCGGGCGGGTTCATCGGTGGGGTTGGTCAGCCGAATGTGGTCGAGGCCCTTGTCGCGCACGCCGAGAACGGTGTTGTCGAGCCGCACGTCGTCGAAGTCGACGTAGCCCGTGTCGACCAGCACGCCGTGCTCGAAGCCGGCGTCGACCTCGACCTCCCAGGTGACGCCGGGGTCGATGATCACTTCGGCGCCCAGCAGGGGAGTCTGGGTATGCACCGGGGACGTCGCACCGGCGAACGACCCGGTCAGCACCCGGGCGCGAACGCCGTCGCTCTGCACCACGTCGGGCACGTGATGCTGGAACTCGCGGATCAGGTGCTGGTCGTGTTCGGGCAGCACCACCCACAGCTGAACGCCGTGCAGCAGGTCGCGCTCCGGAGTGGAGACCTCCGAGTGCGCGATGCCGTGCCCGGACGTCATCAGGTTCACCTCGCCAGGGCGAACCATCGCGTGCACACCTCCGGAGTCGCGGTGCTCGATCTCGCCGTCGAACAGCCAACTGACGGTTTGCAGCCCGGTGTGTGGGTGGGGCGGCACGTCCATGCAGATGCCCTGGGCGGGCCCGTAATGATCGGCGAAGCACCACGCTCCGACGAAGGAACGTCGCAGAGACGGCAGGGTGCGCCGCACCTTGAGCGGGGTTTCGGGACCGAGTTGGACGTTCTTGGGTTCGATGCGCTGGATCTCGTGCGGATCGTGCGCGTCGGCCGCCAGGCATTCGTGCACTTCGGCCCTGGTCTCGGTGTTGCTCATCTCGACTCCTCGCCTTGTGTCCACACCCTAGGCGCACCAACCCCTGTGGCGGGATCAGGTTCGGCGAGCTTGTCGAGGCCACGTCTGCACGGAAGCCGAGGGTTTCGACAAGCTCAACCAGCCACCACGCGGCTCGCGCTCAGGCGGCCGACACCTCTGCCTCAGCTGCTCGACTGGGCGCCGGAACAGCTTCGCCGGCCCGGCGAATGAAGAGCACCGTCACCAACCCGACGAGCATGGCGGCCGACGGCAGCAGCATCGACTGCGACATGGCAGCCGAGAATCCCTCCACCACGAAGGACGGCAGGGGTCCTGAGCCGAAGCCGGCGTCCGCGGCCGCGCCGGGCAGGTTGGCCTGCAGTCGCGACTGCATCAGGGCGGCGATGGCCGCCGAGCCGACGACGGAGCCGATCGTGCGGGTGGTGTTGTAGATGCCGGCGCCGGCGCCCGCCTGATGGCGCGGCAGGTTGCGCGTGGCGGTGGTGGCCAGCGGCCCCCACATGCCTGCGCTGCCGATGCCGATCAGGGCTGCGGGCAGCAGGAACATGAGCATCGGCGTGTCGGCACGCATCAACATGCCGTACCAGAACTGACCGCCGCCGACGAGCAACAATCCGGGCACCAACAGGTAGCGGGGGTCGGTGTGGTCGAGCAGGCGTCCGGCGAGGGGTGACAGCACCCCGGACAGCACTGCCGTCGGAATGGTCAACAGGGCCGCCTCGGTCGGGGTCAGCCCACGTCCGAGTTGCAGGTAGAACATCATCGGCAGCGACATCGAGGTGATCGCAACACCCACGGTCGAGATGGCCAGGTTCGACACCGAGAAGTTGCGGTCACGGAAGAGGTCCAGGGGCACCAGTGGCTCGGACGTGGTGCGCGCCTGTTGCCAGATGAACACTCCCAGCAGCGCCACGCCCGAGACGATCAACGACCACACCGAGATCGGTCCCCAGATCATTCCCCACGAGAAGGTCTCGCCCTCTTGCAGGCCGAAGACCAGCAGGAACAAGGCGACGGCACTCAACGCCACTCCGAGGATGTCGAACCGGTGGGGGGTCGTCTCGAGCCGCGGCACCAGCATGGTGGCCAGCACGAATCCGGCGATGCCGACGGGAATGTTGACGAAGAAGATGGATTCCCAGCCGAACGCGTCGACCAGCACGCCGCCGGCGACGGGGCCGACCAGCGTCGCCACGCCTGCGGTCGCGCCCCATAGGCCCATCGCAGCGCCTCGTCGGTCGGGCGGAAAGGTACGTGTGATCAGAGCCATGCTCTGCGGCGTCATCAGGGCCGCACCGATACCTTGCACGGCGCGCATGGCGATCAGCATGCCGAGCGAGGTCGAGAGCCCGCAGCCCAGGGACGCCAGGGTGAAAACGGCCAAGCCGGTCAGATACACGCGCTTGGGTCCGAAGGCGTCGCCGAGGCGTCCGGCAACGAGCAACGGCACGGCGTAGCTGAGCAGGTAGGCGCTGGTCACCCACACGACGTTGTCGAGGTTGTTGGTGTTGGGGTCGAGGGCGGCCTTGATGGCCGGGTTGGCCACCGACACGATCGTGGTGTCGACCAGGAGCATGAAGAACCCGATGATCAACGCCCAGAGTGCGGGCCAGGGATTGCGTGACGCATTGTCGTCGCTCATGAGCGAGCTGCCTTTCGATCGGCGAGATAGCGGTCGGACGGAGCTCCGGACGCCTCGGCGCCCCACGCGAACTCACGTTTTTCCAACCGATGGATCAGGGTGTCGAGCCAGCGCAGGTCGGCCTCGAGCAGGGCCGCCTCACGCTCGATCTCGATCAGGTATTGGGCCGGCACGGCACGCTCGGCCGCCTTCTGGCGTCCGTCGCTGTGGAAGTTGAACTGGCCCTGCAGGGCGCGCCGCCGCTCGTGCAGCAGTTCGAGCACCTCGGACCGGTCGAGATTGTGCGACTCGGCCAGCGCGACGCGGAACTGCTCGGGACGGTCGACGCGCGGCAGTTCGCGCCGCACCCACTCGACGACGATGGCACGGCCCTCGTCGGTCAACGTGTAGGTGGTGCGCTCCGGGCGGTTGCCGTCACGATCGACGCCGAGCTCGGCGAGCAGGGCCAGCTTCTGCAGCCGTCCGACGGTGTGATAGACGGTGCCGTTGGTGATCGGCGCCAGCCGGTCGTCATGCCGCTGCCGCATCAGCCGGATCATCTCGTAGGGGTGCATGTCGCCCTCGCGCAAAAGGGCGAGCACCATCACGCTCAGCGGCGTCAACCGCTCCGCGCAATCCATACCCATTGGTCCGCCCTGAATGTTCCATGCCGATTAATCCACGCGGACTATATGCCCCGAAGGCTGGTCGGACAACCCGGGCCATTGTCGGCAGGCGTCCGTACGATACGGCCCATGACCGACCACCTCGCGGCTCTGCGGGAGCGCCAGCAGCAGTTCGTGGCGACCATCCCGCTGGTGGACGCCGCCACCCGGGTGCCCTGGTGCGGACGCTGGAAGGTGCGCAACCTGGTCGAACACCTGGCCCGCGTGCATCACTGGGCCGCCGGTCAGGCCCGACGGCGGGCGGAGGTGGCGCTCGGTCGAGGACCCTTCGAACTCGTCCCCTTCTACTCGACCCAGGCCGACGAGCTGTTCGACACGCTGAGCGAGCTCGACCCCGACGCCCCGGCCTGGGCCCTCTCGGACGACGGGCTGCCCAAGGATCAGCGCACCGGCACCGTCCGGTTCTGGCATCGGCGCCAGGCGCTCGAAACCCTGGTCCACCTCTGGGACCTGCGGACGGCGGGTGGCCTCGATTACGAACCGGGCATCGATGCCTGGTCGGACTGCCTGGACGAGGTGTTCACCGTGATGCATCCCCGGCAGCTCCGGCTGGCCCGCATCGCGCCCCCGGTTCTGCAGGTGCGGTTCGTGGCAGCCGATGCCGACGCCGAGCACCACCTGGCCGGGGCGCCGCCCGAGGCCGACCAGGTGACGGTGTCGGGCACCGTCCGAAGCCTGGCCCTGCTGGCGTGGGGTCGATTGCCGCTCGCCGATCCAGCCCTGACGATCACCGGCGACGAGGTCGCCCTGCGCGCCGTGTTGGAGGCCGGCCTGACGCCCTGAAGGGCTATCAGCTGCCGGGTCTGCGCCGGTGCCGAGGGCTGGATGAATCCGGACGGAAGCACGGCCACGCTGACCGAGAACCCGTTCGGCTGAGCCGCCACCGCGCGTTGACGGGGCTACAGCGAGGCGGGGTGCTTTCATGAGCGCCATGAATCAGAGCAGGGGGGCCATGGTCAGGATCGGTCGCTCGCTGGAGCGCATCGTGACAGCGCCCCGACGGCTGGCGCGGTTGCCTCGAGAGAACCGTGAGTTGCGGGCCACCCTGAAGAAGAGCACCAAGAAGGTTACCGAACTGGAGCGCAGAACCGCCGAGCAACTGGCCGAGATCAGCCGGCTGAAGGCGCTGATCAAGCGGTTGCGAACCGCTGAGCTGCACCGGCTGCTACCCGAGCCCGTCGCGCAGGTTGCGGAATCGGTGATCGATCGCAGGCTCACGCTGCTCTCGATCGGCCCCCTCACCTCGCTCGCCCCAGCGCTGATCGACGTGCAGTTGGCCGGCGTGCCGGGGCTGATCATCGAGGCCGGCACCGCGCGCGGCGGCTCGGCCATCGTGCTGGCCACCGCCAAGTCGCCCGATCGTCGGCTGATGGTCTACGACGTGTTCGGCATGATCCCGCCGCCCAGCGACAAGGACGGCGACGACGTGCATCGCCGTTACCGGCGGATCAAGAGCGGCAACGCGCGCGGTGGCCAGGAGTACTACGGCTACCGCGACAACCTGTACGAAGAGGTCAAGGCCAGCTTCGCGGAGTTCGGTTTGCCGGTGGAACAGTCCGGGGTCGAACTCGTCCGTGGGCTGTTCCAGGACACCATTGCACTCGATCAGCCGGTGGCCTTCGCCCATGTGGACGGCGACTGGTACGAATCGACGATGACCTGCCTGCAGCGCATCGTGCCGTGGCTGAGCGTGGGTGGACGCCTGGTGATCGACGACTACTTCATGTGGTCCGGTTGTCGCACGGCTGTTGACGAGTACTTCGCGGGACGGAACGAGTTCGAGTTGGTGCCCGGTCAGCGACTGCAGGTGATCCGGCTGGTGGAATCCAACGCGGCCGTCGGCTGAGGCGCGTCGGGATTGGTCAAACCAGCATCAGCAGGGTGCCTGCAACGATCACCGCCAGGCCCAAGGCCGCCCGCCGGCTGAGCCGCTCGTGCAGAAACACCGTGGCGAACGCTACGGTCAGCACAATCGACAGCTTGTCGATCGGTACCACCAGGCTGGCGGGGCCGATCTGCAGGGCGCGGTAGTAGCACAGCCAGGACGCGCCGGTGGCCACGCCCGAGGCGATGATGAACCAGCCGTCCCTGCGATCGATTGCGCGAAGGCTGCGGTGCTCACCGGTGACGAAGACGACGATCCACGCCATCACCAGCACCACCAGAGTGCGGATGGCGGTGCCGAGATTCGACTCGATGTCGGTGATGCCTACCTTGCCGAGAGTCGAGGTGAGGGCCGCGAACACCGCGGATCCGGAGGCGAACAGCAGCCAACTCCAGCTGCCCGGCTGACCCCGTCGACGGCCCTGCGTTCGATCATCAGGTAGGTGCCGACCCCGATGATGACAATGCCCCCCAGCCGAGTGGTCAGGTGATCGGTCTCGCCGAGCAACGTGATCGCGAACAGCACGCTCAGTACGATGCTGGACCGGTCGACCGGGGTGACCTGATTCACGTCCGCCAGTTGCAGTGCCCGGAAGTAGCACAGCCAGGATGCCCCGGTGGCTGCCCCGGACAACACCAGGAACACGACCGTGGTGACGCTCAGCCGTCCGATCGTGCCTTGGGAGCCGGTCAGGAACACAACCAGCCAGGCGAAGCCAAGCACCACCACGGTACGGATGGCCGTCGCCAGATTGGACGGGGTCTGCCGGATGCCGACCTTGGCCAGAATCGCGGTCATTCCCGCGAACACCGCCGATCCGGCGGCGAAGAGCAACCACATCTCAAGCGGCGACCGGGTGGCGACGGATCGCGGCGCCCAGCGCGGCACCGATCACCGGCCAGGGCAGCCAAATCAACAGATGCCCGACCCACATGCCGGTCGTGATCAGGTCGAGGGCGATCTCGCCGGCGCCCACCGGCACCCGCGGCGGGTCACCGTCCAGCATGAAGACGCCGACGCGTTGCATCCAGACCTGCCCCTCGACGGCCAGCATCACGAACAGAGCACTGAACGCGCCCAGCACGGCTAATGCCCCGGTTCGCAGTCCGAACCGGAAGGAGTGGGCCCGGCGACCGGCCACGAAGGCGGCCACGCCGAGGGGGAGGGCAGGTAGGAAGACCGTCGCTCCCAGCACCCCCGGTCCGCCGGACGCCAGTTGCCAGCGCGAGGCGATCAGCACGATCGCGGCGACGGCGAGCGAGGCGGCCAGTGCGGGGATGAGTTGCAGGGCAACGCCCTGCCGCAGTGCCGCACGAGCGGCGCTCAGGGCGAAGTCTTGCCGCTCAGCCGTCGACTCGATGGCCGACAGTTCGGCGCGCATGGCCTGGCCCCAACCGCGCCGACGTGGTGGCAGCCCGAGTGTGGCGAGCCCGAGCAGGCGCTCGGCGAAGTCGCGCCGGTGGCCGCTCATGCGAGGGGACCTTCGACCGCGGGACGCAGCGACCGCAGTGCGTCCTGTCGTTGCGTGGCAGGGGCCTGCCGGGCGCGTTCCAGTCCCGACTCGGTGAGCCGATAGAGATGACGCGCCGGACGTCCGCGCGGAGGTGCAGCCTCCCAGCTCGCCTCCACGTGGCCCTGATCGGCGAGTCTGATCAGAATCGGGTAGACGGTGCCGGCCTTGAGTTGCAGGCGGGTGCAGAGCTCGTAGCCGTGGCTCCACTGCGCACCCTGGGCGGCGAGTGCGCGCAGCACAGCGGCGGTCTGGGGCGAGGGGCGCCGATCACGAGCCATGCGAGGAGTGTCTACCTAGATAGAGTTAAGCGCAAGGGGGCGATCGTGAGTTTGCTGCGGGAATCCCTGTCGGTGCCGCGTGGTTGAGTGGGTCTGTGAGCATGGGTGGCTGGCAGGTGATGAACTCGATGACGCGCGATGCGTCGGTGCGCGGGCATGCGCTCGCGCCGGGCACGCGTCGACGTGTGCTGTCGTACGCCGCTGCCTACAAGCCGCAGATCGCCATTTTTCTCGGGTTGACCGTGATCGATTCGCTGCTCGTGGTGGCCTCGCCGCTCATTCTGCAGCGACTGGTCGACGGCGGTGTCATTCCCCGCGACGCGGGCCTTGTCATCCAACTGTCGGTGCTCGTGGCGCTGATCGCAATTGCTGATGCCGTGCTCACCCTGGTGGAGCGTTGGTTCAGCTCGCGCATCGGTGAGGGATTGATCTACGACCTGCGCACGCAGGTCTTCTCGCACGTGTTGCGCCAGCCCATCGCCTTCTTCACCCGTGCCCAGACCGGTGCGTTGGTCACCCGGCTGAACAGCGACGTGATCGGCGCTCAACAGGCGTTTACCTCGGTACTGCAGAACCTGGTCGGCAACGCGATCAGCCTGGTGGTGATCGCCGTGGCCATGGCGTCGCTGTCGTGGCAGCTCACCGTCGGCGCCTTCCTGCTGGTGCCCCTCTTCCTGGTTCCGGCCCGCATCATCGGACGCCGGCTGGCCCAGCTCACCCGTGACCAGATGGTGCTCAACGCCAGCATGGGCACCCAGATGAGCGAGCGGTTCAACGTGGCGGGCGCCCTGCTGGTGAAGATCTTCGGCGACGCTCGTCGCGAGGACGCCGAGTACGCGGTCCACTCCGCCGGGGTGCGTGACGTCGGCATCAAGCTCGCCGTCAACCGGTCGGTGTTCTTCGTCGCGCTGGCACTGGTCGCCTCGCTGGCCACGGCGATGGTCTACGGCTTCGGGGGTGTGATGGCCGTCGACGGGTTGCTGACAGTCGGCACGCTGCTGGCGCTGGCCGCGCTGCTCGCCCGGTTGTATGCCCCACTGACCGCCCTCTCGAACGTGCGCGTCGACGTGATGACGGCGCTGGTGTCGTTCGAGCGGGTCTTCGAGGTTCTCGACCTGAAGCCGCTGGTCGACGAGTTGCCCGATGCCTTCGAACTGCCCGACGAGCCCGTTCGGGTCGAGGTCGACGACGTGTCGTTCCGCTATCCGTCCGCCGACGAGATCTCGCTGGCCTCACTGGAGGGGGCGGCCACCGGCGACCGCCGTAGCAGCGGCGACATACTGCACCAAGTCAGCTTCACCGTGCCGGCCGGTTCGATGGTGGCTCTGGTTGGTCCCAGCGGCGCGGGCAAGACGACCATCACGTCGCTGGTGGCGCGGCTGTACGACCCGACCGGTGGGGCGATCCGGGTCAACGGAGTCGACCTGCGCGAGGCCACGTTGAGCTCTTTGCACGAGCGAATCGGGGTGGTGACGCAGGAGGCACACCTCTTCCACGACACCATCCGGGCGAACCTGTTGTACGCGAAGCCGTCCGCCACCTCGTCCGAGCTCGAGGCAGCGCTGCGGGCGGCCCAGGTGTGGCGGCTTGTCGAGGCGCTGCCCGAAGGGCTCGACACCGTGGTCGGCGATCGTGGCCATCGACTTTCCGGTGGCGAGAAGCAGCGGTTCGCCATCGCCCGGTTGCTGCTGAAGGGCCCCGGTCTGGTGGTGCTCGACGAAGCCACCGCCCACCTCGACAGTGAGAGCGAGGCTGCCGTGCAACGCGCCCTGGACGCCGCCCTGGAGCACCGCACGTCCATCGTCATCGCGCACCGGTTGTCGACCGTCCGAGGTGCTGACCTGATCCTGGTGGTCGACGCCGGCCGGATCGTCGAGCAGGGCACCCACGTCGAGCTGCTGGCAGCCGGAGGGTTGTACGCCGACCTGTACCGCACCCAGTTCGCCGAGCAGGCGCATAAGCAAGCCACTCCGGTGGCCTCGAACTGATGCCCGGGCCGGCATAGCCCCGGCACTCGCAGGCACTCAAGTGCTGCGCCTCTAGGGGCAGCGCCGTCCATTCGCTCGCTGGACCAAGCACTCACACCACAAGGCTGAGCAGCATCACTCCGGCGAGTCCGGTGACCGACAACACGGTTTCCATCAGCGACCAGGTCTTGAAAGTCTCTCCGACGCTCATGCCGAAGTACTCCTTCACGAGCCAGAACCCGGCGTCGTTCACATGGCTCAGGAACACCGAACCGGCACCGATCGAAAGCACCATCAGGGCGACGTGGGTTGCTGGAAGGCCGGCGGCCAGGGGTGCCATGATGCCGCCGGCCGTGATCGTGGCGACGGTTGCCGAACCGGTGGCCAGCCGAATGGCGACCGAGACCAGCCACGCCGACAGCAGCACGGGAAGGGCAGCCTGCACGAGTGCCTGAGCGAGCATGTCGGCGATCTTCGAGTCGACCAGGGTCTGCTTGAAGCCACCGCCCGCACCCACGATGAACAGGATTCCGGCGATCGGTCCGAACGAGTCACCGACCTGGGTGCCGACTTCGCTCAGGCTCTTGCCGAGCGAGTAGCCGAACACGAACATCGCAACGATCGTGGTGATCAGCAGCGCGATCAGCGGGGTGCCGATGAAGGCGACCGCCGCACCGAAGGGGGTGGCCTTCACTCCGGTCGTCTCGACCAGGGTTGCGGCCAGCATCAGCACCACCGGCAGCAGTACGACCATCAGCGAGACGCCGAAGGTGGGGCGCTTGACGCCCTCGGCGGGGCTGTGGCCGAGAAAGTCCTCGCGGGCGGGATGCGCCACCCACTTGGCCATCATCTTGCCCAGCAGCGGGCCGGAGATGATCACACAAGGAACGGCGACCAGCAGCCCGAGGCCCAGGGTCAGCCCGAGGTTCGCCTGCAGGGCCGAGATCGCGATCAGCGGGCCGGGGTGCGGAGGCACCAGGCCGTGCAGGGCCGAGAGGCCCGCCAGCGCGGGAATGCCGAGCAGCACCACCGGCAGGTTGGCGCGTCGGGCCGCGAACATCACGACAGGAATCAGAATGACGACACCGACTTCGAAGAAGAGCGGAATTCCCACGATGAATGCGATCAATGCCATTGCCCATGGCAGGCGTTGGACGGGTGTCTTGCTGAGGATCGTGTCGACGATCGCGTCGGCGCCGCCCGAAGAGACGAGCAGAGTGCCGATGATGGAGCCGAGGATGATCAGCAGACCGACCCCGGCCAGCGTCGACCCCAAGCCTGAGACGAAGCTCTTGAACGTGTCCGCGAAGGGCACCCCTGCGATCAGCGCCATCACGGCGGAACCGCCCATCAGTGACAGGAACGGGTGCACCTTGAGCGCCACGATCAGTACGACGATGGTGGCGATGCCGGCCAGGGCGGCGAGTATCAGCTGAGCGGGCATGGGGTGACTTCCTCGTCTGGTCGGGGGTCGACGGGTAAGAACTCAGTTGTTGCGCTGGAGCAGCCTCAGTGTGGACCTGTTCTCATGACAAGGCCATCGGTGTGCGCACATTCGATAAATCTTTGGCCAGCTAAGTCAGTTGGCCCCCGCCTTTCGGGTGTGGTGGGTCGCTCGACGCAATGGATTACGTTGAAACTCGAGGATTGCGGCACATCACGCGCGCGTCCCGCGCTTCGCCCGCGGCGCATTCCGTCCCGCGGCCGCCGCGCGAAACCGGGCAGGTTCGGCACCCCGAACGGCCCATGACTCGAGGAGAATCGCATGTCACCCACTACGGGAACAGGTATCGGCCTGATCGTGATCGGGGCGATTCTCGCCTTCGCTGTGCGGGACAGTCTCAAGGGAGTCGATCTCGCCATGATCGGCTACATCTGCTTGGGCGCCGGTGCGCTTGCAGTGATCCTCGGACTGATCACCAACGCGCAGGCCACGCGCCGCACCAATGTCGTCGAGCACCGCGACGACCGGCTCTGAGACCAGAGGCCGGCAGGTGAGTTCCCTTCTCTTGGGCGCGTTGCGCCTGTCGGCGAGTGGCTCGTTGCCTGCTGACGAGGCCTGGCAGCGGTACACCAGGCCCGCGCGGTGGACGGAGTGGGCACCCCACCTGCGTGAGATCGACTACTCAGAACCGGTGATCCGGCCGGGTACCAGCGGTCGGGTCACCGGTGTCGGGGGTGTCGTCGCGGAGTTTCAGATCGACGCTGTCGACGAGAAGGCTCGCACCTGGTCGTGGAGTGTGCGAAGCGGTCCGCTGGGCGTGTCCTTCGACCACGGAGTCAACGTTGCGCCGTCGGGTTTGGATCAGCTGAGCACCGCGTGGCTGGTGGCGCGCGGTCTCTGGCCAGTGGTGCTCGGCTATGCCCCGATCGCCCGCTACTCCCTGGGTCGGCTGGTCAACCCTCGCTGACCGGAGGCGCTGGAACCGTACCCAGCACGTGGCGGAGTGCCGAGGCGCAATCCCCGTGATGTTGGTTTATCCGCAGTCGAAGGGGACGTCCCGGGACTCCGCGCCCCTAGTCGCGATTACCGCCCATTCACCGCGCCGGAGGCATCGAGTCTGATTCCGGTGGCGTCCTGTAGAGCCCGAATCAGGTCGGTCTGAAAGCTCGTGTCAGGTGCGCGTGGATCCGGACGCTGCTCGCGCTCGTGGTGCCAGTAGCCGCCCGTCGCGGGTGTGACCGCCTCTGCGGTGGCGAGCCATACCTGCGTTCGGTGGCCGGCCGCGAGGTCGTCCGGCGCTGATGGTCCGCCCATTCGGGTGGGCACCCAGCCAGGATCGACGGCATGACTGGACGTTTCAGGCCAGCGTGCGGCGAACGCCAGGGCCAGGGCGGTCACCCACAGCTTGGTGTCGCTGTACGTGGCGTTTCCCGAGGTCAGCCGGTTCAGGTCGATGGACGCCCCGCGATGCATGGAGCTGGTCAGGTAGATCAGTCGAGCAGGCTTGTTCATCAGTGCTGTCAGGACGAAGGGGGCGAACACGTTCACCGGTAGGGCCGCTGGGGCATGCAGGGCGCCAGCGTTGTGAATCACCGCGTCGAGACGACCGAACCGGTTGGCCTGTGCGGCCACCGAGCGAGTTTGTTCGGGGTCGGACAGGTCTCCAGTGAGAACGCCGAGCCAGGGCTTGTCACGTGCCTCCTTCGGCACGCGAGACTCGTCACGGGCGTGCACGATCACCCGATGACCGAGAGCCACTAGTGCGTGCGCCGCGTTGAGACCCAGTCCCGCCGAGGAACCCGTGACCAGGATGTTCGCCATGAAGAGAGGGTAGGGCTCCGTCCGCATTCGTCGGCTTAGCGCATCATGCGCGGGAGGTACGTGCGGCAACGGCTCACGGTTCCTCCACCTGCGTAAGCGAACGAACGCCAATCACCCCCTGCTGGACGATCGCCACTGGACAGACCGTCAGCCGCCGCCCACCTGACCCTGACGACAAGCGCCGCGTGCTATCGCTCTAGCAGTACGTCCAAGACTCGTGGTGCGTGGAAGCGCCGGGAGTACACCCGTTCGCCATAGGGGGCGAGAATGCCGTGGGTGACAAGGGAGTCGATCAGCTTCTTTGCACCGGCGTTTCCGATGCCCAGTGCTCGGGCTGCCTGCGCGACGGTGAAGGTGGGTTGGCCGATGGCGAGGTCGACGAGAAGCCGCGCGTTGCCTGTGCGGATCGGCGTTGCTTGAAGCTGGTGCTTCAACTCTGCCTGAACGCTCGCCAGGGCCAGCATCCTCCTCCGTGCCGCCTGGGAGGAATCGGCCAAGACCTGCGCAAAGAACTCGATCCAGGTGGACCAGTCGCCGTCCATCGACACTCCCAGCAGGGCGTCGTAGTACTCCGTTCGGCGGGCCTCGAACCAGGTCGAGACAGACAGGGTTGGCTCGGTGAGAACGTTCGATTCGTAGAGCTGCAGAACGATCAACAGTCGCCCGAGCCGCCCGTTGCCGTCATGGAAGGGATGGAGCGCCTCGAACTCGTAGTGGCCCATGGCCGCAGCGACGACAGGATCAATCCGCCCCCCGTGGTCAACCTGCATCCAGGCGATCAGATCCCGAAGGCGGGCCTCGAGATCTGCACCTGGAGGTGGCGGCACGTACCGGGCCGCCTTGATCGGACTCTCGCTCGCAGGAACTCCGTCCCGACGACCGATCACTACTTGGACCTGACGCACCTGCCCGGAGTGCTCGCGCTCAGACGGCGTTCCCTTCACCAGCACTTCTTGGAGGTTCGCCAGCGAGGACACGCCCCAGCCACGGCCCTGCTCCGCCCACCCGAAGGCGGACTCGGCGACGGCAACATAGTTGAGCACCTCGCGCAGCGAAGGGTCCTGCACGTCGTCGGAGTCGGCGGTCAGAACTCTTGCCAGCGGCTCGTACGTGCCCTCCAGCGCGGCAGTGGATTGAGCTTCCAGGCGCAGCGCCGAACTCCTGAAGAGCCTCGGGTTGGGTAGGCGCTGCGCGGTCGAGTCCAATGCCGCCAGGGCTGCCCGGGCATCCGCCACTTGTCGATACGCTCGCCCGCTCAACTCAGGGCTCTCGTCTTCGAGCGGGTCAGGGAGGAACGCCCAGTGATCCCACTGGGTACCGCTCGGAAGCGACCCGCTGATCGGGACGAGTGTGCCGTATGGCGTGTTCTGGAACAGTTGGACGTCCACAATGCAACACTAGCGCTCGTTGTGGAAACTTTCATCGATGTGATTGATCCACATACGCGCGATGGAGCACCGGGGCGAGCGGGCGACCATCGCCATCTCCACCATCAGTCGACGCTTGGCCTTTGCGAGGATCCGAGCTCTGTTCGCGATGGCCGGCACAGCAGGCTGAAGCACGAAGGACGTCCTAGTCACGTCGGGCAGTCAACCCGGCAGGGCCGCGCGCACAAGCGAACCCCGGTCTGATTGGGCGGAATCAACTGGCGGAGGATACGAGATTCGAACTCGACGGCCCACTGCTTGCGAGCACCTAGCCAGCGGCATAAACTTGCTTCTGACTAGGTCTTTTGTTCGCTGTTTGCGGGTGAGCGCCTAGCTGTTCATAGGTATGCGGACGGAATCTCGGGGCACTTTCGGGGCACGGAATGGAGGCCCTGAGCGCGATCCAGGATACGAGATGCGCGAGAGGCGGTAGCACGAGGTGGTGGCGAGCAGACGAAACTGGGGCAAGGTCCGCCAGATCCGGTCCGGCCGCTATCAGGCGTCCTACGTTCACGGAGGCGTCTGGGGCGTAGCTGAGGGCACGCGCTTCACAGCGCTGTCGACATTCGACACCAGCGGCGACGCCTGGGCCTGGCTAGGACGAGAACGCGACCTGATCGACAGGGGCACCTGGACTCCCCCGTTCGAGCGATACCAGCGGCTCGAGAAGGAACGCCTCGAAGCAGAACGAGCCAGGCGAGCAGCCGAAGCGCTGCCCACCATCGAGGTCTACGGCAGGCAGTACGTCGAACGTGACGACCTCTCCGCCGGCACCCGAGACCGGTACCGAGGCCTACTGAAGCACTACATCCTCGGTGAGCCAGCGACTTCGAACCACCGCGGAATGACCAAGGGCGAGCCTGTCGTCCAGCACGGCATCGGCGACATCCGGGTCACCGAACTGACCCGAGCCCACGTCCGCGCCTGGTGGCAGAACATGCCCGTGAAGGCCCGCGAGTCATCCTGCCGGCAGGCCTACGACCTCCTGCGGGCGATAATGAACGCCGCCGTCGAGGACGAACTTGTCGACAACAACCCGGTCAAGGTCAAAGCGGCAGCTCAAGCCCAGGTGTCGCGCGAGCGCGAGTTGGCGCCGCTGCCAATTCCGATGCTGTTCCGGATCGCTGACGCGATGCCTGAGCGGCTGCGTCTCGGCGTGCTGCTGGGCGGCGTACTCGGCCTGCGCTCCGGCGAGGTCCGAGCCCTGCAGCGACGCGACTTCAGCCTGGGCGGGAACATGCCGACCGTCGCCGTGTCCCGCGCAGTGAAGGAGGCCGAAGGGAGGGTTGAGATCGGAGCGTTGAAGACAGCGCGCAAGGGCGTCGCCACGCGAACCCTTCCCATTCCAGCTGCGCTGCTGGATGCGGTGAAGACCCACCTGCGAGACCACACCCAGATCGGACGCTCCGGCCTACTGTTCTGGCGCGCTGCCGACGGCGGACCAATCCGCTCGGCCGCCTGGCTGAAGATCTTCAAGAAGGCCTGCCTACAAGTCGCTACCGACCTCGAGGCCGAGGCGCTCGAGCTCGCCGCCGCGACTGGCGAACCCGAGAGCGACGAATCCCTGCGCGTCCGCGAGCTTCTCGCGGATCAAGGCGGCTACATCTTCCACGGCACTCGCGTCACCGGCCTCACCTGGAGCTACCGGCTCTCCGGCGGCAACCTCAAGGCCGTCCAAGCCATCGGAGGACACACCTCCTCCAAGACCGCCCTTCGCTACCAGCGCGCAGACGTTGACTACCTCGCCGCCATCGCCGAGAACGTGTCCTCCATGATTGAGGCCGGCAGGAAGCCCTGACTCCGGCATGCGCAAGTCAGCCCGTCTGGAGAAGCGAGGCGCCACAAGCGGGTGGCTGGCGCGGGTTGAAGGTGCCCGGCACAGTCATCGCTCTAGATGCCCCCGGGTGCGGCGATTTCGGGCGAGACCTCGATGAGAACCTTCGGGTCGTTTCCCCAGGAGTAGTCGACCTTGAGTTCCTTGAAGTGAGCTGAGCCGAACTTGATCTTCCAACCCTCCGACTCCCACTGCAGTTCTTCGAGCTGGTCCGTGCCCTTAGTCTCCCGAACGAGACAGAGATACTTCCCGTCGGGATACTCACGCACGAATGCCCAGTCCGGGTTGTAGCCGTGCAAAGGTGTGTCGATCTTGAACCAGTGCGGAAACTTGATGAATAGAGGCACGTCCTCTCGCTCTTCCAAGAACAGTGCGAACTTTTTCTCGATGCCCGAGTCGCACACGATTTGGTCAGTAATGCTCTTCGTGACGTCGACCACCATCGAAGCCGGCGCGATTGTCTCGCTTTGGTGCCATTCCTTGAACAGCTCGGCTCTCCAGGCGTCTCCCGTCTGCTTGTAGACGATCCCCTCGGCCTCCCGGGCGTAAAGCGCATCCTTCATGGCACGCTCAACCTGGTCCATGAATACCGACGGGTTGAGCTTCACTTGGCCGAGGTCGTCGATGTCGGAGAGGATCCGAACGATGGTCGCCCGGGTGAGCGGCACGCGCCGGGTGAGTTCTCCGACCACGTCAGGGAGCTTTCGGACCCCGCTTACAGCGACAGCGCCACGGTCCTCGGCGTTGCTCGATGTAATGCCTTCGTAGTTGATGTTGGCCAAGTGCCTCGCGAGGCGGAACTTGATGGGCTCGATCGCAGGCATCGCGTTGATGCGGCGAACCGCATCGGCGACGACGTCGTCGGTCGAGAACGCCAACTCGTACGTCGTCTTTCGCGAGATCTTCTCCCACAGTTCAATGAACTGCGGGTCGAGCAGCACCTTCTCCTTGAGTTGCAGGCTGATCTTGTCCTTCTTGAGGTTGACGATCCGGCCGGTGAACTTGATGCCGGTATCGTCCTCTATCTCCTTCTGGAGGTCGTCGGCGAACTTGGAGAAGTCCTCGTGGGCGATCACGGTCACGACGTTGATGTCGTCATTGCGGCAACGCTCACCATCGACCATGACTGGCAGACGCAACCCTCGTCCGACCTGCTGGCGCTTTCGCATCTCTGAGCGGCCGTGCTGGAGGTTGCAGATGGTGAAGACGTTGGGATTGTCCCAGCCCTCGGCTAGGGCCGCGTAGCTGAAGATGAAACGCAGAGGGTCGTCGAAGCTGAGGAGTCTCTCCTTGTTCTTCATGATCCGCTCCAGCGCGGACGCCACCTTCGCCCCTTCGAGTCCGCGATTCGACACGTCCTCGGGAACACCCCTGTTGGAGACGGCGAAGTAGCCGTCGTGCACCACGTCGAGGTCGGGCATTTCGAGCGAGCGGAACCGAGCGTCGGATCGCACGATCTCGTACTCCTGCTCGAACCACTGGCGGAGCTTGCCGTCAGCGGGATGGTAGTTCGCCACCGAGTCGATGAAGAACAACGTGAGCGGCTTCATCGCCGCCGCGAGAAGGCCGCGTCGCAACTGAAGCTTGAGCTGGAGCTCCTTCTCGAAGTGGCTCTCGACGGCTTGGCGGAGCATCAGCCGTTGGTGCTGCTCCTCCTCTGAGGTAGTCCCGACCCCTTCGTGGAGGTGCGTTCTGTTGCCGAACTCGACATAACCGCGCTCGCCGTTCTGACCGGGGTGGATGTCCTCGACTGTCCAGCCTTGGTAGACGCCGCGTTGGCCGCTCTCGTCGAACAGGTCCATGTCCTTGCGCAGAGTGATCCGGGTCAGCCTCGTCTTGCCCGCGCTGGTTCTAAAGATCTTCGCGGTGGCTGTGACACCGCTGGGTGTAGCGGTGATCCTTGAGACCTCGACGTACGCACCGTTGAGATCTTCGTCCTTCGTGACTGACAGTACGCCGATGCGCTTCACCAGCCTCAGGTCGTACGCGTCCACAGGGGTGAGCCTGTAGACGAGGTGCTTCGGGTCCGTGTGGGTGGCTGAGTACCTCAGCTTGGCGAGCGGAGCCAGTGACGCGATCGCCCTCTTGCTCGCCGGCGACTCCATGTTCTGCGGCTCGTCCATGATGACGACAGGGTGTGAGGCGCCGATCAGCTCCTGCGGCGCATAGCCACCGTTGAACTCAGGGTCCTTGCGCCGAAAGATGTTGTCCTCGCTCTTGAAGGCTTCCAGGTTGATAACCATGATCTTGAGCCTGGAGTCCCGGACGAAATCGCTTGCCATCTGCCGCCTCGACGAGTCCCACACCATGAACTCGTACTGCGAGTCCGGGTAGAGCTCCTTGAAGTGCGGCTTCAGCAGCGCAAGGCTCGACTTCACGCCCTCGCGGATCGCCACACCTGGCACGACGATCACGAACTTCGAGAAGCCGTACCGCTTGTGCATCTCCAAGCACGTTCGAATGTAGACGTAAGTCTTGCCGGTACCGGTCTCCATCTCGACGCTGAGGTCAGGCACGACTTCGCCCTCGACCCAATTCTGGCGCAAGCTCTCGGGAATGGCAGGAGTCTCGCCACCATCCCCCGTGAGCACGGGCTTGTCCTGCACTGCTCTTAGATTCCGACGCAGCTGCTCCGAGGACAGCACCAGCTGGTTCCCAATGACCACCCTGTCGAGGGCATCGAGCGTCCCGTCGTCGAGAACCAGGTCGGCCACCTCCGAGCGGCCCTGCTCCTCATTTCCGTTGAAGACTTCGAGAACGGCATCTATCGCGTCCAGCTGATACTGCTGGCCGCCGTCGAACTTGATCTCGACCGGCATCAGACCGTCTTCACCGTGATGCCGTGCGACCTCGCGTTCGCGACGAGGTTGGCTTTCAGGGCATCCTGCCCAGCAAGTTCATCCTCAAGGAAGACGACGACGCGCGGCTTGGGATCCAGATCGAACACCTTCTCGGCAGTGGCAACGTCGAGACCCTTGCCGACGACAACCGCAACTCCGCCGGACACCTGCACGGTGACTGTCCCAAACTCGTGCTCCAACCACTCTGCGTCGAGTCGCACGCCTTCCTTCAGCAGCACCTCGGCGGCGACAGCACGGATGTCATCGAGACCTGCGGCCAGCGTGGAACTCGCAAGGTCCAGTTCGCCTTCGACCGTCTCAGTTGTCCGGAACCTGCTCTGGGCCAACGAAACGACCCTCAGCCCCCGGGATGCCGCGCCTTCAACGCTCTCAGAGAGAGCCACCAACCTCTTGTAGGTGATGTCGGTGATGTACTCCAACCCGGCAGCTCGGGCATCCGAATCAACCGGAAGTGGTTCTGGCAGCGTCACCATCAACGACCTTCTCGAACCTCCATCCCGCGCGTTCTGCATCGCAACAGCGTGCGCCGTTGAACCCGAGCCAGCGAAGAAGTCAAGGACAATGGAGTCCTTGTCGGTTGCGAGATCAACTAGAATTTGCAACAGACCTACTGGCTTCGGATAGTCAAACCAAGCCGGGCTGATTCCGATGGATTCCAAGTCCGCCGAACCATTGTTTGTGCTCACATCCATGAACAGGTCCTTGACCGAGGTCGAGTCGACATCCCTCACCTTGGTGTAGATGCGCCAAGTGGATCCGCTCTTGCGGAAGTCGAGGTCGTAGCTTTCGGCCTGCACTTTCTGCTTGCTCCACCGGTAGGCGTGATACTTGTTCACGCCGTTGTTGTTCTTCTTCGGTGCGATTTTATCCATGCCCTCGTGAAGGTGCCGCGATGACACAGGTTCTGTGCGAATCTCCCCGGAATCCGGATTGTAGTAAATGTCGTATACCAAGTTCGGACGAGTGACTTCGTTGAAAGCCGAGTTGGTGTTGTAAAGCTCGTTCTTCGTAACATACGGGCCGTGCTCATCGCGCTTCAGTTCATAGTTGAACCCCTTGTAGACGGTAGGCATCACCTTCTTAAGGAACGAGGCGGACGCTCTGAAGTCCTCAACGTTGAGCTTGTTCCGCGCGTATACATGAATATACTCCTTGGTCCCCGCTGGGCCGGCGCCAGAGATCTGCCGACCTTTGATGTTGCTCACCCAAACGAAAGTGGCAACGAAGTTCTCTGGTCCAAAAACCTCATCCAGCATCAAACGAAGAGTGCTGACCTCGTTGTCGTCGATCGAG
>Ga0209277_10000169_pt1 | contig 35143 bp, 36 predicted proteins | sample JI81AbrownDNA_FD_187503 | JGI IMG/M metagenome (GOLD analysis project Ga0209277, IMG submission 187503) | Wastewater effluent complex algal communities from Wisconsin, to seasonally profile nutrient transformation and Carbon sequestration -... | ecosystem: Engineered > WWTP > Effluent > Algae... | reverse complement strand
GCCTTCGTGCAGACGCTGGTCCAGCGGGCGGAAGCCATCCGCAACGGCGACGTCAAGCCGAACGAAGACAACATGCTGGCGATCACCACCGACGGCCGCAAGGCCGCGCTGGATTTCCGGCTGGTGGCGCCGCTGGCGCGTTTCGACGAAAACGGCAAGGTGGCCGCCTGCGTACGGGAGGTCCATGCCATCTGGCAACGCACGGCGGAGTTTCGCGGCGCCCAGTTGGTGTTCTGCGACTTGTCGTCCCCCAAGGGCGGCAAGAGCTTCAGCGTCTATGACGACCTGCGGGACCGGCTGATCGGTGCGGGCATCCCCGAGAAGGAGATCGCCTTCGTCCATGATGCCGAGACCGATACCCAGAAGGCCGCGCTGTTCAAGGCGGTACGGGAAGGCCGGGTGCGGGTGCTGCTGGGATCCACCGCCAAGATGGGGGTGGGCACCAATGTGCAGACGCGGCTCACGGCCCTGCATCACCTCGATGCGCCCTGGCGTCCCTGCGACGTCGAGCAGCGCGAGGGGCGCATCCTGCGCCAGGGCAATGAGTGTGAGGAAGTGGAAGTCTTCCGGTATGTCACGGAAGGCAGTTTTGATAGTTACATGTGGCAAACGCTGGAGACCAAGGCGCGTTTCATCGCCCAGGTGATGAAGGGCGACCAGGGCATTCGGTCGCTGGAGGATGTCGAACTGGCGGCGCTGTCCTATGCCGAGGTGAAAGCCTTGGCGTCAGGCAACCCGCTGGTGATCGAGAAAGCCGGCGTGGACGCGGAGGTGGCCAAGCTCTCAACGCTGTTCTCGGTGTGGCGCAACCAGCGCTATGCCAACGAAAGCGAAGTGGGCCGGCTGCCGATGATGATCGAGGCGCTGGAGAAGAAGGTTGCACTGTACGCACGGGATGCGGCCCGGATCGAGCCGCAGACTATGCAGGGTATCGCCATGGAACTGGCGGGGCGCAGGATCGTCGGCCCTGATGCGGTGGGCGAGGCGCTACGCGGGTTTGTGAGGACGGCCAAGGAAGAGGTGCGCACGGCCAGCCGGATGATCGAACGGATCGTCGGCCGGTTTGGCGGCTTCGACCTCGGCATCCTCGCGGCCCGCGGTGACGAGACGCCGAACCTGTATTTGGCGGGGCACTGCCTGTACAACGCCGAGCCCTATCAAACAGGACCGGCCCTGGTGGCTGCCTTGCTGGGTGCGCTGGAATCGGTGGGCAAGCATCACGCCGATGCCGAGATCCAGTTGGAAACCCGCCGCAAGCGGCTGGAAGACCTCCGGCTGGAACTGGCCCGGTCCTTCGAGCATGAAGGCCGGCTGACCGACCTGCTGGTCCGACAACGCGACTTGCTCAAGCAACTCGACCTGGACAAGGACGAAGCTGGTAGCGCGAAGGTCGACGCCGACGAGGTACGACAGGCCGCTTGAGTTGATTTCACCCCCATGGCCGAAAGGCTGTGGGGGTTTTTGACGTAGCGGTAGTCGTCGCCACGTTCCACCCCCATTCAAAGGCCAGACTCTGCTCTGGCCTTTTTCTTTTCTGCCGATGGGCCAGCCCTGCCTCCGTTGCGACGATGGATGCGGCCTCGTGGCAGCGCTGGCAAGCGCTGCAGTCGCTAGGGCGGTGTAGGTGCGTAGTCCACCCCAAACCACCCAGCCAAAACGACTGCACCCCGCCACCCGTAACCACGCAAAACCTGCCAGCATTTCCGATAACGTTCCGCCAATGCTGGGTCGATATTTTTGGGATTGGTGCCCGACCCCACAGGAAACAGGAAAACCCGTTGCGGCCCTTCGATTGCTTCTTAGGCGAAGGTCAGCTTCATGAGAGCTGCGATTGACGCGGGAAATGCCACTGCCGGCTCATCGGCCTGACCGGCCATCCAGGACTTGCTGCTTGGACGGCTGCACCTTGGCGCATTGCCGCCGTTCGAGGGGGGCGCCGAAAAAACCTGGGCCGACGAGTCCGGGTGACCGCTTACCAAAAAACGCTACTCACACTTTCGACCCATTGCGGACAATGAACTTCGGCTAATGGGAATTTCCACTACCTGTCGCATTGCAGACATTCGACGACCAATAAGCTAGTCCCCTGTCGGCGACACTCGGAAAGAACGAACGCGAGGCAAACTGCGGAGAGATTCAACGAGCTTGGCGGTGTCATTCGTCGAGGTGCATTTGATGACCATCTTGTATTCGAACAGCGAACCGTCTTCCGTGACTCGGTAGCTCATATTTGCGATGCTGAAGCCATGTTCAGCCAGAAAGCTACGGACTTCGCTCTCCGACATCACGTCATCTCGACCGAAGCGGATGTAGTGATGGGCATAGGAATGCGATGGTAATTTGGCCTCAATCCAGCGAAAGGCAGAAAGAACGCCCAGGGTCAGTGCGGTGGCTATTACTGCTGGTTCATAGAACCCTACGCCAATCAGGATGCCGATTGCGGCAGTGATCCAGATAGAGGCCGCCGTAGTCAGACCGCGAACGCTCAGCCCTTCTTTAAAGATAACGCCAGCACCGAGAAAACCGATGCCAGTCATGATGCCCTGCGCCATGCGGGTCGGGTCCGTGCGTACCGTGTCCATGGGCACACCCGGCAACCATTTCCACTGATAGAGCGTAACCAGCATGAGCAGGCTGGAAGCAAGACAAACCAAGGTGTGGGTCCGAAAACCTGCTGGGCGGGCGTGAAAACTACGCTCAATCCCAATGATGCCGCCGGCCAAGACCGCGCCGACAAGATGCACGGCAATAACTTCCAACTCTGCTGTCATTGCAAGTCTCCCCCGCAGCTATGACGACATTTTTCCACGCGATATTTCAACATGAATTACTCCACCTTTTGTAGGCGTCTTTGAAGACAAACTTTGGCTGAACTACCGTCGTAGCATTATTCGGACTGAAGGTCGGCTTTGGTGAGGGATTGCTGCCGCTAGGTCATCCGCGAGCGCCTGCTGAAGCTGGGCGATCAGCGCATTAGCAAGGAAGGCGTGGTCACCATCAAGGTGCAGGAATTCCGCAGCCTGGAGAAAAACCGGGCCGAAGCGATTCGGCGCTTGCAGGAGTTAATCGACAGCGTCGCCGTATTAGCGAAGAAGCGACGGCCAACCAGGCCGATACGCGGCTCGGTGACGCGGCGGCTGGACAGCAAGGCCAAGCGCGGTGCGATCAAGGCCGGGCGGGGGCGGGTCGTGTAAGTCCCGGCAGCGTCAGCACCACCCGCAAGCCGCCTAAGGGCGAATCCTGAAGCACGACCCCGCCGCCGTACATCTGTGTCAAATCGGCGACGATGGCCAGCCCGAGACCGGAGCCCGACACTTTTTCATCGGCGCGCACGCCGCGCTGGATCACGGATTCGCGCTGTTCGGCGGCCAGTCCTTGGCCGTCGTCGTCGAAGGTGATCAGGAGTTGATCGCCATTGCTGGCCGCATTGATTTCAACGCGATGGCTGGCCCACTTGCAGGCGTTATCGAGCAGGTTGCCGAGCATCTCCTGCAGGTCGTGCGCATCGCCACGAAAGGCCAGGGTTTCCGGCATCGGCTGCACCCTCAGCTCGAGCGCCCGTTCGGCATGGATGCGCTGCATGGCCCGCACCAGTCCGTCGATGATCGGCAGCAGGGGCGTGCGCGTGCCGGGCATGCGGGTCGTGGCGGCTGCCTGGGCACGGGTCAGGTGGTAGTCGACCTGCTTGCGCGCGGTGTCGACCTGATCGACCACCAACCGGGCCAGTTCGTTTTGCTGCGGGTTGGCTGAGGTGGCGGCATTGGCCAGCACGGAGAGCGGCGTCTTCAGTGCATGCGCCAGGTTGCCGGCCTGCGTGCGCGCACGTTCGACGACCTCGGCGTTCTGCGCTAGCACGGTGTTGAACTCATCGACCAGCGGCATGATCTCGGCCGGGAAATCGCCATCAAGCTGCGGTGTTTCGCCGCTGCGCACCTTGCCGAGCGCGGCATGCAGCTTGCGCAAGGGTGCCAGCCCGACGAAAACCTGCACCAGTGCCGCAAGCACCAGGCCGATGCCAAGCACGACCAGCGCCAGCCACAGCGCGCCGCTGAAGCTGGCCACCGGTTCCGTCATCAGGCTTTCGTCGGCCGCCGCGATCAGTCGGTAGCTGCGCGGTTTGCCGTCCGGCGTGTCGTCGATGCGCACGCTGCGTTCGACCATGCCGAGCGCCTTGCCTTCCGGCCCGACGATGCGGTGCTGGTGAATTTCGCCGTTGGCCGGCGTATCCGGCGGTACCGCGAGCACGTGATCCCACAGCGAGCGCGAGCGCAGCAGCCCGCTGGCTGCCGATGCGTCAGCCTTGATCTCGTCGATCTGCCAGTAGCAGCCGGAATAGGGCCGGCTCAGGCGCGGGTCGCTGAGCGGCAGGGCCAGGGTTGGCAGGCCCTTGTCGTCGAGCGTCAGCTGCGCCGTGAGCTGGTCTAGATGCGTTTTCAGTTCGGCGTGGAACTGGGCTTCGACGTGCCGCTGGAAGAGATTGCCCAGGCCCCAGCCGGCGGCAATGATCGATGCGGCAATCCAGAACAGGGTGCCGGCGAGCAGGCGCAGGCGTAGAGATTTTTGTAATCCGTGCGACGCAAGGTGTTTCATTGCGGTGCGGTCAGCCGGTAGCCGAGGCCGCGCACCGTCTCGATCAGCCCCGGCGGCAGCTTCTTGCGCAACCGGGCGATGAAGACCTCGACGGTGTTCGAGTCGCGGTCGAAATCCTGCGCGTAGATATGCTCGACCAGATCGCTGCGCGAGACGACTTGGTCGCGGTGGTGCATCAGGTAGGCGAGCACGCGGTATTCGTGGCTGGTCAGCGTCAGTGCTTGGCCGTCGACCGTGGCGCGCTGGTTGCGGGTGTCCAGCGTCAGTGGCCCGCAACACAGCTCGGCGCTGGCATGGCCGCCGGCACGGCGGATCAGAGCGCGCAGGCGGGCCAGCAGTTCTTCCATGTGGAAGGGCTTGGTCAGGTAGTCGTCGGCGCCGGCGTCGATGCCGGCCACCTTCTCGTGCCAGCCGTCGCGGGCGGTGAGGATCAGCACCGGCATCGTGCGGCCAGCGGTGCGCCATTTGCGCAGCACGGTGATGCCATCCATCTGCGGCAGGCCGAGGTCGAGCACCACTGCGTCGTAGGGTTCGGTGTCGCCCTGGAAATGTCCATCCACACCGTTGCCGGCGGTATCCACAGCGTAGCCGGCGGCACCTAGACCTTCGGCCAGTTGCGCCTGCAGCGTCGGTTCGTCTTCAACGATCAGGATGCGCATCAGCTACCCCCACCATCACGGCCATTGCGGCGATGCTCACGTTGTTCATGTTCCGCCCCGCTGCGCTCCTTCTTGCCGATGACGGCGCCAGTGCGCGCATCGACCTTGAGCCTGACCAGCGCACCGCCATTGCGCAGCAGCTTGATCTTGTATACCCAGCGCTCAGGACCGCTCTTGTGTTCGTTTTCGTGTTCGCGTTCCAGTTCGACATCGACCACCTGGCCCGGATATTCGCGTTCCACCCGTTCCAGGATGGTACGCAGCGGCAGCACCTCGCCGGCTTCCAGCGCCTGCCGGGCGCGGTCATGGTCGCGCTCGTTGTCCGCCATGCCGATACCGCTGCCGAAGGCCAGCAGCAGTAAGCACAAGGCTCCGCCGGCCACGCGGCAGCGGCGGCTGGAAGTTCGATTCGCGGTGGGGCTCGGTTTCAGCATGCCCAATTTATAGCCCTGACTTCATGAACGCAGGATGAACAGGGGATTCACCTTCCGTTCAGTTCCCATTCCGCATAGTACGCCTGACACCGACCCCAACGAGGAGTACGCCATGCACCGAAAACTGACCGTCATCTCCCTTGTCACCCTGCTGGCGTTGAGCTTTTCCGGTGCCGGTATCGCCGGCCCGCGTGAGGAGCAGCTGGACAAATATGCCAGCGCCACCAAGGCAACCAACCCCGCATTTTCCGGATTTTCCGCTGCCCGCGGCAAGACGCTGCACACCCAGACCTTTGCCGGCGGCAAGGCTGATACGCCGGCCTGTACCTCGTGCCACGGCAACGATACGCGCGGCGCCGGCCGCAATCCGGCTGGCAAGGCCATCGAGCCGATGGCGCTGTCGGCTTCGCCAGCGCGCTACACCGACCCGGCGAAAGTCGAAAAGTGGTTCAAGCGCAACTGCAACGAAGTGCTGGGGCGCGAATGCACGCCGCTGGAAAAGGGTGATTGGCTGAGTTTCATGGCCAGCCAGTAAGCCGCCAATATTCAAGGAGCCGAACATGAAAACCCCTACCCGCCCGCTGGCCATCGGCCTGCTTGTCGTTGCCTTTTTTGCCCTGGTCCTTGGCCGCGCCCAGGCCGGCGGCAGCCATTATTTCCCGCCCGTCGCCGACCCGGTAGTCAAGGAGGAATGTGGCAGCTGCCACCTCGCCTTTGCCCCGTCCATGCTGCCGGCTAGTTCGTGGCAACGCATGATGGACAAGCTGAAGAACCACTTCGGCGACGACGCCTCGCTCGACCCCGCCGTTGCCGCCAAGATCACCGAGTACCTGGTCAACAACGCCGCCGATACCGGCGGCCGGCGCCACAGCGACAAGCTGCTGCGCGGCGTGTCGGCCAGCAATGCGCCGCTGCGCATCACCGAATTGCCGAAATGGGTGAAGGAACACCGCAAGGTGCCAGACTGGGAATGGAAGCACAAGGATGTGCGCACCAAGGCCAACTGCGCTGCCTGCCACAGTGATGCCGAGCGCGGCTACTACGAAGACTGAAGGTTGTATTGCTTTCTGAACGACAGATGAACAGGTGCTTCAGGCCGTATTCAGAGAGCGACCTGCATCATCAACACATCGTCCGCAGCCTGGCTGCGACAAACGGAGGATTCGATCATGCGCAAGCAAACAGTTTCGAAAGTTGTGTTTTCACTGGTGCTGAGTGCCGGCCTGCTGGCCGGCGGTTTTGCGCTGGCGCCGTCCCTCGCCGGGGAAAGTGGCTCAGCCCCGGCGGCTGAACGGCAGTGGTTGTCGATCGGGCAGGTGCACCAGAAACTGGAGGCCGCCGGATTCCGCAACGTTGAAAAGATCGAGCGCGAACACGGCCTGTATGAAGCGCGGGCCACCGATCGCAACGGTGCGCGGGTCAAGCTGCACATCAATCCGCAGACCGGCGAGGTGACTGAACGCAACGAGCGGAACGAACACCGCAAGCGCGACCGGGAAGGCGCCTCCGGCGAAGGCCGTTATCGCGAAGGCAGTGCATCTGCCGCAAATTCGGCCGACTGCAACAAACGCCGCTGCCGCGACGACATGCCGCAGACCTCCGCTGCCGCACAGACGGCCACGAAGTAAGTCGCCTTCAGCTTTTGTGAACGTGCTGCCATGAAAACCCTGCTTACCGGTCTCTTCGCCCTGGTCGCCGCCGTCTGGGGCTGGGATGTATTCAACACCAACTTCCCCGCCAGCGCGCATCCGCTATGGATCGCCCGTCAGGAAGCCCTCTACCTGAGCGGCCTGTTGTCGATCGCGCTGATGTCGCTGGTGATGCTGCTGGCCACGCGCCCGGCGTGGCTGGAAGCACCGCTGGGCGGCATGGACCGCGTCTACCGCACGCACAAGTGGGCCGGCATCCTCGCCATCTCCTTCGCCGCGCTGCACTGGCTGATCGAGATGGGCGGCGACATCCTCAAATCGACCATCGGCCGCGAAGGCCGCCTGCCCAAGGAGAAATACACCGGCCTGCTGGAGATCCTGCGCGATCTGGCCAAGGACATGGGCGAGTGGGCCATCTACGCCGTGCTGGCCATGCTGGTGATCACGCTGTGGAAGAAATTCCCCTACCGCGCCTGGCGCTTCCTGCACCGTGCCATGCCGGTGCTCTACCTGATGCTCGCCTACCACGCCGTGCTGCTGGCGCCCAGAGACTACTGGGCGCAGCCGGCAGGCTGGCTGCTCGCCGTGATGCTGGCCGCCGGCGCCTATGGCGCCAGCCGTTCGCTGCTCGGCGGCATCGGTCGTGCCCGCGAGGCGAGCGGCGAGATCGTTGCCGTCGAACACCCGGCGCCCGACATCACCAGCGTACGCTGCCGCCTTGATCGCGGCTGGCACGGGCACCGCCCCGGCCAGTTCGCCTTCGTCACCTTCGACGATAAGGAAGGTGCGCACCCCTTCACCATCGCCAGTGCCGACCGTGGCGACCGGCTCGTCAGCTTCCAGATCAAGGCGCTCGGTGATTACACCAGCCGCCTCGCTGTGCGCCTGCAGCCGGGGCAGAAGGTACGTGTGGAAGGGCCTTATGGCCGCTTCGACCTCGCCCGCTGCAACCCGCAGGCCCGGCAGATCTGGGTCGCCGGCGGCATCGGTGTCACGCCTTTTCTCGCCTGGCTGGAGTCGCTGCAGACCGATCCGGACACGGCGCCTGTCGCCGAGCTGCACTATTGCACCCGCGACCAGGTTGCCGATGCCTTCGTGCCGCGACTCGAAAGCCTGTGCGCCAATCTGCCCCGCATTCAGTTGCATATCCACGGCGCACGGCAGGGCGCAGCCTTGCAGGCGGCAGCGCTAGGTGAAGCCAAGGGCGCAGAAATCTGGTTCTGCGGCCCCAGCGGACTGGCCGAAGCCCTGCGTAAAGGGTTGCACGCCATGGGCGGCCGGCCACGCTTCCATCAGGAAGCCTTCGAGATGCGCTAGCAATTTTTTGCCGGCTGGGTGCCGGCGTTGTTAAACCACAAGGAGATGGAAGAATGAAGCAAACCAGACTGCTGCTGTTGATGAGCGCCCTCTGCATGACTTTTGCCGGCACCTCGCTCGCCGCCACGACCCACACTGGGCATGAGCACAAAAACGAGCAGGGCACCGCGGCGAAGACCCTGCAACTCAACGCCGGCAAGAAATGGGAAACCGATGCCGCGCTGCGCCAGGCCATGAGCAACATCCGCCAGGCGATGGCTGGCGAATTGCACGAAATTCACGAGAACCGCCTGTCAGCCAGAGGCTACGGCAAGCTGGCGCAAAAGGTGGAAGCCGAGGTCGGCAACATCGTCGCCAACTGCAAGCTGGGCGCGCAGGCCGACGAGCAGTTGCACATCGTCATCGTCGAACTGCTCGGTGGCACCGAGCACATGGCCGGCAAGTTCAAGGGCGGCAAGCGGCAGAATGGAGCGGTGCAGGTGATTGGTGCGCTGGAGAAGTACGCTGCCTACTTTGATGATCCGGGCTTCAAGCCTATCGAGCACTAAAATACAGGTGACGGAATTTGCTGGCGGCCAAACAGAAAAGACAGTACCAATGTCTGCATTCTTGAGGACCGCTGGCAGCTGCCGACCGAGGTTGTGTAAAAACTCAAAACAGAGCCTGTTTCAGGGATGGTTTACCCCTCCCCGACCTCAAACACATGAATCGCCCCAGCTTCTGTAGTCAGTTTCGAGCGCCTGCTTGGCGATGTGAAGCAGACGTTCCAACGACTGCATATTGGAAGTGTTGAATTTCCGCTTGTGGCCGACAGCCCGCGGACAAGATCAATCCAGAAAGCGGCCGCACGGAATTCCAACATGCGGCCGCCTGTCGCAGGCTAGATTTCCGTCTGTTCCGAAATCTCCAGCGCGTCATCTACCTCGATGCCGAGGTATCTGACCGTACTTTCCAGCTTGGAATGTCCGAGCAACAGCTGAACGGCACGCAGGTTCTTCGTCCGCTTGTAGATCAGGGTTGCCTTGGTTCTCCGCATGGAATGCGTTCCGTAGGCTGATGAATCCAACCCGGCAGCGTCGGCCCAGTGATGCACGATCCGCGCATATTGGCGTGTCGAGACGTGGGGCGACCTTGCCACTCTGCTCGGGAACAGGAACTGATCTCCGCGCAAACGTGACTTCTCCAGCCAGGCCGACACTGCCGCCCTCGTCGGTTCCGTCAGCTCGAACTGCACTGGCCGCTGCGTTTTCCTCTGGATCACCATGGCGCGAGAAAGCACCTGGTTTCCGTGGGTGATATCTCGCACCCGCAAGCTGACGAGATCGCAGCCGCGCAACTTGCTGTCGATAGCCAGGTTGAACATGGCAAGGTCACGGACCGCATGCGCATTTTGAAGGTGGATGCGGATGGCCCAGATGTCCTTCGGTTTGAGCGGTGGCTTCTGGCCGACGAGTTTTCCCTTGTTCCAGGCTTCGCGCTTGTTGATGGTTTCCATGACAGACTCCTTGGTTGTTGATCGGAGTCTGATTCTTTGCCACACATGGCGACGGCAACTATCGGGTAGGTTCGTCTATGCGAACTGTCGGCCACAAGCTGGCATAGTGACACCTAGAAATAGCGTAATACAAACGACAGGTAGCGACATTCCCCGACCTGGACATCCAACAGGAGCGACGTCCCCCACGATGAACATTGAAACCATTGCCGGACAGTTGGCCCAGGTCGGGTATATCGTCCTCGACCAGCCTCTGCGACGGAGCCAGTCGGCGCAGCTGTATTCCCGCTGCCAGGATGATGAACGCCAACGGTTTCAGCCGGCTCGGATTGGCCGGGGCGCAGACCGGCAACAACTCGACGCGGTACGCGGCGACGTGATCTGCTGGCTGGACGGCGGCGACGGTATCGATCACGCGTACATGGTCTGGATGGAAAAGCTGCGCAGCGGACTGAACGAGGCGCTTTATCTCGGCCTGTTCGATTACGAGTGCCACTACGCCATCTACGGCGCGGGCGCGGGCTATGCACGCCATTCGGACGTATTGAGCGGACACCGAAATCGCGTCCTGTCGACGGTGTTCTATCTCAACGAAGACTGGCAACCAAGTGATGGGGGCGAACTGGTGCTATTCGCGCCCGAGGGCGATGCCATCATCGATACCGTGAACCCGACCTTCGGCAAGATGATCATCTTTCTCAGTGAATCATTCCCGCACGCCGTGCTCACGGCGGGCAAGCAGCGGCGTAGCATCGCGGGATGGTTCCGGGTTCGGGATATCGCCTGATTGCGCCGGATTGCAGCCACTGAAAATTCGCGGTTTAGACGAGCGTCGGCTTCCTGGCACAGGACCCTACTCACCCTATCGGCCACAACCGGCCGGTCAGCCTTTCGCAAGCATGGTCGTTCGAGCGACAGCACCACTCCGAAAGCTGCCAGATAACCTACTTCGGGAGGTCGGCCAACGCAGACCTTAAGGGTTCTACCAGAGGCGGGCAACAGTGTAGCTGTTATCTGCTGTTCGGCTAATGATGGCAGTGAACTCCTGCTTTCGATATCAACGAGTACGCCTCCCGGCCCGATTAGCCGTAGCTATGGCCAACATTGTCATGCAGGCGTCAAAACACCATCGCTATGCTTACCCTATCGCGATGTCACGCTTACGTAAAACCCAAACTCAATTTTCAATTCAAATTGGAGATTCTGTTTCTAGTAAATGCGAGTGCACTGCTGATCGTTTTTTCAACTGCAGGAGCAGCCGAATTACTCCAATAGTTAGCGTAAAGCGGTAGCGGCGTGAGCTTCAACTCACTTTGCAGGAGGGTAAGGTCATGAACTTTACACAGCGTATCAGCAGCGGCCTTCGGTAGGGTAGCGAGTCCAAAGCCACTCTCTACCAACTTCACAAGGGCAGAGATCGACGAAATGGTATGCACGCGCTTGTCTGCTACTCCCACATTGCGCAGACTCTCCAGCAAGGCGATGTGGGGTTGCGAACCGCGTTGAAACGTCAACAATTCGTGATTCAATACAGACGTTAGACTGAGTCTGTCCGTTCTAGACATGCTACCGGGGCCGACAAAGATCATTTCCATGGGAGTCAGACGCTCATTGATGATGCCCGGACCTTCGGCCGGCGCAGCAGAAAACACCAGGTCCAGCCCGCCACGCCGCATTTGCTCGTTGAGCACATGTGTCATTTCGACGTTCAATTCAAACGCGATGGTCGGATAGTCGGTCTTGAGTGACTCCATCAGAGGAATTAGCCAGGTGTGCAGTACGGTCTCGATACCGCCAACGCGTAGCGAGACCGGCAATTGCTCTGGGGCGCCCAATTCACGCTTGAGATCGAGTTGCAGCGCCAGGAAACGTTCAGCGTAGTCGAGAAAACGGCTGCCGGCGTTGGTCAGCCGAAATATGCGGTCACGCCGGTCGATCAGTGGCACACCTAACTCTTCTTCCAGCGAGGCAATACGGCTTGAGACCGCGGACTGGGTCAGGAAGAGTTTTTCCGCCGTACGCGAAATACTCTGCAGACGGGCGACCCAGACGAATGCTTCAACAAAGCGCAGGTTCACGATAATGCTTCCAAAAACCAAGCCCCCATTGGGCTGGACTAGAAGGATCAGAATGGATCCAGCTTAACGCGAAAAGTGAGTGAGCAAATGTATCAACTCCAAAAAAATCGATGACGGCACAAAGAAATTTATCGTTTGCGCAGTCACTGCCCTGCAATCGATACTCCGCAAAAATCAAAATCTACATGGAGACTTTCAATGAATACAGAGACATCCGCCGCCGCCAGGCAACTGATTGCACAAACAGGCCTGCAGGCGCGCCAGGCAATTCGTTCCGGCCTCTGGTTGGGTCACACCAGCGGAACGGCGCCACATTATGTCCAGGGTAATGTCGTCATCTTGCCAGAGGCGCTGGCCAACGATTTCCTTCGCTTCTGCCAGCGCAACCCCAAGCCTTGCCCGCTGCTCGCAGTTTCCGAGCCGGGCGATCCTAAGTTGCCACGCCTTGGTTCGGATCTGGACATCCGCACTGACGTGCCGTTGTATCGGGTTTGGCGTCATGGCGAACTGGTTGAGGAAATCACCGACATCAGTAGCCTGTGGCGTAACGACTTGGTGACCTTTGTCATTGGTTGTTCGTTCTCGTTCGAGCAGCCGCTGATGGATGCGGGCATTCCGCTACGTCATGTCCAGCAGGGCAAGAATGTAGCGATGTACCGGACCAATATTCAAACCGTACCGGCTGGCCCTTTCAGTGGTCCAGTGGTGGTATCGATGCGGCCTATGACGCCGGCCAACGCTATCCGCGCTGTACAGGTGACAGCACGCGTACCGGCGGTACACGGCGCGCCACTGCATCTTGGCGACCCGGCCCTGATCGGCATCGTCGATCTTGCCAAGCCGGATTTCGGCGACGCGGTGGACATACTGCCCGGCGACATGCCTGTCTATTGGGCTTGCGGCGTTACGCCACAGGCCGTAGTGATGCAGGCCAAGCCGGAATTTTGCATCACCCATGCGCCCGGCGCCATGCTGGTCACCGACCTGCTCGACAGCGAACTGGCTTTCTAAACAAAACCACAATCCCAGTCCGCCGATCGCAGCAATGACTGACGATTGCGGCCCAATCTGCACACCAAGGAGACAAATCGTGTGGCTTAAGGAAACGAATACCCAAGAAAGGAAGACGCTTTTTGCGGCGTTTGCCGGCTACGGCGTCGACGCTTTCGATTACATGATCTATACCTTCCTCATTCCAACGCTGATGGCGGCATGGGCAATGAGCAGGGTCGAAGCCGGCTACATTGCGACCGGCGCACTCGTCACCTCGGCTATTGGCGGCTGGGCCGCTGGCATCCTGGCCGACAAGTACGGGCGAGTCCGCGTATTGCAGTGGACGGTAATGTGGTTCACCTTCTTCACATTCCTGTCGGGATTTACCAACTCCTTCGAGCAACTCTTCTTTACCCGCGCCATGCAGGGCTTCGGCTTCGGTGGCGAATGGTCGGTCGGCGCCGTGCTGATTGCTGAGATGATTCAATCCAAGCATCGTGGCAAGGCCGTCGGCCTTGTGCAGAGCAGCTGGGCGGTCGGCTGGGGCGCCGCAGCTATCGCCTTCTGGGCCGTCTATGCCGTGCTTCCGGCCGAACAGGCGTGGCGGGTGCTGTTCTGGCTGGGCATCCTCCCGGCTTTCCTGATCTTCTACATCCGCCGCAACATCAGCGATCCGGAAGTCTTCCACGCCACCCTGGCCAAGAAGAAAGCTGAAGGCGGCGGCAATTTCTGGGAGATTTTTTCACCCAGGATGCTGAAAACCACTATCTTGGCTAGCCTTCTGTCCACCGGCATGATGGGCGCCTATTATGCCGTCACCACCTGGCTGCCTACCTTCCTGAAGGTCGAACGCAACCTCTCGGTGCTTGGCACTAGCGGTTATCTGCTGGTCTTGATTCTCGGTTCCTTTATCGGCTACCTGACCAGCGCTTACCTGTCGGATCGCCTCGGCCGGCGCCGTTGCTTCATGCTCTTCGCCACCTGTGCCGGCCTGCTGGTCTATAGCTACACGCATATCCCGATCACCGACCAGATGATGCTCTTTCTTGGCTTCCCGCTCGGTTTCTTCCTGTCAGGCATCTTTTCCGGCATGGGCGCCTATCTGACCGAGTTATATCCGAACGAGCTGCGCGGTTCGGGTCAGGGCTTTTGCTACAACTTTGGCCGTGCCACCGGAGCGATGTCCCCTGCGCTGGTCGGCTACCTCAGCACCTCGATGCCGCTTGGGGAAGTGATCGGCTTGCTCGCAGCCGGCGGATATCTGTTGGTGATTATTGCCTGCCTGCCGCTGCCCGAAACACAGGGCCGCGACCTGGCTGTACAGAACTGATCCAGAACTGCTAACCGCAGTACCGCGTTTCCCCTTCAATTTACCCAGCTTTCCCGCAGCACCGCAAGGTGCCGGAAGGACCGCTGTCATCTTCGAAAGCATCGCCATGGATAACACCAGCAAGATTCCGTCCTACCTCTCCCGCGACCAACTCGGCCCATGGGAAACCTATCTGGTTCAGATCGACCGGGTCGAACCCTACCTCGACAAGGCACTGCTGCCATGGGTCGAAACGCTTACGCGGCCGAAACGCTCGCTGATCGTCGATGTGCCGATCCGTCTCGACAACGGCGTCATTGCCCACTACGAGGGCTACCGCGTTCAGCACAACCTGTCGCGCGGACCCGGCAAGGGCGGCATCCGCTTCCATCCCGAAGTGACACTGACCGAGGTAATGGCACTCTCGGCTTGGATGACCATCAAGAACGCCGTGGTGAACGTACCCTACGGTGGCGCCAAGGGTGGCATTCGGGTCGATCCGAAGAAACTTTCGATCGCGGAACAGGAACGCCTGACCCGCCGCTACGCTAGCGAAATCAATATCATGATCGGGCCAGACAGGGATATCCCTGCACCCGACATCAACACCAACGAGCAGGTCATGGCCTGGTTCATGGATACCTATTCGGTCAATCAGGGGAAGACAACGACCGGGGTGGTAACCGGCAAACCGGTGTCGCTGGGCGGCAGCCTGGGGCGCCACGACGCCACCGGGCGCGGCGTTTTCGTGACGACTGTCGAAGCCGCCCGCCATCTTGGAATTTCCATCGCCGGGGCGCGGGTCGCCGTGCAGGGCTTCGGCAATGTCGGCGAGGCTGCCTCCCGCCTCTTCGCCGATGCCGGTGCCAAGGTCGTCGCCATCCAGGACGATACCGGCTCGATCTACAACGCGAGCGGACTCGATATCAGAAAGGTTCGTCAGTATCGTCAGGAAACCGGTGGCCTGGCCGGGGCGCCCGATTCCGAACCGATCGACAACGAACACTTCTGGTCCTGCGAAATCGACATCCTGGTCGCCGCCGCCATGGAAAACCAGATCACCGAACACAACGCGCCGCTCATCCGCGCCCGCATCGTCGCCGAGGGGGCCAACGGACCAACCACGCCGGGAGCCGACCTCATCCTGCAGGAACGCGGCATCTTGGTGATCCCGGACGTGCTGGCCAATGCCGGCGGCGTTACCGTCAGCTATTTCGAATGGGTCCAGGACATCAGCGCCTTCTTCTGGTCTGAAGATGAAATCAATTCACGTCTGGACAAAATCATGCGCGATGCTTTCGCGGCAGTATGGAATGCCGCCCACGCCAAGGGCATACTGCTGCGTACCGCAGCCTTCGTGCTCGGCTGCGAACGGGTGCTGACTGCCCGCAAGCTGCGCGGCCTTTATCCCTGAGCGATCCCCCGACCATGAACGCTACCGTCCCCATTCTTCCCGTCCGCCTGCTCAGTGTTGGCGATACTGCCTGGACAGTCGAGTTCGGGGTCGCCATCGATCCGGCAATCCATGGCCGGGTTCTCGGTTTTTGCGGCCTGCTCGATACACTTTCCGCTGATGGCCGCCTCGATGGCGTTGTCGAGTGGGTACCGACGTTTCGTTCGGTAACGGTCCATTTCAATCCGCAGCAGATCGACGCCATGGTGCTACGCAATCTGCTGAGCGAACTGGCTGGAAAAAGCGGCGTCCTGTCGGCTGTCGGCTGCCGCTGGCATATCCCGGTCTGCTTCGATGCCGAGAGCGCTCCCGACCTAGCAGATGTGGCAAAGGCCAAGGGGATGACACCGGAAGAGGTGGTTCACCTGCTGACCGGTAGTATTTTCTCGGTCTATATGCTCGGCTTCCTGCCTGGTTTTCCCTATCTGGGCGGTGTTCCGGAAGCGCTCGACATGCCGCGCCTGGCCAGCCCGCGCAAAGTGGTGCCGGCCCGCACGATCGCCATTGCCGGGCGCATGTGCGCCGCTTACCCGTGGGAAAGCCCGGGCGGCTGGCGTTTGCTCGGACGGACGCCGGTACGCCTGTTCGATGCGGCGAATTCCCGCCGTCCGGCATTGTTGGCGCCGGGCGATGAAGTGGTCTGGGAAGCGATCGATTCGGCGGTCTACGCCGAACTTGATGCGGAGTGCGCTGCCGGCCGCTTCGACCTGATGCAGCTGATGCGCCAAGGAGGTCTGTAGTGAGCGCCATCGTCGAAGTAGTCGAGGCCGGTTTGGCGGTCACCATCCAGGACCGCGGCCGTAATGGCTATCGCAATATCGGGGTACCTGTTTCCGGCGCCCTCGATCCTCTCCTGATTACGGCGGCCAATGCTTTGCTCGGCAATGATCCAGATGCGGCTGTTCTTGAGGTCTGCCTGGCTGGTCCATCGCTCAAAGCGCTGTCGGGCACGGTACGCGTCTCGCTCGCCGGTGAATTGTCGGCCCAGGTGGTCACGACCCGGGGCCGTATGCTCAAGGTTGAGCCCTGGCATACGGCGACCCTTTTCCCCGGCGACGTCGTGCGGATCGGTAGCGTGGTGAAAGGCGTCGGCTACGTCGGCATCAGCGGCGGTTTTCTGGTACCAGAGCAGCTGGGTAGCCGGTCAACCTACATGCGCGCCCGCATCGGCGGCATCGATGGCTCGCCGCTGGCGCTCGGTCAGCACTTGCCCTGTTTGCCGCTAAGCGGCAATCCCTGGCTGGAGGGCTGCGGCACCTTGGAATGGCCGGCCGAAGACTGTCCGCTCCGCGTCATCCTAGGGCCGCAGGACGACCATTTTACGCCGTCTGCGCTGGCCACCTTCTTCGGCCAGCCCTATGTGGTTACGCGCGACATGGACCGCATGGGCATCCGCTTCGAGGGCGAGAAGCTGGCCCACAACGAGCGCGGTGCGGAAGTCGTTTCCGACGGCGTCGCGCCGGGCTCGATACAGGTGCCGGCCAACGGCCAGCCTATCGTTCTCCTTGCCGATTGCCAGACTTCCGGCGGCTACCCCAAGATCGCCACGGTGATCAAGGCCGATCTGCCACGCCTGGCGCATGTAAGGCCGGGAGACGTGGTTCGCTTCGTTGCCGTCGATCATCGCCAGGCCGCCGCAGCGCTACGCGACCAGGCAAGTTGGGTGGCGCGCTGGTGTGAGACCATTGGCACCTTCTGCCCGCCAGGGGTGGTGGATGAGACGGCGCTCTACGAAGACAACCTGATTAGTGGCGCGATCCGAGGCGATGAAGCTTTCGCCGTGGTATGAAAAATTCGAAAGACGAGGACTGAACGATGACGCGAAAAATTAACCTCAATGCCGATCTTGGCGAGAGCTTCGGCGCCTGGCAGATGGGCAACGATCCGGAAATGCTGCGGTTGGTCGGCTCGGCAAACCTCGCCTGCGGGTTTCATGGTGGTGACCCGCTGGTCATGCGGCAAACCTTGCGCCTGGCGAAACGGTTCGGGGTAAGCGTCGGTGCTCATCCTTCCTATCCGGATCTGCAGGGTTTCGGGCGGCGCCGGATGGCGATGGCGCCGGATGAACTGGAAGCGGCCATTCTCTACCAGGTCGCCGCTCTTGACGGCATGGCCAAGGTGGAAGGGCTGCGTGTCAGCCATGTCAAGCCGCATGGTGCCCTTAACAACGCCGCGTGCGCCGATCGCGCGCTGGCCGATACCGTCGTGCGGGCGATACGCGCCTACGACCCGACGCTGATACTGCTTGCGCCGGCCTTATCCGAACTGGGTGCTGCCGGAGAGGCGGCCGGCTTGAGCGTGGTCGAGGAAATCTTTGCCGACCGCGCTTATCTGGACGACGGCCAATTGGTGCCGAGAAGCCGGGCCGACGCGATGATCCATGGCGCCGAGGCCTGCTATCGCCATGTTCGACGCATGCTGGACGAGGAAGCCATTGTCAGTGTGACCGGCAAGCGCATACCGTGCGCGATTGGCAGCATTTGCGTGCATGGCGACGGGCCCGATGCTGTGGCTACCGCACGTTATCTGAATGAGCGACTGACTGCCGATGGACTCACTTTTGTTCCCCTTTATTCGCTACAGAGCGGGATCTAGTTAAAACAAACTCGGATTTTTGTCCGTCGATTTGATTGCTCGGGCGGATTGCCTGATGGGATTTCAATCCATCTGCAATAACTGGTGTCGAATACATTACAGTCTTAGCTGAAGTAGAGGTGAGCGTCTGCAATGGCCGGAGGCTGTGTGGAAACGCTCGGAAATTTTGGCTGCCACGGGTTGGGTTCAGGAATCACGGCAGCTAATTTCGAATTTGCTGGTTGGAATTCCGAATAAGGCGCGCAAAAAGGCCCTGTTAGGCCTGGATCGCTGCCATCAGTGCGCCAATGCCGATGATTTTCATCACTCGTTTCATGTTGTAGGCAAGGACATGCAGGCTCATTTCGGTACTGACCCTTTCCAAGGTACGAGTCAGGAAATGGCTGGCCCCCATCCAATCCTTCAGCGTACCGAACGGATGCTCAACGGTCTGTCGTCGTGTGCGCATCGCTTCCGGTTTCATATCGAGGCGTTTCTGCATCGCTTCCAGGCTGGATTCATATTCCCCGCGAGCAACACGCCGATAGGGGCTCGGCGTACATTTCTCTTTCATCGCGCAGCGAGGACAATCGGAACTCCAGTATTTATGGATCAGCGCGCTACGCTCAACGGTTGAGAAACGCCAGATCAGCCGGCTACCGGCCGGACATTGGTACTCGCCAGTCTCAGGCTCGAAGACGAAATCCTCTTTGTCGAATCGACCATTCGCCTTGGCCAACGAAGTCATGGGCTTCGAAACGAAAGGAGTGATGCCTGCTTCTTCACAGGCGTGAATTTCCTCGCCATGGAAATAGCCGCGATCCGCTATCACCTGGAGATCGGACGCGGCCATCGCAACCTTGGCCTGCCTGGCCATCTTCGCTAGCTGGCGCCGGTCACTGCCGATATTGGTGACCTCGTGGGCAACAATGAGATGGTGCTGGGTATCGACGGCGGTTTGAACGTTGTAGCCCACCAACCCACGACTGGTGCTGGTTGCCATGGCTCGCGCATCCGGATCGGTGAGTGAGATTTGCCCGGTGGGCGACTGATCCAATTGAGCCTGAATTTCCTTCAGTTGCTCCATCCTGGTCTTTAGCGTCGCCATCTTTTCCTTGAGCCGAGTCGTCCTCGCTTCGGCAATATCGGCAGGCTGCCGGTCTGCCGTATCCATCGCTGTCAGGTAACGCTCGATGCAGCGGTCGATTTCCTGCATCCGCTTTTCGAGTTTGCCTCGCGTAAAGTTGCGGTCATGGGCGTTGACCGCTTTGAACTTGCTGCCATCAATGGCCACGACCGCTTGCGCAAAGAGATTCAGCTGGCGGCACAGCACGACAAACTGACGGCAGACGTTACGGATGCCTTCGCTGTTGTCCCGCCTGAAATCAGCGATGGTCTTGAAGTCGGGAGATAGCCGCCCGAGCAGCCACATCAATTCAACATTCCGTTGTGCCTCCCGCTCCAGTCGGCGGCTTGATTGAATGCGATTCAGGTAGCCGTAGACATAGAGCTTCAGGAGTGTCGATGGGTGATAGGAAGGTCGCCCAGTGGCAGCCGGTTCGACTGAGAAACCCAAGCTGCCAAGATTGAGTTGCTCGACAAACAGATCAGCCACACGGACCGGATTCTCCGCTTCGATGTACTCGTCGAGCGATTCCGGCAGGAGCGTAATCTGCTGCCGATTGTCACCCTTAATGAAGCGCTTCATGCCAGCCTCCAGACATCCATCGTCATAGAGGATTTAACGCATCAACCACCCGTTTGGAGTACACAGTTTTGAGTGTTTTCACACAGCCTCGCCGATGTGAAGTCGGTCGTTGGTCGAGCTTTTGGCGTCAGTCAATTACACGGGCAAGTCCTCGATTGAAATTGGTATCAAGGTGCTAGCCGAAAACATTTGCACGCAGGAAGTACGTCACGCGAATAGCTGCATCTTCACGATGGTGGCGGTTGATGATGATCGAAATCCCGTTCTGGTGCCCCAGTTACGCCCGTTCTCTCCCGATGAACGTCGTCTGCATGCCGCAGCAGAAATGCGTAAGCGCATCCGCCAGGAGTTCGAAGAGCGTTACAGCGAAATCAAAACAGGCACCCTCGCGTGATCACTTCGTTTAAGGTTGATTAGACGATGCTGTCGCTGGCACGCACCCTGAACCATCCGCAACGCCTTGCTCTGGCGGGTGAGATTCATGCGCGACCATTCATGGTCATCGACGCACCAGCTTGCGTTTCGCATCTGGCACTATATTGTCCAGACGATCACGCTGCTCATGGTCGCCTACTGGAAGCCTTGTGCGTACGATTTGCGGTGGCTGCTCCTGCAACGGGCGCGCAACATTTCTTCCACGATTTCGGGCATTTCAAAATCAAGTGGGAGCGACACAATGAGTTCTCAACGTGGACGTTCATTGAACACGCAGAAGGAGCATGCGATTTCACACGCACCGCGATCCGGCACGTTCCATGGGACTGGCTGGAACTTCTACGCGGGACAGTAATCGTAGCCGCTCACATCCTAGCTGAGAGTGGCCCGCCGCTGAGCATCAGCGAAGCGCGTCTAAAGTTGTTATTTCCCGTTCCTCCTCTGGTTGGCAGCCAGGTGCTCGGCGATGGAGAAATCTGGACAGATTTTCAGGTCGGTCCAGACGGGTTCTCCAAGTTCCTGGTCCGCGACGTTGGTCTGCGTGAGTCACAAATGGGAAGGCTTGTACAGCGCATTTGTGAGATCGAGAACTACTTGATGATGGCCTTGTTAGCGTTGCCAATGGCACGCGACGGTGCGCAGTTGCTCGATAGCGTTGAAGAGGAACTGACTGAACTAGGGACACGGATGAACCTGCCTGAAGTTGATGCGGAGGAGTTGCTGGATTCGCTTTTTGGATTGGATGGACGCTTGCATGCAATGTCATTTCGATCGAACTACCGCTTTAGCGCTGCTCAGGCCTACTATCGGATTGTTAAGGCGCGCATCGGCGAACTGCGTGAGAGACGTATTGAGGGTGTGCCTACTGTCGGCGAATTCATGGAGCGGCGACTGGCACCGGCGATGGAAACATGCGCCACGATTGCAACCCGCCAAGAGGTGTTGGCAGCGCGAATCAATCGCACTAATGACATGCTACGCACCAAGGTGAATCTGGCCCAAGAACGCAAAACGCAAAGCGTACTGGATAGCTTGAACAACAGTGCTAACCGACAGTTACGCCTACAACAGGCAGTAGAAGGATTGTCTGTGGTCGCGATTTCGTATTATGGCGTCGGCCTCGTTGCCTACGCGTTAAAAGCATTGAAGGGGATCGGCATTGACCTTCCGCTCGATCTGCTGAGCGGGCTGTCGTTACCGCTGATCGCCGGTGTTGCTTGGCTTGGAATCCGCCACTTGCATTACAGACTTCAAGTGCCGATCAAGAAATAACTCTGCTGAGATAGGTTGCTCCGCCGGAAGCTGAGTTGATGTTAAGTCGTGCGGCTGTTCTCCCTGAGATTAACGTAAAGGCTGCTTCGGCCAACGGATGCGTGAGAAGAGAGGCCGGTCCACTCCGTAACCAGCCCTGGAGTCCTTCACGGCACCAAGGGCAGCAAAGGGTCGAAAGTGTGAGTAGCGTTTTTTGGTAAGCGGTCACCCGGACTCGTCGGCCCAGGTTTTTTCGGCGCCCCCCTCGAACGGCGGCAATGCGCCAAGGTGCAGTCGTCCAAGCAGCAAGTCCTGGATGGCCGGTCAGGCCGAGGAGTGTGAATTGGCCTTTCAGCAGTTTTCAGGGTACAGCCGCCGCTTGAAAGGTTGCTTTCCGGAATCATCGAGCAACGGCAGGTTGCTATCAGATGACATCAGCGTGGTCAGGATTACGAATTTGGGTGGTCAGTTGTGATGTGCAACAGTGGCCAAGTGAAGTGATGTCCCGCACAACGTAGTCTGACTCAAGGCGGCGTGTGGTCTGCGAACGTCTCAAGGTGGAATAGCCTGTTTCTGTCCGCGGCGCATACATCAAGCAAATCCCCTGACCTCGCTGGCGCTTGCGGGTGGCAATTCAGATCGGCGGCTTGAGCCCGAATAAGCCCTGCGCAATACTGCAAGGGCTTTCTGCGGACATCGTGTCTGCACAGCCTTCATCGGCGACCCCGGTCGCCCTGAAGTCCAGCCCTGCTGGCGTCGCAGTCGTTACCTGCCTCAAGGATACCCGGCTTCGATCGGGTCCGGCCATGCTCATGGCCGTATGTTTTGTTCAGCCACCCGGCTGAACGCTTTGTCCTGCCGCGCGACCTTCGGGTCGATCGGCATCGAGCGAGGGCCCCGTTCGCAAGAACCGTGGGCCTTCATCCTGCACGTGTCGCCTGGCACGTCGCCGAGCCGCTCTGCCCTCCACGGCGGAGCATCCCGAACGGGGAACCCCAAGTTCCCCGCCAGGGATGGGTGTTCCCTTTCATTCCTGAAGGAGAACACCATGTTCGCAATCCCTGCAACGAGAGAGTCGCGCCCGGTCGCAGTGCTGCTGGGTGGTTCCGGGTATGCCCGACCGTCCCTGCGCATGCCGACTGTGCCGGCGTTGTTGAAACCGAGGCCTACCGTCCCCGAACGGTCTGGCTGCGCTTCCGAGTACCGTGCCGCAGGAGCCTGATCATGCCGATCAGCCTCTACCGCCGGCGCATTGCCGCCACTGTGATCCAACTGGCCAAGGACGATCCGTCCCTGGTCAAGGAGGTGATCGCCCGCTTGCGAGAGTCGGGCGAGATCGAAGCCGACGATCTGGTCTACCTGGACCGGATCGCCGACCGCTGGATGAAGATTGCCGAGGACAACGGCAGGCACGCCGCATCAACGTATCCGCGTCAAGCGCGCGGGTAGCGGGATGCCCCTGGCCTTCGCCATTGCCGCAGCGATCTTTTCCAGCAGATCGGGACGTTCATCGTTCAGCGTATCAGCCCATCGGGCCAATGCCTGGTCGATGTCGTCCTGTGTTCGCGCCCCGTCGAAGTCGAGACCGAGTTTTCGGAAGTCCTCGATTTCGTCGGGCGTGAACCGTAGTGCATTGCCTGCACGCAGCATGGTGTGGACACCTCTTGACCTGTGAGCGTTCAGCTTAGCAGCGCCGCAGATCCGTGCAACCCCGGGGAGTCCACCGCATCCCCGACCAGGGACAGGTGTTCCCTCTATCTGTCTTTGGAGAAAACATCATGTCCCTTGAGAAACCCCGCCCTCGCCCCCGGCGCTCCGGTATCGAGTCCGAGGAAGAGCGTGCCTGGGTCGGCTTCTATCGGCGCGTCGGCCGTGATCCGGCCATCGCAACGGAAGTCATGGCCCAGCTCGAGTCCGATCCCGAAATGAAGCGTACCCATCTGGCGCTGTACTTGTGCTGCAAGGAATCGCTGCGTCAGCACAAGGCCCGCCAGACACGCAACAAGCGGATCGGTCAGTTCGTCCGCTGGCTCTGCCACGGCCTGTTCGTCAGGCCGCTGCACAGTTTGCAGAAGGGGTTGCGTCACGGCAGCGACATCGCCGTCGAATGCTTGCCCGAAGTAGTCAAGGAACCGGCCGTGGCCCAGGTGCGCCGCCTGGCTCGGGAAACCGAGTTCAATACCGCACACACGGCCTTCGAGCAACAGGCGGCCCAGCCTACGGGCGAGCCGTTACCAGCATCCACTGAAGCCCAGGCCTCGCCCAGCGCAAAAACAACGCGCTCGGCCGCCTGACCCGAGAAGCGCCGGGCCATCACCGGCCCGGCCCGTGATGCGGCGGCACCGGCCGTCGCATCCGGATCGCCGAACGCCCACCCGCTGCTCACCCAGCGGCGCGTGCGGTGCTCGCACCGATCCCCGCACTACCCATCGAGTGCCCGTGAACGCCGGCAAGGCGACTTCACGGGGCACCCACACCTGCCCGCCTCGCCATCTGCGCGCGTCGGGCCAAACCCCGCCCGCCGTTCTGCCCGTGGCATGCCGGCCCATTTTTTTCAGCAATGAAAGGAATCCATCGATGATCACCATCACCGCCATCCTGAACGCCATCGAAGCGCACGCTGAGCGCGCCATCGTCCCAGAGCTTCGCCTCATCAAGAAGGAGGTTGAGAAACTGCGCCCGTCCCTCTACCCGGATGACCAGGAGCACGCCGACGCCCTGCTGCTGAAGCTGGACCGCCTGCTGTCCGACCAGGTCGTCGTCGCCACCGAAGCCGGCGTCTTGGCGCAAGGATTCCAGGCAGTGGCGCAGGCAGCCTGAATCGCGGCGACACCACCGGCGATTCGCCCGCCGGCTCGCCAGACATCCAACAACCCCGTGGGGCTCAGCCCGACGGGGTGGGGTTCCACGATATTTCGAGAGGAACCCGATATGAACAAGGTGAGTATCAATGCGGCGCAACAGCGCTACGTGATCGAATGCGGCGAGGGCTATACCTGCCTCGGCTTCGCCAATGCCCGGGACCACGCCAACCAGATCGCCAGCAAGCTGAGCCGTGCCAACCTGGCATTCACGGACGAGGACTACGCGACCCTCGCCGGCTACGATAAATACCTGAAAGCCATCCAGGCCTGGAGCCAGTCGCCCCTGACGCGCACGACCTACTTCGATCCCGGCACGGATGCCAAGGCCGCCAGGGTCCTGGAATCCTGCCGCACGCACGAACGGAAGGTCCGCCTGATCCTCGGTGATACCAGCACCGGGGAACCCTGGCTGGAGGAACACGATGTCATCGGCCGGATCGGCCGCTCGACGGGGAGTTTGAAGGTCCCCTTGCTGATCGAGCCCGGCGAGCATGGCGGCTGCGCCATCCTGTGCGCTTGCCTCCTTGCCATCGTGGATTGGGAATCGGGCGACTTCCTGTATCGCCATGCCGCCTACCGCGAAGCCGACTTGAGCATCAAACCTTCGGGCGACGCAGACCGGTCCTGGAATGTTCTGCGGCGCGAAGAAGTCGTCGCCAGTTTCCGGGACATCGGCAAGGCCGGCGCCTACCTCGCCTTCATGCGCGGCGCGACGATCGAGCCGCGTGTCTTCCGGTGACTTCGAGGGCAGTACCCGATGGAGCAACGCCTCCCCGGCAGAAACGCTGGGGAGGCGGTCGCCCGCAGAAAACCAACCGCGCTACGCCGCCAGGCGGCACTGGGCGTATTCGCGGTCGATGAGCCAGTGCAGGAACTGGGTGTCCTTGGAGACGCCCCAGTAGTGCGCCTTGCATCGGGCGATGTAGGCGTCCAGGTCGTCGAGCGTGCGGATGTCCACCGGCTCGATGTCGGTGATCTTCCGAAAGCGCTGGACCTCCCGGCGAGTGAGTCGAATTTGCGAGCCGAGGCGGATCATCGTCGTTCTACGTGAAGGGTTGAGCCTTCATCTTGATCAAATTTTTCAGGCTTGTCGCGGGTTTTACGGCGGTCCCGCAAAAAATTTATGCAGTGCCAATAGGCTGACATCCCGGTCACACTGGAGTGCAAGTAGGCCCTTTGGACCAAGCTGGCGGCACCTTTGCGCCGCAGGAACCGATCGGCACGCCCTCATCACCAACGCCATTCGCAAGCCCGTCGGATTCCGGCCGCTTGAACGTTGCGTCCTCTGCATCCCCTTGAATCCACCCTACTGATGCCGGAAACTGACTGGGCATACCTGCATTCCATCGTGGAATGTAGTCCGGCCCCGAGCCGGCGTCGCAGTCGATACCTGCCTCACTCATCGTGCCGACCCAGGTCCGCACGTTCATCCCAAGCGGGGACCTCGTCCCCTTGGGGATCGGCGTTTCCGCTTTTCTGGTTTTCTAGAGGAGAACGCCATGAATCTATCTGCCTTGTCCCGCGCCGATCTGGTCCGCGAATTACTCTCGCCCCTGGTTTGCGCGTCGAGTATCAACCCTTTGCACGTCAGCGATGCCGTGGCGCAAATGGGCATGCTCGGCACCACCGATACCGTTCTCGCCCATCGCCTGGGCATTGCCCGCGAACTGCTGCTACGCGACCTGCGTGCGCAGATGCGCAGCAGCCCGCTGATGACTTCGCCGCAAGTTCTGCGCGATTGGCTGCGGCTGTATTGCGCTGGGCTCGAGCATGAGGTGTTCCTGGCGCTCTACCTGGACGCCCAGCATCGCCTGATCGAAGTCGAGGAGTTGTTCCGGGGGACATTGACCCAGACCTCCGTCTATCCTCGGGAACTGGTCAAGGGGGCGCTCGCCCGTAACGCCGCCGCGCTGGCCGTTGCGCACAACCATCCCTCGGGGGAAGCCGAGCCCTCGCGGGCCGATGAGCTGCTGACACAGAGCCTGAAGCAGGCGCTGAGCCTGGTGGATGTGCGGGTGATCGACCATTTCGTCGTCGCCGGCGACACGGTGGTGTCGTTTGCCGAACGCGGGCTGGTGTGACGCCATGCGCCGCCGGCCAATCGCATCGCGTCCGATGCTAAAAAGCATGCCCACCTCATCGGGTCGGGCTGCCTTTTCTGTCGCATGAGGAGATCATCATGTCGACGATAGTCCCGCCTCATTGTCCTGTTTGCGCAGGCGACGGCGTGCCGTTGGGTACGCTGGGCCGCCTGCGCTGGTTCCGTTGTCGCGACTGCGGCATGAACTTCAGTCGTCAGACTGGCACGCGCCCCAAGACCAAGTCGACGTTTCATCAAGATGAAGGAGAACCGCATGGAAACACCCGCTGTGGCAAGCTTGCAAGCGCATGCCGAACCCCTGGCCGCGCTGTCGATCTCGCATCTGAGTCCAAGCACCCGCCTGAAACTGGCCGATGACGAGTTGTCGGTTAATGCCTATCCGACCGACTGCGGCGGCATCCTCTACGTCGGCATGCCGTGCCACCGGATCCCGACCGAAGCCGACCTGGCCGCGATTTTCGAGGTCGCTCAGTTAGCCGGCGTCGTCTGGCTGAACTTCGATAGCGAGGCAGCCGTGATCGACGGCCTGCCGATCTTCGAGATGCCGGACCCCGCATCATGAGCCGGCACCACATCCGGCTCATGCACCAAGGCCAGCCGGTCTTGGTAGTGGCCGGCTACGACCGGCCCCTGCGCGAACTTTTCCTGCAGGTGTTTCTCTGCCAGGAGAGCGGGCCGGCCGGCGATGATGACATCGTCTACGACAGCCTTCATGAACCGGCCCTGGACTGGACCGTCATTGGTACGCTGACCGATAAACTCACTGCGCTCGGCATCTGCGTGCCCGAGAAGTTGATCGAGGCGGTGTATCTGGACCAGCGCTTCACTACAGGCAACGTCGTGGTTTGGCACCATGCCGACCAAGCACTTGAAGTACTGCCTACCAACCGAGCATAACTTATCTACGGCAGGGCGTTGCGCCACGCGGCCAACGCTCCTTGCCCTTTCTCTGGGGCTTCCGGAGGTATCAGCGCTATACAAAGATCTCTGGGAATAAAAGAACAACCAGTTTCATATCTGAGGTATCCGGCGTGTAGGCAGGATCGTTGATCTGCATCTGCGCCTTGTAATGCTTCACCTTGAGCGCCCACTTCCCCGATTTATCCTCGGCTCGCAACTGGTCGGCGCGGTCGTAGGCAGCCAGTGCCCGGCGGAAATAATGCAGGTAGCGCCTGTGCGCCGGTTCGACACGGTGTGCGACCTCGATAAAGGTCTTGAAGCGCCAACCGATCACGCGCCCATGTTTTGCGGAGTACAGCGCATTCAACAATGTGCGGGGTACATGGTTGGGGTATTGAGGAAGTTCAACCCCTTCAGCCGCCAATGCCCGCCGTAGCTCAGCCCAGCCACGATAGTCCGGCGTGTCGCTCGTTTCGTAGTCGAGCCACCAAGTCTCGAACTTCTCCCGTACCTCGGCAAGACGTTGTCGTTCTCGTTCACGGACCTGCTCTTGCAGAGCGTCCCGTGCTCCGTCGAAATCGAAGTAGTAGGCACGCTGGCTCTCCCGCTCCAAGGTCAAGTCGTCAAACCCAACCACCCGGCGTTGCAGGTCTGCATTTCCCATCAATGTCGGCTCGGCCCAGATGCAATCCAGCATGAACCGTCCCTGCTGCACGGAAGCATCGCGAGTTGCCTGCGTCACTACAAAGGCATTACGGTTGTTATTAAAAAACACGTCGTCCTGAGTCAACCGCCGCGCCCCGCCGTCGAAGTGGGCAAAGATCCAGATCAACAAACCACCTTCCTGCAAGTAGAACTCGCGGCGCTCGGCAATCACATTCACATACGTGGTGGACAACTGAATCTCGAAAACCACTGGAATGCCCCGATAGATTGCACGCACATCAGGCTTTCGCCACTCTGCCGTCAGTGTGCCAGACCATCGTTTTTCGGTGGCCACGTCCGTGAACCGGGGGTCAGCCGCCAAACACTGTGCGACCCACTCTTTCATCTGCAGGTGCCGGGCGCTTTCCTTGACGCCGTTGTAACGCCTTGCATCAATCTCCTCCTGCGATAGCTCACCCCGCGTGCGCGCCAAGCAACGCCCATCTTCCAGCGTATGCCGGAAGAAGAAACGCCGCTCTTCGGCGCGCGACACTAGGTAGACAGGCACCCCACACAATGAGCAGGCATAGTGGGGCGTGCCTCGCTTGATGTCGGTGCGGAGCGCCATCCGCAATTGGATCGCCTTTTCGTAATCGGTGCCGATGACTTCGCCATGATCGAGATGATCCCCCGAGGCGATCTCCATTACCTCGGCAACCTCGGGATTCTCGACAGCAAAAGCACCACGTTCGTCCAGTACGGTTGGTCCCACGACTAGCCCTCTCAACAATAGGCCTTGGCTGCAGATCGGCGCACCTGTACCTCGGCAGGAACCAGCATGTCATGGTTTCTTCGCGGTCGCAGGCGACGGGGACGCAACCTGTCCAGGGTCTCGCTATCGGCAACCAGCAGGTCGTAGAAGTCCTCAGCGCGCACGTTCGCCGTATCGTCAGCCCGAACGCGGAGCAACGGAATCGCAGCCAATGCGAACAATTCGTCCTTCAATTGGTCGCGTTCGCGGACATCATCGTCATCATGCACAGTTGAGTCCAGCTCGAAACAAGCCACGGGATCTTCGTCCTCGGTGCATAACAGAACATCGACTTGTGCCGCCCACGAATAGCGCCGGTGTCGATCTGAAAGACGAAGGACGAAGCCATCGACATCCATGAAATTACGTAGCGGCACGTTGGGGTAGGCGCGCAGGCTGGGGAAGAATTGCCGCACCGCCTGTAAAAATTCGCGTTCCTGGGAGCTGGCGCAAACGCTCTTACGGAAGGTCATAAGATCGCTCAAATGCACTGGCCCGAGAGTAAATGCGCTGGCCATCACGATGCGGCGCATGGGCACCACATCACCCTGGCTGGTCGCGGCAGCTGCTGCTGGCCTTGCAGAACGTCGGCCCTGTACTGATCCCTTCGGCGCCTCGCGATAGGTCAACAACTTCGTGGGGAGCGGGGCATCCGGTCCCTCGACCTCGCGCCATGCGGCATCAAGCAGTGCATTGATGCCTTCAAGCAGGTCGTTGTCGACTACCAGCAGCCTACCGCAACGAACAAGACGCCAAAGGCGGACCGTGTCGCCTGCAACCAAAGCCCCCCTTGTGAGTTTCTCGTGGAGCACCGTCGGAAAGATCTGCTGCGTAATCTTGGTCAGCTGGCTGCTAAGGACGTCGGCACCCGGCACCATCGTTTCGTAGGCAGCGAGGAAGCCGCCGATGTCGCGCTCTTCCAGGAATATCCGCAGGTTCTCGATGGTGGCATTCATTGCGCACCACCTTCCGCGAAGTCGACGTCCAGAAATAGGCTATGTCCGAAGGCGTAAGACCACATGTTGGGCAGTTTCTCGACCACGCCTTCGGTTGGAAACAAATGCGGCATGACTCCCGCGTACATTACGAGCCCTTCAGATTCGAGCTTTAGTCGGAGTTCTTCGCCATCGCCGGCATAGACCAGATACGGCAGCGGTTCGTTCGGATCGGTCAGCTGCCCTGCAGCCGTCAGCGCCTGCATACGGATCGACGTACCGAACTCGTCAATCGCTTCGCGGACGGTCTGCTTAACTTCATCGGACACGCCACGCACGATCCGGTACCGCACGATGTCAATGCGGGGCAACAAGGTCCGCAGCAGGGAATCGTCATCGGCTCGGGCCAGCTCTGCACGGCTCGGCAGTGCGAAGAAGAGATTCGGGTCCTTCGGCTTGAGCCGTTCGATGATGGTCATCGCGAAACCAACGGGCAGCTCGGGGACCATTGCCTGCTGCATCTCGACCTCCTGGCAAAAGCCCTCCCAGGTCAGACCCGCGTCGTTCAATGCCAATAGCAGTTTGTGCAAATCAACACGGTAGATATCCGACGGGCCACTCAAGTACTGTAAGCGCTTGGTCACCTCATGATGCTTGAAGTTTTGCGAAAGTACCCGCTGTACAAGCTTGTAGCGACGCAGCAGCTTCTCCGAATCGGTCTCGCTCAGCATCGTGATCACCAGCCCGGGGACAAAGTCCTTGGGATGGATTGTCGATAACTGCCATACATAGCGGCCCCCACCGATCCGCCAGGCCCCGTCATCCAAAGTAATTCCCTCGGACTTGTGGTCCTTCATCGCCAGATGGAGCTGTGCCCAGCATGTCAGCTCGTCGCCACGGGCAATCTCGTAGCCTGACCCCGGCATGAGCTCATCGTCCTCGCGCAGCAAGACCAATTCCGAATTGCCGGCATCCGTTGGTCGCACCGGCTGCGGTATCGACGGCAAACGGTCCAATACTTCCCGACTGTAGCGATTGCATAACTGCAGCACGGCAACACCGTCCAGAACTGCCTGTCCGGACTCTTCCAAGTGACGGCGCAGAGTTTCGAATGCCGCTGGGGCTTCCTGCAACCAATGTTCGGCATCCCCGACGGGATTGACCATAAGCAGCGGCAGCTCGTCCATGCTTCCTGCCGGCCCACCCTCCTTGGGTGTAGGAATGCTGACCATGACATAGCCGGGGCCGAAACGCACCTCAAAGACCTTGCCACCTTGTCCCCGAAGCCATGCATCGCACCATGCACACAGACGTGGTGCAAGTTGGCGCCAGTCTTCGAACAACTCTTCCGCGGCATCGGCCATCGGCGTCAGCTTGAGGGTCGTCTTCGGCTGCGCGCGATTTGCCGCGTGCCAATCGGCGTGCCCAAGCAGGCGCGCCGCCGCATCGAGCGAATTGACGTGCTTGAGGGCGATGCCGTGCTCTAGCAGGGATTTACGCAGGCGTTTCGCGAGATGCTTGGGATCCTCGTCAGCGGTTGGCATCAGGTGCCGAACCACATCGAGTGCTGCTTCCGAAGTAAAGCGAGGTGTTTTCAGGTGGACGAAAGTCCAGAGTGAGACGGCCTGAAACTGTTCAGAGGGGGGATTGGCATCCACAGATGCCACAACGGTCGCTGTCATTGATGAGCTCCATATCGGAAAGCACTTCAGGACGGCACGCGTTGTCCGGCTTTCCAGGAGTTCACCTAGCCGGGAGGTTACTTGCGGGTATTCAACTGGCTTTGCCGTGCCGGAAAGACTCCGGTGCGTGCACTGACGGGCGCCAACTTGCCCACGATTCGGCTTGAACCGTGAGTACATGATAGGACAATGAAACAAATTCCGTCAACGCCCGAGCCGTGAGTCGGCAATCCAGCTCTCACAACGGGGCCAAACGACAGAGACGGTGGCCGGACATGCCCGGCCACCGCTATGCCAGTAGCGTTTTAAGCCGTTCCAAGCCCGCTTTGATGTCATCGCCAAGGCGTAAGGCCTCCGGGCCGCCTTCTGTTCCTTGCTGGGCCGCCCAGCTGCAAAACTCCGACATTAAAGATGCCTTCTCGGCGGTGATTTTCGAGTGGCGGAGGCCATCCTCAATAAGAGGGATTAAGCCGGCCGCCGCGCGCAGCCTGTTCAACGCAGGCGTGGATTCGGGGATTTTCGACATGCAGACATTTTAGCGGCGGGGCGCCAGAGAAGCCATGGCAATCCTACAAGCGGCCCTGAAGATCCATATCGATCACCGCATCCGCCATGGCGGTCAGTTCCGGCGTCTGGGATACGAAAAACTCCCGCTGATAGCCGCCCAGCCGCAGCACCTCCCGCTTCATCGCCATGAACATGCGCTTCCGCTCGGGGTCCAGCGGCCCATCGGCCTCGTCCGAGAACAGCGCACCGTAGCGCCGCCCCGTGTGCTGGGCGAGGTACAGCGCCACCGCCCGAATCAGGCACTCGTTGACCCAGACCCGTTCGCCGCCGCTCATCAGACCGACGCTCTTGCTCTCGCCCGACTCGCCGTCGTGCACCAGGATGTCGAATCCTTCCTTCTGTTCGCCCTTGCCGGTCTCCACCAACGTCTGGAGGGAGACTGTGAAACGAGGACCGTAGCAGGCCAGCAGGAGGTCGTTGGCGAGCCCCGACAAGGCCGGACCGGCGTCATCGATGGCCAGCGCAATCAGACCGTCGTTGCTCATGCACTTAGCGAACAGGTTCCAGTTGCCCAACTCGGTTTCGACCTTGGCGATGCGGTTGGTCACTTGGGCTTGGCGACCGGCCAGGGCTGTTGCCTGCTGCACGAGGGCGCTCAGGGCTTCGGCATCGCGCACTGCGCCCAGATGGGCCTGCTCGGCGGCAGTGGCCGACTGCGCCGCCTGTTCCATCGAGGTCTGGGCATCGATTAGCCGCTGCCCGTCGTAAGGTGCCGGCAAGGCCGCCAGCGCCTGCTTGAGCCGATCCAGGGTGGCGCGGTAGTGCTTGGCTTGCTGTTCGTGCTGGGCAGCGATGGCCTGCCGTGCCGCATGGATCTGTTGACGCTCGGCCGCCTCCTCGGGCGTCTCCACCGGCGGCTGACCGGCAACGGCGTCTGGTCCCAGCGCCGCCCGCAGGTCCGTCCGCAGTTCTGTCAACTCCTGCTCGATCCCGGCCAGTGTGGTCCGCGCCCGCGCCATTTCACCGGCCTGGGCCGCTAGCCGCGCAAACCGCGACGCCCGTTCCCGGGCAAACTCGGCCCGATGCTCGGCCCAGGCCAAGGCCTGCGGCGCACCGGCGAGTTCCGCCTGCCGGCCGCGCAAAGCGTCCAGTTCCTGCTGTGCCGCCGCCTTCTCGCGCCCCAGCCGCTGGATCGTCCCCTGCGCGCTGGGAATCAGGGCCTTGGCGTCCCGCGCGTCGCCCAGGAGTTGGCATTGCCCCTGCAGGTCAGTGCCGGCACACGGCACCTCACCGGTCAGGCCGAAGCGTCGCGCCAATTCCTCGGCCTTGAGCGCCGCCTGGCCGGCCTCGCGCTCGACCCCGGAGAGTTTCTGCTGGACCATCCGCTCTGAGGCTTGGCACTGCGTCAGACGTTGGACTTGTTGGCGCCAAGATCCGATCTGCGCCGAGCGCAGCGACAAGACCCGCTCGGCCAAGGGCAGATGGAGCTCAGCACGCTGCACGGCCTGGGCACCAGCCAGCACCGTGAGGCATTCCCGGCGCTGGTTCTGCAAACCCTGCCCGCGGTTGCGCTCCTGGGTGACGCGCTGGGCGATGCGTTGCGCTAGCCGTTCCAGCCGCTGCGACTCGCCCTGGTCCTGGGCCTTCAAGGCGTCGATGGCCTGCGTTCCGGCCTGGATCACGGCGTGGCATTCGCCCTGAAGTTGCTCCCGGCGCGCTTCCACCCCGCGCGACTGCTCGCGCTCCGCCATCAATTGCGCGTGCCGGGTTCGGGCTGACTCCTGCGCTGCCTGGGTCGCTTGGCGACCCGCAAGGCGCTGCGCGACGCGGGCCTGGGCGCCGTCGAGCCGGCGCCGTTCACCCTCGATACGCTGCGCTTCCGCATCCAGTCCAGCCTGTTCCTGCCGGATGGCCGCCAGGCCGGCCTTGAGCAGGCGCGCCGTCTCGCCCGCCTGCTGGCCCAGCGCCCGGATTTCTTCCTGTCCCAGCAAGTCAGCCAGCAAAGTCTTGATCTCGGCATTGCGGTAGGCGCTCAACTGCCGCTTGCCCTGCGCCGAGAACACCGACGTGAAAAAGGTATCGGCGCTGCCGCAGAGTGCTTCGACGCAACGGGTATAGGTGTCCACCTTGCCGTCTGACACGGTGCCGTCGTCCAGCACCACGGGCTTCCATGCGCCATCGTCGGCAAGCATGAGCAGAAAGGCTTCGGTCTTGCGCCTGCCGTTCACGCGGATCACGACCTGCGAGCGATAGCTGCGGCCGTCGTGGGCCCAGATCAGGTCTTTCTCGTTCTCTGGCAGGCAAACATGGTCGTAGTAGGAGAAACCGCCCGGACCGGCCATCGCAGCACGCGATGGCATCGTCAGGTACGGGTGCATGTTGTCCATCACGGTGGTCTTGCCGCGCCCGTTGGCGCCAGCGATGGCGACCAGTTCGGCGCCATCGGCCAGTCGCTCGAAATCGAGTTTCAGGACATCGCGTCCCAGGCCATCGCGAATGCCGCGAAAGCCCTTGAGAATGAGTGAAAGAGGTTGCATAACGGTACTCCAGCGGGATGACCAGTTCAGTCTCCCGCACGAAAGAGGCTCTGCAAGACCGTCCCCGAGGGAGAGGCCTCGGCCAGGTCAAAATGACAGCGCGGGCTCAAGATCGGCCCTGGGGGGCGGCAAGGTGACAGCGGTATCGATGCATTCCCCGCCATCAGGGACTTCCTGGCCACGCAGCACACGCTCGGCGATGGCTTCCGGTTCCTG
>Ga0209277_10000164_pt1 | contig 35373 bp, 35 predicted proteins | sample JI81AbrownDNA_FD_187503 | JGI IMG/M metagenome (GOLD analysis project Ga0209277, IMG submission 187503) | Wastewater effluent complex algal communities from Wisconsin, to seasonally profile nutrient transformation and Carbon sequestration -... | ecosystem: Engineered > WWTP > Effluent > Algae... | reverse complement strand
GGCTTCGTGTGAGACTTCACTCTGGTGGCTCCTTCGGTTGCTTGTGAGGCAACCCGCATGCTCGCGCATGCGGGTCGAAGGAGCCGCCACCTCAGCTCATGCGTTCAACAGACTCCGGGACATCGCCGCGCCTCGGGCACAAAGCGCCCGAAAAATTGCGGCAAAAAGTCGGCCCAAGCGTGAACGCAGGCAGTCGCCGCTAGATGTGCGAAGCCGCATCATTGGTGGCCTACAACGCCCGCCGTGGACAAGCCACCCATCCACAGGACGTGCCCTGTGGATGGCCCCTGCGGGATCCGTGACTTGACCACCGCTCCCCGGCCGCTGCCTACGGCCTGACGCGCTCCGCTTGCCGAACAGCCACTTTTAGGTGTCGAGGCAACCCAGCGAGCTAATCCCAAGGCGCATTTCACTGCGGACGAAGCCACACGGTGCGCATGTCACCGACCACTAAAGGATCGGGCAGCGCGCTGCTCAATTGCGAGTGCCCAGCATGCCGAGTAACAGGCCGCAAACAGTTACGCCATTCGGCAGATTTGTTCGACTTCGTCGGGTAGAACGGGTGAGCAGACCTCGTCTGCACAAGGGAGAACAATGAAACGCAGATTGATGCTGGGGTCGATGGCCTTGGCAACCTTGCCCGGCATTGCCTCGACGTTGCAGCCCAAGGCGTTCCTCACCGTGAGCGGGCGCATCGGCCGTATCAACAACAAGACGACGAACACCTACGACTTCACTGAGTCGGACTTTCTCAAGCTGAACCAGTCGAGCATCACGACCGGCACGTCCTGGACCCCGACATCGGTCTTCGTAGGTCCGTTGCTTCTCGATGTGATGCAAGCCGCCGGCGTCACGTCCGGCACGCTGACCTTCAAGACGCTGGACGACTACTCCGCGCCGATCCCTTGGGAAGACCTTGTACGCTACGGAGTGATCCTGGCGCACAGCCAAGACGGCAAGCGTTTGAGCAACAAGCGCTGGGGACCGTTGTGGACAATCTACCCGCGCGATCAAAACCCGGTCGCGCTCAAAGGGCCGATCGCGGAATCGAGGTTCATCTGGCAAGTCAACAGGATCGAGGCGAAGAGCTGAGCGGCACAACGGAACGCCGGAGTCCGGTACAACCTTCCGTCGAACCGGAGCAAGGCGGCCGCCGGTTCAGCGACGCACCTGCATCAGCGGCGCGAGGCTGGTTGCCCGTGCTGGTCCTTGTGCTTTTGACCGTAGCGGTGGCCACGATGGCGCTGGTGAGCCAGCAGCTCACTGTTGTTCGGGCAACTAGCTCAGGCCCCGATGAAGGCTTCTACTGGACCGTCGCGCAGTACCAGATCGCGCACCATCGCCTGAAGCAGGAGTTGCGAGCGATCGCAGCCGGCGAGCCAGCCAACACGGAAGAACTCGGCCGACGTGCAGTGGTGTTTGCTTCGAAGGCGAGCATCCTCACCGAACCGTCGGAGGTCAAGGGCCTCCTGAACGGCGTACCAGGCTTCGCCGAGGCCACCCACCGCGTGGCCGAACTTCAACATCGGATCGGCGCGACCCTTGAGAAAGAGGTGTTCACGCAGGCCGATGCGATCAGCGTGCTGGGCGAGTTCAAGGCCATGGGCGATGACGAGCTGGCGAGTAGGCTTGCGAACGACGTGCGCTTGGCGGAAATAAGCGCCAAAGACGAGATGATGCGCACCTTGACCCGACGCATCGGATGGATCTGGGGCGGCTTTGCGCTGTGCTGGATCGCACTCGCACTGTGGCTGCTCTACGCGGTGCGTTCACGGCGCCGCTACCGAGCTGCGGCGCGCGACCGGCAAAGGGCGGTCGACGCGATGGAGCGCGCCATCGTCGCGAAGCGCAAGTTCCTGAGCATGGTGAGTCACGAAGTGCGTTCACCCTTGCAAAACATTGTTGCCTCTGCGGAGCTGCTGGCCATGAAGGACAGCCGGCCGGAAAGCGTCGCCGCGATCCGCCGCATCCGACATGCCGTGTCGGCGCTTCAGGGGCAGCTGCGCGACCTGCTCACGATCGCCCGAGGCGATGCGGCCCAGTTGGCCATGCAGGTGGAGACATTCGAGTTCGGCGAGATGGTCGGGGACGTTTGCTCGGAACTTGAAGAAACGGCTCACGCCAAGGGGCTGGCCTTTGGCGTCGAGGTTCCCGAAGCTCCGGTGACGGTCAACGCCGACCCGATCCGGATTGCCCAAGTGCTGAGAAACCTGGTCGAGAACGCCGTCCGCTACACGAACGCCGGCCGCATCGAGGTCCGGCTCGAGCCCTTCGATGGAGGCGCTTGGTCGGCGAATGACAAGCCGGACGCTGACAGATCGCCGATGTCAGGGTCGGTTCGGTTTTCAGTCCAGGACACAGGGCCAGGGCTGCCACCGCAGGCGTTGCAACGATTGCAAGGCGCGATGGTCCCGTTCGAGTCCAGCAGCGACGGCAGCGGCATCGGCCTCTTCGTGGTCCGCGATGTGCTGCAGCAATTGGGTGGGCAGATCGACGTGAAAAGCCACGACGTGCAGAGCGGCGAAGGGCAAGGCACGACCTTCACCGTAAGCATCCCAGCGACACTGTCCCGAGAAACAACCGCACCGCCCGGGATCAGCGGGAACACCGACCCGTTGAACATCCTGATCGTCGACGATCGGCCGGACGTTCTGAAGTCACTCAGCGATGTGACCCGCCGGCTGGGTCACTCGTGCAACGCGGCCAGCTCAGCCGCCGAGGCTCACAGCCTGCTGGACAGCACCCGCTTCGATACGGTGCTGATCGACCTGGAGATGCCCGACGAGGACGGTCTGGCGTTGGCCACCGAGATCCGACGCGGCGGTGGACTCAACAGCACCTCGATGCTGATTCTCATCAGCGCAGCGGAGAACCGGGCGACCGGCTTGGCTTGGCCCTTCGACGGCTTCCTGCAAAAGCCCATCGACTGCCAGGCCCTAAGCAGGCTCATCGGTTCGCGAACCCCGCACTGAACTGGCTCGCAGCGAGCGACGCGGTGACCGGCTTTTGCAGGAACAGCAAGCCGTGTTGCTCGATGGCGGCCACCAGCGCTTTTTCGTCAAACTCCTTGCTGCCCGCCTTGCCGGTTAGAAGCGCGATCGGGCAGGCGGCGCTTTGGCTGCGCAGCTTGGCCACCAGCGCTTCGGCCGTGCCGTTCGCCAGGACCCAATCAATCACGTAGCCGTCGAAGCTGTCGAACTGCAAGGCCGCTTCGAGCTGGGCTTCGGAGGCGAATGCGGTGGCTTCAAAGCCCAATTCGATCAGGCCGGCGGCCAAGCCGCGCGCGATGTCCAGGTCATCGTCGAGGATCGCAAAACGACGCGGACGATCCGGCTTCGGCTCGATGATGAGCCGCCTGACGGTGCAGGCCTGCGGTGTCGGTGTGTCACCGGCGACCATCACAACCCATTCCGAGCCCCCTTTGAGCGCAATCAGGTCACCCGGGCGATGTTGTGCCAGGGGCTGGCCCGGCCAGAGCCGACAAGTGACCCGCAGCGGGCCCGCGATGAGCACCGCTGTTTCGTAGTCCGCTGACTTCTGTTCTCCGAACAGATCCACCAAGGTCTCGCCGTGGTGCGATGCGACCGCCTGCAGTTCCTCCAGCGACCACGGCGCGATCCCCGTCATGCGGCGGTGCGCCTGGTGGTAGGACAGATTGAGCAATCCGCCAATGTGCGCGGAGTGCCTGTGTCTAGGCAGCCCCGCCCTGTCGAGCAGCGCACGGATGCACGTGGCCGCAAGCGAGCCTTGGCCGTCGACCTTTGCTGGCTCCGGCGTGGCCGGCGGGGTGGCAGGACGAGTGTTCACCGCACACCTCGCGGCGATTCATTGCTTATCACGCAACTTTTTGTCTTCATGAGTGCATCCGTATCGTGTAACAGAGGATATTTGCGTGCTATGCACGTTTTACTCTGCTACATTGTCTTTTCCCGCTACTGTATGGCGTCAGGTCTTCACACCAGCGAAAGGTTGGCAATGAAAGCACATTTCTACGCTGTCTTCAGGTCTCTCGTGCAAGTTGCTACGCCTTTCGGCTTGGCGCTGGGCCTCTGTGGCCCTGCGCAAGCAGTCGACGGCTGCAAGCTCTTGCTCTGCATGGCCGGCAACTGGCAAAACATCAGCCAGTGCACGCCCACCGTGCGCCAAGCCCTGCGCGACGTAGCGCGCGGTCGCGGCTGGCCGACCTGCAGCATGGGTGGCAACAGTGCCAGCGGGAACCAGTACGTCGCGCCCGAGCAGTGCCCGGAACAGTACATAACTGCCTCCGGGACCGACGAGAGCGGCCGGGTCATCTACAGCTGCCCCTTCAGCGGAGTCATCCATGTCGCCGTCGAGGGACGGCCATGGTCACGAACCTGGTGGTCGCCATCGGGCGATTCGGTTGTCGAGTGGCTGCCAGCCGCGAAGGCCGCCTTCGCAAGCACGCCGGATGCGATGGACGACCGGTTTGACCGCGACCACGCGGCATGGGTCATCAGCGAGCAAATCCGCTTGGCAGCCGAGGCTGCTGCAGCTGCGGCGCAAGGGGGCGGCGGGTGATCGACTTGGCTGCCCTGATGTTGACCTGCGCGCCGCTTGTGGCGCAGGACACAGCGCGCGCGCTGATCCAGGTCGAGAGCGGCGGCAATCCTTACGCTATCGGCGTCGTCGGCGGGGCGCTCGTGCGCCAGCCCACCAACCTCCCCGAGGCGGTTGCCACAGTCGCGGCGCTGGAAGCGGCGGGATGGAACTACAGCGTTGGCCTCGGCCAGATCAACAAGCGCAACTTCCAGCGCTACGGCCTGACCCCGGCGACAGCATTCGAGCCCTGCGCGAATCTCACCGCCATGCAGGGCATCTTGGGCGACTGCTTCGCTCGTTCCAGCCGGCGCGCCGCGAAGCAGTCGGCTTTGCGCGACGCCTTCAGCTGCTACTACTCCGGCAATTTCTTGACCGGTCACCAACACGGCTACGTGGGCAAGGTCCTCGCAGCGTGGTCGTCCAGGGCGGCGCACCCCGTCGGCGTCACTGGCCCCGTTTTATCCCAAGCCAAGTTCACCCCTTCCAACTCAGGAGCCTCGCAATGACCCGAATCAACCGCAACACCGCGCCACGCACCGCCATCGCCTTCATGGTCATCGCCGCCAGCCTGGCGGCCACGAACCCCGCGATGGCCCAGGCGCTCGAACCCGTGGTGCGAGGCGCCACCATCGCGCGCGACACGGTTGTCGCCATCACGCTCTTGCTGATGACGGTGGGCGTCGGCATGGCCGGCTACAAGATCATGTTCGCCGGCGCCAGCTTCCGCGATGTGTCCAATCTGCTGTTCGGTGGCGCCATCGCAGGCGCTGCCGCCGCGATCGCCGCGGTCTTCATGGGCTAGGCGGTGATCGAGACCGTCTTCAAAGGCGCCACCCGCCCCCCGATGAAATTCGGGGTCCCGCTGGTGCCTCTGGTGGTCCTGCTGCTGCCAGGCTTCATCGCCGGCATGTGGCTGTCCACGCTGGTGAACTGGCGCTTCGCGCCCGTCATCTTCGGCTCGCTCGCGGCCGCCTATGTCTGGATGCGCATCGTCACGAGCAGGGACGATCAGCGGCTGACGCAGATGGTGCTCAAGCTCAAGCTGGCAGTGCGCAACCCGAACCGGGTGCTGCGCCAAGGGGCACGCAGCTACGCGCCTGTGGGCTACAGAGGGGGGCGCAATGTTTGGCGCCGTTAGCCCCGGCTGGGCCACCCCGCGAGGCCCTCGATATTGGGAGCGCGCGGGCAAGGAATCCAACGTCGGCGAGTTCGTCTCGATTGGCGCACCGCTGTCGCAGCACGACACCGCGACGCGGTCGGGCGACTGCCTGCGGGTGTGGCGCATCGACGGCGTGGCCTTCGAGAGTGCCGAATTCAACCTCATCAAGGATCGGCACGACGCCTGGTGCAACGTGCTGCGCAACCTGCCTGCCGGGCGCACGGCCATCTATCACCACCGCATCCACCGGCGCATCCATGACCGGCTGACCGATGCGATCGAACCGGAGTTCAGCGCAGCCTTCTCCAAGGCCTACCAGGACCGCATCAGCGTCGCGCCGATGATGTCCAACGAGCTGTACATCACCCTGCTGTATCGGCCGTTTCCTTCGGAGCTGGCCAAGCGCAGTGCGCGCAGCGCGAAGACCAAGCAAAGCCTCGCGGACCATCAGGCCCAGACGCTGGCCACGATGGAGCAGCAGGGCGCGCTCATCGAGCGCAGCCTGCGCGAGTTCGGACCGACCTTGCTCGGTTGCTACGAACAGGACGGGAACCTGTTCTGGGAGTCGGGCGAGCTGTTCTCCTTCCTCATCAACGGTGTGTGGCGCAAGGTGCGCTTCCCCACCGGCCCCGCGTACCAGGCCTTGCCGGACGCGCGCCTGACCTTCGGCGGCGGCATGCTGGAGATCCGGCAGAGCGAGCGCCGGCGCTATGCCTCGATGCTGTCCATCAAGGAGTTCGCCGGCCAGGTCGAGCCCGGCACGCTCGGCGCGCTGCTCTACGAAGACTCGGAGTTCATCGAGACACAGAGCTTCTCCAGCCTGCCGCGCCGGCAGGCGATGGCAGCACTGACCACGCAGCGCGACCAGCTGCTCGCATCGGACGACGCGGTGGTGACGCAGATCGAAGCGATGGACGTGGCGCTCGACCAGCTGGGCGACGGCCAGTTCGTCATGGGCGAGTACAGCTACACGCTGGCGGTGTTCGGCGACACGCTCGACGAATGCGGCAAGCGCGCGGCAAGCGCGGTGGGCGCCTTGACGGAGACCACTGCGATGGAGCTGGTGCCCGTGGACCTGGTGGCCGATGCGGCGTGGTTCTCGCAACAGCCCGGCAACTTCCAGTGGCGTCCGCGCAAGGCAACGATCAGCAGCCGTGCTTTCGCGGCGCTGACCTGTGGCCACAACTTCCTGCGCGGCAAGCGCGACGGCAACCCCTGGGGCGAAGCCTTGGCGCTGATGCGCACACCGGCCGGCAACCCGTTCTATCTCAACCTTCACGCCAGCCCCGAGGGCGAAGACAGCGAGGGCAAGAAGCTGCCCGGCAACACCATCGTGATCGGCTCGACGGGTTCGGGCAAGACGACGTTGCTGACCGGCCTGCTGGCCCTGACGCCGAAGTGGGCCGTCCGTCCGCGCGTGGTCAGCTTCAGCCTGGACCGCGACACCGAAATCGTGATCCGGGCGCTGGGTGGCGTCTTCTACACATTCGACCGCAACCAGCCCACGGGCTGCAACCCGTTCCAGCGCGACGTGACGCCCGAGCGCATCGGCTTCTGGACCGAACTGGTCAAGCAGTGCATCGCGTCACCCGAAATGCCGCTGCTGCCCAACGACCACGAGGCCATCGCGCGTGCCGTTGCGACGGTCGCTGCGCTCAAGCCCGAGTTGCGGTGGTTCAGTACGGTCCGCCAGTCGCTACCTCGCTCCGGCGCCAACAGCCTCTATGACCGCCTCGGAAAGTGGTGCCGCGGTGGCGAGCTGGGTTGGGTCTTCGACATGGCCGACGACCGCCTGGGCGATCTTCGCAGCCACATGGCCATTGGCTTCGACTACACAGGGGTGCTCAGCAGCCCCGACGTTCGCACGCCGATCATGATGTACCTGCTCAATGTGATGGACGAGCTGGTCAACGGCGAGCCGATGATCTATCACGTCGCGGAGTGCTGGAAGGCACTCGGCGACCCGGCTTTCGCGCCGTTCGTGAAGCACAAGCAGAAGACCATCCGCAAGATGAACGGCCTGGGGCTGTTCGACACGCAGGAAGTCGCCGACCTGCTCTCGAACGAGAACGGCCGCACGATGATCGAGCAGTCGGTGACCAAGCTCGTGCTGCCCAACGCGGACGCCGACCGCGACGAGTACGTCGGTGGCCTCGGGCTGACGGATGCGGAATTCAACATCGTCAAGAGCCTGGGTGCGACCGGCTCGCGCCGCTTCCTGTGCAAGCAAGGCACGGATTCGGTCCAGTGCGAGTTTGATCTCGGTGGCATGGACGACTTCCTCGCCGTCCTCAGTTCGACCACCGAAAACGTCGACTTGCTGGAGCAACTTCGCAGCGAGGTCGGCGATGACCCGGGCACCTGGCTGCCCCTGTTCTATAAGCGCGTGCGCGATCGGCGCATCTTTGCCAGGAGGGCAGCATGAAACTTCAACCCACCACAGCAGCAATCGGTTTGCTGTTCGCGCTCACGTGTGCGGCGGCTAACGCAGAGCCTGCAGGGCCGGCATTCCCTGGCAACGAGGCGGTGCGAATCGTCAACGGTAAGCGAGTGGTGGAAGCACCACCGCTGACGGCGGCTACACAGCGCTACATCAAGGGCGGTGGGAAATTGCCGCCCCCGTCAGCGAGCGGCGAGGTTTTCATGATCGAAGGGCCAGCTGGCCTGATGGAATGCCGCAGCGTCTATCTCTCTGACACGGGATGCGTTCCATCCACGCTGGGCACGACCAAGCGCTCGCGCTTCTGGACGGTGAAGGTCAACGGCGCCTGGTTGCATTGTGAGTCGCGCGCTGCCTCGCCAAAGTGCGAAGCAGCTACCGCCGGCGTGCCCGGCGGCATGGGCACGGTGGAGTAACGCGCCATGTTCGCCAGGCTGGAAACATGGTTCAACGCCTTCTTCCTTGGATACGCTGCGCGCGTATCAGGCGATCTGGCCGTCGGGCTTGTGCCGATCGCCCTGCTGCTCGTGACGGTGTATGTCGCGGTCTACGGTTTGGCGGTCATGCGCGGCGAAGCCACCGAGCCCGTCGGCACCTTTGCCTGGAAGATGGTCAAGGTCGGTGCCATCCTCTCATTTGCATTGCCAGGCCTGTACTACAGCGGCAACGTGGCCGCTGCAGCTACTGGACTGCAGGACGGGCTTGCCACGCTTTTCGTTGCGCCTCGCGCGGTAGCCGCCGCGACTGCATTCGGCGCGCTGGACCTTGCCAACACCGCAGCGAACGAACAGCTGGCCCTTCTCTGGAAGGACGCCGGCATGTTCCGGCTCGACCTGGTGCTGGCCAGCCTTCTGTTCTCGCTGGGCACAACGATCTTCCTTGTCCTGGGCGCCTTTGTCGCATTGCTCGGAAAGCTCATCCTGACCTTCGCCCTTGCCATCGGCCCTATGGCGATCCTTTGCCTCCTGTTCAAGCCCACGGCGCGGTTCTTCGACAGCTGGCTCTCCTTCGTCCTGAGCGCGGTCGTGCTGTCCTGGTTCGTGTTCTTCGCGTTGGGCATGTCTTTGTACGTCTCCGACCGGGTTGTTTCTGCCATTGCTGATGGCAGTGCATTCGTTGCTGGCGTACCCGGTTCAGTAGGCGCCCTCGAAGCCGCCGGCACCTATCTGGCGGTCATGTGCCTTCTGGCCATCGTGCTCTATCAGGCGCCCTCACTGGCATCAAGCCTCACCGGCGGTGCGTCGATCCAGAGTGGCGCGCAAATGGTCACCAACTCGATGGTGGCAATGCGTGCCATGGGTGCGGGCCGCGCTGGAGGCGGGGCTGCTGCAGGCGGCGGAAGCATGTCGCGCGGCGGCGGTGCTGCCTATGTCGCCGGCAGAGCAGCCGGCGCAGTGGGGTCGGCTGGCGGTGCAGTCGCCGGTGGCGCACGCGCTGCGTATCAGCGGGTCGCCCAGCGCGGCGGAGTTTCAACGTGATGGGTAAACGGTCATTTCAACTTTCGGGAGTACAGATCATGAAGCGTTCAAAGGTCCGTTCGGGGCTCGCAGCTTTCGCCGCAGGCGTGATGATGATGTGCGCCAGCGCGCCAGCGCGCGCCGGCATCCCCGTGATCGACGTGGCAGCGATCATCCAGGCCGTGCTCGACGTGATGAACGGGATTTCGCAGATCGAGAACCAGTATCAGCAGATCGTCGGCCTGGGGCAGCAGATCGATTCGATCTCAAACGCCCGCTCGCTAGGCGACGTGTTGAACAACCCGGCGTTGCAGAACTACGTGCCGCGCGAAGCGAACACGATGGTTCGCAGCCTGGAGTCCGGTGGCTACGGCACGCTGGGCGGCGCGTCGAAGGCGTTGCGCGACGCGCAGATGACTTACAACTGCATGGACGTCGATGATGCCGGCAAGCGCACCAACTGCCAAAGCTCACTCGCCAAGCCGTACCAGCAGAAGGCTTTCATGGAGGATGCGCTCTCCAAGGCCAAGGACCGTGTGTCCCAGATCAACAGCCTCATGCGTCGTGCGGGCGCGACGACGGACCAGAAGGAGATCCAGGAGGTCACCGCGCGCATTGGCGCGGAGAACGCCCTCCTGCAGCACGAGGTCAGCCAGATCGAGCTGATGCGCGGCCTCGCCGAGGCGGATCAGCGCGTGGCCGATTCGCGGGCTCGCGAGGGCCAACTGGAACAGGCCTCCCGCAATCGTCGGCTCGCCGACTTCATCCGCGACTGAGGGCAGAGCTGTGACCACCGCTGTTGAATCTGCTGCATTGCCGACTGATCGCCTGCCGCTGTCGAAGAAGGCTGTCGCGTCCATCGCGGCGGCCAACAGCTGGGAACAGGACCGCATCGCGCAGGCGATCGCCTCGGGGCGCCGTGGCTGGATCGCCGCCGGCGTCGGCGCCGCCCTGGCCGTGCTGGGATTCAGCATGGCGACATTCCAAAGCCTGCGCCCGCCGCCGGCGCCGTACCCGGTCGTCGTGGACCGCACGACAGGCGAGACCAGTGTGGTCGCCACCCTCGACGCGTCGAACGTGCCGGCGCTGGCTGCACTGGATCAGCACAACGCCGCGGTGTTTGTGCGCGCCCGCGAGTCGTACAACTTCCAACTGTTGCAGCGTGACTATGACCAGGTGGCTCGCATGACGGTCCCCGATACTTGGGCACCCTACGGCAGTCAGTTCGCCGGCGAGAAGGCCATGCAGGCGGTCATTGCGGCCAAGGAAGAGCACAGGGTGACGGTGGTGTCCGTGCGGTTGACCAGGTCGCCCGCGGCAGGCAAGTCGGGCGAAGCGGTGGTGACCTTCGATCGGCAGATTCGCCCGACTCAGGGCCAGACCCCGGTCACCACTCGTTTTGTGTCCACGGTGCGCTACGAGTACCGGCCCACTGCCATGAAGAAGCCGGCCGATCGCATCGAAAACCCATTCGGCTTCGTCGTCACGGGCTACCGCGCCGACGCCGACCTGGTGGCGCCGGCCAGGCCCACCGATGCGGTGGCGGGGGGTGCATCGTGATGCAAGCCTCGAAGTGGACTGCGCCACTCGGTGTTCTGAGCGCAGCGCTGTTCATGCCAGCGCTCTTGATCAACGCGCAGGCGCAGTTGGCGCCGACCGGCGCACGTACTGCGCCAGACCCACGGCTGCGAACGGTGATGTTCGCCGCCGACATGGTGGTGGACGTGCCGGTGCGCCGAGGCCAGATCACGCAGATCGTGCTCGGCGACGACGAGCAGATCGTGGGCATCCCGATCAGCGGCAAGGGATCGAACTGCAGCGACGAGACCCACACCTGGTGCATCGCCAAACAAGGACGGGATCTGTTCGTCAAGCCCAAGTCGGGCGCCACCTCGACGAACCTCATCGTCGTCACCGATCGTCGTCGGCACGCCTTTCTGCTGCATCCCGTGGAGGCCGCAGGTTTGACGCTGATGCGCCTGACGGTTGCTGCGCCGATGGTGCCGCGTCCTATCGCGGTTGCTGCCTCCCCGGCGCCCCCGACTGCGAAGGAACTGATCGAGGCCCGCTGGCAGACCAAACCCCTGGTCAGAAACTCCGCGTACTCAGTGGCCACCGGCAAGGACTCGGAGGACATCGTGCCGGTCATGGTGTTCGATGACGGCACGCAGACCTACTTCAGCTTTCCGAACAACAGGCCGATCCCGACGGTCTTCCAGATCGCGCCGGACGGCAGCGAGGAAATGGTCAACGTCCGCATGGACCCCGATGACCTGCTCGTCGCCGACCGCGTCGGCCGCCGCTTCGTTCTGCGCCTCGGCGAAAGCGTCGCGGCCATCATCAACGACGCGTTCGATCTCGACGGCGTGCCGCCGAAGGACGGCACGACCGTCCCGGGCGTGGCGCGCGTCGTCAAGGCTGCGATACCCAACCGGCCCGCGCCATGAACGCCCCCGACACGCTCAAGCGTCTCGAAGGCGAGCCCGAGATTCCCTCGCTGACGCCGCGAGGCGGCGCCTCCAGCCACAAGCCGATCATTGCGGCGAGCGTGCTCATCCTGTCGCTGGTGGGCGCGCTGGGCTTCGCGGCTACGCGCTACTTCGGCAAGAAGGAAGCGCCGCCTGAGGCTGCCGTCGACGTGGCATCCGCCACGGTGACGAAGCTGAAATTCCAGGACCCACCGGTCGTGGTGCCGGCACCCGTGCCGGCTATCAAAGCCATCCCGGTTGTCGATCAGACCCGCGTGCCCAGCATCGAGGCGGACGCCACCACGCCGGCCACGGCCATCCCGGTTCGAGGCACTGCGGGTGGCCGGCCAACGAAGCAGGCAGTGCCGGTCGGCGACGAATCCCCGTTCGGTCCAAGCGGTGTCGGTGGTGGATCGCTGGCATCGCAGCCAGGTGCGGCAGCAGACCCGCCGCCCGCGCCCGGGATCGCTGGCGAAGCCCAGGCCAACATGCGGCGCTACCAAAGCCAGCTGGGCAGCATGCTCGGGCAACTGCAGGGCCTGACCGACAAGGCCGCAGGTGGCGACAAGGCTTCTGCTGCAGCGCTAGCCTCCGCAATGGTCCTGCCGGGGACGAACATGAACGCGGCGGCCCAGGCCAACCCCGCACTGTTCGGCTCGATGGAGCGCTCCGCCACGCCGACCGTGGCCGCCGGCTTGCTCGGCAACCGCAGCCTGACCATGCCCAAGGGCGTGCTGTTCACCTGCAGCCTCAAGACACGGGTGATCTCGGCCACCAGCGGCTTCGTCGCCTGCCAGGTCCAACGCAACGTCTTCTCGGACGATGGCAAGGTGGTGCTGGCCGAACGCGGCTCGCACCTGGACGGCGAATACCGGGTGGTGCAGGTCCGCCCTGGCGTGACCCGCATCCCGGTGCTGTGGACGCGCCTGCGCACCCCGAACGGCGTGACGGTGGACCTGGACTCACCCGGTACCGGTGCCCTCGGCGAAAGCGGCATCGGCGGCTACGTGGACAACCGTTGGCCAGAGCGCATCGGTGCCGCCATGCTGGTGTCGTTGATCGACGACGCCGTGAAGATGGTGGCGACCGACTCCAACCCCGCGACTGGCAGCACGACCGTGTTGCTCCCAAGCACGACCGCAGCCGGCTCGAAGCTGGCCGAGAAGGTGCTCGAAGCGACGATCAATATCCCGCCGCTGCTGTACCAGAACCAGGGCAGCGTCGTGGGCGTCTTTGTCGCCCGAGATGTCGACTTCTCGAAGGTTTACGCACTGGAGCCGCGATGAGCAGCGCGGCCGTATTGAAGGCTGTCCCGTCGGTCCTGCGGTCCGATGCCACCGTCACCGAGTTCCTGCAGCCGATCCGCGGAATGCTCGATGACAGCCGCGTCAATGAGCTGTGCGTGAATCAGCCCGGCGAGGTCTTCGTTGAACGCGCCGGCGCGTGGCAGCGCCACGAGATCCCTGCGTTCACCTTTCGGCACTGCCAAAGCCTGGCCACCGCGATCGCGACGCTGACCGGCCAGCACACCAACGAACAGAACCCGCTGCTCAGCGCCGCCCTCTCGACGGGCGAGCGCGTGCAGATCGTCCAACCCAGCGCGACGCCGGCCGACCAGATCGGCGTGTGCATCCGCAAGCCCTCGATGCAGGTGCGCCGGCTGGAGGACTTCGCCTCCCAAGGCCTGTTCGGACGGGTACGGGAAACCCGCCGTGACCTGGAACCATTCGAGCGCGAGCTGCTGGAGCTGAAAGCCCAAGGCAAGTTCGTCGAATTCTTTCGCTTGGCCGTCCAGTCGCACCAGACGATGGTGGTGGCGGGCAAGACTGGCTCGGGCAAGACCACCTTCATGAAGGGCTTGGTCGAGGAAGTCCCGGTCACCGAGCGACTCATCACCATCGAGGACGCGGCCGAGCTGACCCTGCCCAGCCACCCAAACAAGCTGCACCTCTTCTATTCGAAGGGGGGGCAAGGCGCCAGTGCGGTGTCTGCCAAGTTGCTGCTGGAGGCTTGTCTTCGCTTGCGCCCGGACCGCATCTTCCTCGCCGAGATGCGCGGCGAGGAAGCTTTCTACTTCCTGCGCCTTGCAGCCTCGGGACACCCGGGCAGCGTGACGAGTGTTCACGCCGGCAGTTGCGAACTCGCATTCGAGCAGATCTCCCTGATGGTGCGGGAGTCGGCGGGTGGTGGCGGGATGACTATGCCGGAAATCAACCGTCTGGCGCGTTCGGTGATCGATGTCGTGGTGCACTTCGGGGTCGATGCCGGTGGCCGCTTCATCAGCGGCATCCACTACGACCCGAACGCCCGTTGGCGGGAGGCGGCATGACGGCCACCCGTGAGGCCCCAGGCGCGCGGGTAGCCCGCGCTGCGAAGGCTGGCCAGGTGTCGGCCACCACGAAGCGTCTGCTGATCGCTCTGGGCGTCGCCACCTACCTCGGTGCCACCGCAGCGGCCACGGTCTATGGCAGCGCTGCGCTCTACATGCTGTTCCATACGCAGCGCCCTGCCGGCATCACGGCCGGCACGATGTCGGCCTTCTGGTCGGAATACTCGGCCGATCCCAAGGAGCGCAAGAAGCTCCAGCTGGCCTTGATGGTCCCGCCGTTCGTGCTGCTGTTGCTGGTGCCCATGGGCATCGCAGCCGCGACACAGAAGCGCCGCGAGCTGCACGGTTCAGCGCGCTTCGCCAGCGCCATCGAGGTGCGGGACGCCGGGCTGCTGGGCGAACAGGGAATCATCGTCGGCAAGTACCGGGATCGCTTCCTCACACTGCCCGGCAAGCAGTCGGTGATGCTCAGTGCACCGACCCGCAGCGGCAAGGGTGTGGGCGTGGTCGTGCCGAACCTGCTGGCCTGGCAGGACAGCGCCGTGGTCGTCGACATCAAATCAGAAAACTGGGCGATCACGGCGGGGTTTCGGGCGGCGCACGGCCAGGCCGTCTATGCGTGGGCGCCCTTCGCCGAAGACGGCCGCTCCCATCGCTGGAACCCGCTCAGCGCGATCCGGCTCGCCGATCGCCATGTCGTCGGCGACACGCTGGCCATCGCTCAGGTCCTCTACCCAACCGACGTGAAGAGCAGCGGCACCGAAGGCTTCTTCAACGACACAGCGCGCAACCTGTTCCTCGGCCTCGCCCTGTACCTGGTCGAGACACCCGAGCTGCCGCGAACGATTGGCGAAATCCTGCGGCAGTCGAGTGGCCAGGGGCAGCCGATCAAGCAGCATCTGCAACGCCTGATGCAGCAGCGCATGGAGGGTTGCTCGCATCCGAAGGGGCCGCTGTCGGACGCCTGCGTCGATGCCTTGATGCGGTTCCTCTCCACCAGCGACAACACGCTATCGAGCATTCTGGCCACGCTCAACGCTCCGCTGACGGTCTTCAGCGATCCGCTGGTGGATGCGGCCACGAGCGGCGATGACTTCTCTGTGGCCGATGTTCGCCGACAGCGCATGACGGTGTATGTCTGCATCCCGCCGAACCGCCTCGCTGATGCGCGTGTGCTGTTGAACCTGTTCTTCGCGCAGCTCATCAACCTGAACACGGCCGAACTGCCCGAGCACAACCCGGCGCTCAGGCACCAGTGCCTGGTGTTGTTGGACGAGTTCACTGCGCTCGGCCGCATCAACATCCTGAACGCCGCCGTGGGCTACCTCGCCGGCTACAACCTGCGCCTGGTGACGGTGATTCAGGCGGTCAGCCAGCTCGAATCGGTCTACGGTCAGCACGACGCCCGCACCTTCGCAACCAACCATGCGCTGCAGGTGCTGTATGCGCCGCGCGAACAGCGTGACGCCAACGAATACAGCGAGATGCTGGGCACGTTCACCCAGCAGGAGAAGAGCCGCGGCCGGTCCAGCAGTTCAGGCGCGAAGGGCGGCGGCAGCTCGCAGTCGACGAACGAAAGTTCGCAGCGGCGCGCACTCTTGCTGCCCCAGGAGTTCAAGGAACTGGGCGTGGACCGCGAAGTGCTGATCCTGGAAAACTGCAAGCCGATCCTGGCCGACAAGATCCGCTACTACACCGACCCGGTGTTCATGGCCAGGCTCATGCCAGCCCCTGAACTGCCCGAGCTCGATCTCGCCACCCACCGGGCTCGGGTTGAGCACCGCGTGCGCCTGGCCGGCGACGACGAAGAGTTCGCCCTCGACCAGATCGCGGTTGACTTTCACGGTCTGCCCCAGCTGGATGCCGACGCCTCACCCGAGCAGGTGCAGTCCTTCGTCACCGGGTTCTTCGAGGCGCTTGAATCGGCTTCGGCGCAGTCACCAACTCAGTTCAACCTGGAGCCGGCACTCGCCGCGTAACGGTCATGTCAATCCAAGCAACGATCCACAAGGGCATCGAGACCGCGCACACCACCTGCTGCATCGTCATCGGTGCGCTGCTGCTCGCCTCGTGTTCGTCGCCACCAAAACCCCCGTCGGTGGACGAATCGACCAAGCGCCCGGTGAACGCAAAAACGGCAGTCGATCTGAAGGCCTGCCAAGGCGATCTGAGCCGATCGACCATCCTTGTGTCGGAACTGGCGCGCGCCGGCATCGTCACCGCTGCTTTGAACAAACCGAATCCGACTGGCGCGGGGACCAGCATGGCACCGTCAAGCCCCACCATCGAGGCCGCAAGCGGCAATCTTGTCGCCGTGGTGCCCTTCGGATTGGGCTCGGCGTCGTGGGGTGTCGAACAAGCGGACGCCGCCGCACTGGTGCGGCGCGCCAGGAGCGCTGCGGTGGTCATGATTCGTGGTCGCACCGACGCGTCCGGCGACTCGTTGCAGGAAACAGCGCTGGCTCGCCGGCGCGCCGAATCTGCGGCCGACTTCCTTCATTCCGCAGGCGTGCCCCGTGAGAAGCTTCGACTGACCTGGCAAGGCGCGGGCGATCCGGTCGCCGGACTCGGGGCCTCGGAGCGTGGGCAGAGTCGACGCGTAGAGATCGAGTTCTATGCCTCGACGCCCACGCTCGTCAGCGTGCGCATGAATGGAACGTCGGCAACCGACCGTGCGCGTTCGGACACGGCGGCGAGCCTCTGATGAGCACCGAACCCGCCGCCATGTTGCCCGACCAGGCGTCGGAGCTGAAGAACACCAATGTCGTCCAGACCAGCCTTCAGGCGCGATCGGCCGAACTGCACAACTTCGGTGATCACTCGATGTCGCGTGAGCAGGCCGGCGAGGCGGTACTGACGGACCTGGATACGCTCAGGACATTGAAGGGCCGCGAACGCACCACGGCCGCGGGGACGATGGGTCGGATCGCCGAGTCTCAACGCGCCTACGGCGAAGCCTTGGCCGAGACCAACCCCATCGTGTCTGACCAAGCGCTGGCCACCGCTGAGCAAGAGCGCGAGGCCGTTGGCCGCGCGCAAACCGAATACCGGCAGTCCCCGGAAGGCATCGCGGCAGCACCGCAAGCCGACAAGCTTCGCGAAGCTGTTCGTGTCGCCGAGGTTCAGCACGATGGCTGGCGTGCAGAGCGCTCGTATGCTGAGCTCGGTCCGGTGGTCGCGGACAGAGTGACGGCGACCGATGTGCAGGTCCTCAAAGGCATCGAGGGTCGCCATGACGGATTGCAGGCGGTGCCGGCTGGAGCGCTCGACATCACGGCGGCGCGCGAGGCGGCGCGGCAAGATGTGGTTGCGATGAACACCTTCGCCGACAAGGGCCTGAGGGATCGCGCAGCTGGGATGATGGGCGACACGGCCGACCAGCACCAGACATACAAGGCAGCACTCATTGAGGTGGGGCCCGGCTATGCCAGCCTGGCTGACCGAGCCTTCGCAGACGATCAACAAAAGTCGGCTGCAAAGGAAGACCGCAAATCGCTCGAGTTCGCCGACCGCCGAAACGATGCGGCGCAGGAAATTGCCACCCGCTACGCGAACATGAAGCAAGCAGGCTTGTCCGTGAAGGACCTGCAAGGCTCGGCGGTAGACCGGCTTGCGGTCATGGACAGCCGCGCCCTGTTGTTGCTCGAAGGGCAACCGCCGCACGCTCGCGAGGGCGAGGCCAGGGCGCTCGTCGCGGAGAGCATGAAGAGTGACGCGTACCGCGCCACGTTCACCCGCGAAACGGCCGAATGGACGATGTCGGACGCTGGCCGCCAGCTGGCCGGTTCGGCAAGCGTTGCGAAGATCGATGCGCGGGAACAAACCGCTGCGGCGCCCACAGTCCCAGCGGAACAGAAGCAGTCTTCAAAGGACACTGTTGCACCCGACAGGGAAGGCACCGGCTCGAACTCGATGCGCTCGGAAGGCCACACGAGTGAGAAGCGCCGCGCCATCCCGCCGCTCGAAGATCGCTTCAACATCGTGAAGAGCGGGCTGGTTGCGAAGGAATACCACTTCCGCGACCAGGCCGGGAAGGTGGCCTTCACTGAAAAGATGTTCAGCCTCAACACCACCAGCGAGAGCCCGGCGGCAATCAAGGCCATGGTCGAGCGGGCCGCAGAGCGTGGCTGGGAAACTGTGAGCCTCAAGGGCCCGCCCGAGTTTGTCAGGCAGGGCTGGATCGCGGCCAACGCTCACGGCCTCAAGGCTGTGGGTCACACACCGACACCAGGCGACCGGGAGGCCGTCGCGAAGGAACGGGCTCGGCTTGAAGTCGGCCCAGCGGCCGAGGGGGCTCAACGGCAGGGCGATTCCATCACCAGGGTTCAGGCAGAACAGGTCGAGCAAACTGAAACCGGCAATGGAGGCCGAAGCGCATCGGCACTCAGCGGTCGTCGCCAGCTAGCCGCCGCGATCGAGAAAGCGCTGCTCGACGGCAAGGTGTCACCAGAGATCCGCGGCCAGGTGCACGACATGATGGCCGCCGAGGGTGCCCGGCGGATGGCGCGGGGCGATCGGATCAAAGTGCCGGTGTACGACGCACCGGCACCGCGAGCCCGCGCCAAGACGATCTCAGCAGGCCCTCAACGGGTCGGCGATCGGGAAAGGTCCCGTTGAGTAGAACGCGCGAGTCTGCTCCCGCAGCACTCATTGGTCGGGAGGCGCGTGCAGCTTGCTACCCGAACCTCGCTTTTGGTCGGCCAAAATGCCTACTCGAACTGTCGATCGCTCGCGTCGCGCCGGCGTTCCAACACTAAACAATAGCTTTCCTGGTCAGATGTGGCTGGGTGCCCGCCCGCCGCAATCGGCTCTGGTGGCTTGCGAAAAATCGATGTCACGTACCTGCTTCTGCGTTGGTTCAAACGGATGCTTCTCGCGCTCCTTGCTGCCGAGGAAGGCACGTTCGTGGTATCCGACGAGCAGTGCGTCTTTGTATCTTTCAGATACCTGTCAGGTACTGCCGGTGCATGTGCTCAAGCAGGGCGAACTGTTCGATGTACGGGATGAAGTTGAATCCGAACTTCGTCATGCGCGAGTTCCAACGCAGCGACACCGTCACGTCGGATGCCCGCGACGGCAAGGGCATTACTGGCGTGATCGTGCGCATCGATCAACGCACCGGCATCGCCACCTCCGACGGCGTAAAGAGGACCTCGAGGCCGCGCTAAGACGCAGACCGCCCAAGAAGTCGCTCAAGCGCAGGCAGGTCGTGGAACGAATGATCGGACATAGACGGCCGGCGGCCTGCTGGACAGGAAGTGCCTCAAGGGCGCGCTGGCCGACGCGATGCGCGCAATCCCGTGCGGGGCTAGGCACAACCTGAAAATGGTCTAGGCGCACCTGCTGGCGCCCTCATCGCGCAACTCGTCTTGCCACTTTAGATCACAGCACCGCTGCCTCGCCCATCACGTCGACTTGCCGTGATCTGAGTACGAGTTGTTCAGGGCCGGCTACTTCGGTCGAAGTGGGACATTGTTGGGCCAGATTGACACCTTGCCGTCCCGATCGCCCTGCCGCCCCCTCAAAGGAACGGGTGCAACGCGCCCATCATGTCGCGGAAGTCTCGATAGACTTTCGACCACCCACGTGCGAAGGCAAGCAGCAGCTGTACGCGGCACTCGTTCGATTGATCGAACATCGTTTGATGCAACATTAAACTGAGGAGACTAGCTTCAAAGTATTGCCTCGTCCAGCAGTTCGACCCAGTGCTTCACCGGGGTCGCGGTGCCGGTCTGCAAATGCTGGATGCAACCGATGTTTGCAGAGACGATAGTCTGCGCTTCGAGTGGCGCGAGGTTGGCGAGCTTGCGGTCGCGCAGCTGGTAGGCCAACTCCGGCTGCAGCACGGAATAGGTACCGGCCGAACCGCAGCACAGGTGGCTCTCGTTGGCCGCCACGCGCACGTCGAAGCCGAGTGCGTTCAGGTGGGTCTCGACACCGCCGCGCAACTGTTGCCCGTGTTGAAGCGTGCACGGCGGATGAAACGCGAGCTGCGTGGCGACGCCGCGCAGCCGCAGTCGGTGTTTCAGGCGCGGCACCAAGTCGGGCAGCAGCTCGCTCAGATCGCGCGTGAGTTCGCCGACGCGCTTCGCCTTATCGGCGTAGGCCGGGTCGCGCGCGAGCGCGTGGCCGTATTCCTTCACGGTAACGCCGCAGCCGGAGGCGTTCATCACGATCGCCTCGAAGCCGCCGCCCTGGATCAGCGGCCACCACGCGTCGATGTTGCGGCGCATGTCCTTCAGCCCGCCCTCGCGGTCGTTCAGGTGCGTGCGAATCGCGCCGCAGCAGCCGGCCTCGTCGGCCACCACGGTCTGGATGCCGGCGGCGTCGAGCACGCGCGCCGTTGCGCTGTTGATGTTGGGCCGCATGGCGGGTTGCACGCAGCCCATCAGCATCAGCACCTTGCGCGGATGCGTGCGCGTAGGCCACTGATGCGCGCGCTCGTCCGCTGGCGCGGGCGCCTTGTTCTTGAGCGATGCAGGCAGCAGCGGCCGTACCAACTGGCCGAGCTTCATCGCCGGCGCGAACAGCGGCGAAGGCAGGCCTTCCTTCAGCAACCAGCGCACCGCGCGTTCGCGTTTCGGGCGCTCGACGCGGGCGTCGACGATCGGCCGCACGATGTCGATCAGGTTGCCGTACTGCACGCCTGACGGGCAGGTGCTCTCGCAGTTGCGGCAGGTGAGGCAGCGATCCAGGTGCAGTTGTGTGCTGCGCGTGACGGGCGCGCCTTCAAGCACCTGCTTCATCAGGTAGATGCGGCCGCGCGGACCGTCGAGTTCGTCGCCGAGCAACTGGTAGGTCGGGCAGGTGGCGGTGCAGAAGCCGCAGTGCACGCACTTGCGCAGGATCGCCCCCGCCTCGTTGCCTTCGGGCGTGTCTTTGAACTCTGGCGCAAGGTTGGTTTGCACGCGTTGCCCTAGAGTGCGGGGAAGAGGCGGCCGGGGTTGAAGATACCGGCAGGGTCGAAGGCCTTCTTGAGTTCGCGATGAATGCGGTCGAGCGGCGATCTCACCGGCGCGAACACGCCGGGCGACTTGTCACGCGCCGCGAACAACGTCGCATGGCCGCCTGCCTTTGCGACCGCGTCGCGCACCGTGCCGGCCGACAGCGCTGTGCACAGCCAGCGCTGCGCGCCACCCCATTCGATCAGCGACTCGCCCGAGAGCGCGAGCGGCGCAGCCGTCGGCGGCAGCGACAGTCTCCACAGCGGCGTGCCGCTCGCAATAGCCTCGAGCGCGACCAAAAAAAAGGACCCCGAATGATTTCTCAGACCTTCCCAAAACGGGGAGGCGAATTCGTCTTCGACGAATTCGCCTCCCAGGCGGACACGAGCTTCGTGTACCGCTGCGCGTGCACCTCGCAATCGCACAAACAGAACTCCGTTCGACCACGCACTGGCGTTCAGCGGCAACGGCTTTCCCGCCCATCCATTTAGACTGGCAAGCGCGGTTGTCTCGTTCATCTCGAATCGCACCGTCAGCGCCGCACGCACCACCGGCATGACCTTTAGAGAGACCTCGAGGATCACGCCCAGCGTGCCCATCGAGCCGGCCAGCAGGCGAGAGACGTCGTATCCGGCGACGTTTTTCATGACCTGGCCGCCGAAGGTGACCACCTCGCCCTTGCCGTTGAGCAGTGTCGCGCCGAGCACGTGATCTCGCACCGAGCCGGCCGAGGCCCGCGACGGGCCCGAGAGCCCGGCTGCGACCATGCCGCCGACCGTCGAACCTTCGCCGAAATGTGGAGGCTCGAATGGCAGGCACTGGCCCTGCGCTTCGAGCATGGCTTCCAGCGCAGTCAGCGAAGTGCCGCAGCGCGTTGTCACGACCAGCTCGGTCGGCTCGTAGCTCGAAGTGCCATTGAGTATGCGCGTGTCGAGCACTTCGCCTCGCGGGGCCTCGCCGTAGAACTCCTTGGTGCCGCCACCGCGGATGCATAGCTGAGCACCTGCGTCGCGGGCGCTCTTCACGCGGTCGATCAGCACCTGAAGCGCAGGGTCGTATGGGCTCATCGTCAGAATCGCGAGATGTCGGAAAATGGCAGCAGCCCGCGCCGCACATGCATCTTCCCGTACTCTGCGCAGCGCGCCAGCGACGGAATCGCCTTGCCGGGGTTGAGCAGTTCCTTCGGGTCGAAGGCGCGCTTGAGCGACAGCATCTGCTCGCGCTCGGGCGGCGAGAACTGCACGCACATCGCCGAGAGTTTTTCGATGCCCACGCCGTGCTCGCCCGAGACCGTGCCGCCCATCTCGACGCTGCGCTCCAGGATCTCGGCACCGAACAGCTCGCAGCGGTGCAGCTGGTCGGCGTCGTTGGCGTCGAACATGATCAGCGGGTGCAGGTTGCCGTCGCCGGCATGAAAGACGTTGGCGCAGCGCAGGCCGTACTTCTTTTCCATCTGCTGAATGGCGAGCAGGATGTCGGCCAGCCGGCTGCGCGGGATCGTCGAGTCCATGCACATGTAGTCGGGGCTCAGGCGGCCGGTGGCGGGGAACGCGTTCTTGCGGCCGCTCCAGAACTTCAGACGCTGCGCTTCGTTCTGGCTGACCTCGATGCGGGTGGCGCCACTGTTCGCCAGCACCGCTTCCATGCGGCCGATTTCCTCGGCCACTTCTTCGGGCGTGCCGTCGCTCTCGCACAGCAGGATCGCGGCCGCGTTCAGGTCGTAGCCCGCGTGCACGTAGTCTTCGACGGCGGCCGTCATCGGCTTGTCCATCATCTCCAGCCCAGCCGGGATGATGCCGGCGGCGATCACGTTGGCGACCGCGTCGCCGGCTTTGCGAATGTCGTCGAAGCTGGCCATGATGCAGCGCGCGAGCTGCGGCTTGGGCACGAGTTTCACGGTCACTTCGAGTGTCACCGCGAGCATGCCTTCGCTGCCGACCAGGATCGTCATCAGGTCGAGGCCGGCGCAGTCGAGCGCTTCGGAGCCGAAGTCGACCGGCTCGCCGCTGACCGTGAAGCCGCGCACGCGCAGCACGTTGTGGAGCGTCAGCCCATATTTGAGGCAGTGCACGCCGCCGGAGTTTTCGGCCACGTTGCCGCCGATCGTGCAGGCGATCTGGCTGCTCGGGTCGGGTGCGTAGTACAGGCCGTAGGGCGCGGCCGCTTCGCTGATCGCGAGGTTGCGCACGCCGCATTGCACGACGGCCGTGCGCGAGACCGGGTCGAGCCTGGTGATCTTGTTGAACTTGGCCAGGCTCAGCGTCACGCCGAGCCGGTTCGGCAAGGCACCGCCCGACAGGCCGGTGCCAGCGCCGCGCGCGACCACCGGCACATTCAGGCGGTGGCATTCGCGCAGCACGGCCGCGACCTGCGCTTCGGTCTCGGGCAGCGCCACCACCAGCGGCTGCTCGCGGTAGGCGGTGAGGCCGTCGCATTCGTAGGGCACGGTGTCTTCGGCGTGCCACAGCAGCGCGTGCGCCGGCAGCAACTCGGCGAGCGCGGCGACGACCTCGGCCTGGCGCGCGTTCCGCACCGCATCGGACCGACTCTCGTTCGATGCACTCGGCGCTGTCGCGGGGTCAGCGCCAACCTCAGGATGAAGCGTTGTCATAGACACCGGACTCCGGCCGTGCTTGCATAGAAGTGTCCGCTGACAGTCGTCCTTGCCACGCGTTGCGAATGATCGACCGATACGCCGATTTGACGTCCGGCAGCGGCAACGCTTTAGCCAAACGCGCGACTCCGATCGCGTCTTCGCTCAGACGTTCGAGATCGGCCTCTTCGATGCCGAAAGCACGGAGATTGGTCGGTATGCCAAGCCGGTCCACAAGGTCTCGCACCAGCCGCGGCATCTCGCGCACGGCGCGATCCTGATCGCCCGTCGGAACACCGAAGAGGCGCGCAATTTCAAGCATCTCGGGCCGACGAACCTCGCGCAACGAATCGAGCACGTAAGGAAGGATCACGGCATTGGTGCTGCCGTGGCTTTTGTGGGTTTGACCGGCTACCGCATAAGCGATGCCGTGTACGGCGTTCAGACCCGCGCTTCCATATGACAACGCGGCGTACACACTCGCATATGCCATCCCAGTGCGAGCCTCGATGTCGTCGCCTTGGGTGTAGGTGCGGTCCAGCCAGGCGATGCACAGCCGCATTGCCTCCCTTGCGAACATCATCGTCAGCGACGAGCGCCCGCTGTAACCGGGATCAGTGTGGCCGCCACGGTCATAGTTTGCGGAGTCGATGGTGAGGTATGACTCGATCGCGTGCGTAAACGCGTCGATGCCGGCGTCAGCCGTCACGCGAGGGGGACACGTGAAGGTGAATTCGGGGTCGATCAGCGCTATCGCAGGACGCAGCGAGTTGTCCGACACGGCGACCTTGGTGGAGTTGTTCGGGTCCAGCAGGATCGCGCCAGGTGTTGCCTCTGACCCGGTGCCGGCCGTTGTCGGCATCGCGATCAGCGGGAGAGGCCGAGCCCAGCTGATGTCACCGGCGAAGTTCAGGACTGGTCGGCCCTCTGGCAATGTCAGACAAAGGGCCTTGGCCAGGTCGATGTTGCTGCCGCCTCCGAGGGCGATCACATGGTCCGGCATCGCGTCGAGGAGCTCGCCGCGCAAGACCGCGGTTGCCTCGTCGCACAACGTCGTGGTCGGGTCGGGCATTCCGCCCGAGTACACGTGAGTCGCCAGGCCGAGCGCGCGAGCCGCCTCGACGTACTCGGTCACCCACGGCGTGGCGCTGACGAAGAACGCGTCGGTCACGATGAGTCCTTTGCGATAGCCCAGGCGGTGAAGCAGCGCGGGCAACTGATGTCGGCTGCCGTTTCCGATGATCAGGCGGCCCGGCGGGCAGAAATGAACGAGGTCGTCGGATCTCATTGGCGCAGGCCATCCCTGGTGCAGTGCATTCTGTTTGGTAGGTAAGCGACCATCGGCGCGAATGACCTTCTGCAAGATATCGCGGGCGCTCATGGTCCAGATGAATGGCGTGGGGTTGATGTTGTGGTGCGCGATGTAGCCGTCGATGGCGGCGACGAGTTCGGGTACGCTTGTGAAGACGCCTCGACGCAGGCTGTTCTCGGAGATGTCGCGGAAGCAGCGCTCGACCATGTTCAGTCACGATACCGAGGGGGGTGTGAAGCGCATGTTGAAGCGCGGATGCCATTGGACCACCAAGCAAGAGAAGGGGCGGCGTGATGCACTACTAATATAGTACGTGTCGTGTACAAATATCCTCATAGATGTCAACCCTACCGATCCGGCAATCGAGCAGCGTGGAACACGCCTGCTCACCGCGCGGCTCAATACAAAGCGACTGCGGCGGTGCTGGTGCACTGGCGTGATCGCAATCGGGACGCGGCGGCCGACTACATGGCCATGGCGCGTTTCTCTTCCTTGTCCAGGACCGGACCGTCCAGCGTGACCCGGGCGTTCTGGATGTCGCTGTTGCGAAAGCGCGCGATGATGGGGCGTAACTCGGCTTTCACATGCTCTTCGCTCGTGCCGTTGAAAAGGTGGCCCAACAGCCCGCGACGAAGATCACTGGTGCCCATCAGCCAATCGGCGATGGGATACGTGAGGTTCATGTTGTACTTCATCATGATGCCCATGTTGTGGTGGGCGGTGTGATGGCGACGGATCGTGTTGATGAAAGGGATGTTGCGCACGAACCAGTTGTCGTGAACGTGGCAGCAGTAGTGGAACGTCTCGTAGTTGAGGTAGAGCCCGACCATCGTCATGAACACGATGTAGCCCGCGTTGGGGTTGATCAGCACGCTCGAGAGGTAGCCCAGAACAGTGCCGCCGACGCCGAGGACGGCGAGAACGCGCCAAGGGAAAAAGACGATCCGGAACTCCCGTGTCGTGTCGATCGTGACGTCGTTGTCGGTGAAATATTGGTGGTGCTCCCGTGTGTGGCGTTCGTAGATTGCTCGCAACGCGAAGACGTCGACGCGTCGATGCATCACAAAGGTGTGCATGGCCCATTCGACAAGGTTCCCAGCAAGGAAGACCGGGATCGCGATGAGCCATTCCCATGTGACACCGCTGAGCTGACTCGCGCAGTACCAAAGTCCTGCAATGCCGGCCGCGTACATGACGCTGATATGCAGCAAGCCGTTGTATAGGGGACTGACTTTGCCCATGTACTGCTCACGAAACTTGCGTTGGCGATCGGTCATCACGGTGGTGGCTCCAATGATTGCATTCTTCTCATATATTAGTTGTCGGGCGCCGGTGTGTCAATTGTGTGTCTTTTGCTCACCCCATGCACGGGTCAGCAAGTTCGGCGTGTTCACGGCCAGGAGCGTCCTCTACAGAGGCGAATCCAAGGCCCGACTTGGGCGCGCCGCGTGTCGCGCGCTCCATCACCGGGCACTCGACCTTGGACTCGACCAACTTGCGGTCGTTGTCGACCAAGGGCCCGTCGAGTTCTTCGCCGAGCAACTGATGGCCTCTCGCGTTCAATGAATTCGATATCGTGTCTTTCCACGACTCTCAAGGAGTCGTGGATGAAGACCTTGATTGCGGGCGACAGACCCACCATTTCCGACTGGCCGGGCGGCTCAAGCAAGCCGGCAGCCACGAGAGCACCAGTTGAACGGGCCGAAGCGGGCGGCATGCTCGTGGTGGCCGAGATCCGGCGCGCCTACCGAGAGCACCTCGGCAAGGCGGTAGCGCCTTCAACTGTCTACCGACTTCTGGATCGCCACGGCTGGCGCAAGGTCGTGTCGTGAAGGCGCGCACCTTCAACAAGTCATGCAGGGCCAGGCCGTACTCAATGCAGGCACGCCACGAATTGGAACCTATAGGACGGTGGCGCGCGTAAAGCCTTCGAGGTGGTCGATCAGGCGATCAAGCGCTTCCCCCGCTCCCTCGATGTCGGCATTGGAAATCGCTACGGCGACGGCGGCGTGCAGGCGAGCCATTTCTGGCATGTCGGCCGTCTGCTTGTAGTGCAGATACCAGAATCGCCGCAACAGGCCGTGCAGCATGCGCATTGCACCTTCCGCGAATTCGTTCCTTGCCGCACTGATGGACAGCTCGTTGAACTCGCGGTCCGCACGGACGAACGCCACATCGTCGTTCCGCGCAGCATACTTCGCAAACTCGTCGGCGAGACGCCGGAACGACTGGCGCTCCGAATCGCTGGCCCGCTTGGCGGCGCTGCGGCAGATCAAGCGCTCGATCTCTCGCCTTATCTCCAGGAGCTTGAGCTGCTTGTTGACGTTCATCTCCGACACCAGGAGCCCGCGCTGCGGCAGGACGAGAACGAGGTGCTCGCGCGCCAAGCGCTGAATGGCCTCCCTGATGGGCGTGCGGCCGATACCGGTCATCTCGCTTAGCGCTTGCTCGGAGAGGGCTGTGCCGGGCCGAATTCGCAGGGTAACGATGGCCTCCTCGATCATCTGATAGGCGAGGTCGGTGAGTTTGGACTTTGGCTCATTGAGCTGGGCAACCATGCTCCTAGGCACCGCGTCACTCTTTTTCGCGGCACCCCTGCTTTCACTTCGCCTCGTGACCACGTGACGATCCTCCGCAAATTCAACCTACGGATGGTATAGCACGCACACTCTGCAGTGCAACTGACAGACATCTGATACGCATCAGATATGTAACAGAGCCGCTATGAATCGGAGCCCACCGGGGATACGCGATGAGGCCTGACGACTCAAATCCACTCGCCCCGGTGCGCCTCATCATCGGCTGGCGGCCACCAGCGCGGTGGGTGCGGGTTAGTCCGAATCATGCGACGCGCATTCAACTGCTATATTAGTTGTGCGTCACAAATATGACCAACGTGACGAGCCGCTTCGACAGACTCATATTAAGGACACGGTATGCGAAAAAGCTTATTGAATTTCCTTGCATCAGCGGCGCTCAGCTTCGGCCTTGCAAGCCCCGTTGCTGCGCAGGATGCCATCAAGATCGGTCAGATCGAGGCCCAGACCGGCCCGTCTAGCTATCTGGGTTTCATGGCCACACAGGGTGCAAAGCTTGCAGTTCACCAGATCAATCAAGCCGGTGGCGTGGAGGTCGGTGGCAAGAAGTACCCGATCGACCTAGACTCGCCCGACACACAGGGCAGTCCTCAGCAGGGCCTGATTCAGCTTAAGAAGATGCTCGAGCAGGACCACCGGAAGTACATCTTTGGGCCGACGCTCTCGAACGTCTTCAATGGGGTGCGTGAGTACGCTCGCGGCTACGATGGCAAACTGCTGATGTTCGCGCCGGCCACCGCTGCGCACCCCGAGCTGGGCAAGCCCGGTTACGGCTTTCTGCTGCGCCCAGTCCTCTTCGACACTGCCCCGGAGGGTTTCGGCACCTACATGGTCGAAATGCTTCGCAGCAAGGGCGCGAAGAAGGTCGCCATCCTGATGCAGAACGACGCCTTCGGACGGTTCGCGGTGGACATCTACAAGGACAGCTTCGCCAAGGCAGGGATCGAAATTCAGACACATTGGTTCGAGGCAAGCACCAAGGACTACTCGGCTGTGTTGGCGCGCATCGCCGCATGGAAGCCAGACTACCTCTTCCCTGGTTACACCGACGCCGCGCTCTACGACATTGTGCAGCAGGCTACCCAGCTCGGGCTCACCAAATTCTGGCTGGTGCGCGGCTCGCTCGGCCCCGCCATCCGCAACAAGGCCTCGATCGACGAATACATCGCCTATATGCCCAAATACTTTGAAGAGGCCGAGAAAGTCGACTCTAAAGTGGCGAAATTCATCAAGGACTACAAGGACTTCTTCAAGGTCAAGGACTTCCCGTACGAACTGGCCCCGCTTCTGTTTATGGCATCCTATGACCACGTCTTCATGCTTGCCGAGGCCATGAAGCGCGCGGGCTCGATCAACGACGTGGCTGCGATCAAGAAGGAACTTTTGTCGATGACCTACGACGGTCTATGGGTGCAGAAATTCGACCCCGTAGGCGGTGGCATCCACAGCTATGAGATTGCAGAGATGCGGCGCGGCGGTGCCCTCAAGATGACTCTCGTGAAGCCGGCCAGCAAATGATGCAATTGATCGCGGGCCAGTTGATCAACGGAATCATCGTGGGTTCCCTCTACGGAATCATCGCGCTGGCGGTATCGTTGACGAGCGGAATCACGGGCGTCGTAAACTTCGCGCTGGGTGCATTCATGTTGGTCGGTGCCTACCTCACCTGGCACCTCAACGAAACCTACGGCGTGGCCTTCCCGTTTGCCGTGATCTTGGTTATGGGTGTGGTCGCCTTGATCGGCCTAGTGGCCGATGTGCTGCTGTTCCGCCATACGCGCAACAACCTGATCAACGGCTTGATCGTCTCGATCGGTCTGGTCTCAGTGATCGTGGCGCTCGTGCACATGACGTGGACATCCACCCCGCAGAACATGCAGCCCTTCGTCACGGGCGTATTCACCGTGGGTGGGGTAGTCGTGCCGAAGATGAAGCTACTGATGGGGGTGGTGCTCATATTGATCGTCAGCATGACCTACCTGGGACTCACGCGGACGTGGATGGGGCGCGCGGCCTACGCCTATGCGCAAAACCCCGAGGCCGCTGCCTTGATGGGGGTCGCTACCGGTCGCCTCCAGGTTGGCGTGGCCGCCTTTGGTGCGGCCTTGTGCGGACTCGCTGGGTCGATGTACGCCACGCTTTACTCACTGACCCCCGACATTGGCGCGCTGTACATGCTCAAGGGCGTCGAAGGGGCGCTACTGGCCGGCATCGGCAGCGTGATCGGGGCGCTGTTCGGCGGCATTCTAATCGGTGTGGCCGAAGGCCTGGGTTCGGTGTTCCTGCCGCTTGCATTCAACGACGCCTATGGCTTGCTGATGCTGGTACTAGTGCTGCTTTTCAGGCCGGCCGGTCTGTTCGGGAGGCGTTGATGCGAGTGCTTCTGCTTGTGTTGTGTGGCGCTGTCGCGCTCGTCCCAGCGCTCACCGCGAACAACGTCGTGCTGTCGGTGCTCACGTTCACGTTCATCCTGGGCATCCTTGCCGTCAGCTTCAACCTTATCTACGGAATCACTGGCCAACTCACGCTCTTTCACGCGGCGGCCTTCGGTGTAGGGGCGTACGCCACCCACCTCTCGATGGCCCACTGGTCCATCTCCTTCTGGCTGGGATCGGCCTTCGCGATGGGCTGCGTGGCCGTGGTCTCGCTGCTCCTGGGCATCGTGTGCTTTCGCTTCAGGCTCAAGGAGTTCTACTTCGCGGTCGTGACCCTGGCGTTCGCAGAAATGATCCGCCTGGTGGTGATGAATTGGCACGGCCTGACCAATGGCTCGCTAGGAATCAACTTCAACCTCAAGCCCAGCGTGGGGGTACCCGGAGTCGGAGCGCTGGTCATCGAAGGGCCTGTACGTTGGTACTACTTTTCGCTAGCTTGTGTCGTCGTTATCGTGCTGGCATATCAACTGGTCGTGAACTCATGGATAGGCAACGCGTTCAAGGCCATACGCCTCAACGAGGACGTGGCAGCCTCCCTCGGCCTCAATGCCTTCCGCTACAAGCTTCTGTCGTTCGTGCTGGGCAGCATGGGGGCCTCGTTCGCCGGCGGTCTGTACTCGCACTACATGGGTTTCGTCGACCCGCACCTGCTCGACATCAACCAGTCGCTGGCCATCTTGTCGATGGCGCTGATCGGCGGCACGGGGTCGGTGGCCGCCCCCGTGGTCGGGGCGTTGGTGGTCACTGCACTGCCGCACCTGATCGACCTCAATGCCGAGTGGCGTCTGTTGATCTATGGCCTCATCTTAATCCTCACAATCCTGCTCATGCCTCAAGGCATCGTCGGATCACTGCAGAGGCTTCGCAAACATGCTTGAAATCGATCATGTGACCAAGCGCTTTGGCGGTCTTGTAGCCGTCGACGATGTGGTATTCCGAATCGCCGAACGCGAGATCGTGGGCATCTTCGGCCCAAACGGCTCTGGAAAGACGACGCTGATGAACGTGATTGCCGGTGTCTTCTCGGCCACTCGGGGCGAAGTTCGATGGAAGGGCCGCGCGCTCGGTGGCCTCAGCACCGACGAGGTCGCGGCCTGCGGTGTTGTCAAGACCTTCCAGAACCCGCAGCTGTTCCGCGAGCTCACAGTCGCCGAAAACGTACGCGTGGCCGGGCACCTGCTGCTCAAGTCGGAACTCGGTGCGGCACGCGTGCGCACCATCTTTCCGTCGGCTTTCAGAACAGAGGCAGCACGCAAGATTGACGCGCGAGTGGCTGCCGTGCTCGAGATGACCCGACTGGAAGCGCAGGCGCGCCAACTGGCGGGCTCGCTGTCATATGGTGGCGAGAAGATGCTCGGTGTCGCAATGGCACTGATGTGTGCGCCAAGCATGCTTCTGCTTGATGAGCCGGGAAGTGGTCTCTCGCACGATGAGCTAGACCGCCTTTCGGAAGTACTCCGGCGCCTGCGCGGTCAAGGCATGACACTGTGCGTCATTGACCACCGGGTCGGCTTCCTCGGTGCCCTGGCGGATCGGGCGATCGTGCTGTACCACGGCTCCAAGATCGCCGAGGGTACCCCATCGCAGGTGCTGTCGCAACGAGCGGTCATTGAAGCCTACTTGGGAGACGCACATGTTGCTTGAGCTGAACGGCCTGAGTGCCCATTTCGGAAAGAAGCAGGTCCTGCACCAAATGTCACTCTCGGTCGGCGAGGGCGAGGTGGTGGCGCTCATTGGCCCCAATGCGGCGGGCAAATCTACCACCATGCGCTGCATCCTCGGGTTGAAGGCGACCAGCGCCGGATCGATCGCCTTCCACGGCCGTTGCATGGATGCTTTGGGCACCCCCAAGAGAGTGCGCGAAGGGCTTGTGCTGGTGCCGGAAGGCCGCCAGGTCTTCACCGAGTTCAGCGTGTTGGACAACTTGCTTATGGGGGCCTACCACCGCCCTGACCGCGGCCGGATCGACGGTGACCTTGCCAAGGTGTTTGGCCTGTTCCCACGCCTGGCGGAGCGCCGTGCGCAAAAGGCCGGCTCGATGTCCGGTGGTGAGCAGCAAATGCTGGCCATTGCGCGCGGTCTGATGAGTCGTCCAAGGCTGCTGTTCATGGACGAGCCCAGCTTGGGGCTAGCGCCGATTGTGATGGAGGAAATCGCCTCCGCGATCCGCCACCTGGCGGCCGGTGGACTGAGCATCTTGCTTGCGGAGCAGAACGCGTCCTTCGCGCTTCGAATGGCAGATCGCGCATATGTCATCGAGTCGGGCAGCGTGGTACTGAGTGGAACTGCCCAAGAGCTTTCAGACGAGCCTCGGGTGCGTCACAACTACCTCGGGTACTGAAAAGCCCCAACCCTTTCATGCAACCAAGGAGTCAGAGCGTGCGATTTAGGAACAAAGTTGTAATGGTCACTGGAGGTGCCAGCGGGATCGGCGAGGCGTGCATTCGAATGTTTGCCGCTGAAGGAGCGTCAGTAGTCGTAGCAGACCTCCTGGATGAGGAGGCCGGTGTACTGTGTCGGGCGATCCGGGACGAGGGCGGAAAAGCGACGTTCATTCATCTTGACGTCTCGCAGGAAGCGCAATGGTCGGCAGCGATCTATGAGCTCCGGGAGAAACTGGGACGCCTGGATGTGCTGGTCAACAGCGCCGGTATCAGCGGCTTCGTGCACGATCGTGAAAACACGGCGTACCTAGACCGCATCATGGCTATCCATCTGCGGGGTTGTTTCCTAGCGATCAAACACGGAGCGCCTGCGATCGCCCGATCCGGAGGCGGCGCCATCGTGACACTGTCCTCGATTGCCGCCTATGAGGGCTTCGAGGGTCAGCACATGGGCTACAACGCTGCAAAAGCCGGTGTGCTTGCCATGACACGCTGCGCTGCAGGCGAATACGCCCGCCAAGGTGTGCGTGTGAACAGCGTGGTGCCTGGGCTCATGACACCGATGCGCACCTCGGTGGTATCTGCCGATCCAGTCATGCGGGCCCGCTTTTTCGAGCGTGTGCCGATCAACCGCGAGGGAACTGCCGAGGAGGCGGCCAAGGCTGTCCTGTTCCTCAGCTCAGACGAGGCCTCGTACCTCACCGGCGCTGACTTGGTGGTTGACGGCGGCTACACCGCCTATACCTACTGACCGGCAGCTTGCAGCGATGAGCAGCATTGTTCTCGTTCACGGTGCATGGTCGGCGGCTTGGGCATGGCGTGACTTCCGCGAACAGCTGACACGCGATGGGACGACGGTCTTTGCACCGACGCTTACAGGCGTGGGCGAACGTCGGCACTTGCTGACCCGGAAGATCGAGCTGGAAGACCACATCCGGGACATCTGCGAAGTCCTGTTCATGGAGGATCTGCACGATGTCGTGCTGGTGGGCCACAGTTATGGCGGCATGGTGATCACGGGTGCCGCCGACCGCATGCCCGCTCGGGTTCGACACTTGGTCTATGTCGACGCTTTTTTGCCCGACGACGGTGAATGCGTGTTTGACTTGATGCCATCCGCTCAGATTGCCATGATCCGTGACGACGTTGATCGGCACGGCGCCGGGTGGCTGATCCCCGCGCCCCCATTGCCAGCAGATACACCACCCGAGGCAGTGCAGTTCGCGCAACAGCGCCGCGGGCCCCAACCCATGCAGACGTTCACGTCGCCGATCGAACTGACCGGGCGATGTCGATCGCTCCCGACGACCTACGTCTATTGCACGCGCACCAACGTCCACGACACCTTCAGCCTGTCGGCGCAACGGGCTCGAGAAAGGGCCACCTGCCAGTTTCTTGCCCTGGACGCATCCCACAACCCTCACCTCACACAATCGCGAGCGCTGCTGAAAATTCTGCAGACCTGCCAATCAGGACACGCGACTGGAGTGGAGTCGTAAAGGAGCAAATATGAAGACCTACTCGGGCGATCGAACTATCGACGGCGTGATCGTGCTCGTGGACCAAGCACGCTTGCTGCCTGATCTGGGCGGAGCGATATTTTCGGACACCGGGTTCGAGTGGGGGTACGACGGCCCAGGCCCACGCGAGTTGGCGTACGTCATCTTGGTCGATCACCTGGGTGACACGAACCGCGCCAAGGTGCTGGTTCCGAGATTTGTCGAAGGCTGTATTGCCAAACTCGACAACGAGTGGTCGATCTCGAGCGTCGATATCGAGGCTGTACTGAAATCGCCCGAACGAACGGGCCAACGCGCCTGACGGAGCTACGCGCAGCGCGACTGTTGACGCGGGGCCGTCAGGCAATCAACGTGGACTATTTCAACGGAGAACGTCATGGAACTTATCAGTACGATCATGGGGCAACGGCAGCGGCGGTATCGCGAGACATATCGCGAGAGGGTCGCCGGCTGGTACAACGGGTGGCTGCACGTCATGATCATCTATCTCGCCGGTTCCAGTGCCTTGTACATCTATGGTGCGAACACGGCAAATGTGCAGTGGTGGGAGTGGCTGGCGCTGCCTTTCGGGTTCATCAGCTACCAGACCTCCGAGTACATACTGCACATGTATGTCATGCACCGCCCGCGAAAGAACGTGGTGCTGAGGGCGCTCTACATCCGCCACACGCTGATGCACCACCAGTTTTTCACCAAGGAGGAGATGCGATTCGCCGACCACAAAGACTGGCGGGTCACGTTCTTCCCGCCATTTACGATGCTTGGCCTGACGCTCTTGTCGATCATCCCGTCCTTGGCGGCTGGCATCGTGATTTCGGAGAACGTCGGTTGGTTGCTGATGGCCGCACTCACTGCGAGCTACATGTTCTACGAACTCATCCACTTCTGCTGCCACATTGATGACAACTGGCTGGTTCGTAACATGCCCCTCATCAACACGGCTCGACGACACCACACGGCGCACCATGATCATCCGCTGATGATGGGTGTGAACATGGGCATCGGCACCGCCTTGCCCGATTGGCTGATGGGCACCTCCGACCTGGACTGCGGATTCTGGGGACACCTGTTCAACGGCTACGACCAGACCCATGTGCGCAACGACCTGCGCCGATCCTTCGTTCCGACGGCCAGGGCGTCGGCGCAGGCGCGAAGCTGAAGCGAGGAGACAGCCA
>Ga0209277_10000161_pt1 | contig 35661 bp, 29 predicted proteins | sample JI81AbrownDNA_FD_187503 | JGI IMG/M metagenome (GOLD analysis project Ga0209277, IMG submission 187503) | Wastewater effluent complex algal communities from Wisconsin, to seasonally profile nutrient transformation and Carbon sequestration -... | ecosystem: Engineered > WWTP > Effluent > Algae... | reverse complement strand
GGCCGGCTGGGCGGATCTGCGGGCGAGCATACCTCGCGCCTGCCGAGCCGACCCCCCACCCGGGGAGCGCGCCCGGTGACCCCGTGCTGCTCTACTTCACCTCCGGGACGACCAGTCGGCCCAAGTTGGTCGAGCACACCCAGGTGTCCTACCCGGTCGGGCATCTGGCGACGATGTTCTGGCTGGGGCTGCAGCCCGGCGACGTCCACCTCAACATCTCCTCGCCGGGATGGGCGAAGCACGCGTGGTCGTGCTTCTTCGCGCCGTGGATCGCCGAGGCGACGATCTTCGTCTACAACTACGCGCGCTTCGACGCCGCTGCGCTGCTCGGGCAGTTGCGGACTCACGAGGTGACGAGCTTCTGCGCGCCGCCGACGGTCTGGCGGATGCTCATCAACGCCGACCTGTCGGGTGGGCCGGGGGCGCTGCGGGAGGTCATCGGAGCGGGGGAGCCGCTCAACCCCGAGGTCATCGACCAGGTCGCCAAGGCCTGGGGGCTGTCCCTGCGTGATGGCTATGGCCAGACTGAAATGACCGCGGCAGTGGGAAATACGCCAGGCTCGGTAGTCAAGCCAGGGTCGATGGGTCGGCCGTTGCCGGGGCAGCCGGTCGTCCTCGTCGACCCGAACACAGGCGAGCGGGTCGAGGGTGCCGGAGCAGAAGGGGAGCTCTGCTTCGACCTGTCGGCCAGGCCGCTGTCGCTGATGACGGGCTATCAGGGCGACGAGGTCCGCAACGCCGAGGCGATGGATGGCGGCTGGTACCACACGGGTGACGTCGCCAGCATCGACGCCGACGGTTACATCACCTATGTCGGCCGGACCGATGACGTGTTCAAGGCCAGCGACTTCAAGATCAGCCCGTTCGAGTTGGAGTCGGTCCTCATCGAGCACCCGGCGGTGGCGGAGGCGGCCGTCGTCCCCGCGCCCGACGAGGTCCGCCTCGCCGTCCCCAAGGCCTACCTCATGCTCGCGCCCGGGTATGCCGCCGACGAGGACACCGCGCGCTCGATCCTCAAATACGCCCGTGAGCACCTGCAGCCGTGGCAACGGGTCCGGCGGATCGAGTTCGCCGAGTTGCCCAAGACCATCTCGGGCAAGATCCGCCGGGTCGAGTTGCGCTCGCGGGAGGAGCAGGTGGCGACCGGCGACATCAAGCCCAGCGGCACTGAGTGGCGCGACGACATGTTCCCGGAGCTCAAGGGGTAGATCTGGCCTTGAGCCAGGGGTGAGGTGCCGGGAGAATCCATCAGATCCAGGCAAGGTGACCGGCGGCGTCGGCGACGGCGAGACGTGGTGGGGGAGACTGGGCGGTGCGCGGTCACCTGGGAAGGTGGCTCCGTGCCGGACGCAGCCGTGCGACAATTCTCCGCGCCCATCCCAAGGCTCGGGGCGCACGGCACTGAAGGAAGCTATGAGGACGGTACTCCGGGAAACGCTGTGGTGGATCAGAAAGGCGCCCGTGACAACGGGAATCGTCCTGGTCGCGCTCGCTGTCGGCATCGCTATGAACGCACTGTGGGTGCCCGCCCCTTCGTCCGGCCTGGCGGATACCTACGGCTGGGGTCTGCCTGCCTTTGCCCGCGGTGAATGGTGGACGCTTCTGGTGGGGGCGTTCATCGCACCGGCGCCTTGGATGTACCTGCTGATCCTGCCGCTCATCGCCGTCGGCGGCGGCTTCCTTGAGTACAAGTACGGCGCCTGGCGGATGCTCGCCGCCCTCTTCGTCACGCACGTCGCCTCGGTGCTGATCGTCAGCCTGATCATCTACCTGCTGGCGCCCCTGGGTGTCGGGTGGGCGGTCAGGCTGGTGGACGTCCGAGACGGCGGGCTCTCCAACGCCGGCTTCGGGGCGATTGGTGCCATGACCGCGGCCCTCGCCCCGAGTTGGCGGCGACGTGCTCGCACCGGCCTGTTCCTGTACGCCCTGGTCATGGTGCTGTACGTCGGGTTCATCTGGGATCTGACCCACTTGGTTGCGTTGCTGGTCGGCTTCGCTGTCGGCCCGCTGGTGGTCAAACGCCCCTATGCGAGGTTCAGCTACGCGCTGACGACCCAGGAGAAGCGCGTCCTGGTCGCCCAGATCGTGGTCTTCAACATCATCACCCTGGTGGTCACGTACCTCGTGCCACAAGGTGGCCTGTTGGAGTCGAGCGACACGTACCAGCGGGACGCGGGCAGCACCGTCGTGGTGTTCGGTCTCTCGATTTTCCTGGGTCTGCTGGCCTACGGAACGTACGCGGGCCGCAAGATCGCGTGGCGGCTTCTGCTGACGCTGACGATTCTGCTCTTCCTCATCGGCTTAATCCTTGCGGAGACTCCGGCGGGGGTCTTCGGCGTCTTCGTCAACGCAGTCCTCCTCGTTCTCCTCGTCGTCTTCCGGCGCGTCTTCACGATCAAGGGCGACCGGGTCGTCCGATCGGGCATCTACAAGCGTCTCGCGGCGCTCGCCCTCGGCCTGTTCATGCTTAACGCGGTGGCCATCTTCGCGATGCGCGCACAGTTCTCGCCCGAGCCGGACTTCGGCATGGCGGTCGTCGAGTCGATCTGGCTGATCTTCGGCGGTAGCTCTCTCGACTTCGTCCCACAGACGCCGGCCGCGAGCTTCCTGACCCAGGGCATCGGATATGTCTGGGGTTTCGCGCTGCTCGGAGGAATCGGAGCGCTGGTGTTCACCACCCTGCGCGACAGGGACGGGCGTGGCCAGTTCGCTGAGTACGACCGCCTTCTCCACGAGCATGGCAGCACCTCGATCGGCTGGATGGCGCGTTGGCCCGGCATGAGCTACTGGGTGGACCCAGCCAGGACCGCTGGCTTCGCCTACCGGTTGGAGAACAACATCGCGATCGTCCTGAGCGATCCCGTCGGCAGCCCGGACGCCGTGGCCACGAGCCTGGGCGGCTTCACCGAGATGTGTGACAGGCGCGGTTGGCGTCCGGTGTTCTACAGCGTGACCGAGTCCTTCCGCGCGCTGGCGGCGCAGCACGGCTACCAGGCGATCGTGGTCGGCGAGGACACCGTCATCGATCTGCCCGACCTGGCGTTCACCGGAAAGTCGTGGCAGAGCGTCCGGACGGCCGTGAATCAGGCGGGCAAGCTCGGGATCAGCATGCGTCCCATCAGGTACGCCGAGGCCACCGCCGGGATGCGCGTTCAGCTCCAGGCGATCGCCGCGAGTTGGTCCGACGACAAGTCGCTGCCCCCGCTGGGCTTCACCCTGGGCACGCTGGCGGAGGCGTCCGATCCTGAGGTGATCATGCATGTCGCCGTCGACGCCGAGGGCACCGTGCACGGGATGACCAGCTGGATGCCCGTCTACGGCCAGGGCACAGTGGACGGCTGGACGCTCGACATCATGCAGCGCGGCCTGTTCGAGGACACGATGCGTGGCGTCGTCGAGTTCCTGATCGCCGAGAGCGCGATGGCGTTCAAGCAGGAGGGTTACCGGTTCATCAGCCTGTCGGCGTCGCCGCTGAGTCGGGGTGAGGGGCAGACCGGCCCGATCGAGGCGCTTCTTGACATGGTGGCCAAGCGGCTGGAGCCGCTCTACGGATTCCAGAGCCTGCACAGCTTCAAAGCCAAGTTCAAGCCGCGGTTCGAGCCGATGTACCTGTGCTACCGGGACGAAGCCCAGCTTCCGGCTATCTCGATCGCCATCATCAAGGCCTACTTGCCCGACAACGCACTCCGCGGCGTCGTTGCCTCGAAGATCAAGTAGGACGGCAGCGCGCTCAGGAGGTGGGCCGCACCGCTGGGAGCCGGCTGCCGAGTCCGTCTGGTCCAGCTCGCGGTCGGTTAGCTTGAGGGCTTTTCGGTTGACCGCGGCCAGGCCACGACGGCGATCACGCCGGGTGCTGCCTCGGTCAGAGTGACGTCGGCGCCGTTGCGGTGCATCAACTCTCGCGCGATCGGCAGACCCAACCCGGTGCCGCCGCTGTCTCGATCGCGGGCTTCGTCAAGGCGCGTGAACCTCTCGAAGACGCGCTCCCGGTCAGCCAGGGGTATGCCGTGCCCGTCGTCTGTCACGCGCAGCCAGGTCCCGCTCGGGTCGGCTCCAACCGAGAGGGTCACCGCCGTCGAGGCGTGTCGGACGGCGTTGTCGACAAGGTTGGTCACCACTCGCCGCAGGTCGGCCCGATTGCCGGGAACCTCGATGGCCGTGGCGCCCGGCGCGACATCGGTGAGGGTCACGGGGACTCGGGCGGCGGCATACCGGCTGACGATCTCGCCCAGCAGGGGGCGCAGGTCGACGGTTTCCAGGCTCGGCGAGGCCTCGCCGTTGCCGGAGCGCGCCAACACAAGCAGGTCATCGACGAGCCGGCTCAACCGTTCGACGTCGGGCAGCAGGTCAGCCGGCAGCGAGCCACCGTCCCCGACGTGCTCGGCCACCTCCAGTTGCGTGCGCAGGGAGGCCAGCGGGCTGCGCAACTCGTGGGCCGCGTCGTCGAGGAAGGCCTGCTGGCGCTCGGCGAGCCCGTCCAGTCGATCAAGCATGCCGTTGAGAGTCGTTGCCAGAGAGTGGATCTCGTCATCAGCGACGGGGATCGGCAGGCGGTCGACCGTCGCACGGCGCCGACGGGGCCGAGCGTCGGCGCCGATCCGCTCGGCCCCGAGGCGCAGCGCCTCGACGGGGGCCAGGGCGGCACCGATGACCCGCCAGGCGACGGCGGCGAGCGCGAGCAGCAGCAAGGGCAGCCCGACGAAGAGCAGCGTTCGGACCAGGCCGAGGCTCACGTCGACCTCACCGGTCGGCACGCCGGCGATGACGGTCACCGGCGCAGACCCCGGGCCGGCCGACACCGCCGCGACATGCAGCCGCCCCGAGAGACCGGACCGCGAGCCAGGCACCGTCAGTTGCTCGCCGGCCAGAGCGCGCCGCACCTCGTCGGCGGTGAGCAACGGCGTGAGCCGGTCGGCGACCAGCGACCCGGCGATGACGCGCTGAGAGGAGTCCAACACCTGCACGACGAGCGCCCCTGACACGGGCACCGGGTCAGACAATCGGCCCTGCTCGACCAGGGTGGCGACCTCTCGGGCCGCTGAATTCGCTTCCGCGCCAAGGGTGTTGGCGAGGGTGGCGGACAGCACGGCATACAGGAGACTGCCGGCGGCCACGAGCGCGACGGTGAGGCCGACGAGCCCGACGGTCATGAGCCGCCAGCGGATGGACAGCCGTTGGAACCAGCGCGGCCCGGCCGTCATGGCGCGATCCGATAGCCGACGCCGCGCACCGTTTCGATCCGCTCGCGCCCGAGTTTGCGGCGCAGGTAGCCGACGTAGACCTCGACGACGTTGATGCCCTCGGCCGCGTCGCCCCACACCGCGTCGAGCAGCTCCTCCTTGCTCACCACAGCCGGGGCGGCCGTCAACAGCCGCTCCAGCACGGCGAATTCGCGCAGCGCGAGCTCAACGGCCGCCCCGTCGACGGTCACCTCACGCGTCGCCGGATCCAGCCGTATGCCGTGCGCCGACACCGTGGGCGGGCGCGGCGTCGGATCCCGCCGGACCAAGGCCCGCAGCCGGGCGAGCAGGACGACGAAGGAGAACGGTTTGGTGAGGTAGTCGTCGGCGCCGTAGTCGAGGGCGTCGGCCTGGTCGTATTCGCCGTCTTTCGCCGACAGGACGATGACCGGAACCCAGTTGGCCTCCTCGCGCAGGGTCCGCACCACGGTGTAGCCCGACATGCCCGGCAGCATGAGGTCCAGCAGCACCGCGTCGTAGCCCCCGAACCGAGCGGCCTCCAGACCGGAGGGGCCGTCGCGGCATACATCGACGACGAAGCCCTCCGCGCTCAGGCCGCGGTGCAGCGCAGCGGCCATCCCGCGCTCGTCTTCGACCACCAACACCCGCACAAGGACACGATGACACGAGCGGAGCGACAGATCGTCGGCGCCGGGCCCGAGCCGCCGGTATGCCGTCTCAGGGTCCTCTCAGGTGGGGTGTTGCATCCTGGGGTCATGACCGCTTCCCCGTTGCGTTCCCGTTTCGGCCGTTGGCTCGTGCCCGCCGCCGCCGTCGTCCTCGTTGCCGGCGTCTCGCTGGCCGGTAGCCGGATGGCCTCGGCCGACAGCGACCTCGCCCCGCGCACCGCCGCCGAACTGCTCGCAGATCTGCAGCGGGCTCGCCTCGACCACCTGTCGGGGACCGTCGTGCAGACCGCCGACCTCGGGCTGCCGTCCCTGCCTGGGGTGAGCGGCATGTCGGGGAGCGTCGGTGCCGGTGCGTCCGAGCTGACCTCGATCATCAGCGGCAGCCACACCTGGAAGGTCTGGTACGGCGGCGAGAACCAGCAGCGCCTGGCCCTGGTCGGCACGCTGGGCGAGTCGGACATCATCCACAACGGCAGCGACGTGTGGATCTGGTCGAGCAAGGCCCAGACCGCCACGCACCTGGTCATCGACCCCGCGAAGGCCGCCGCAGCCAAGAGTGAGGCCGGGAAGACCGGCGGGCCGTTGATGACGGCCGGGCCGACGGGCACCGGGCTGCCCCCCACGCCTGAGGACGCCGCCAAGGCGGCGCTCGCGGCCATCGACCCGACGACCCGGGCCGAGGTCGGGCCCGCGGTGGTCGTCGCGGGGCGCACGGCATACGAGCTGGTGCTCACGCCCAAGGATTCGACCACTCTCGTCGCCCAGGTGCGCCTGGCCGTCGACGGCGAACGACACCTGCCCTTGCGGGTGCAGGTCTTCTCGACCAAGCAGTCCACGCCGGCTATCGAGGTCGGGTTCACGTCGATCGACTTCTCGGCGCCGGAGGCTCGGCAGTTCGAGTTCACCCCGCCGCCCGGGACGACGGTGACTGAAGGGATGCCGGAAGGCTTGGGAGACAAGGCTTTGGGAGACAAGGCTTTGGGAGACAAGGCTGCTGGTATGCCGACCGAGCCTGGCGCTGGCGCCGCCGCCGCCAAGGCCGCCGCACCGCGCGCGGTCGGCACCGGCTGGTCGCGGGTCGTCGTGGCCACGATGCCTGCCACCACGGACGCCGCACCGGGCGGGGGAACCGCCGCCGACGGTGGGCTGGGTCAACTGCAGAGCCTCCTGGGCGCGCTGCCGCAGGTCTCGGGTGCGTGGGGCAGTGGCCGGGTCCTCGAAGGGACGCTGTTCTCGCTCGTCCTCGCCGACGACGGCCGCGTCGCGCTCGGGGCTGTTGCCCCCGACGCCCTGTATGCCGCCCTCGCCGCGCCCGCGGCCGGCTGACGGCGCGCGGATGCTGGCAGTTCAGACGTGGGAGTTGACCAAACGGTTCGGCTCTCAGACGGTGGTCGACGGCATTGACCTCGCGGTGCCTGCCGGGTCGGTCTATGGGTTCCTCGGCCCCAACGGGTCGGGCAAGACGACGACGATCCGGATGCTGCTTGGGCTGATCGGCCCATCGGCTGGGCGCTCGGAGCTGCTTGGGCTGCCGGTGCCCGGCCAGGCCGAGGCGGCGTTGCACCGGGTCGGCGCCCTCGTCGAAGGGCCGGCCTTCCACCCCTACCTGTCCGGTCGGGCCAACCTGGCCCGCCTTGATGTCGCCGACCGCCGGGCCGACCCGCGCACGTCCCGTGCGCGGGTCGACGCGGCGCTCGATCGAGTCGGCCTGCTCGCCGCCGCAGAGAAGCGCTACCGGGCCTATTCGCTCGGCATGCGCCAGCGGCTGGCCATTGCGGGCACCCTGCTCATGCCGCGCGAGCTGCTCGTCCTCGACGAACCCACCAACGGGCTGGACCCCCAAGGCACCCGTGAGGTGCGGGCCCTCATCGGGTCGCTCGGCAGCGAAGGTACGACGGTGCTCGTCTCCAGCCACCTGCTCTCAGAGGTCGCCCAGGTCTGCTCGCATCTCGGTGTGATGCGCGAAGGCCGGCTGGTCGCCCAAGGCCCGATCACCGAGTTGCAGGGCGCGGCCACCCGGGCGACGGTGCGGACCGACGACGGTGAGCAGGCGGCATACGTGCTGCGTGAGCTCGGCGCGACGGGGGTGAGCGTCGATGCGGAGCATGCTCAGGTGCGAGGTGAGCTCGGCGCGATCGCCCCGGAGAAGGCGGTAGCGGCGCTCGTCCACGCGGGGGTCGCGGTCCGCGGATTCTCCAGTGGGGCACCGGATCTCGAGGATTGGTTCGTTGGCCTGACAGGGGAGGGTTTTGATGTCAGCGGCTGAGGTGTCGACGGCTGGCGCGGTGACGGCTGGCGCGGTGACTGCTGGTGCGGTGACTGCTGGTGCGGTGACTGCTGGCGCTACGACGGCTGGCGTGCCGTCGCGGCCGGTGCCGGGCTGGGCCTGGCGGTTCTTCTGGTCGGAGGTGCGCCTTGTCGCGGGGCGTCGGCGCAATCAGGCGGGCCTGGCGGTGTTGGCCGCCGTCCCGGTCGTCGTGGCGTTCGCGGTGAAGGCCTCGGCACCCCGGCCGGGTCGTGGCCCGGACTTCCTGTCGAGCATCACCTCCAACGGACTGTTCGTCGCGCTCACGGCGTTGACCGCGGAGATCGCAATGTTCCTGCCGCTTGCGGTGGCGATGTTGTGCGGTGACGCCATCGCGGGCGAGGCCAACCAGGGGACATTGCGCTATCTGCTCACCGTGCCCGTCACGCGCACCCGGTTGCTGTTCGTCAAGTACGCCTCGCTCGTTTTCGGCGCGCTTTGGGGGGTCACTCTCGTGGCGGTCACCGGGGTGCTCGTGGGCGCGGCGCTGTTCGGGGTCGGGCCGCTGACGACCCTCTCGGGCAGCCAACTGGAGTTCGTCCCGGCTCTCGGTCGACTCGGGCTGGTCGTCCTCTATCTCACGGCCTGCCTCGCGTCGTTGGCGGCGCTGGGGCTGTTCGTGTCGACGCTCACCGAGCAGCCGATGGCCGCGACGATCACGGTGATGATCGTCGTCATCCTCTCGTGGGTCCTCGATGGTGTCCCGCAGGTGGCGTGGCTGCACCCGTGGTTGATCGTCCACGAATGGATGTCCTTCGGAGACCTGCTGCGCGATCCAGTCTCGCTCGACGGTGCCGGCCGCGGGCTCTGGGTCGCGCTCGGTTATGCCGTCGTCTTCCTCGCCGCTGCCTGGGCCCGGCTGTCGGGCAAGGACATCACCAGCTGAGCCAGTGCCGACACCGGCGGTGGGGAGGGGCCAGGGGGGCTGAGATTTCCCCGTACTTCAGGTACGCAGTGCGTACCTGAAGTACGTCGTTTGAATAGCCCCCCTGGGAGGTGGACAAGCGGGCTGGCGAGCAGACGGCCCGGTGCGCAGAGGGCCGAAGTGAGCACCCGGCATACCGGGAAGGCCTGAGGCAATCAGCCCAGGGTGGTGACCTCCATTCCGCCTTCGGCGTAACGAGCGCGCAAGACCTTCTTGTCGAACTTGCCGACGCTCGTCTTGGGCACCTCGTCGATGACGGCCCAGCGCTCGGGCACCTGCCAGCGCGGGATCTTGTCGCCGAGCCACTCGCGCAGGTCGGACACGGTCGTCGTGCTGCCCTCGGCGAGCACGACGCTGGCCAGCGGACGCTCACCCCACTTCTCATCGGGGACACCGACGACGGACGCCTCGCGGACATCGGGGTGGCCCATGAGGGCGTTCTCTAGGTCGACGGAGGAGATCCACTCGCCGCCGGACTTGATGACGTCCTTCGCGCGGTCGGTGAGGACGAGGAAGCCGTCGGCGGTCAGGGTGCCGACGTCGCCGGTGCGCAGCCAGCCGTCATGGAACTTCGACTCCATGTCGGCCTGTTCGGCCGGCGACTCGCTGCCATTGGCGTAATAGGAGCCGGTGATCCACGGACCGCGGACCTCGAGCTCGCCGACACTCTCGCCGTCCCACGGCTGCACCTCGTCGTCCGGCCCGAGCAGGCGGCCTTCGACGCCGGGCAGCAGGCGCCCTTGGGCATTGCGGTAGCGCCAGTAGGCCTCGGAGCCGACCTCGACCTCGACGGGCGGAACCGCCAGCGAGCCGACGGGCGACATCTCGGTCATGCCCCAGCCGTGGACGATGTCGATGTTGTGCTTGTCCTTGAACGAGCGAATGAGCGCCGGCGGGGCGGCGGATCCGCCGACCATGAGCATCGAGCACGACGAGACGTCGACGGGGTTCTTGTCGAGATACTGCAGCAGGTCGTTCCAGATCGTTGGGACGCCTGCGCCACCGGTGACCTTTTCGGCCTCGATCATCTTCGCCAGCGGCTCGGCCTGCAGGAACCGGTCGGGCATGACCAGCGTCGCGCCGGAGATCATCGCGAGGTAGGGGAACCCCCACGCATTGGCGTGGAAGAGCGGGACGACGACGAGCAGGTGGTCGCCCTGGCGGATCGAGAGCCCGTTCTGCACAGCCGTGGCGTGGAGGTAGTTGCAGCGGTGCGAATAGGCGACGCCCTTGGGGTTTCCGGTCGTTCCGGAGGTGTAACACATCGAGGACGCATCGTTCTCATCGATGTCTTCGGGCCAGTCGAAGCTGGTGGGCTGGTCGGCGATGAGGGCGTTGAAGTCGTGCACGCCCTCGATGTGCTCGGGGGCCTGCAGTGCCGCCCAGGTCTCGGCGTCGACTGGACCGTTGACGATGACGTGACGGAGGGTCTTGAGGTGGGGGAGCAGCCCGCTGAACGGTTTGGCCAGCGTGTTGTCGACGATGACCACTTTGTTGTCGGCATGCGTCGCGACATAAATGATCTGCGGCGGGAAGAGGCGAATGTTGAGCGCATGCAGGACAGCGCCCATCGAGGGGACCGCGAGATAGGCGATCAGGTGCTCGGCGTTGTTCCACATGAACGTCGCCACCCGCTGGTCGCCGGTGATGCCCAAGCCTCGCAGGGCGTGCGCGAGCTGCGCCGACTTGGTGCCGACCTCGGCGAATGTCGTGGTGCGAGAACCCTCCCCCGTCCACGTGATGACCTTGGCGTTGGCGTGGACCGTGGAGCCGTAGCTCAGCATCGAGGAGATGAGCAGTGGCGTCGTCTGCATGGTGCTCTTCATGCCCCTCAGCCTGCCAGGGCGGCCTCTGTTTGACGAGGCCGCCTGGGGCCAGACACCTCACATCGGGCAACCGCGCCGAAGGCAGGTTTCCACGGATAGGGTGCCCTGGCTACGGCCTTCAGGGCGAGCGAACCTGCCCTTAAGGGCGCCCGATTTGTCCTTAGGGGCATCTTGAGCCTCGCTTAGCACAGGTTGGCCGAGTCACCTCTGATGACCGCATAGCCTTTCAGCCATGTCTTCACTTGCAACTGAATCCGGCATCTTTGACACCATCGCCGGGCTACCGGTGCACCCCCTCGTTGTCCACCTCACCGTCATCGTCTTGCCTGTGTCGGCGGTGGCCTTCATCGCGCTGGTTTTCGCTCGTCGGTTGCGCCCGGCCTATGCGTGGCTGGCGGCCGCGGGTCTGGTCGTGGGCGCCGTCGCGGCCCTGGTGGCGAAGGAATCCGGCGAGGCCCTGGCCGAGCGCGTCGGCACTCCGGCGCAACATGCGTCCTACGGCACGATCCTGCCCATCCTCGGCATCCTGTTGGCCATCGTCGCCGTCGCGTGGATCGTGGTGCAGCGCCGGTCGGCGGTCGCCAGCCGTGACTCCGGCGTGGTGACCGTGCTCGGCGGGTTGGGTTCGCTCCTTGCGGTCGGGGTCCTGGCGCTCACGGTGCTGGTTGGCCACAGCGGCGCCGAGGCCGTCTGGGGGAGCAAGATCGCGGCGACGAATGCATCGGCAACAAGTGTCAGCACGCCAGCAGTGACCTCAACCGCGAAGCCGACGGCCAAGGCGACCGCCACGGCGACCACCTCCACGTCCTCCGCGTCCACCACGAAGGCTGGGGCGACGGCATACACGATGGCGGACGTGGCCACCCACAACTCGGCGCAGTCGTGCTGGGCAGCCGTCAGCGGCGACGTTTACGACCTCACCACGTGGATCGGCAAGCACCCCGGTGGCAGCAGCGTCATCAAGGCCCTGTGTGGCACCGACGCGACCTCGGCCTTCCTCGGGGAGCACCGCGGGGAGCGCCGGCCGGCCTCGGAACTGGCAACCTTCAAAATCGGGACGCTCGCCGGCTGACGGCCAGGAGGTCCGCTGCCGCGTCGACGTCGCCCCGGATCCCGGCGGCGACGGCGTGGCGGCGGCATACCTCTGCGTGGTGGAGTGAGCCGGGTGTGGCGGCGGCATACCCCCTCGTGCTGGAGAGAGCCGGGCGTGAAGCCGTCGATGAAGCCGCGGTAGGTGTCGTGATCGCGCACCCTACGGCGGCTTCATACGCGGCCCCTTCCCCGGCCGGAGCGCCTGCTGAGCGGGCCTGAGCATCCGCGCCTCGTGACGGCGCCCATGAGGGCGTGGCTGCTGCTGTTCCAACGACAGTGGCGACGCCGTCATCCGCGCCGTCACGCGCCGCGGTGCCGATCTCCGTGTCGCGTCAGACGAGGCGGCGAGTGTGGACGTGGATCTGGACGGGGCCACCAGTCACGCGCAGGGCCCACGGGGAGGCCAGCAGCGCGGGCGGGCACAACTGCGTGAGGACGGTGTGTCCGCCGTCGATGAACACCTCAACCGAGCCGTGGTCGACGATGATCGAGAGCCGGTGTGAGTCGCCTGGGAGTGGCGTCGAGACCGCGCGGTCGAAGCCGGCAGGCCTCTCGGGCAGGCCGATTCGAGGGCAAACGGTGAGCGTGTCCGCCTCCCAGATGAACGTCAGGCCGATGGCGAGGTGAACCAGGCTCGCGCCGCCCCGCTCAATCTCGACCTCGACGAGGGCTGGGGCGGTCGCTGCAACCGCTGGGATGGTCAGGTCGCCAGCCAAAGAGCCGTCGAAACTGAAGGTTTCGGGCCCGGTCGGGAGCGGCGCCGGGGTCTGGATGAGTCGGCGTATGCCGCGCGACACCGATCCCGCGATGCTCAACTCTCGGGGCCACGCCATCTGCATCGCCCACGGCTGCGAGGGGAGGGCATTGGCGTACTCCCAGTTGTTCATCCAACCGATCATCACTCGGCGATCGTCCGGGGCATCGAAGAAGGACACCGCGGCGTAGTAGTCGCGGCCCTGGTCCAACCAGCCTTGCGCGCCCGGGTCGGCGGACGGTGTGAAGGTCACGCCGTCGAAATCGCCCAGGTAGTAACGCGTTCCGGACCCGCCGGTCAGGGCCTCGGGGTTGACGCTGAGGATGAGCACCCAGACCGCGGCCCCGCGGGCGTCGAGCAGCGGGAATAGGTCGGGACACTCCCACGTCGGCGCCGCGGCAGTCGGGTCCCGGAACTCGCTGAGCAACTCCCACTCGCGCAGGTCGTCCGAGGCGTAGAGGACCACCACGTTCTCGACGGCCTCGACAGCGACCATCAACCAGCGATCACCGTGGCGGAACACCTTCGGGTCGCGGAAGTCCGCGGAGTCGCGATCGAGCACCGGGTTGCCGGCGAACTTGTGGAACGTGAACCCCCCGTCAGTGCTCCACGCAAGAGCCTGGGTCTGATGGACGCCGACGTCGGGGGTGCCCCGGTGGGAGGTGTAGATCGCCACAAGGGCACCCGCACCGAAGCCTGCCGAGCCGGTCTCGTCGCACACCATCGATCCGGAGAAGATCTCTTCAGACTCGTCGAGCGAGATCGCCGTCTCGTGCTCGGTCCAATGCGCGAGGTCGGGTGAAGTCGCATGGCCCCACGACATGTTCCCCCAGGTGAGGCCCCGCGGGTTGGTCTGGTAGTAGAGGTGCCACAAGGAGTTGTGGAAGATCAGGCCGTTGGGATCGTTCAGCCAGGTTGCTGCCGGGCTGTAGTGGATCGCCGGTCGCACCGGTCCGCTCGGTCCCGCCCCACCCTGCATGCTGCCGCTCATCCTTTCCGGGGTGATCGTGGTCAGTTGCTCGGGCTAAGCATCCCATCTGTCACTCCACGGGCGTCTCGTTGCCCAACCCGTCACGCTCCTTGGCGTGAGAGCCCCCCGAGGCCCAGGTAGCGGTCGAGGTACTGAGTCAGCTTGTCTAGCACTCGCCGCTTGGTGTCAGCGTGCCCGGCGCCCGGCCCGGCGAAGCGCGATGCTGGCGGCAGGATCTTCGTAATTCCGGTACCGGTCGTGGGAACGGCGCCGTTGCGAAAGGCCATGTCCACAAAGGCCTGCGTCTCTGCCGGCTTCAGTGACTCGTCCGCGACGATCGCCGCGAGCTCTTCAGCGCGGCGGGCGGAGATGAACGCCTCCCACTCCTCGTCCACGCTTCCGGTAGCCGAGACGGACACCACGAATGCCTCGATGAGGTCCTTCTTGTTGCGCAGCGACGGGCTCGAGTCCACGGCCCGGGCGATGGCCGCGCGGATCTCCTTGTCCTCGCCGTCGCCCTTGGCCTGCCGGTACTGCTCTACGAGCATGAGGATGTAGTCGACGTTGATCTCGACCTGCTTGACCAGCTCGATCTCGAAGACGACGTCGTCGACGATCGACTCCTTGTCGGCCTTGGCGACCCGGCGGAAATCGGCATAGAGGTCGAGATAGACGCTGGTGTAGTCCTGCACCTGGCGGTCGGTGAGCCCCTCCTGGCCAGCGAAGTCGTCGAAGGAGGTGAGGATGTTGCGCAGCCGCAGGATGGCCCCGAACAGGGCGATGAAGGCCTTCTGCGCGCTCTCCCCGACGATGGGCGACCCAAGGGGGTATGCCGCGAGCAGCTCGCCGACGCGGGCGGCATACTCGGCGTAGTAGTCGGCGTACGGCCTGAGCAGGACGATGCCGTGCGCGTCCTTGTTGCCGAAGAGCGCGATGGCGTCGTTAGTCTCCTCGTCGAGGTCGCGGAAGCTGACGATGTTGCCGTAGGTCTTGACCGAGTTGAGGATCCGGTTCGTGCGCGAGTAGGCCTGGATGAGGCCATGGGCCCGCAGGTTCTTGTCGACCCAGAGCGTGTTGAGCGTCGTCGCGTCAAAGCCCGTGAGGAACATGTTGACGACGATGACGAGGTCGAGCTCGCGGTTCTTCAACCGTAGTGAGAGGTCCTTGTAGTAGTTCTGGAATTTCTCGGCCGACGTGTCGAAGCTCGTGCCGAACAGCTCGTTGTAGTCCTGGATCGCGTCCTCGAGGAACGAGCGGGCGTCCGCGGACAGCCCCTCGGTCTCGAAACCCTCGTCGTCGAGGAAGTCCTCGTCCGCGGCCTCGTTGGCGGCATACGAGTAGATGAGCCCGACCTTGAGGCGGCGGTCCTGCGGAAGGTCCTGCTGCTGGACGCCGAACTGGTTGTAGTAGACGCGGGCCGCCTGGATCGATGCGGTGGAGAAGATCGCGTTGAAGCCCCGTACGCGGGTCGCGCGACGTGTCTCCTCGACGCGGCCCCGGCCGAGCGCGACCTGCTCCACGTTGGTGATGACCGAGTGCTGGTAGCCGGAGGACCGCTTGGTCTTCTGGGCGAAGTGGTCGAGCATGTAGGCGACAATCTGCTTGATCCGCTCGGGTGCCAGCAGAGCCTTCTCGGTGTCGATGGCCGAGACCTGCTTGTCGGTCAGGTGCTCCGGAAGGTGGATCGTGTTGACGTAGTCGATGCGGAAGGGGAGCACGTTCTTGTCGGTGATGGCGTCGACGATCGTGTAGGTGTGCAGCTTGTCGCCGAAGGCCTGCTCCGTCGTGCGCAGGCGAGGGCTGCCTGCGGTGCCCGCGTTCGCCGCGAAGATCGGCGTCCCGGTGAAGCCGAACAGGTGGTAGCGCTTGAAGGCGCGGGTGATGGCGGTGTGCATATCGCCGAACTGGGAGCGGTGGCACTCGTCGAAGATGATGACGACATGCCCGTCGAAGATGGTGTGGCCCTTGTTGGCGGGCGAGTTGACGAAGGTCGCGAGCTTCTGGATCGTCGTGATGATGATGCGGGCCTCGGGGTCGCCCAACTGCTTCTTGAGCTTGGCGGTCGACGTATTCGAGTTGGCCGCGCCCTTCTCGAAGCGGTCGTACTCGCGCATCGTCTGGTAGTCGAGGTCCTTGCGGTCGACGACGAAGAGCACCTTGTCGATCCCGGTCATTCTCGACGCGAGCTGAGCCGCCTTGAAGCTCGTGAGGGTCTTGCCTGATCCGGTGGTGTGCCAGATGTAGCCGCCCGCACCGACGGTGCCCCACTTCTTGTAGGTCGAGGAGGTCTCGATCCGGCGCAGGATCTGCTCGGTCGCGGCGACTTGATAGGGCCGCATGACCAGGAGCATCCGATCGGCCGTGAGAACGCAGTAGCGGGTGAGCAGGTTGAGCAGGGTGTGTTTGGCGAAGAAGGTGCGGGTGAAGCCGGCGAGGTCCTGGATCGGGCGATTGCGCTCGTCGGCCCACCACGAGGTGAACTCGAAGGTGTTCGAGGTGGTGCGGGTGCGCCGGGACGCGGTCGCGCTGTCGACGTGCTGGCGGCGGGTGGTATTGGAGTAGTACTTGGTCAGCGTGCCGTTGCTGATGACGAAGAGCTGGACGTACTCGAAGAGGCCGGACCCGGACCAGAAACTGTCCCGCTGATAGCGGTCGATCTGGTTGAAGGCCTCGCGGATGTCGACGCCGCGGCGCTTGAGCTCGATGTGCACCATCGGCAGGCCGTTGACCAGCACCGTCACGTCGTAGCGGTTCGCGTAGCGACCCCCGCCGGGAGTATCGGGGCCGGGCACCTCGTACTGGTTGACGACCTGGAGGCGGTTGTTGTGGATGTGGACCTTGTCGATCAGCATGACGTTCTTGGTCGAGCCGTCGTCGCGAGCGAGCAGGAGGACGTGGTCCTCGTGGATGCGCACGGTCTTGTCGACGATGCTGGAGTTCGCGCTGGCGATCCGCTCGGCGAAGAAGCGCTGCCACTCGGCATTGGAGAACCGTATGCCGTTGAGCGCCTCGAGCTGGAGGCGCAGGTTGGCGACGAGCTGGCCCTCGGTGGTGATGGGGAGGTAGGCGTAGGCCTGCTCCTGCAGCTGTCGCAGGAGCGCCTCCTCAAGGTCGGCCTCCGACTGGTATGCCGTGTCGCTCGCCGGGCCGGGAACGAACTCGGCAACGACGGTGCTCTCGGCACTGACTGCGACCGGCTCGTAACGGACCGGACCGGTGGGGGTGGTGAGGTCGGTCACGGCTCGTCCTTGGGTGGTGTGGCTGCGCTCAGGAGGGCCAGGGCTGTGCGAGCCGCCTTGTCGGCGTCAGCTGTGGAGACTGGCCGTGCCTCGTAGTGCATCTGGTTGCGGGCTCGGCGCATCCGGTCGAAGTGGCGGGCGTCGGCGTCTTGTGGTGGGGTGTCCAGGACGATCCGGAGGAAGCGGGCCAGGGCCTCGTGCTGTCCGGGACCGCTCCGAGTGCGGTAGCCATAGCGAGCCAGCAGCGCCTCACCGACGGCGTGGGACGCGTCGTAGGCGAGGTTGTAGCGATTCTGGGGGAGCCTCACGTGGGCGACGTCGATCAGGGTGTCCTCGGCGAGGGTAAGGAAGGCGTTCGCCCGGACGTCGTCGACAGGGACCGGCTCCAGACGCCGGTCGACGATGAGGGCATCTATGGCCTTTCGCTGTTCGGCGCGCAGCCGTGGGGTCACCACGGCAGTTCACCGAGCAACAGGACGGTGGGGCTAGTGGCGACCTGGGCGACGAAGGCGGTGCGGCTCCGGGCCTCGTCGGGACGCAGGATGGTCGCGTTGACCGGTCTGCCGATCCGGTCCTGAACTGCGTCGCAGGCGTCATGGACCGCGTCGACGTCAGGGGAGCCGACGACCATGAGGTCCACGTCCTGCGGCGGAGGGCCGGGGACGCCGGTCATTCGCGCGGCGAAGGAGCCGTAGATGAGGGCTGAGGTGATGCCCTCGATAGGGCGCAGGGCTTCGCTGAGCAGGACGCTCGGGCCGGTGGTCACGAGGAGGATCTGTCGCAGCGGGTCGACGACTGGACTGTCGGGGTTGGCGCTGATCAGGCGGGATCGCCCGACCTGGCGTTCCCGAAGAATGCCGGCGTCGAGCAGCCGCTGAGTCTCACGATGCACAGTGGCGTAGGCGACGTCGATCCGCTCCGCCAGGTCGGTGAGGCTGAGCTCGTCGCCCGTGAGCAGGAGCTCAGCGAGCAGGCGCGCCTGGCCGTCCGATCGGAAGATCGGAGCCAGGAGAGGCGCCTCCGTTCTCATATAGTGGAGGTTATTATCCGTTGAAGCGATAGTCAACGTCAGATGTCACGATGCCACCGGGAACGTCAGCAGCCGGTCTCTGTAGTACTCGTACTGCTTCCGCCGCGCCGCGAGCTCGCCCGGTAGGCCAGTGCTGAGGTCGCTCACCAACTCATGGAACGCATCGAGCATGTCCACCACGCGGTCCTGTTCGCGCCGAGTCGGCAGTGGGATGGGCATCCGGCCCAGACCATCGCTAGAAAGCCGCTTGACCTTGGCCCGAGAAACGATGCTCACCTTGGCATCATTGAATTCCTTCGTCTGCATGTAGTACGTGACGAACTTCGGGTTCATGGGGCTCCGGAAGATGAAGCAGTCATCGTGAACAGCTACCCTGTGATCCCCTAGCCAGGCCAAGGCCTTACCTACGTCGAGAACGGTTTCACCGACGGCTGCAATCACCACGTCGCCGGGTTCGGCGAAGCGGAGCCGTTCTCGAAGATCGCTACGGACCTGGGTGATCGCCGTGTCAGCGGAGACGCCGTAGCGGGTGTAGATCTCGCCGTAATGAATGCTCGGGATGCCCGAGTCGATGACGTCGGCCTTGACGAACCGACGTCCCCGGATGAAGGTGCCGACCTCACCCATGGTCACCCATCTCTCTCTCTCTCTCTCTCTCTCTCTCTCTCGGAAGGTGAAGAGTTCGTCGCGGTAATGACGGTATTGCGCCCGGCGTGAGCGGAGCTCCGCTTCCAGCTCCGCTTCCAGCTTCGCGAATGTGTCCAAGATGTCGGCGATCGCGCGCTGGACGTCGAGAGGCGGTAGCGGGACCGAGATCTTTGTCAAGTTCGCGGCCGAGACGTCAATGACCTTTGTGCCCGTTGCCAGGCTGCGTTTCTGAAGGGCGAAATCGGGGGTCTGGAACCAGTACGCCAGGAACTTGGGGTCTTGGCTGTGCTTGAGAACAGAGGCGTGGCCTCCCGTCACGATCTGCTGCGGACCGAGCCAGGCCACGGCCTTGCCGACGTCGTTCAAGTTCTCGCTCGTGTTGGTGATGATGAGGTCGCCCGGATTGACCTTCGCAAGGCGAGCGGCGGTCTCGGCGGCTACATGAGAGATGGTTTGCGTCGTCCAGGTCCCGTAGTACGTGTAGATCTGACCGTAGTGAATGGCGCCGACGCCGGTCGTGGTGAAGTCTGTTTTCGGCATGCTGTGGCCCCGGACCAGATCCGCCCAATCGCCGATCGGCCGGCGTTCCACCCCTTCCGGGCAAAGGCGGTTGAGTAGGTCGTTGATGTGGCTCATGCGAAGAAGTCCTCGTCGACCTCGACCACGGCATACGTGTCCTTGACCTGGACGCCGACCTTGTAGCGGATCATCAGCGTCGCCAACTGCTGGCCGTCGACGAGGATGACGCGAGCCGGGACCCGGTCGGCCCATTCCACGGCGCCAGCTGTGAAAGTGCTGGTCGTGAAGAAGACCCCAGAGTCGGCCTTGCCGCTCAACGCACCAACGAAGCCTTGCAACTCCGGTCGCTGGACCGAGTTCCCTGGTGCGTAACGCTTCGCCTGCACGTAGACCTTGCTGAGCCCGAGCACATCCTGGTCGATAACCCCGTCGATCCCCCCGTCGTTGCTGCGGCTGGTCGTGAGCCCGCGACCGCCGACACCGCCGTAACCCATGGCCAGCAGAAGTTTGACGACTGCACTCTCGAAGAAGGTCGGGTCCTGAGCGCACAACCGAGTGAGAAGCTCGGCGGCGACGTCGGCGTGGATCCGGGAGATACCCTGCTCCACCTGCTCGGTCGGGTCCAGCGGGCTCCTGTCGGCCGTCGCAGCGGCGAGGGATGGTTGCTGACGCGTGGATGCGACGTACGGCTGGATCGCCGACGTCGGGTCGCTGCCGAGGCTGTCGAGCTGCTTCTCGGTGACCCCCTCCGGGAAGGCCGCGAGGACCTCTCGGCCGGCGTCCGTGATCCGGTAGTGCCCGCGGGAAGGCTTCGCGAGCGCTCCAACTCGTGCGAGCTGGGACAACGCCCAGCCGATGCGATTGGCGAATTGCGGCTGTCCTGACCCGAGCAAGACAGCGCGATTCTCGTTGGTGAGGCCGACAAGCGCCGCAACCTGCACGTTCATCTCGCGACGACTGCGTGTCGAGCTGTCGCTGAGGGCACTCAGGCAGGGGACCATGAACCCCTCCCAGGTCGGCATCTCAGTCATCCCTTGTCCCCTTCGAGGTCGGCGACGATGGCGTCGATCTTCGCCCGCAACTCGGATTGCCGTGCGACGATCCGCGCGATCTCGGCATTCAACGCCTCGATGTCGACTGCCTCTGTTGTGTCCTCGGTCTCGACATAGGAGGACACTGACACGTTATAGCTATTGTCGGCGAGTGCCGAATTCTCGACCAGGCTGGCGAAATAGGGGGCTGGCTCACGGCGTACGAAGGCGTCGAGGATCGCGGCCCGGTTGGCGTCGGTCAGTTTGTTCTTGTTGCCCACCCGGGCGAACTGGGCCGACCCGTCGATGAAAAGGACGTCGTTGCTGGCCTTGCTCTTCTTGAGCACGATGATGCAGGTCGCGATCGTCGTGCCGAAGAAGAGGTCCGGCGGCAGCTGGATGACGGCGTCGACGTAGTTGTTGTCGATGAGGTACTTGCGGATCTTCTGCTCCGCGCCCCCTCGATAGAGCACCCCGGGAAACTCGACGATAGCCGCGGTGCCGTTGACCGCTAGCCAGTGCAGCATGTGCATCGTGAAAGCGAGGTCGGCTTTGCTCTTGGGTGCGAGGACGCCGGCGGGGGCGAACCGGGGGTCGTTGATGAGCAGCTGGTCGTCCGCGCCTGCCCACCTCGTCGAATAGGGCGGGTTGGACACGATCGCCTCGAACGGCTCGTCGTCCCAGTGGGCTGGATCGATGAGGGTGTCGCCGTGGGCGATATCGAACTGCTCGAAGTTGACGTCGTGCAGGAACATGTTGATGCGGGCAAGGTTGTAGGTCGTCAGGTTGATCTCCTGACCGAAGAACCCCTGCCGCACGTTCTCCTTGCCGAGCACCTTGGCGAACTTCAGCAGGAGACTTCCCGAGCCACACGCCGGGTCGTAGACCTTGTTGACCGACGTCTTGCCGACGACCGTGATCCGGGCCAGCAGCTCGCTGACCTCCTGCGGGGTGAAGAACTCCCCGCCCGACTTGCCGGCGCTACCGGCATACATGGTCATGAGGTACTCGTAGGCGTCGCCGAAGGCGTCGATGGTGTTGTCGGCGAAGGTGCCCAGGGCGAGGTCGCCGATGGCGTTGAGGAGCTTGACGAGCTTCTCGTTGCGGCGGGCCACGGTGGGGCCGAGCTTGGCGCTGTTGACGTCGAGGTCGTCGAAGAGCCCCTTGAGGTCGCCCTCGCTGTCGGTACCGATGGCCGAGCCCTCGATGTTGGCGAAGACCCGCTCGAGCGTCTCGTTGAGATTCGGGTCGTGCGGCGCGCGCGCCCGCACGTTCGCGAAGAGCTCGCTGGGCAGGATGTAGTAACCCTTCTCTTCGACCGTGACCTCACGCCCGAACTCGGCCTGCTCGTCGGAGAAGTCGGCGTAGTCGAAGTCGCCGACGCTGGCAGCGCGCTCGAGGCCATTGATGTATGCCGTGAGGTGCTCGGAGATGAACCTGTAGAAGAGCAAGCCGAGGACGTAGCTCTTGAAGTCCCAGCCGTCGACACTCCCGCGAAGGTCGTTGGCGATCCGCCAGATCGTGCGGTGCAACTCGGCGCGCTGCTGCTCCTTGGTCATGGCGCGATCACATGGGTAGGTCGTGGAGGGCATGGCATGGGCTGATCCTGCCTCATCGGGCGGGCTCCGTTCGTGCGGCCTCGCCGTGTGCACCGACGCCGTGAAGTTCGTGCCGAATCCTCGCTTCGGACCCCGATGGGGTTACTTGCACACGGCCACCGAGCCCGGCGGCGACCGCCGACGCTCCCGGCCGCGACGTGCCCGGGATGGCTTACTATGCCCCAGTGATGCCCGGGAGCCAGGCAAGCAAAAGGCCCCTGACTGCGTTTCCGCAGGTCAGGGGCCCATTCTCGCTGTCGGGGTGACAGGATTTGAACCTGCGGCCTCTTCGTCCCGAACGAAGCGCGCTACCAAGCTGCGCCACACCCCGTGGCCCGCGCGACCCTGGTGGGGGTGTTACGGCACAAGGACAGAGGATAGCCGACCCGTGCGCCTGGCACCGAATCGGGTCGGTGGGCGGGCGGATCGCAGACCGGTGGGCGGGCGGCATACGGGATGACGGGCCAACCACGCGCTCCCTCGCGCCGACCACCGGTCGCCCGCCGAGAGGTGGGAATCAGCCGGTATGCCGTCCCGCGAGGCGGCAGAATGCCACCCTTCGCAGGGTGGGCACCGCCACAGGCCAAAACCCCTAGGAGTCGCGGGGGACCAGGGTGAGCAGGCTTGCTTCGGGGCGGCAGGCGAAGCGCACGGGCGCCATCGGCGAGGTCCCGAGGCCGGCCGACACCTCGAGGTATGCCGCCCCCTGCGGCGCCTGCGCGGACGGCGCCCCACCTGCGCCGGGCCACCACCGCGAAACGCCCTTGGCGCGCCGCGTGTCCAGGTCGCAGTTGGTCACGAGGGCGCCCCAGCCGGGCAGGCAGAGCTGCCCGCCGTGGGTGTGGCCGGCGATGACCAACCCGGCCCCGTCAGCAGTCATCGCATCGAGCACCCGCTGATAGGGCGCATGGGTCACGCCCACGGTCAGCGCGACATCGTCCGCCGCGGCCCCCGCAACAACGTCATACCGGTCGTAGTCCAGGTGCGGGTCGTCGACCCCCACGAACTCCAGGGGCACCCCAGACACCGCCAGGCGCGTCCGCCGGTTGGTCAGGTCGTCCCACCCACCCGCAGCCAGGCCTGCCACCAGACGCTCCGTCGGCAGGCGCGACGCCTCTCCCAGCCCCCGCCGGTGGTTGCCCGTGAGATACAGCGCCGGGTTCTTCATCCGTGGCGCGAAGTAGTCGTTGGACCCCAGGACGAACACCCCAGGCACCCCGAGCAGCGGCTCGAACGCCCGCAGCAACGGCTCGATCGACCCCGGGTTGGCGATGTTGTCGCCCGTGTTGACGACAAGGTCCGGCTCGAGCCCCGCCAGCGCTCGGACCCACTCGATCTTGCGCGCCTGGGCGGGCATGAGGTGCAAGTCGGTCAGGTGCAGCACCCGCAGACTCGCGCTCCCGGGCGGCAACACCGGCAGGGTATGCCGCCGCAAGACGAAGAGGTTGCGCTCCACCAGGCTCGCGTAGCCCACTCCCAGGACGCCCACGGCGGTGGCTCCCACAGCGGCACGAGCAAGCGGATGCATCCGACCAGTCTCCCACGGCAGCACCCACCGGGCCGAAACGGAAGCGACGGGGCGGCATACAGGCTGGGAGACTGGACCCATGAGCACCCTCAAGGAGACCCTGCACGCCGACCTCACCGAGGCGATCCGCAGCCGCAACGCGGTCGTCGCCGCGACCCTGCGGATGGCGTTGACGGCGATCTCCACCGCGGAGACGGCCGGCACGACCCACCGCGAGCTCAGCGACGACGAGGTCCTCAAGGTCCTGGTCAAGGAGGGCAAGAAACGGCGCGAGGCGTCCGCGGCATACACCGGCGCGGGGCGACCCGAGTTGGCGGCGCGCGAGGACGCGGAATTCGCGGTGCTTGAGGGCTACCTGCCGACGCAACTCACCGACGAGGAGATCGCGGCGCTCGTCGCCCAAGCGGTGGCTCAGACCGGAGCGACGGGTATGCCGCAACTCGGCATGGTCATGAAGGCTGTCCAGCCGCTCGTGGCCGGACGCGCGGACGGTGGTCGGGTCGCTGCTGCGGTCCGGGTGGCCCTGACGGCGGGCTAACCTGGCGGCGCTGGCTCCGGCGGTGCGGTCGGCGCCGGCGCCGGGCCCTGGGAGACGAGGATCTTGACGACCGATCCGCGCGTGGCCTGGTTCTTGGGAGTGGTTCCGACGACGGTGCCGACGCGGTAGTTCGAGTAGACCTTGACGACCGACGGCACGAAGCCGGACTGCAGGAGCAGCGCCTTGGCGTCGTCGAGGGAGCGACGCGCGATGTCGGGGATGTCGACTTTCTCGCCGTTGACGATCTGGGTGCCCGGGCTGATGAACGGCACCTTGGGCTGGCCTTCGAGGGCCCGGTCCATGATCGACTTCCAGACCGGGGCGGCGATTGTCATACCGAACAGGGCGGCATACCGACCGGCCGAGCAGCCCTTCGTCTCGGTCATCTGGCGCATGCACAGGTCGGTGACGCGCCGGGCGTTGTTCTTGTCGTCCGGCGTCCCCACCCACACGGCCGTCGTCAGCTGCGGGGTGTAACCGACGAACCACGTCTCGTTGTGGTTGTCCGTCGTTCCGGTCTTGCCGGCCGCCGGCCGCCCGCCCACCAGCCCCGCGTTGTCGGCCGTGCCGCCGTTGCGCAACACGCCTTCCAAAAGGCTGGTGACGCCGCGCGCGACCTCGGGATCGACGCGCTTTTCGCACGCGCTCCCCAAAGCGGGCAGCGGCAACGCCTTGCCGTCCTTGACGATCGACATCACCGGGATGGGAGGGCAGTAGACACCCTCGTTGGCGATGGTCTGATAGGTGCTGGCCATCGTCATGGGGGACGCCGACCAGGTGCCGAGGATGATCGCCGACGGGTAGGGAGGGATCTCCTTGCCGTTGCCCTGGTGCAGCCCCATCCGCCATCCGGTGTCGCGGATTTTGCACGGGTCGCCACCGAGTTGGATCGCCATCCCGACGAACGCGGTGTTGATCGACTTCGCGGTGGCCTCGGCCAGGCTGATGTCCCCTTCGGGGAAGTTGATGTCGTTACGGACGTTCCACCCGCCGCCGCCGAGGCCGCACGCTCCGTGGATCTCCTTGCTGGTGTAGTCGGCTCCCTTGCTCGGGCTGGCCGCCTTGGCAAACACGCTGCTGGTCGTGGGCCATCCGGCTTCAAGGGCCGTCACGAGCGTGAAGATCTTGGCTGTCGACCCGAAGGAGAAGCCGATACTGCCGCCGTAGCGGGAGTCGACCGACCAGTTGACCGCGGTCTCGCCCCGGTTGGCGGGTTTGACGCTGTAGGTCGTGTTTTGTCCGATGGCTTTCACGGCGCCGGTCTTGGTGTCGAGAATGGCAGCGGCAGACCCGATCTCCTCGTCGTTGCCGATGGGCACCTTGCGAGTGATTTCCTCGTTGGCTACGCGGGCCATCGCCGGATCGAGGGTGGTCTGGATGGTCAGACCGCCCCGGTAGATCGCCTGGACGCGCTGGGCCTCACCCCGCCCCAACACCGCGTCGAGGGAGGGGTCTTGTTTGAGCCAGGCCAGGACGTAGTCACAGAAGTAGGGGTAGTCGGAGGACTGGCAGGAGTTCTTGGCCGGGGTGACTTTGAGCATGGCCGCCAGGGGCACGGCGCGCGCGGCCTTCCACTCGGCGTCCTTGATGAGCCCGAGATCCTTCATCCGGTCCAGGACGACGTTGCGCCGAGCCAGGGACTTCTCGGGGAAGTTGACCGGGTCACTCGTGCCGGGGTTCTGAACGATCCCGGCGAGCAATGCCGCTTCCTGCAGGTTGAGGGTCTTGGCGCCGTGCCCGAAGTAGTGCTGGGAGGCCGCCTCGACGCCGTAGGCCCGGTCACCGTAGTAGACGAGGTTGAGGTAGCCCTCGAGGATCTGGTCCTTGGTGAGGGTCTTCTCCAACTGGATGGCGTACTTGAGTTCCTGGATCTTGCGGCCGTAGTTCCGCGCGGTGGCGGCCGCCGCCCCAGCCTTGTCGCCCGCTCGCAGGGCGTTCTCCTGCAGCGTGATCTTGACGTACTGCTGGGTGAGGGTCGACCCACCGCCGGTCAACTCACCGGTGGCCTGGTTGGAGATGAAGGCGCGCAGGATGCCTTGCAGGTCGGCGCCGCCGTGCTCGTAGAAGCGGTGGTCCTCGATGGCGACCTGGGCCGTCCGCATGACCGACGCGATCTCATTCAGCGGCACGATGACGCGGTTCTCGTCGTACGGAGTCGCGATCTTCGTGCCGTCGGCGGCGAGGATGACCGACTGTTCAGCCAGCGGCGAGGTTGTGAAGTTGTCCGGGAGAGAGTCGAAGAGGTCAACGACGGTGCGGACCGACCCCCCGATCGCACCGACCGCGGGCAAGAACAGCCCCGCCGACAGAAAGCCGGTGATGACTGCGGCCGCGAGGAACGCCCCGAGGAGGCTGACCACGCCGCCCACGTTCGTCGTTCGTCCAGACATGTCCGCAAGGGTAACGCCCCAGCCTGTATCAGGGGTCCGCGAGCGCTCTCCTTCAGGTATGCCGCGCGCCCGACGACGAGCGAATGTCGCCGGGCAGCGCGGCCCACGACCCTTCGGCGACGAGCCGTTGGTCCGGTCCTCGCTCCAGCGGAGGACTAGTCATTCTTCGAAGTCAACCATCCCAACGGGTCATGGTGGCCGAGTTGGAGCCTCCCCTAACGTGCCAACGAGGGACGAATCGGGGCGGTTTGTCCTCAACGGGCTGCGGGAAAGGTAGGAGGAATGTCCACTCCCATCCTTCGTGGCGCTTTGCGCCAGGACTGGGCGGGCCTCGGGGCGTGCGTGTCAGGGGACCCGGACGATCTTTTCGTCAAAGGTGCAGCGCAACAGCAGGCCAAAGAGGTCTGCCAGCGCTGCCCCGTCATCGCCGAATGCCTCGCTGAGGCACTCGACAACCGCACCGAGTTCGGTGTGTGGGGTGGGATGACCGAGCGAGAGCGACGCGCGCTGCTGCGACGCAACCCCACGGTGACCTCTTGGTGGGCGATGTTCGCCCACGCCGGTGCCGGCCGCGCCGACGTCGCCAGCTGACGGCCAGGTTCGCCGTCAGGGTGCCGTTCGCGCACTCACGGCAGTCGAGCACTCACGGTAGGCCGGCCAATCGGCGGCCGACCTCGCGTAGCCCGTCGGCATCGTGGACGTCTTGCGCCAACGATGCCACTTCGACCACCGGGATCGACGGGTGGCCGGCGGTGAACCGGCGCACCAGATTGCGATGCCGCGCCGCCAACTCCGAGACCTCGGCATGCAGGCTCAAGGCGGCCGCTGCGGCCGGCCGGTCGGCCTCGGCCAACTGCTCGGCAGCGGCCCGAGCCCGAGCCGCGGTGAGCCCCGGTGCGGCAGAGGGCTGCATCCGGTTGACGACGACTCCGGCGAGCGGCATACCCTCCTGCTCCAGCCGGGCCACGAAGTAACTGGCCTCGCGCAGCGCGTCCCGCTCCGGGGCGGCGACGACGATGAACTCGGTCCCGCCCTCCTTGAGCAACGCGTAGGTGAGGTCGGCGCGCTCGCGGAACCCGCCGAACATCGTGTCGAGCGCGTTGACGAAGGTCTGCACGTCGCGCAGCATCTCCCCGCCGAGCACCGTCGTCAGCGTCTTGGACACCAGCCCGATGCCGACGTTGACCAGGCGCAACCCGGCCCGCCCGCCCATCTTCGCGGGCGCGGCGATGAGCCGGATGAAGCGCCCGTCGAGGAACGATCCGAGCCGCTTGGGGGCGTCGAGGAAGTCCAGCGCCGACCGGGACGGGGGAGTGTCGACGACGATGAGGTCCCACGTGCCCTCACGGTCGGCGCGGGCCCGCAGCTGCCCGAGCTTCTCCATCGCCATGTATTCCTGGGTGCCCGCGAACGACGAGGACACCGCCTGATAGAAGGGGTTGGCGAGGATCTGCTCCGCGGCCTCGCGGGTCGAATGCGCGAGCACGACCTCGTCGAAGGTCCGCTTCATGTCGAGCATCATCGCGTCGAGCCGCCCACCCGGCACCGCATCGCCGGCCAGCCCGCTGACCAGCCGCGGCACGTTGTCGAGCTCGGTGAGCCCGAGCGACTGGGCCAGCCTCCGCGCCGGGTCGATGGTGAGCACGACGACCTCGCGGCCCGCCTCGGCGGCGCGGAGGGCGAGCGCTGCCGCAGTCGTCGTCTTGCCGACACCGCCCGAACCACAACACACGACGATCCGGGTATGCCGGTCGGCCAGCATCGCGTCGATGTCCAGGACGGGGGTGCGGGCCATCAGGGCACCATGCCTTGCTCGGCGAGCAGGGCGGCGATCTCGGTCACCGCGTCGAGGTCGATCCCGTCGATGAGGAACGGCACGGTGACCAGCGGTTGGCCGAGTTGTTCGAGCACCGTGAGCTGCTCGACCTCGAGGGCGACCCGCTCGGTATGCCGGTGAACCTCGTCGAGCAGTCCCTCGACGGTGGCTCTGGGCAGGTCCAGCCCGACCGCCTCGAGGTCGGCGCTCAACTTGGCTGCCGCCGTCGGGTCGGAGTTCAGCGGCGCGTCGAGCCCGCCGAAAGCGCCAAGCGCGTCGAGGTCCTCGCGCGCCTGGGCTTGGTTGATGACGACCGCGCCGACCGGCATACCGAGCTCGCGCAACTCGGCCACGGCGTCGACGGTCTCTTGCACGGGCATCTCCTCCAGGAGGGTGACCACGTGCACGCGGGTCGCGTCGGAGTGCAGCAACTCGGTGATCGAGCCGGCCTGCGAGTGGATCGGGCCCATCCGCGCCAACCCGGCGACCTCGGCCCCGACGGAGAGGAACCGGGGGATCCGCCCGGTCGGGGGCGCGTCCAGGACGATGGCGTCGTAGGCGAGCTCCTCGGGCGGGCTGCCGCGGTGGTGCTTGGCGTCGTGACGGCGGCGGCTGGCTTCGTAGACCCGGCCGATGAGCAACAGGTCGCGCACCCCGGGGGCGATCGTCGTCGCGAAGTCGATGGCCCCGAAACGCTCCAGCACCCCACCGGCGCGACCGAGTTTGTAGAACAACTGCAGGTACTCCAGCAGCGCCGTCTTGGCGTCGACAGCCAGCCCGACGACCTCGCCGCCCTGCGCGCCGCCCGCGACGCGGACCTCGGTCGTCGGCAACGGCGGGACGTCGAAGGTCTGGCTGATGCCTTGGCGGCCCTCGACCTCGGCGAGCAGGACCCGCAGGCCCTCGTTGGCCAGCGCGACGGCCAGGGCCGCGGCGACCGTCGTCTTGCCGGTGCCGCCCTTGCCGGTGACCACGTGCAGCCGCACACCGGCAAAACCGTCGGCGCGCAACGGGTCGGGGGCGGGCGGCATACGGCCAAATGTATGCCGTCGCGCCGCTGCCCGGCTGCCGTCCTGCCCGCAGGCCGCCTGTGGGCGGTGCGCGCCGTTAGAGTGACCGGCATGACTTCGTGGGAGTACGCAACGGTGCCGCTCATCGTCCACGCGACGAAGGCGATCCTGGACAACTGGGGCCGCGACGGCTGGGAGCTCGTCCAGGTGGTGCCCGGGCCGGACGGCAATGGCCTGGTGGCCTACCTCAAGCGGCCGCTGGCTGGTGGCCAGGCATGAGCGCCGTCGAGGAGCGCCTTGCGGCGATGGGCTATTCGGTCCCTGACGTCGTGCCGCCGGTCGCGGCCTACGTCCCCGCGCTGCGCCAAGGCGACTGGGTGTTCGTGTCGGGGCAACTGCCGATGCGGGACGGCGCGATGCCTGCCACCGGGAAGGTCGGTGACGGTCCCGGACAGGTGAGCCCGGAAGCGGCCAAGCAGCTCGCGGCGTTCTGCGCGCTCAACGGCATCGCCGCGGTGAAGTCGGTCATCGGTGACCTCGACAAGGTCGTGCGGATCGTCAAGGTCGTCGGCTTCGTCGCCGCCGACCCGTCGTTCACCGGAGTGCCTGGAGTCGTCAACGGGGCGAGCGAGTTGCTCGGCGCTGTCTTCGGCGACGCCGGCGTCCATGCCCGATCGGCGGTGGGTGTGAGCGTGCTGCCGCTCGATGCCCCCGTCGAGGTCGAGCTCATCGTCGCCGTCCGCGACTGACGCGGGCGCCGGGCATGATCCGCGACTTCTCCACCAGCAACGCTCCCGCGTTGCATGCGACAGCCTTGGCGTGGCTGTCCGGTGAACACGGCGAGCCTGCGCCGCTGCGCCCGGCCGCCACCGTGATGATCGTCCGCGACGCCTCGGATGACGAGTCTGGCAGCTCTGGCGGCAGCCCCGTCGAGGTGTTCCTGCTGCGCCGGGTCGCGTCGATGGCCTTCGCCCCGAGCACGATCGTCTTCCCCGGCGGGGGAGTCGACCCCCGTGACAGCGCGGAGTTGCCGTGGGCCGGCCCCGGCGTCCTGGAATGGTCGGTCCGCCTCGGCGCCGATGAGGAGGCCACGCGCAAACTCGTGGTTGCCGCGGTGCGGGAAGTCTTCGAGGAGTGCGGGGTGCTGTTCGCCAGCGCCGACGAGGACGGGCCTCTGGTCGAGGTGTCCAGCCCGCAGTGGCAGCAGGTCCGCGCCGGCCTGGTCGCCCGCGAGTTGTCGTTGAGTGACGTGCTGCGTGAGCACGGGTTGTGTCTGCGCACCGATCTCCTGCGCGCCCACGCCCACTGGGTGACCCCAGTCTGCGAGCCGCGACGATTCGACACGCGGTTCTTCGTGGCGCTCATGCCGGCGGGCCGGGCCATCGACGGTGCGACGAGCGAGGCCGACCACGCCGGCTGGTTCGACCCGGCATCTGTCCTGGCCGACTATGCCGCCGGTTCCGCGGTGGTGCTGCCGCCGACTCTGGTCTGCCTGGAGGACCTCGCAGCCTCCCCGTCGGCTGCCGAGTTCTTCGCGCAGGAGCCGGTGATCCGCCGGATCATGCCTGAGTTGGTCGTCAACGACGCCGGCGAGGCCGTGATGCGCACCGATTTCGCGGGCACCAAGGCTCCGCGCGGGTGACTCTCACGCTCCCGCCAGTGCCACCCACCTGGGCATCCGGGCAGGTGACGGAGCGGGCCTACTGCGTCTTAGCTCCCAACCCCGGGGTGATGACCCTCGACGGCACCAACACATGGGTGCTGCGCGAGCCGGGAGCGCAAGAGTGCATCGTCGTCGACCCGGGCCCGCTGGACGAGGCCCATCTGACGCGGGTTCTCGACGTCGTCCGGCGCGACGGGGGCCGAGTCGGGCTGACCCTCCTCACCCACGACCATTCCGACCACGCCGATGCCGCCGAGCGCTTCGCCCACCTGTCCGGAGCGCCGGTGCGAGCCCTCCGGGCCATCGGCACCGGCCACGACGACCTGGCCGACGGCGACTCGGTGAGCGTCGGCGGGCTGGACCTAGTCGTCGTCACCACGCCGGGGCACACGAGTGATTCGGTGAGCTTCCTCTTGCCAGCCGAGTGCGCCGTCCTCACGGGCGACACGATCCTCGGGCGCGGCACGACCGTCGTGGCCTGGCCCGATGGTGAGCTCGCGGCATACCTCGCCTCGCTGGAGCGGCTGGAAGCCCTCTGTGGGTCGGGCGCGGTGGCACGGATCCTGCCCGGCCACGGCCCGCACCTGCCCGATGCGGGAGCGGTGCTGCGCTACTACCTCGAGCACCGCGCGCAGCGCCTGGAGCAGGTGCGTGGGGCGGTCGCCGCCGGTGCGCGCACTCCGTGGGAGGTCGTCGAGACGGTGTATGCCGATGTGCCCCGGGCCGTCTGGGGCGCTGCGGAATGGAGCGTGCGGGCTCAACTGGCCTATCTCGCCGAGCGCGGCGAGGAAGGCCAGCTGGGCTAGGGCAGGCCGATCGCCAGGGTGTGGCCCTCGACGAACGAGGCCTCGACCGCGGTGATCGTCAGCTTCTGGTCGTCGGTGTAACCCAAGGTCTCGCCGGGCATGAGCACCGCACCCGATTCGACGACGTAGCTGGCGATGTTGGCCAGCAGGTCCATGACGGCGCTCGGCGCCGCGGTGGACCCACGGACCTCGAGCTCCTCGTGCCCGAACACTCGCAGCCCCCGCGTGGAGCCGCAGGACACGCCCTCGCTCTCCCAGGCGGCCCAGGTGAACCAGGCCACCTCCCAGGGCAGGGCGTCCCCGGCGCCCGCGACCGCGTCGATGTAGAAGGCTGGCTCGTAGACCACGCCCTGGTCACCCAGGTAGACCCCGACGGTGGCCTCGTGCCCGAGCAGCGCGGCGACGAGGTGCGCGAAGGCGGCATACCGCTGGGTATGCCGTTCGCTCGGGTCCGCGCCGTCTGCGTCCCCGACGCCGTCGGCTCGCTGATCAGACACGCTGACGATGAGGTGTGCCCGGTGGCGGGCCACTGCAGCCGCGGCATCGGGCCAGAAGGCGTTGTTGGCGGCACTGGCCTCGGCCTCGCCGTCGGGGACGGGAGCGCTGATCTCCAGGACGAAGCCGGTCGTGCCGCCCAGGGTGATCTCGACCGGCCCGGAAGTCTCGGTGGGGTCGGTGGCCTCGGCGCTGGACGGCGAGTGCGCCATCGGCGTGGCGGATGCACCCGGGACGGTGGCGACGAGCGCCACGATCTCATCGACGCCAATCGTCCGCTCCAGAAGCACAAACGCGAGCAACTGAGCCGCGGGCTCGGGGTGGCGGAAACTGCGCCCAGGAATCGGCAACGAAGAACGGATCTTGTCGATCAAGCCCATGACAGGCCCCCTCCGCGTCGGGTGGCCGGGCAGCTGCCCGCCCGGCCGTTCGGGTCAGCGCGCGCGTCGCTTGAGTCGCTCGATATCCAGCAGCAGCACCGCGCGGGCTTCCAACTTGAGCCAACCACGCGTGGCGAAGTCGGCCAGCGCCTTGTTGACGGTCTCGCGGGATGCCCCGACGAGCTGGGCCAACTCCTCTTGGGTGAGGTCGTGGGCGACCATGATGCCGTCTTCGACCGGGCGACCGAACCGGTTGGCCAGGTCAAGCAGGGCCTTGGCGACCCGGCCGGGCACGTCGGTGAAGACGAGGTCCGCGAGGTGCTCGTTGGTGCGACGCAACCGCGCGGCGAGTGCGGCCATGAGGGCTTTGGCGACTTCGGGACGGCCGGTGAGCAGCTCCGTCAGTGAGTCGTTGCCGAGCCCCATGAGCTGGGTCTCGGCGACGGCGGTGGCCGTCATCGTCCGGGGCCCGGGGTCGAACAGGGACAGCTCGCCGAACATCTCGCCCGGCCCGAGGATCGCAATGAGGTTCTCGCGGCCGTCGGCGCTGGTGCGGCCGAGTTTGACCTTGCCCTCGCCGATGACATAGAGGGTGTCGCCTGGGTCGCCTTCCCGAAAGAGGATGTCGCCTCGTTCGAGCCGCGAAGAGTTCATCTGCGCGAGCAGCGCTTGACCGGCCTCGTCGTCGAGGGCCGCGAACAACGGCGCCCGGCGCACCACATCGTGATCCACGTCGCACAGTGTGCCATGCCGGGTCGTCAACTGTCCGGGAGGTTGGTCCCGTATGCCGCCCTCCGGACTCTGCTGTTCAGCGCGCCGGGATGATCGCTCTGCCCAGGCAGGCGGCATACCCTGTCCCTCGTGCCCGCAGACCGTGCTGCCCCCGCTTCCGAGACGCCCGTGGCACTGACCCGACGGGCTCGGCGGATCTATCGCGCGCTGCTGGAGCGGTATCCCTACGCCCACTGCGAGCTTGACTTCACGACGCCGCTGGAGTTGCTCGTCGCGACGATCCTCTCGGCGCAGACGACCGACGTGCGGGTCAACCAGGTGACCCCGACCCTGTTCGCGCGCTACCGGACGGCCGCCGAGTATGCCGCCGCCGACCGGGCCGACCTCGAAGCCCTCCTCGGGCCGCTGGGCTTCTTTCGGGCCAAGACCGAGTCGCTGCTCAAGCTGGGTGCGGCGCTCGTCGAACGCTTCGACGGGGAGGTGCCCGGCCGTCTCGATGACCTGGTGACCTTGCCGGGCGTGGGGCGGAAGACCGCAAACGTGGTGCTAGGCAACGCTTTTGGCGTCCCCGGGATCACCGTCGATACTCACTTTGGGCGGCTCGTGCGCCGCTTCGGGTGGACGACGGAGGAGGACCCGGTCAAGGTCGAGCACGCCGTCGGGGCGCTGTTCCCCCGCAAGGACTGGACGATGCTCAGCCACGTCGTCATCTTCCATGGCCGGCGCACCTGCCATGCTCGCAAGCCCGCGTGCGGGGCCTGCCCGGTCGCGCAGTGGTGTCCTGCCTACGGCACCGGCGAGACCGACCCCGAGAAGGCCGCCCGGCTGCTCACCTACGAGTTGGCGCCGACATCGTGAGTTCCGACGTCTCGCGGGTCGCCCACGGCACCCCCCTCGTCCCGCTGGTTCCCCTGGGCGCCGGTATGCCGCGTCCGCGGCCCGCGTGGGTCGACGGGATCCTCGAGGGGGCCCGCGCCGAGCCCGAGTGGTTCACCCGGTATCTGCCACCGGACGGTGACCAGCGTCAGTCGGCCGTCCTCATCCTCTTCGGGCCTGGCCCCCAGGGCGAGGACTCGCTGCTGTTCATCGAGCGGGCCCACACCTTGCGATCCCACGCCGCGCAGATCTCCTTCCCCGGCGGCGGAGTGGACCCCGAGGACGACAACGTGGTGGCTGCTGCCCTGCGGGAGTCGTTCGAGGAGGTCGGGCTGGACCCGACGGGTGTGGACATCGTTGGCACGTTGCCCGAGTTGTTCCTACCGGTCTCCGCCTACACCGTGCACCCGGTGCTGGCCTGGTGGAAAGACCCGTCGCCCGTTTACGTCGGACACCCCGACGAGGTGGCTCAGGTGCTCAGCGTCCCGGTGAGTTACCTTGCGGACCCGGCCAACCGGCATACAGTCTCGCACCCGTCGGGCTATCGCGGACCGGCGTGGGACCTCGGTGACGACCTGCTGCTGTGGGGGTTCACCGGGGGCATCGTCAACAAGATTCTCGAGTTGGCGGGCTTCGCCCGCGAGTGGGACAGCGATCACCTGGTGCCGTTGCCGGAGCGCTTCATGCGGAGGTCCTCGTGACCGGCGGGACGCTCCTCGACATCGTGCTGATCGTCCTGCTCGGGTCGTATGCCGTGTCCGGCTTCGGTCAGGGACTCGTCGTGTCGGTGTTGTCGCTCGTGGGGTTCCTCGGGGGCGGGGCGCTGGGCATGGCGGTGTTGCCCGGGTGGTTCGACGGGTGGGCCTGGGCCGGTGAACATCCCTTCGAATCGCGGGCCCTGCTCATCGGCGGGGTCTTCTTCCTCGCGGCGCTGGGTCAGGGCATCGCCGTTCACGTCGCGCGGCGGATGCGCCGACATCTGCATGCCGGACCGATCGTCGCGGCCGACGCGGTGCTGGGCGGCGTCGCGAGCCTGATCGCCGTCGCTGTCCTCGTGTGGTTCGTCGCGGCGGGCCTGCGCGGAAGCACGGCGTCGATCGTCGCTCGGACCATCGGCGAGTCCCGGGTGCTCGCGGTGGTCGATGCGCTCGTCCCGCCCCAGACGGGTGCGCTCTTCGCGGGGTTCCGCCAGGTGCTCGACCGAGGCGGCTTCCCACGGGTCTTCGAAGGTCTGACGACCGAGCCGATCATCGCCGTCGACCCCCCGTCATCGGCCGTCCTCGGCGGCGCGGGAGTCGTCGCGGCCCAGGCGTCGATGGTCAAGGTGACCGGAGTTGCCGCGGCCTGTCGGCGCGGGCAGGAGGGCAGCGGCTGGGTCGTTGCCCCAGGCCGCGTCGTCACCAACGCGCATGTCGTGGCGGGCATCGAGGACGTCACCGTCCGGGTCAGGGGAACCGGGCCAGCGCTGCATGGCTCGGTCGTCGTCTTCGATCCACAGCGCGATCTGGCCGTCATCTCGGTGCCCGGCCTGAACGCCCCGGCGCTGCCGCTCGGCGCCGATCTGGCGCGTGGGGCCGAAGCGGTCGTCGCCGGTTTCCCGCTCGACGGGCCGTTGCGACTG
>Ga0209277_10000160_pt1 | contig 35702 bp, 30 predicted proteins | sample JI81AbrownDNA_FD_187503 | JGI IMG/M metagenome (GOLD analysis project Ga0209277, IMG submission 187503) | Wastewater effluent complex algal communities from Wisconsin, to seasonally profile nutrient transformation and Carbon sequestration -... | ecosystem: Engineered > WWTP > Effluent > Algae... | reverse complement strand
GTCGGCGCCGTTGGCGATTGCGCGGCCGCTGGCGGCCCAGGGGAACTTGGCGGTTTCCACCTTTTTGCCTTCGGCCTTGGCCTGGGCTTCGGTGTAGCCAACCCATGCGACTTCCGGATGGGTGTAGGCCACGCCGGGGATCACGGTGGCGTCGAATGCCGACTTGTGACCGGCTGCGACTTCCGCCGCCACGTGGGCTTCATGCACCGCCTTGTGGGCCAGCATGGGCTGGCCGACCACGTCGCCGATGGCGAAGATGTGGGGCACGTTGGTGCGCATCTGGGCATCGACGGGGATGAAGCCGCGGTCGGTGACGGCCACGCCGGCTTTGTCGGCGGCGATCTTGTTGCCGTTGGGCGCGCGGCCCGCCGACTGCAGGATCATGTCGTACTTGACCGGTTCCGGCGAAACGCCTTCGCCTTCGAAGGTGACGTAGAGGCCGTCTTCCCTGGCATCCACGGCGACCGTCTTGGTCTTCAGCATGATCTTGTCGAAACGGCTGGCGTTCTGCTTTTCCCACACCTTGACGGCGTCACGGTCGGGGCCCTGCATCAGGCCGTCCATCATTTCCACCACGTCGACGCGGGCGCCGAGGGTGGAATAGACGGTGGCCATTTCGAGGCCGATGATGCCGCCGCCAATGACCAGCATCTTTTGCGGCACGAAGCGCAGCTCGAGAGCGCCGGTGGAGTCGACGATGCGCGGGTCGCGCGGGATGAAGGGCAGATGCACCGCGGCGCTGCCGGCCGCGATGATGCACTGCTTGAACTTCACCACTTTCTTGGCGCCGGTCTTGTCCTGGCTGGTGCCGGTGGTTTCTTCGACTTCGATGTGGTTCGGGTCGAGGAAGTGGCCGTAGCCACGGATGATGTCCACCTTGCGGCCCTTGGCCATGCCGGAGAGGCCGCCGGTGAGCTTGCCGACGACTTTGTCTTTGTGGGCGCGCAGGGCGTCCACGTCGACGCTGGGCTTGGCGAAGCTGATGCCGGCGCTGGATACGTGGCTGGCTTCGTCGATCACCTCGGCCACGTGCAGCAGGGCCTTGGACGGAATGCAGCCTACGTTCAGGCACACGCCGCCCAGGGTGGCGTAGCGTTCGATGATGGCTGCCTTGAGGCCCAGATCGGCGGCCCGGAAAGCGGCCGAGTAGCCGCCGGGGCCGGCACCGAGCACGACGATGTCGTACTCGACATCGGCTGCGCCGGCGTGGCTGGCGGCCGTGGGTGCGGCGGTGGCGGCAGCAGGAGCCGCCGCGGGGGCCGGCGCTGCTGCTGCCGGTGCCGCTGCTGCCGGTGCCGTTGCGGCCCCAGCATCTGAGGTTTCGACGAGGATCAGCACCGTGCCTTCGGCAACCCGGTCGCCCAGGGCAACCCGGACTTCCTTGATGATGCCGGTGGCGGACGAGGGCACGTCCATGGTGGCCTTGTCGGATTCGAGGGTGGCGATGGCGTCTTCAGCCTTGATGCTGTCGCCAACCTTCACGAACAGCTCAATGACCGGGACGTCGGAGAAATCGCCGATGTCCGGAACCTTCACTTCAATCATGCTCATGGCGGTCTCCTTAGAGCATGACCCGACGGAAGTCGGCCAGCAGTTGGGCGAGGTACACGTTGAAGCGGGTGGCCAGCGCGCCGTCGATCACGCGGTGGTCTGCGGTGAGCGACATGGGCAGGGTGAGGCGCGCTGCAAACTGCTTGCCGTCCCACACCGGCTTCATCACCGATTTGTTGACCCCCAGGATGGCCACTTCGGGTGCATTGACGATGGGCGCGAAGTAGGTGCCGCCGATGCCGCCAAGGCTCGAAATGGTGAAGCAGGCGCCGGACATGTCGGCCGGCTTGAGCTTGCCGTCGCGGGCGAGCTTGGCCAGGGAGCCGGATTCGGCGGCGATCTCGAAGACGCTCTTGGTGTCGGCGTTCTTGATCACCGGCACGACGAGGCCGTTGGGCGTGTCGGCGGCGAAGGCGATGTTGAAGTACTTCTTGTAGACGAGGTTGTCACCGTCGAGCGAGGTGTTGAACTCGGGGAACTCCTGGAGCGCGCGCACCGAGGCCTTGATGATGAAGGCGAGCATGGTCAGCTTCTTGCCCGACTTCTCGTATTCCTTGTTCATCAGGACGCGGAAGGCTTCCAGGTCGGTGATGTCGGCGTCTTCGTGGTAGGTGACGGCCGGGATCATCGCCCAGTTGCGGGCCAGGTTCTGGCCGGAGATCTTCTTGATGCGGCTGAGCGGCTTGACGTCGACCTCGCCGAACTTGGAGAAATCCACCTTGGGCCACGGCAGCAGGTCGAGCCCGCCACCCAGGCTGCCGACGGCAGCCGCTGCGACGGTTTTTCCGGGGACCACGCCGGTGCTCATGGCGGCCTTGATGAAGGCGCTGACGTCTTCCTTGAGGATGCGGTTCTTCGGGCCGGTGCCCTTGACCTGGGCGAGATCGACACCCAGCTCGCGGGAGAAGGCACGCACTGACGGGCTGGCGTGAAGCGAGCCGCCCAGCTTGACCGCCGACGGGGCGGACGGCTGAGAAGTCGGCGCGGCCGGCACCGGCGGTGTGGGCGCAGGTGCGCCATCGGCCAGCGAAACGTTGGGGCCCGCGGCGGGGGCCGGCGCAGCGGCCGGTGCCGCAGCAACGGCGCCCACGGCCTCGACACGGATCAGCACCGTGCCTTCGGACACCGTGTCACCCAGCTTGACCAGCACTTCCTTCACCACGCCGGTGGCGGATGAGGGCACGTCCATGGTGGCCTTGTCGGATTCGAGGGTGACGATGGCGTCTTCCGCCTTGATGGTGTCGCCCACCTTCACGAACAGCTCGATGATGGGCACGGCGTCGAAATCGCCGATGTCCGGCACCTTGACTTCCACCACGCCACCGGCGGCGGCAGCCGGAGCGGCCGCAACGGGCGCCGCGGCGGGCGCAGGTGCAGGTGCAGCCACCGGGGCGGCAGCGGGGGCAGGGGCGGCCGCAGCCGCGCCGGCGGCTTCGACGCGGATCAGCACCGTGCCTTCGGCAACCTTGTCGCCAAGATTGACCAGCACTTCTTTAACCACGCCGGCCACCGACGAGGGCACGTCCATGGTGGCCTTGTCGGATTCCAGCGTTACGATGGCGTCGTCCACCTTGATGGTGTCGCCGACCTTCACGAACAATTCGATGACCGGAACCTGGTCGAAATCACCAATGTCCGGGACTTTGACTTCAATGAGTTGGCTCATGTTTGTAGTCTCCTCGGCACTCAGACAGACATGGGGTTGGGCTTGGACGGGTCAAGTTCGTACTTGACCAGCGCAGCGGCTACGGTCTCGCGACTGATCTTGCCTTCGTCGGCCAGCGCCTTGAGGGCTGCCAGCGCGACCCAGCGACGATCCACTTCGAAGAAGTGCCGCAGTGCCTCGCGGGTGTCGGAGCGGCCAAAGCCGTCGGTGCCCAGCGTGACGTAGCTGCCTTTGACGAACGGGCGGATCTGCTCGGCGAACAGCTTGATGTAGTCGGTGGCGGCAACAACGGGGCCCACGGCGCCTTCGAGCTTTTGCTCGACATGCGACTTCCTGGGGGCCTCGAGCGGGTGGAGCAGGTTCCAGCGAGCGGCGTCCTGGCCATCGCGCACCAGTTCGTTGAAGCTCGGGCAGCCCCAGATGTCGGCCTCGACACCCCAGTCGTTCTTGAGCAGCTCGGCGGCGGCGATCACTTCGTTGAAGATCGTGCCGGAGCCCAGCAGCTGGACGCGCACGTCACCGGCGCCGCCCTTACGGAAGGCGTACATCCCCTTGATGATGTCGGACTCGGCACCCACGGGCATTTCCGGGTGCTCGTAGTTTTCGTTCATCACGGTGAGGTAGTAATAGATGTCTTCCTGCTCGGCGAACATGCGGCGCATGCCGTCCTGCACAACCACGGCCACTTCGTACTGGAAGGTCGGATCGTAGGAGATGCAGTTGGGGATCATGTTGGCCATCAGCTGGCTGTGGCCGTCCTCGTGCTGCAGGCCTTCGCCGTTCAGCGTGGTGCGGCCGGCGGTGCCGCCGATCAGGAAGCCGCGGGTGCGCTGGTCGGCAGCCGCCCAGCACAGGTCCATGGTGCGCTGCATGCCGAACATCGAATAGAAGATGTAGAACGGAATCATCTGCACGCCGTGCACGCTGTAGGCGGTGCCGGCAGCGATCCAGTCGGCCATGGCGCCGGCTTCGTTGATGCCTTCCTGAAGCACCTGGCCGGTGACGCTTTCCTTGTAGAACATGAGCTGGTCATGGTCTTCGGGAACGTAGTTCTGGCCTTGCTGGTTCCAGATGCCGTACTGGCGGAACATGCCTTCCATGCCGAAGGTGCGGGATTCGTCCGGCACGATCGGAACGATGTTCTTGCCGATCTGCTTGTCCTTGAGCAGGGTGTTCATGATGCGCACGATGGCCATCGTGGTGGACAGCTCGCGGCCGGTGCCGGATGCCTTCAGCAGCGCGCCAAAGGTTTCGAGGGACGGCACTTCGAGCGCGGCAGCCTTGCGGCGGCGGCTCGGCAGGAAACCGCCCAGCGCCATGCGACGTTCGCGCATGTACTTGAACTCGGCGGAATCTTCCGGGAAGCGCAGGTAGGGCAGCTCGGCGAGCTGGTCGTCGGGCACCGGCAGGCCGAAGCGGTCGCGGAAGCGACGGATCGAATCGATGTCGAGCTTCTTTTGCTGGTGGGAGGTGTTCATCGCCTCGCCGGCCTGGCCCATGCCGAAGCCCTTGATGGTCTTGGCGAGGATCAGCGTGGGCTGGCCCTTGTGGGTGACGGCGGCGTTGTAGGCGGTGAAGATCTTGAAGATGTCATGGCCGCCGCGGTTGAGGTTCCACACCTCGTCGTCGGTCCAGTCGGCCACCAGCTCGCGAAGTTCGGGCGTGTTGAAGAAGTTCTCGCGAACGTAGGCGCCGTCCTTGGCCTTGAAGGTCTGATATTCGCCGTCGCACAGCTCCATCATCCGCTTCTTCAGGATGCCCTTCTTGTCGCGGGCGAAGAGGGCGTCCCAGTGGGTGCCCCAGATCAGCTTGATGACGTTCCAGCCGGCGCCGCGGAATTCGGCTTCGAGTTCCTGGATGATCTTGCCGTTGCCACGCACCGGGCCGTCGAGGCGCTGGAGGTTGCAGTTGATCACGAAGATCAGGTTGTCGAGCTTCTCGCGACCGGCCATGCCGATGGCGCCGAGGGATTCGACTTCATCCGTTTCGCCGTCGCCCAGGAAGGCCCACACCTTGCGCTGCTCGGCCTTGGTGGCGTCGATGAGGCTGCGGCTGGCGAGGTATTTCATGAAGCGCGCGGAGTAGATCGCGCACAGGGGGCCAAGGCCCATCGACACGGTGGGGAACTGCCAGAAATCCGGCATCAGCCACGGGTGCGGATAGGACGAGATGCCCTTGCCGCCGGTTTCCTGGCGGAAGTGGTCCATCTGGTCGTCGGTCAGGCGGCCGAGCATGTAGGCGCGGGAGTAAACACCGGGCACCGAATGGCCCTGGAAGTAGATCAGGTCGCCACCGGTTTCGTGGTCGACGCTCTTCCAGAAATGCGAGAAGCCCACGTCATAGAGGGCTGCGGCCGAAGCGAACGAGGCAATGTGGCCGCCCACGTTGGTGTGCTTGTTGGCCCGCACGACCATGGCCATGGCGTTCCAGCGGATGTAGGAATGGAGCTTGATCTCCATGTCCGGATCGCCCGGGTAGCGGGGCTGCTGGTCGGCGGGGATGGTGTTGATGTATTGGGTGGTGGCCGAGTAGGGAAGGTCTATGCCTTCTTCGCGGCCTGCCTCAATAAGCTTTTCGATCAGGAAGTGGGCACGCTCGGTGCCTTCCTGCGCGACGACACCGGACAGGGCGTCCAGCCATTCTTTGGTTTCCTGGGCATCAACATCCGCCCGTACATTTTGCGTGTTCGCGGCCATGGTTTTGTCTCCTCATGACTTGCGGGTTGTGGATTGCTGCCGCGGATAACGGCAGCGGGGTTTTACTGCAAACCTGCGCGCAGCCGGACTACAACTTTCGGCTTTTCATAATATAAAACCAATTCTCACATTGTGCAATACGTGATATCCGTATTGCGCGACATTTACAGATCTTTTTTTTATGCCGCGGCGCATAGGGCGAGCCCGCCAGGAGGCGCGCCAAAGCGCACCCTGCCCTGCCAGGCGGAATGCCATGCGGCAACGGCCGGCCTCGCCCAAAAGGCGGAGGTCGGCGATTATTCGTTGGAGGGGAGCAGGTAAAAAAAACGGCCGGGGGTGAGGGGGGGGAGGGAGAAAACCCCCGGCCGCTTGCGGAAAGCGATATTTTGCGGCGGGATCATTTGTGTTGCCCATCCCGCTTGCGGTCTTCATCGTAGGCAAAGACAACGTGCCTGTTGCGTACTTCCCCGATGACCAGGATGCGTGTGCTGTCGATCGCTTCGTGGTCGGTTCTGGAGAAGGGCTGATCATAAACCATGACGATCCCTTCAACCCGCTCTTGCAGGGTTTCCAGCGCGTTGCGCAGTGCGGCACCGTCGGTTCTCTTGGCCTGGCGGATCGCCGCGGCGAGAAGCAGCATCGAATCGTAGCCCTGGGCTGCCGCCGGTGCGACCGGAATCCGCTCGACGCCAAAACTTTTGCGGTACTTGTCGATGAAGGCCTGGCGAGCCGGCGTGTTGCCTTCCTGGATGAAGGTTTGCGGCATTCGCGTGCCTTCGGCGTTGGGGCCGGCGTTGTCGATGAAGTTGGGCATGTTGAGTGCCCAGCTGCCCACCAGCGGAACCTTCCAGCCAATCCGCACCATGCCGTTGGCCAGGTGGGCCAGTTCCGGGCCCAGGCCGTAGGTGAGGATCGCCTCGGCGCCGCTGGCGCGGGCGCGGGCCAGTTGCAGCGTCATGTCCACGTCGCGGATGTTGAAGCGCTCGACCGCCGCCGGCTTGATGCCGTGCCGCTCGAGCGCCCGCTCCAGGTCTTCGCGGCCGAGCTGACCGTAGTTGGTGCTGTCGTGGAGGATGGCCAGCTTGCGAAGGTGGCGGCGCACCACCGCCTCCTCGACGATCATCGCTGCCTGGAGGCTATCGGGCGCCGACACGCGGAAGATGTAGTTGTCGGCGTATTGCGGTGGCAGAAACTGCCTGGTGATGATGGAACCCGTGGCCGCCGAGGTGATCATCGGCACGTGCGCCTGCTGGTAGAGAAGCTGGCTTGCCAGCGCCACGCCGGTATTGACGATGCCAAGGCCGGCGACGATTTTCTCGTGGCCGATCAGATCTTGTGCAACCTGCGCGCCGCGCTCGGGCCGCGCCTCGTCGTCCCGCTCGATGAGGCGGAGCGGCCGCCCGAGAATGCCGCCGGCCGCGTTGATTTCCTGGGCGGCGAGCCGGATGCCGTTCCGCATCGAGAGCCCCATCGGGCTCGATCCGCCGGTAAACGGGCCGGACACGCCGATGCGGATCGGCTCGATGGCTCCGACTTCTGTCGTCAGCAGGCCCTGCGCCAAAAGCGCAAATGCCGCAAACCTCGCAACCGACGCCAGCCTGCGCACGCATTGAAACAAGGGTGTCTCTCCCGCCTGTCATTACTGTCTTGGCCGATGCTGCCTGGGGGTGATATTGCACCCTGGTTACCGGCCGAGTCACGCGTATTCCGCGGAAATCCGTATGCCCGGCCTTGCTGCACTGCGGGCGACTGGCGATGATCGGGACCCGGCCGGAAGGGGCTTCCGGGACTCGTCGGCCGATCACCCCTGACAGGGCGCGGTGATCTTGTCCCTTTTCAGTCCCTCGTTAGGGTAATTCCCGATGCCTCATCGCCCTTTCCGCCAGCACGATGTACGGGAAATGCCAAACAAGAACAACATGACCGTTCCCCGCGCACCCCAGGCCAGCTGGTACTGGTCGGCCCCCTATTTTGCCGTGCTGGTTTTTTCGCTGGTCATGCTGGTGCTGGTGTGGATTCTCCAGCGCCAGGAGAGCGAGACCCAGCGCAATGCGCTGGCCCGCGACGTGCAATGGGCCGAGCAGACGATGCGGCTGCACATGCAGGGCACCGAGGAGTTCCTCGGCCAGATGGCCCGCGAACTGGCGGGCGGCACGCTGGATGGCGATGCTTTCCAGGTGCGGGCCAACCAGCACATCGCCAACAACCCCGAGCTGGTCAACCTGGTGTGGGTGGCCGCCGACCAGAAGGTGAAATGGACGGCACCCTTCGACACCACGGACTGGCTGGTCGGTGATGCGCTGTCGATGGTGCAGGCCGTGGTGCTGAGCCGCGCCCGCGAGCTGGGCCGCCCGGTGTATGGCGAGGCCTACGCCAACGCCCGCAACATGGCGGCGCTGGAGGTGTATATGCCGGTCCAGCAGGGGCGCACGCCGCTGGGGGCGATCGTGGCCGTGTATTCCATCGAGCGGATGGTGACCCATCTGGTGCCGAGCTGGTTTGGCGAAAAGTACCGGCTCGCCTTCACCGGCGCCGGTGGCGAGCCGCTGGCGATGAATTCGGGTGTGCATCCGATCGACGAGAGCCTGGATTTTTCGGTGCCGCTCGACCCGCCCGGCAACGGGCTCTTCCTGCAGGCCACGGCCTATCACACCGACAGCGAGCTGCCCAAGGGATTTCCGATCGCGGTGATCGTCGGTCTGTCGTTCTTCGTGCTGTGGAGCCTGTGGCTGCTGCGGGCCCATACGTTGCGCCGGGTGAGGGTGGAGAAGGAGCGCGACCGGCTCTTCAACCTTTCCCTCGACATGCTGGCCATTCTTGGCCCGGAGGGGGTGTTCCGGCGCTGCAACCCGGCCTTCGAGCGCATCCTCGGCTATCCGCTGGCGGAATTGCCCGGCCGGCCGATGCTCGATTTCATCCACGCCGACGATGTGGCCGACACGATCGAGCATCTGCGCAGCCTGGCTTCCGGCACGCCGGGGTCCTTCGAAAACCGCTGCCGCTGTGTGGATGGCAGTTACCGCTGGCTGGCCTGGAGCGTCAATTCGGTGCCCGAAGAAAAGCTGATGTACGCCGTCGCCCACGACATCACCGGGCGCAAGGCGGCCGAAGAGGCGCTGCACGACGAATACGCCTTCCGCCAGTCGATGGAGGAGTCGCTCGTCACCGGCCTTCGGGCCATCGACCTGACGGGGCAGATCATCTACGTAAACCCGGCCTTCTGCCGCATGACCGGTTGGTCGCAGGAGGAGCTGCTAGGCACCCGGCCGCCATTTCTGTACTGGCCGCTCGACGAAGTCGACGCCCTGCAACGCAACCTGGAGCTGACCCTCAACGGCAGCGCACCGTCCACCGGCTTCGAGATGCGCATCCGGCGCAAGAACGGCAGCGGCCTCGACACCCGTTTCTATCTGTCGGCGCTGATCGACGGGGAAGGGCGGCAAACCGGCTGGATGGCGTCGATCACCGACATCACCGAGCCCAAGCGGGTGCGCGCCGAACTGGAAACCGCCTACGAGCGTTTCGTGGCGGTGCTCGATGGCCTGGATGCGGCGGTTTACGTGGCCGATGCAGCCAACGATGAAATCCTCTTTGCCAACCGGGCCTTCAAGAGCATTTACGGTTTTGATGCCGTTGGCCGCCGGGTGGGCACCTTCGGCCTGCCGACTCCGCCCGACACCCTGTGGTATGACGTGGACCCGCGTCGCCTGACGCCCGAGCACGTACCCCGCGAGCTCTACGATGGCGAACTGCAGCACGTTCTCTCCGGGCGCTGGTACCACATCCGCGAGCGGGCCACCCGCTGGGTGGACGGCCGCGTCGTGCGCATGGCGATTGCCACCGACATCACCGACCGCAAGCGTGTCGACGAAGAAAACCGCGCCCAGCAGGAGCGACTGCAGCGCACCTCGCGCCTGATCATGATGGGCGAGATGGCCTCCACGCTGGCTCACGAGCTCAACCAGCCGCTGGCGGCCATTGCCAATTATTCGGCGGGCTGCGTCAATCGCCTGCAGTCGGGCGAGTACCGCCCGGAGGACATCCTCACGGCCATGCAAAGGTCCTGTGCCCAGGCGGAACGGGCCGGCAAGATCATCCGGCGGGTGCGCGAATTCGTGAAGAAAAGCGAGCCGCGGCGGCATGCCGTATCGCTGGCGGGGGTGGTGGACGACGCCATCGGCTTTGTCGAGGTCGACGCCCGTCGCCACGCGGCACAGGTGGTGAGCCAGATTCCGGCCGACCTGCCGCCGGTGTTTGCCGACGCGGTGATGATCGAGCAGGTGGTGCTCAATCTCGTCAAAAACGGCATCGAAGCCATGCGCGACACCCCGGCCGACGAGCGCATCCTGTTTGTTTCGGCCCGGCGCATCGACACCAGCCAGGTGGAGGTGAGCGTTGCCGACCGTGGCCATGGCCTCTCGGCCGAAGCGCTGGAAAAACTCTTCTCGCCGTTCTACACCACCAAGGCCGAGGGCATGGGCATGGGGCTCAACATCTGCCGCTCCATCATCGAATTCCACGATGGCCGCCTGTGGGTGGACGCCAACCCCGCCGGAGGATGTATCTTCCGCTTCACGCTGCCTCTGGAGATTCTCAGTGAAACCGCAAGCCCCGACGCCTGAACAGATCATCTACCTCGTGGATGACGACGAAGCCCTGCGCGACTCCCTCGTCTGGCTGCTTGAATCCCAGGGCTTCAAGGCTGCCCCTTTTGCCTCGGCCGATGATTTTCTGTGTGCCTGGCGCCCCGAGTTCAACGGCTGCCTGCTGCTCGACGTGCGCATGCCCGGCATGAGCGGGCTGGAACTCCACGAGCGCCTCCGCGCCCGTCACTGCACGCTGCCGGTGATCTTCGTCACCGGCCACGGCGACGTGCCGATGGCGGTGGCAGCGCTCAAGAAGGGTGCGGTCGATTTCATCGAAAAGCCCTTCAACGACACCGAACTGCTGCGCCTCGTCAGCCAGTGCCTCGTCAAGGAACAGGAAAGCCGCAGCCGCCGCCGGCAGGACGCCGAAGTGTCGCGCCGCCTCGACCAGCTCACCCAGCGCGAACGCGAAGTGCTCGATCTCATCATCGCCGGCAAGCTCAACAAACAGATCGCCGACGTGCTTGGCATCAGCATCAAGACCGTTGAAGTTCATCGCGCCCGCGTGATGGAAAAAATGGCCGCCCATTCGCTGGCCGAACTGGTGCAGAACGTGATGGCCATCGAGGGGCCGGGTCGCTAGAGTTTGTGTCCGGGGGCTTGTCCTGCCCCGGCACCCCTGGCAGAACTGCGGGGGCAAGGATTCTCGCCTGCTTCAGTCCGCCGTCGGGGAAACGCAGCCTCGGGCGTGGTAAACTCCCCGGCTTTTCTTGAGGGGCACCGGCATGACGGCTCGCATTATCGATGGCAACGCGCTTTCCGCGAAACTGCGTGGTGAACTCGCTGCGAAGGCGGCTGCGCTGACGGCCCTGGGCACCCAACCCTGCCTGGCGGTGGTTCTGGTGGGCGGCGATCCGGCCTCCGCTGTGTACGTGCGCAACAAGGTGGCCGGCTGCGAGAAGGCCGGCATCAAGTCCCTCAAGTTCGAGTACCCGCAAGATGCAGAACCCGCCGACGTGCTCGGCAAAATCGCCGAACTCAACGCCGATCCGTCGGTGCATGGCATCCTCGTCCAGCTTCCGCTGCCCCGGCACTTCGACGAAAAGCAGGTGCTCGAAGCCATTGCCGTTGAAAAGGACGTGGATGGCTTTCATGCCGAAAACGTCGGCCGCCTGTCGCAAGGCCAGGAAGCCTTCGTGCCCTGTACGCCCAACGGCGTCATGGAAATGCTCAAGAGCATCGAGCTGCCCCTGCGCGGCGCCGAAGCCGTTGTCATCGGTCGCTCCAATATCGTCGGCAAGCCGATGGCCATGCTCCTCACCGCGGCCGGCGCCACGGTGACCGTGTGCCACTCGGGCACCCGTGATCTTGCTTTTCACTCCCGCCGCGCCGACATTCTGGTGGCCGCCATCGGCAAGCCGAAGTTCGTGACCGGCGACATGGTCAAGCCCGGCGCCGTCGTCATCGACGTGGGCATCAACCGTTTGCCCGACGGCAAGCTGTGCGGCGATGTGGATTTCGAATCCACCAAGGACGTCGCTGGCGCCATCACCCCGGTGCCTGGCGGCGTCGGCCCCATGACCATCACCATGCTGCTCGCCAACACCGTCGAGTCTGCAACCCGCGCTGCCCGGAAGGCCTGAACATGAGCGAGCAACAACCCGTCATCGGCATCGTCATGGGGTCCAACTCCGACTGGCCCACCATGCAGGCTGCCGCCAGGGTGCTGAAGGATTTCGGCGTGCCCTTCGAGGCCCGTGTCGTGTCCGCCCACCGCACCCCCGACCTGATGTTCGAATACGCCGAAGCCGCCCGTGGACGGGGCCTCCGCGCCATCATCGCCGGTGCCGGCGGTGCTGCCCACCTGCCGGGCATGATCGCCGCCAAGACCACCGTGCCGGTGCTCGGCGTGCCGGTCCAGTCCAAGGCGCTGTCGGGCAAGGATTCCCTGCTGTCCATCGTGCAGATGCCCAAGGGCATTCCGGTGGCCACCTTTGCCATCGGTGAAGCCGGTGCTGCCAACGCCGGTCTTTTTGCCGTCTCGCTGCTGGCTGCCACCGACCCGGCTCTTGCCGCCGCGCTCGACGCCTTCCGCGCCACTCAGACCGCCAGCGTGCTGGCGATGACCCTCGACCCGGTCTGATTCCAGGATTGACGTGATGATTCTCCCGCCCGCCACCCTCGGCATGCTCGGCGGTGGCCAGCTCGGCCGCTTCTTCGTCGCCGCAGCCCACGAGATGGGCTACAAGGTCTGGGTGCTCGACCCCGATCCGCACAGCCCCGCCGGCCTCATTGCCGACCGTCACCTGAAGGCCGGCTACGATGATTTCGCGGCTCTCGATGCGCTGGCCGATGCCTGTGCGGCAGTGACCACCGAGTTCGAGAACGTCCCCTCCGACACCCTCGACTACCTGGCCAAATTCATTCCGGTGCGCCCCGGCGCAGCCGCGGTGGCGGTGTGCCAGAACCGCATCGTCGAAAAGCATTTCCTGCGTGACAACGGCCTGCCGCACGGCCCTTTTGCAGTCATTACGTCCGACGCAGACGTCGCTGCAGCCGCTGACAACCTGTTTCCGGCCATCCTCAAGGTTGCGCGTTTCGGCTACGACGGCAAGGGCCAGGCCCGCGTCGCCAACGCGGCCGAAGCCCTTCATGCCTTCCACCAGTTCAAGGGCGAGCCCTGCGTGCTCGAGCAAATGCTCACCCTCGACTACGAAGTCTCGGTGGTGCTGGCGCGGGACGAGAGCGGCGCCGTGAAGTGTTTCCCGACCGTCGAAAACCGCCACACCGGCGGCATCCTCGACGTGTCCATCGCGCCTGCCCGGGCCTCCGCCTGCTTGCGCGATTCGGCCCAGGAATACGCAGAACACATCGCTGGACGTCTTGGTTTTGTCGGCACGCTGGCGGTCGAATTCTTCGTGAGCCGCGGCGAGCTGATCGTCAACGAAATGGCACCGCGCCCCCACAACAGCGGCCACCACACCATCGACGCCTGTGTCACCAGTCAGTACGAGCAGCAGGTGCGCGCCTTGTGCGGCCTGCCGCTGGATGAAGCGCGCCAGCACAGCGCCTCGGTGATGGTCAATCTGCTGGGCGAACTGTGGTTTGAAGGCGGCGAGCCCCAAGGCCGCTACCGGGAGCCCGACTGGTCCATCCTGCACGCGGTGCCCGGCCTCAAGCTGCACCTCTATGGCAAGCACCATGCCCGCCACGGTCGCAAGATGGGGCACTTCACGGTGATCGGCGCCGAGCCGGCCGACGTGCTGGAAAAGGCCCTCGCTGCGCGTGCCGCCATCGGCATTCGCGACGAATAAGGCCCGGCAATGACCGACATCCAGCGCGCCGTCGCGCTGCTGCGCCAGGGCGAACTGGTCGCGTTGCCCACCGAAACCGTCTATGGCCTTGGCGCCGACGCCCTCAATCCGGATGCAGTGGCGAAAATCTTCGCCGCCAAGGGCAGGCCGTCGGATCACCCGCTGATCGTTCATCTGGCCGACGCCGAAGCGCTTACCACCTGGGCGCGCGATATTCCGAAAGATGCCATCGCGTTGGCCCGCGCCTTCTGGCCCGGCCCGCTCACCCTGATCCTCAAGAAAGAGGAAGGGGTGCCCGACATCGTTACCGGAGGTCAGGATACAGTGGGGCTGCGCGTGCCGAACCACCCCATCGCGCTGCAGTTGCTGCGCGCCTTCGGCTCAGGCCTGGCTGCGCCGTCGGCCAACCGCTTCGGCCGCATCAGCCCCACCACCGCCGAACACGTGCGCCAGGAGCTCGGCGACCGGGTGCCGCTGATTCTCGATGGCGGTCCCTGCCAGGTCGGCCTTGAATCCACCATCCTCGATCTGTCCCGCGGCGTGCCGGTCATCTTGCGTCCAGGTGCCATCGGCGCGGATGACATCGCCCGTGTCATCGGTCGCCGCCCGCGCCTGCGCGACGAAGACGCCAAGGCCAGCACAGACGCTCCCCGTGTTTCCGGCGCACTGGCCGCCCACTACGCGCCGCGCACGCCGCTTGAGCTTGTGCATGGCGCCAGCCTGGCGAGCCGCGTCCGCGAAGGCGACGCCGTGCTCGCCCGCGTCCCGCAGCCTGCCGGCCTGCCAGCCAATGTCCTGTGGATCGAAGCCCCGGCGGATGCCGCTGCCTATGGCCACGACCTTTACGCCCGCCTGCGCGCACTCGATTCTGCCGCGTGCCGCCGCATTCTCGTCGAAACCCCGCCCACCCGCGCCGACTGGTCTGCCGTTATCGACCGCCTCGGCCGCGCGGCCGTTGGCTCCGGCGCCGACGAAGAGACCTGATTCGCGGGGCGGGGCTTTTCAGCACCAAAAACCGCCGCTATAATGCGCGGCTTACGTGGGCCGATAGCTCAGCTGGGAGAGCGCCGCGTTCGCAATGCGGAGGTCGTGAGTTCGATCCTCATTCGGTCCACCAGAACACCAAAGCCCGGACACGCTCCGGGCTTTTTCTCGCCCGCGAAGGGCCAGTAGTGGCGGGGCTTCGCGGACGGTGCGAAATTCAATGATCGCCAGCAGACCCTGATTTCGCCCTGCCGGCCACCAGAATTCCTCTCTTTTCTCTGTTTTTGTCTAGCCCGGTCGAGGCGTGACATCCTGTAACCATGCAGGTTTCCGGGCGGTGGTTTGCACCACATAACGCATGGCGGTGGGGTTTCGAACGCACTTTCACGGTCAACTGGCCAGCCCACCGATCACTGCTCGCTGCTCGTTCCAGTCATCCGGCAACGGATTCTCGACGAAGAACAGTAGCGCCAGCCCGGCCGGCTGCCGGCCACGGGCAATCTCCTCGACGATGTCCGGAGCCAGCCGCGCCAGTTTGAGCATCTTCTGCATCCGCGCCAGTCCGACCTTTTCGGCCTTGGCCAACTCAGTCATGTTCTTCACCCGGCCCGAATCGATGAGTTCTTGCCAGAAGAACGCCTTGGCCAGCGCCGCCATCAAATTCGCATCGACGGACATCGGTTGGCCAGGGTTCATGGGTGAGGCCAGCCGTCCCGGCATCGTCGGCTCGACCACCACCTTCCGCGCCTTGTGCCTGACGAAGCGCACCGGAATGAAGGTCGTCAACTTAATGCCCTCGTCGAGCTTGGCCGTACTGCATTTCGCCCGGCCAATTTGCTCCAGTCCTCTCATGCCATTGCCTCCATTTCCAGTTCACGCAATTCCGCCCCGATACTGTTCGGAGCCAGTTCCGCCATCAGCGCCGACCACCCGGCCGGTTGCCATTCGATATCGATGCCCTCGTCCTTGAGTTGTACCCGGGCAATCAGCAAGCGCACGAGCCGGCATCGTTCCTCCGGGAACATCTCGTTCCACACCGCCGACAGGTTGCGCATCGCCAGCACCACGGTGGGCTCCGAGACGGTGGCGTCCAATCTCTGGACCTCATCCCACACCGCCTGGATCATCTCCGGCGCCTGCAATGCCGACTTGATCTGTTCCAGTACCAGCGCCTCGATCTGCTCGGCCGGTACGATGCCGAAGGGGTTGGTACCGCGCCCGAGCTTCTTGTCCGAGTACGGCAGGTAGTAACGGTAGCGCTTGCCTGATTTCTTCTTTGTGGCGGTCGGCAGCATCCGGTCGCCGTTGGGGGCAAACAGCAGGCCACGCAGGATCGAGTCATGGTCGTGGCGAGTCATTGTTTGCGATGCGCGCAAGTGCGCATCCTCGGCCAGAATGGCTTGCGCCTGATCCCACAAGGCCTGATCCAGAATTGGTGCGTGCTCTCCAGGGTGATCTTTACCCTTGTGCCGGATCACGCCGATGTAGAGGGGATTTCTCAACATCTTGTAGAGGTTCTGCTTCGTGATTGGCCGACCCGGACGGAAGGTGCCATCCTGCGTTGTCCATGCCTTGGTAGTAATTCCTTGGCGATTCAGTTCTCGCGCCAACTCGGTCGTGGATTTCAGTTCCACGAATCGCCGCCAGATGCCGCGCACGATCTCGGCCTCGGCGTCGTTAATGACCAGTAGCCGCTGCTTGACGTCGTAGCCCAAGGGCGGCGTACCACCCATCCACATCCCCTTGGCCTTGCTGGCAGCTATCTTGTCGCGAATGCGCTCGCCAGTCACCTCGCGCTCGAACTGGGCAAACGAGAGAAGGATGTTGAGCATCAGCCGCCCCATCGACGTGGCCGAATTGATCTGCTGGGTGACAGCACTGAAACTGACGCCGCGCTGATCGAACAATTCCACCATCTTCGAGAAATCGGTCAGGTTGCGCGTTAGGCGGTCAATCTTGTACACCACCACGATGTCGACCAGACCCTTGTCGATATCGGCAAGTAAACGCTTCAGTGCTGGCCGATCCATATTGCCGCCAGAGAACCCGCCATCGTCGTAGTCGTCGACCACCGGAATCCAACCCTCAGTGCGTTGGCTGACGATGAAGGCCTGCCCTGCCTCACGCTGGGCATCGATGGAGTTGAACGACTGGTCGAGCCTCTCGTCGGTGGAGACACGACAATAGACAGCACAGCGTTTGCGGGTGATGGGTGATTTCATTTCTTGCCTTCTTTGGGCTTGACGCCGAAGAATGCCGGCCCCGACCAATTGACGCCGGTGATGTGCCGCGCCACCGCCGACAGGCTCTTGAATATCTTCCCGTTGAGATCATAGAAGCCCTCCGGCGTAACCGTGACACGATACTCATTGGATTCGTACTCGCGCAGCAGAACGGTGCCGGGCATCAGATGCACTTCCGACCGGCGCTTGCCGAATACGGATTTCGATTCGCCGAGGCGCACCAGTCGCCGCCGGATGTCGGGATCGACACCACCATGCGCAGCCTCCTGGATCTTGTATGCGACGCGGGAAGCCACGTAATCGCGGTTCCAAGTGCCGGGCCGGCGCGGGAAATGGACGTCCCACAGCGCCCACAAATCCTTCATCGGCATCGTGGGCAGGGCCGCCAACTTGGCGGCCACGGATGATGATCGGGTCATTGCAAACTCCATGTCATAAGGGGTTTGTATGAACGCTTCTTCCCGGGCAGAAGCCAAGTCATAACTCGCCCTGTTAGCCAGCATCTGTCGCAACGGCTGTACTCGTGGCTGCCGCCCCACCCAGTAAGGTCTGCTTCATGCCGGTACGCTTGTCCTGCACGCCCAGGATGTAGATCTCGCCATTCCATATGCCGCAAGCCACGTCGGTATTGATGGCATCGGCAGGCATCAGCCAACCGGTGATGCCATCGGGCAGTGCCAACAAGTCTTCTGGGCGATGGATGGGCCAACGCATCGCTTCCTGATAACGATCGGCAAACTGCAACACGTCTGGCGGGACGCCAGGGAAGTTCTCCTGGCTGAGGATGGGAATCCAGACCAGCAACTGTCCGCTGGCGAGCCAATGCTGGACGAGTTGGTGGACTTCCAGTTCGTAATGGGCCAGCCGCTCGATGGGCATGGGATCGGCGGTGCTGCTGTTGATCATGGTGGTGTTCATTTCATCTCCTTGAGTGCTGGTAACCTGGCACATCGCTGGGTGGTAACCGGTAACCTGGGTGGTAACCTCATTTCGTGGTCTGTCGGTAGCGCATCAGCGGGCTCGCGCCCCCCGCATGGCATTGCGGCGAGGAAGGACCCGTCGAATCATCTGGCGTTGCAGCTTGTTGAACTGCTTCATCTGCTGCTTTGCCGACTTGCGCACGATCCGAGTCAGGCGGATGCCGGCGACGATCAAGCGCCACTGCCAGGGGATGTAGCCCACGATGCGTCGCGGTCGAGGAACGGTGGTTGGGTACCGTTGCTGGACGACTGGCCCGCCATCCCACTCTTCGGTCTTGACCGTCACCATCGTCACGGCAGGCTCAATGGCTGGCGAATGCCGGCGCATTGGCATGGGTGGCAGCATCTCGGCCAGCAACTGTTCTCGCTGTGCCGGCGGCATCTGTCGCACGACGGTCTCGACCTGATTCATCCGTTTCTGCAAGGGTGCGAACGGATTGGTCATGTCAAATTGGGTACGCTTGATTTCCATAGGGGTCTCCTGATTGTTGGGGGTGCCGGCTTTCTGCGATGCCTTTCGCAGTCAGCGCCGGCGGGCATTACGCGGCATGGCTACACGGAGCATCTGACGCACGTTGTTCCCTTGATGCGCCAGGGCGGACGGTGGCTATGCCGAGACTCGCCACCCTCCGCCTTGAATCAGGCAGCTGTCATTTCGGTGGCGAGGGTGGCTTGGGCTGCTTCAACCAGATCGCGTGGAATCTCGATCTCGAACCGGGTTTCGTCGTGGCGATAGTTGGTCTCACGCCGAGCGGCCGAAGCACGTGCCACCGCACCCATCACCGGCATCAACTGCTCGTAGAGTTCGATCTCGGCGACATCGGCCCGGCAGTGGATGAAGGTACGTTCAGCATCGCGAATGGCCGCCGGCAAGTCGCCCAACTTCGCGCTGGCCATGTCACGTTTGCTCTGCAGGTCAGCCAGTGAAGAGCCGGCGATCCGCAGTTCCACCTCGAGCTTGGTCAGGGACTCGGGGACAACGAATTCGCCATCGCCCTCCAGCAGCGTCTGGGATGCCGATTTTGTTTCTGCGGTGATCCGGATCTCGAGATTGGCAATCCGCTTGTTGAGCTTGGCGATCTGGCTATCGGTCGTCTCGACATGGGCGGTGGATGTCTTACTCTGCGCGATCAGTTCATCCAGCGTTTTGCGGGCCTGGGCGAATGCCTCCGGGGCATTGAGCACGTGCTGAAGAGGGCGCATCTGACCTTCGAGGTTGCTTACCTGCGACTTGAGATGATCCACACGCTGGTGTGCCGCAGTGAACACAGGCCAGTGTGCGCTGGCCGCTGGTGGCACGTTCATGGACATCGAACCGCCGGCATCGCGCAGCCGCGTCTGCTTCTCGCTTTCCCGGGCGTACTGCGCCTCGGCCTCGGCCAGATCTTTCTTGACGGCGGCCAGCTGCCGGCTCAGTTGGTCGTGGTCGGCCTTGACCTTGTCGTAGTAGGCGGTGGGCTTCTTGTTGAACGGATTCAATTTCATCGGGGATTCTCCTTATCGGGTAGTGGGGATGGCGGTGGCCAGTTTTTGCACTGCCTGCATCAGGGCCTCCCCGGCATTGCGCGGTTTGGCCTGTGGCTTGGTCGACTGGATGGTCTGGATACCGAAATGGCTCTGCCAGATCGGATGCAGGTTCTTGGGGATAGACGGCGAGTTATTCACGGTGGGCTCCATAACGAATGCCACCCTCGACGCCGGGCGGCGTGGCGGTTGAATGAGTGCGGATCGGTGCGATGCGCCACAGCGCGCCTTCCCGGCTGTGGCCGAGATGACTGATCTCGATGCCCTTGGCGCGGTAGGCCGGGGCGATACGGCGCAGTTGATCGGCCAGGCCCTTGGGTGACTTCGGCCAGGTGCTGCGATCCGGGATGATCTGGTTGTTGAGCAGGTCGTAGAGTTGGCCGGCGGTGCCTTGCCAGTTCCACGGCGAGATGCGCTCCTCGAAATACTTGTCGAGCACTTGCGCGACAGCGTTGCTCTCCAGAGCACGGTCGATGCCGGCGCGAACCAGTTCGGCGTACAGACGCTGGAACTCACCAGCCTCGAAACCCAGGGCGCGGGCCACGGCTTCACCAAACCGTTCGTAGTCCGCCATGCGCTGCTTATAGGTCAGCGACACCGATGGCAGGATGCGCAGGGCGTCGGCGAAGAGATCGAGCAGCGCGCCGAATACCATGGGCCGGTCACGATCCCAGGCCGTCGAGGTGTCGGCATCGTCCTTCCTGGCCTCGGGCGGAATCGTCGGCATATCGACGTGGATCACCCGGTCGATGAGATCGGGACGGGTAGCGACGACGGCGATGCCATTCAGCACCACCGGCCGCTTGGTTTCCATGATGTGCTCTTCGCCATTTGTATACAGTTGGCGAGAGGCGAAGCCGCCGCCAGTACTCAAGGTGCAGAAGGCATCCTGCTGTTCGGCGGTCAGGCCGGAGAGGTTCTCGTAGCTGACCAACCAGTTATTGGCGGCGGCCACAAAGATGTCTTCGACGGTCTTCGGCCGACCACGCAGCATCACCTTGTTCGGATCGACGAGACCGCGCAGCACGGCCTGCGTGGTGGACTTGGCCGAGCCCTGTTCGCCGACGAGTTCCAGTACCGGGAAAGGGGTGTCCGGGCGAAAGCTGTCGAGCAGCCAGGTCAGCACCATCACGCGGCGGTTGCCGGGAATGTTGGTGTGCTGCCAGAGCAAACCGATGTCGCCGCCGCGCTGCGGTTCCGGGAACGGGCGCATCGACTGGGTGCGGGTGAAGTATGCCGGCGAGTGGTCAAGCACCTGCCAGCCGGTTGGCGTGACCAGTACCGCTCGCCACTGCTCGTCGCAGAGATCGATTAGGTAGCCAGCCTCATCACGGGCAGCGCGAACATGGATGTCGATCTGCTTGCCATCATTGATGCCGGCGGCAGCAATCGTCGCCAGTGCCGATTTCATGGTGGTTTCGGGAACGCCGGTTTCCTTGGCCCGCCAGTAGGCGCTACGCAGCCACTCCTCGTAGCCGGTCGAATAGACGCGCCAGACTTCCTGGCGACCAGGGGTCGGAATGACTGCAACAGCCTTGCGGTCGGCATCGTGGTGCAAATGGCACTGTGCTCGGGCAAGCGCAACCAGTTCATCGAGAATGGATGCCTCGCCACCACCGGGCAGTTCATCCCGCACCAGTTTGTCGAGAGTCGTGATTGAGCAATCCCGATTGGCGCCCTTGGCGGCATGGCGATACCGCAGGAAGGACGGCATGTCCGTGGCCTGCAGAATCGAGAAGGCGCGCACCACGTTTTCTTCGGCAAGTACGCCGACATCGTCCTTGAGGCGAATCAGTGCGGCCTCGATGACGGCAATCGGATCATCATTAGGTGTGATGGTCGCGTCGCCCGGGATACCTTCTTCCGGCGACTGCAACAATAGAGACATATCGTCACCACCATCACCAACGTCACCGATGTGATGATCGTGATGGTCAGCGTCTACTGCCAAGGCCTGAGAAAGGATGGTGTCCGGCATCATCTCGCCACACCACCCAGTTCTGCGGTGCTGCGAATGCGTCGGCTATTGGCTTTCAGCCAGGCGAGGACATCGGACTTCCGGTAGCGAACGCTGCGACCAATTTTGGTGAGCACCGGCCCGCCGCCGTTCGTGGCGACGGACTCCAGCCAGCCAACCGTGTAGCCCATGCCGGCGGCGGTGGTCTTGCGGTCAAGCAGGGATTCGTTGGGTGCGCGCCAGAACTCTGTGCGCAGATCAGCGGTAGAAATCCGCCGGATAGATTGGGCCCGGTGGGGCATGCCTGCACTCCTTCAAACTCAATTGGAATGCGGCAAGTTTGGCAAACGTCAGATCATGAACCGGCCCAAATTCAGGAATGATTTTCTGAAATTCAGTTTTTGCGGAAATTGGCCGGAAGCTCGCGCTCGAAGAGCTTGAGCGACTGACTGATCTTCTTGTGGAATGACTGCAGGCCACGCGTATCGCCGACGAACAGGTCATTGGCGAATCCCAGTACGCCCTCGCTGATGTTCTGGGCATTTGGTCGGTCGCCAACCCGATAGGCCGGTGCTGCCTTGGACAACAGCCATGCCATGATGGCGATGGCCTTCATGCTATTCATCTCGACGACATCGCTGCCATCGGGTAGCACGGGCTCGCGAGATTCATCGAAGAGGAATGGCGGACGGTCCTCGAAAGGGAGTTGCTCGAACCAGCGGCGCAGACTGTCTTTCTTGATCACCAGGCGATCCTTCTCGATCAGTTCGCTGATCGGCGCCCCTTTGAATACTTTGCCGCCGCTGGTGACGATACCGAGATCTTCATAGTCCAGCCGACCTTCTTCGAGGGCAGACATGAGCGCCGCACGCTTGGCGCTCATGCATTGAGTCTCGATGCCAATGGCGGCCAATTCGGACGGCTCCACACCGCACCAGAGAGCGATGGCGTCGGTAAGACGGATGTGGTTGGATAAGTCCCAGTAGCGAAGGCAGTTGGTTGGGGCTGGCATTGAAGTCTCCCTGTACGATTTTTGATTGTGGTCAGTCTACCGGGTGTCGATATACCCTTCCAGCGGACATGCGTCGTAGGCGATTCATCATCACCACTGTCACGACCATCACGCCGCCGGTGATGATTGTGATGATGGTGACGGTCGCTCCCTATTGTTGTGGTCGGCGGGAGGCGGTATGGCTGCCCGGCGTGATGATCAAGGTCGAGGACATATCCCCGTTTCCGGTGACGTCAACGATAGACGGTCATCGTCACAACCATCACCACTGTCACACAGGGTCGTTGCTTGTGATGGTTGTGACGATCACTCGTATTGTTTTGGTCGCCGGGAGGGAGGTATGCCCAGGCGAAAGGGGTCCTTCCTGGCGATAAACCCAAGCGGGGGGCGACAGCGCGGCATTGCGCTACCGTCAGGGTGCAAACCGAGGTTTGCAGGGTTTGCGGTTTGCACCCCGGCAAGGGTGGGAGTTGAATTCACACCCTTTGAACCGAAAACGGCCACCAATCGCAAAGCCAGTGCCGGCGGTTCTTTCGGCCGGGTTTGATGCCGAAAAACGGCAAAACGGCCACCGAGATTCTTGGCCGCAAAAAAGGGTGTCAGTTCAATGGACACCCTTTGCGCCGGAGGCAGTCAGGCGATCCGATACACCCGTTCGCCAGTGGCATCCTTCGCCGACACGATGTTCAGACCGAGCTTTTTCTTGAGCGCACCGGCGAACGTGCCGCGAACCGTGTGCGCCTGCCAGCCGGTGGTTTCCATGATCTGCCGAATCGTCGTTCCATCGGGACGTTGCAGCATTTGTACGACTGCGGCCTGCTTGCTGTTCTCGCGGGTGCGCGGCTTGGTCGCCTCCCGTTTATCTTGCGCCCACTTGGCCTCTGCGGCCGACACGGCGGCCTCAATCTCGGGGTCTGGGGTCACGGGCGCAGGTATTTTGCGCTTGCTGCCAACGGCGGCGTAGGCCGCATCGGTCAAGTAATACTCGACGTGGTCCGGGTGCTGAAACTTGCTGATCAGGTCGCGGGCGAGTAGTCCCTCGATGACCTTGGCGCGAGCGCCGCCGCGCAGATTGGTTGGCAGCGGTTCAATGTTGCCATCCGGGCGTGCGGCGGCGGTTTTGAGGATGGTGGTTTGGGTGGCGGTCAGTTTGGCGTTCATGATCATCTCCGATGGTTGGTGGTCGTCGTCACTCACCGTTGCCGCCGAGGATCGCCAGCAACTCGTCCAGATCGGCCTCCGCCCTCCCGAGATCGCCGACGAGGCCCCAGTTGATGGCATCGGGGTCGTGACCGAAGTGGTCGTCGGCAAATTGTTGCAGCCGTTCCAGTTTGGCGTGGATGGCGGCAGTGCGGACGAGGTAGGCGTCGAGGGCGGTTTGCTTGGCGTTCATCGTTGGCTCCGTGATGTGATTGACGACACCACCATGAACGCGCTGTTCGATCAGGAAGCCAAGCTGCTTCTCAATAGACCTAGATTAAAGTATAATTTTTCTTGTGAATTCATCCAATAACTTATAGATCATGTCGATTCTGCTGGCTTGGCTAGGAAACTCTGACTTGCGCGCATCTGAATCGTCGATTGCCGATGACCTGGGGCCGATTCTGGGCGCGCTCAAGGCCATGCCGTTCTCATCGGTACACTTGCTATCCGACCACGGCAAACAAATCACAGAAGCTTATTCCCGGTGGCTACGCAAGCAGATCGATAGCTCTGTGACACCACGTCTGATCAAACTCACCAGCCCCACAAGCTTCGAAGAGATATACCGCGCCGCCGATCATGCCGTTCAAGAGATCAAGACCGCAGAACCAGCCAGCGCGCTGACGTTCCATCTCAGCCCAGGCACCCCTGCCATGGCTGCTGTCTGGATCTTGCTGGCCAAAACCCGCTATCCGGCAACTTTGATCGAATCCTCGCGCGAGCAGGGCGTCAAAGAGGTTCGTATTCCGTTCGAGCTCTCAGCCGAGTTTTCCCCGGCCATTGATAAGCAGGCCGATGCGGTACTCACTCGATTGATGCAGGGCGTACCACCGGAGAGTCCAGAGTTCTCAGCAATCATTCACCGTTGCCCAGCGATGAAACGGACAGTCGCAATGGCGCACCGCCTTGCATTGCGCGATGTGCCGGTGCTTATCCAAGGTGAGTCCGGGACCGGCAAAGAACTCTTTGCCCGAGCTATTCACCAAGCCAGCCCACGAAATAGCGGTCCCTTTGTCGCCGTTAATTGCGGCGCAATCCCGCAGGAACTTGTTGATGCTGAGTTGTTTGGCCACGAAAAAGGGGCTTACACCGGCGCGAGTGCTGCTCGGGCCGGCTATTTCGAGGCGGCCGACGGTGGAACTTTATTCCTTGACGAAATTGGCGAACTTCCGCTCGCCTCGCAGGTGCGGCTATTGAGGGTATTGCAGGAACGCGAAGTGACCCGCGTTGGCGCGACCAAGGCGAGACCCATTGATATTCGCGTAATTGCAGCGACTAATCGAGTCCTCCCCGACGAGATCCGCGCAGCTCGCTTCCGAGAGGACTTGTTTCACCGGCTGGCGGTTGGCGTTTTACTGCTTCCGCCTCTGCGACAGCGCGAAGGCGACCTTTCTCTGTTGGTTGACTCATTACTCGCCAGCATCAACGCTGAAGCATCAACCCAGCCGGGTTATACCCACAAGAAACTGGATGTATCCGCAAGAAATCTACTGCTGCAGCACTCCTGGCCAGGCAATGTGCGCGAGTTGCATAACACGCTGCTGCGAGCCAGCATCTGGGCCAGCGGCGACAAAATCACCAATCAGGACGTGGCCGAATCATTGGCTGTAACCGTCGCGCCAAAGGCCGAAACGGTTCTCGGGCGTTCGCTCGAGCAAGGCATTTCTCTGCCAGAAATCATTGCCGACGTGGCTCGCCACTATCTCGAAAGAGGCATGGCACAAACGCACGGCAACAAATCAGAGGCTGCTCGCCTGTTAGGCGTGGGTAGCTACCAGACGCTGAGCAACTGGCTTCAAAAATACGGGGTCACATAGCTGGCACGATCAATGCTAATAGGTAACCCATCACAAGAAATTTTGCAGAATAACCGCCGTAAGGAGTAATGACTTGAACGCCCAAACCAAAGAAACCGACGCTCGCATTCTGATCGATGATCAGTTGCGTGCGGCTGGCTGGAACCCGGCGGACAAGTCGCAGGTGCTGACTGAAATGAAAGTGTCGGGCGCTCCACTGGCCGTTGCCGAACCGGGATCGCAGGCCACCGTGCTGACAACGGCCGATGGCGACAACATCCCTACCGGCCGCGCCGACTACGTCTTGCTCGACCAGCGCGGACGTCCGCTCGCCATCATCGAAGCCAAAAAGCAGGCCATTCAACCCTACTCGGCAAAGCAGCAGGCGCTGCCATACGCGAAACAGATCGGCGCGCCCTTCATCTTCCTCACGAACGGCGAACTGATCTATTTCTGGGACTACCAGAATGACGATGCTCGCATCGTCAACTCATTCTTCTCGCGCCGCGATCTTGAGCGGCTGGTGCACATGCGCGCTGAGCGCAAACCACTTGCCACGGTACCGATTCCTGATACCTATTTGCGCCAGGGAGAAACTCGCTCGTTGCGCCCCTATCAGAAAGAGGCCATGCAGGCGCTTGACCGCACGGTTGAGTTGGGCAAGCGCCGTTTTCTGATCGAGTTGCCGACCGGTTGTGGCAAGACTGATCTGGTCACGCTATATCTCAAACGCTTGGTGCAGGCGGGTCAGGCCGAGCGCGTGCTGTTCCTGGTGGATCGCGACCAGCTGGCCAAGCAAGCCATCGAAGCGATTCAGGATTTGCTGCCCGGCTATTCCAGCTACTGGCTCAAGCCGGGCGTGGTCAAGCAAGAAAAACAGATCACTGTCTGCCTGTTGCAAACCATGATCGGCCGTTACCACGAATTCACCAGTGGCTATTTCGACGTGGTGGTGATGGACGAATGTCACCGCTCCATCTACGGCACATGGCAAGCCGCGCTCGCTCACTTTGATGCCTTCCACATCGGCCTCACCGCTACGCCAGCCATTTACATCGAACGCAATACCTTCCAGTTTTATCACTGCAAGGACAATACGCCCGACTATTCTTATCCCATTCAGGAAGCGCTCAAGGAAGGCTTCCTCGCGCCCTACAAATTCGCATCAGGCATTACCTCGCTGGTATCCGAAGGCGCAAATGTCGACGAGGAGCACTACGACCCGGCTGAGTTCGAACGCAAATGGACTAACGAGGCCAGCAATCGCCTGATGATGGAGGAGTTCGACCGCCTTGCTTGGGAAAGTTACAAAGAGCTGGCACCGGGACAAAAGAAAGGCCCGGGCAAGTCGGTAGTATTTGCCATCAGCAAACATCACGCCGCACGCCTGACGCACTACCTCAACGAACTGCATCCCGAACACAAGGGGCATTACGCAGAAGTCATCACCTCCGACGTCGCCAATGCCGACGATTTGATCCGGCGCTTCAAACAGGAAGAATTACCGATGGTCGCCGTCAGCGTCGGCATGCTAGACACCGGTTTTGACTGTCGCGAAATTCTGCATCTGGTGATGTGCCGTCGCGTGCGCAGCCCCATCCTTTACCAACAGATGCGTGGCCGTGGCACGCGCACCGCTCCCCACATTGGCAAAGAGAAGTTCGTCATTTACGACTTTTTCGGCAACCACGAGTATTTCAACGACTCCGATACCGATATTTTTGCGGGCACTGGCGGTGGCGGTTATGCAACCAAGCCCAAGCAACCGGGTGGCAACACCGCGCGTGAGCTGATTGAGTTAGGGCTCGAAGACGAATGGCTGGACGCCGTTCATTACATCGAGATTGGCCCCGACGGCGAGCGCGTGGACAAACGCGATTATGTGACCGACTGGGAGCAAACCGTTCGGCAAGAGGCGGATGGTGACCCCGTCATCGCCAAGGTGAAAGCGGGCGAAGCCTTGTCCGAGCAGGAAGAAAATGATCTCGCTCACCGCTTGAATCAGCCTCAGCGTTACTTCAACGAGGACAACCTGCGCCGTGCCTATCGCAACCCGGGCGGCAATCTGGTGGACTTTATCCGCCACGCCCTTGGGGTGCTCAAGATCAAAAGTCGCGAGGAGCGCGTGGAAGACAACTTCCGCGCCTGGCTGGTCGCCAAGAACCTCACGCCGGAGCAAGCGCAATACATCGCGCTGCTCAAGAATCGTGGGCTGGTCAAAGGCAAGGTCTCTCTGGATGACCTGTTTTCCCCGCCGCTTTCCATCCTCAACGCCGCCAATATTGGTATCGAGCTCTTTGGCGAACAAGGCCTCCGTGCCGTCATGGACGAAATCAACCAGTCCGTACTGGTGGCCTGAAGAATTAGGACAAAAACATGAATCAGCAACTGCGCCGAAAACTCGACCACATCACCAACACCCTCTGGGCGGGTGGCGTGACCAACCCGGTCACCTATATCGAGCAAATCTCTTACCTCATCTTCCTGAAACTGCTCGACGAAGAAGAATCTGACCGCGAACTGCGTGCTCGCCTCGGCGGAACCGGTGGCAACACCAAATTGTTGTACCCTGCCCAGTCCGAGCGTTACCGCTGGAGCCACTGGCGCTTCAAAAGCGGCGTCGAACTGCGCGACTTCATCCGTGATGAAGTTTTTCCCTACATGGCCTCGCTCGCCAAAGACGAGCCGGAGGTCGCCGAGTACTTCCGCGACGCGGTGCTTGAAATCGTTGACCCCAACGTGCTCAAGCAAGTCATTGACGAACTCGACGGCTTCGAATTCCGCAAACTCGGCCCGGACGTAAAGGGCGACATCTTCGAATACCTGCTTGTGCATCTCGGTTCCAGCTCGCTCAACGGCCAGTTCCGCACGCCGCGCCAGATCCGCGCCTTCATGGTCGAAATGCTTGATCCCGATATCGGCGATTCGATGTTCGACCCCGCTTGCGGCACGGCTGGTTTCCTTATCGATGCTGTGGACTACCTGCTCGCCAAGTATTCCGACCACATTTCCGAGTACCCTATCTACGGCGAAGACTGGCTGGAGAAAAAAGGCATGTCACTTGCCGACCTCAAGGCCAGCATGCCCAAGCTGCAAACCTACCGGAAAGGCGCGGGCGAAAAGATTCCTGACTGGAGCCTGTTGGAGGCTTCCGTGTTTGGCACGGATGTGTCGCGCCAGATGGTGCGCATCAGCATGATGAATCTGGTGCTGCACGGCATCCGTCACGCCAAGCTCAAGCGTGCCAATTCGCTCTCCGACATGGGCGGCCTCACCGAAGACGATCTTCGCCGTCGCTACAAGGTCATCCTCGCCAACCCGCCCTTTGCTGGGCAATTGCCGAAGGACTCGATACGCGCCGACCTGCCCACCAACAGCAAGAAGAGCGAACTACTGTTTCTGTCGCTGATGATGCAACACTTGGCCCCCGGCGGCCGCTGCGCCGTGGTCGTGCCCGAAGGGCTGCTATTCGGGTCTACCGGCGCACACGTGGAACTACGCAAGAAGCTGGTGCATGACTTCGACCTGCTCGCCGTGGTCAGCCTGCCAGCCGGTGTGTTCAAACCTTACGCGGGCGTCAAGACCGCTGTGCTGGTGTTCCGGAGGCCCGCCTCGGAAGCTGCCAAGCGACTCGATAAGGTTTGGTTCTACGAGGTGCGCAATGACGGGTATGACCCGGACAAAGTCTCCGGCGGCGGCCGCGTAGAAACCCCCGAGAAAAACGACATCCCTGACCTGCTGACGCAATGGAAGGCATACAAGGTCAGCGGCTTTGCTGCGGCACCAGGGCTAGAAGCCAACACCTTGCTGTCCCACGGTAGCGAGGAGGCCACATGCTGGTGGAGTACACGCAACAAACTGGCCGAGGCGGACTACAACCTCGGTGCGGGCCAGTGGAAGCCGCACGTGGCCGAGAAAGCCAGCGATGAAGACCCACGTGAACTAGTGGCCGAGGTTCTGGATGACTACCGCAAGGTGGTGACAGGTCTGGAAAAACTGATGGCGGAGCTGGCGGAATGAGGTTTGGCGCGCCAGTACCATTCTCTGTCGCTGTCATAGACGCCACGGGTGGCAATACCAAGATTCAACGAAAGGACTTTTTGCCTGTTGGTCAACTGCCTGTTATTGACCAAGGGCAGGAAGATGTTGCTGGATACACCAATGACATGGCTGCCGCCTATTCCGGCGACTTGCCTGTTGTATTGTTCGGCGATCACACGAGGGCGTTCAAATACGTCGATCACCCCTTTGCCCTCGGTGCTGATGGAGTGAAGGTGCTTACCCCTCATCCGGGCTTTTCTGCCAAGTTTCTCTATTACTATTTTTTGTCCTGCGACATTCCAAGCCGTGGATACAGCAGGCATTTCAAGTTCCTAAAGGAGCTGGATATCCCTCTTTTCGCATCAAGCGAACAACTCCGCATCGTCGAACTCTTGGAAGAAGCCGACCGCCTGCGCCGTCTGCGTCGCGATGCTGACGCCAAGGCCGCCCGCATCCTGCCAACACTGTTTCTCAACATGTTCGGCGACCCAGCGACAAATCCGAGAGGGTTACGAAAAGAACCTCTCGGCAATCTTGTCAAAGTGAAAAGCGGAGACTTTCTTCCCGCCAAAGACATGGCAATAGACGGAACATATCCCGTATACGGTGGCAATGGGATTAACGGGTTTCACAACGCCTACATGTTCAAAGAAGCAAAAATTGTTCTTGGTCGAGTCGGTGCCTACTGTGGAGTGGTTCACTATTCAAGTCGAAATGCTTGGGTTACAGACAACGCGCTTTACGTCTCGGAAAAACTCGAGCCAATTGAGGACCAGTATTTAGTCGCAGCATTGGAGCAGGCAAACCTGAACCAATATGCCGGGCGTGCAGGACAGCCCCTTATTTCTGGAAGCAGGATTTATCCGGTCGAAATATTAGTGCCGGAGGAAGTTGAACAACTTGCCTTTGCGCGCTCAGTATCTGATCTGCGTAAAGTGAATGATTTATTGAACGTGGCAAGTCAGAAACTTGATTTTCTGTGGGATACCATGATGACACGGGCTTTCTCTGGCCAGCTCACTGCAAAGTGGCGAGAGGGGCATATGCAGGAGCTGCTGGCTGAAATGGAGCAACAGGCCCGGATGCTGAATCTGCCAGTCCAGTTGGAGACTACGTCATGAGCTCACCGCATTTACCCTCGGTGCCGGCTGGCTACACTGACTGGTTGGCCGACATCAAGTCGAGGGTCTCGGCGGCGCGGCAACGAGCAGTGCTTGCTGCCAACGCGGAACTGATGCGTCTGTATTGGCAGATTGGCCGTGACATTCTGGAGCGGCAGGCAAGCCAGGGCTGGGGCAGCAAGGTCATCGACCGGCTGGCCAGCGATCTGTGCGAGGCCTTCCCTGAAATGAAGGGCTTTTCTCGCGCCAACCTGATGTATATGAGGGCGTTTGCCGAGGCATGGAGCGAGACCGAAATTGTCCAACAGGCCGTTGGACAATTGCCCTGGGGTCAAAACGTGCTGCTGCTTACGCGCCTAAAAGACCCTGCGTTGCGGCTGCACTACGCCCAGCAGGCCAGTAACGATGGCTGGTCGCGCACCACGCTGGAACTGCAGATCAAGAACCGCCTTCACGAGCGCCAGGGCCAGGCCATTACCAACTTCGAGACCCGTTTGCCTTCGCCCCATTCCGAGCTGGCACACGAAACGCTGAAAGACCCCTACCTGTTCGACTTTCTTGGGTTGGGCGATGACGCCCACGAGCGCGAGATCGAAAACGCCTTGGTACGGCACATCACGCGCTTCCTGCTGGAACTGGGCACGGGTTTCGCATTCATCGGGCGGCAGCACAGGCTGGAGGTGGCGGGCGACGAGTTCTTCATCGATCTGCTTTTCTATCACACGCGCTTGAAGTGCTACGTGGTGGTAGAGCTCAAGGCCACGGCTTTCAAGCCGGAACACGCCGGGCAGTTGAACTTCTACCTGTCTGCCGTGGACGCGCAGATCAAGGCGCCCGATGACAAACCCACCATCGGCTTGCTGCTGTGCAAGAGCCAGAACCGGCTGGTGGCGGAATACGCGCTATCAGGTATAGACAAACCCATTGGCGTTGCGGAGTACGAACTGGTGCGCGCCTTGCCCGAGCCACTCATCACCAGTCTGCCGACAGTTGAGGCGCTGGAAAGCGAGTTGGGCGAACTGCCGGAGGAACCACAACCATGACCCGCCGCCTTCATGCCCTGCGCGTAGGAAATTTCAAAGCCTTCGCCGATACCCAGCGTATTCCGCTCAAGCCCATCACACTGATCTTCGGCCCGAACAGCGCCGGGAAGTCCAGTTTCATCCACAGTCTGGCCTTGGCGCACGAAGCGCAATTTGGTCGAGAGAAACGCAGCCTCGCCCGCCTGGATGTTCACCATACTGACATTGGCGGCAGCTCCATTGATCTGGGTGGCTTCCGCCAGTTCATCCATCGGGGGCAGGCCAATAAACGTATGGAATGGGGTGCTGAGATCAATGTGGCGGCACTGTCCAGCGATAAGGATCAGCGTTTGGCGCAACTACTGGCACCGGTGCAGACAGTAACGCTCTCGATTTCGCTCGGCATCGAGCTCGACGATCAGGATCGCCCTAAGCCGGGTGCCGAACCGCGCGTGGAGTCCATCGAGATCAGCGGCGACGGTGCCGAATTGTTGCGCATGAGTCGCCGCCGCGCCGACAGCCACGGCAGCACCCTGCGTCTGGATCGACTGGCGAGTGATCACCCCGTCTTCCGCCAAGTGCTCAAGGCCATCGTCGAATCGGCCACCACCTCGGAAGAAATGCGCCCGGAAGATTTTGACGGTGCCAATGAAGCCATCGCCAGCCTGCTTCCCGAGTTGCAGGTGCGCGTCGAACAGTTTTTCCCGACGGCGGTGGAATTGCCCAAGACCGAAGGTGTGGAGCTCTCGCCGGTGAGCATGCTGTTCCCGGTCAGCAAAGGCAACCGCAAAGAAGACATCGCTCAGGCCGTGCGTTTCTACCTGCCGCGTACTTTGGCCGATCTGGTCAAGGGGCTCTCGGATGCTCTGGCCGATGAGTTGAAGCGCCTGCATTACCTTGGCCCGCTACGGTCATTCCCGCCCCGCCATCTCGCATTTGCCGAGCACGAAGATTCCAACTGGTACGCCGGTGGCGGCTATGCGTGGGATGTGGTGCGCCGCAACGACAGTGTGCGGGAGGCTGTGAATGGCTGGCTGGGCTCCAGCAAGTTGAAAACACCGTACAAATTGGTGGTGCGATCCCTTGTGGCCTTGGATCAAATTGATGGGCCGGTGACTGAGATACTTTCGGAAGATGGTTTTGCATGTGTTGAAGGGCTCACTCACGAAAGAGACTGGGTGGAAATTGCAAAGTCCTCTGATGACGCGCCGCTTTTGCCTCAGAACGCAATGGATCACTTGCTTGACGTGCGCGGAGCAGTATCAGATCCCGAACGATCAGCCTCGGCGATAGTCAATGCCATCGGAGAATCGGATGCTGATCGAATCCGTGAATTGGTGTTGATCGACCAGCGCACCAATACTGTAGTCACCCACCGCGATGTAGGCATTGGTATTTCGCAGGTATTGCCCGTGCTGGTGCTGGCCTACGGCTCGCAAGGCAAATTGCTCGCGATGGAACAACCAGAAATCCACCTCCATCCGGCGCTGCAGGCCGAATTGGGCGACGTATTCATCGAGGCGGCACTTGGGGATCGCCAGAACACCTTCATCCTTGAAACACACAGCGAGCATTTGATTCTGCGGTTGATGCGGCGGATGCGGGAGAGCCATCAGGACAAAGAAACGGGGCTGCCAAAGCTCACCCCTGCGGACGTTTCAGTTCTATACGTGGAGCCAGATGGAACCCGCAGTATCGTGCGTGAAATGCCGCTCAATGAGCTCGGCGAACTGGTCAAATCCTGGCCGGGTGGCTTTTTCGAAGAAGGCTTGCGGGAGCAATTCGGCGATGCTTGACGAATACGCACTCGTGCCTGACATCTTTGATCAGGCGGCCTATTCGAATCCGGCATTTATCGAAATGTGCCTGCCTCATTTGAAAGAGCCATTGCTACAAGAGGCATTGGTAAGGGACTTGTGCGACGGAGGGTGGAGCCAGTATTGCCTGCAGAACTCCGGAAGCCTGCATCGCCTATGCAAAGAGATACTCAAGAAACTCGTGCAGAACAATCGCTTGCGCCGTTTCCCTCGTCAGGCTGCTGCTGCGCCGGCATCTGCGGACGATTGGTGTCAAGAAGGATTGACTGCGAGCGGCACAGACACCCTCACGGGCGTCATCTCGGCTCACGCGACAAAACAGAATTTTGCGGCCAACGAGGTCGCTTCGGTCGAAAAACTTACCGGTACTTCCTGGTGGCAAAATCGAAGTCCTTCCGTTACCGTGGATCGGAAGACAGCGGAATACATTAAGGTTCTTCGCAGGGTTTTGCTGCAAGCGAACTCGCTGATGTTTGTCGATCCCAACCTTGACCCCAGCAGCTACAACTATCGGGAATTCCATCAGCTTTTGGCCCCCATTGCGCAACGGGGCGTGAAGCCTCGAATTGAGATACATCGTAGCTTCTGTAAAGGTGATGGGAAAGCTCGTACTTTTCCCACTGAGGCCGAATGGAAGGCAACCTTTGCTGACCTTGGCAACACGCTCAATAGCCAAGGACTGTCTGCTGAAGTTTTTCTTTGGGATGATTTCCATGAACGCTATCTCATTGCCGACGTCGTCGGCGTGAGTGTGCCTGCTGGGTTTGATGCCACTACCAAGGCTGATGATTGGTCAACATGGGGGCGCCTTGGTCGCGAAGACAAAGACAAGATACAGCGTCTTTTCGACCCCGCCGCTCGTACCGGCAGCCTGAAATGGCGTTTCGCAATAGGGATTTAAAATATGGCAACTGACGCATTGACGAAACAACTCCGTGAGCTGGCAGAGGGCTGCACCCAGACGCCGATCGATAAATTGCTGGTGAACCCAAATTGGGGAACAATCACGTTTGAGGGGTGCCGCCCAGAGCTTGAGCGCACCTACTCGATGCTCAATCAATTCAAGTTGCTACCGGCTGAGCTCTTGCCAGACGGCCCGATGCAACAAATTGTCAGCAGTTTGCCGCCAGTGCAAGCGACACTTGAGCAGATTCGGAGTTTCTCAATCGAGAGCAGCAATCCGACCGGCACCCGGGATCAATTGGTCGCACAACTGAAGACCCAGGCGGATCAATTTTTTGCGGTGGCTCATCTGTACATTCCATATCTGGCTTACCAGAAAGGTGATGTTCAGCGGAATATCAATGAGCTGACTGAGTCGGTGGAACAAGCTTCACAACTGGTCGGCAGTGCAAAAAGTGAAATCGAAAAGAAACGCGGCGAAATTGGCGACATCATTGTCGCCGCCCGTGAGGCTGCAGCAAGTGTGGGTGTCGCGCATTTCACGGCGGACTTTAACGCCGAGTCATCGTCACAGGACGAAAGCGCCGAGCGCTGGCTGAAAGCGACCGCTGGCGTGGCTGTCTTGACCTTGGCAGCATCAATTGCGCTGGTTTTCGTTCCTATCCAGCCAGATGCCACCACACCGCAAGTGATCCAAATGTTTACATCCAAGGTAGTGATCCTTGGATTGTTGTTTACCGCCACGATCTGGTGCGGCCGCCTGTACAAAGCTGCTCGGCATCAGGGGTCTATCAACAAACACCGCGCCAATGCGCTTCGAACGTTTCAGGCATTCACAAAAGCAGCCAGTGATGATGCGGCCAGGAATGCGATCCTGATGGAGACTACGAAATCAATCTTTGCCATCACCCCAACGGGCTACCTCGACAACGAGTCGGCCCCGGATGGTGGTTTCAGAATCGTTGAAGTGGTCAAGCATGCCACGCAGGCTGTGGCTTCCGTGAAATAAACCTTCCGGAATCCCCGGATAGTTACCCCAAGTTGGTGTGGAGCGTGATCCAGTTATTGGAAACCATCGAACGGCCATCTGCATACGGACAAACACCCGCAGTAGTACTCATTGGCACCAATAGCGAATCGTTCGGTAGTAAACTGCACGCCACCAGGAATTCGAAAATGCTTACGCGCACATTGCTTTCAAGCGTTTTCAATCTGTAGTACTCCGTGGAGGGGTTCCCGAGCGGTCAAAGGGATCAGACTGTAAATCTGACGGCACTGCCTTCGAA